>Ga0335081_10002818_pt1 | contig 27379 bp, 22 predicted proteins | sample Lox_Sample_35_FD_206713 | JGI IMG/M metagenome (GOLD analysis project Ga0335081, IMG submission 206713) | Soil microbial communities from Loxahatchee National Wildlife Refuge, Florida, United States - Lox_Sample_3.5 | ecosystem: Environmental > Terrestrial > Soil > Wetlands | place: USA...
GCTCACCCGCGAAAACATCGTCCGGCTCAAAGAATGCGGACTGGCGCGCCTTGCCGTGTCTCTGGATGGCGCTACCGCTGAGGTCCACGATGCCTTCCGGCGCGTTGCCGGTTCGTATGACTGGACGCTGAACGCAGTCCGCTGGGCGCGGGCGGTTGGCCTGCCGGTACAGATCAACACCACCATCACCCGCCACAATCTCACGATGCTGGATGACACCATTGCTCTGCTGGAGACCCTCGACATTGTCCTCTGGAGCGTCTTCTTCCTGGTGCCCACGGGACGCGGCGAGACGGTCGATCGCATCTCCGCGGAGGAGTTCGAACAGGTTTTCGCAAAGCTGCATGAAACCTCGAAGCGCGTGATGTTTGACATCAAGAGCACCGAAGCCCAGCACTACCGTCGTTTTCTGCTGCAGCGCCGCACCGAGGCACGCCGCAAGGGAGAAGAGCCTGCGGGAAGTTTCCGTTGCACCCCGCACTATGGCGAGCCGATGGCGATGGAAACTCCCGACGGCATTGGCCGCGCGCCACGCGGCATTAACGACGGCAAGGGATTTGTCTTCGTCTCACATCTCGGCGAGGTTTATCCCAGCGGCTTCCTTCCGGTTTCAGGGGGTAACATTCGCAAGCAATCGTTAGGCGAGATCTACCGCAACTCGCCTTTGTTCCGCTCGCTGCGCGATAGCCAGAATCTCGAGGGAAAGTGCGGCCGCTGCGAGTTCCGCGAAATCTGCGGAGGATCGCGGGCCAGAGCCTACGCGGTGACGGGGAACCTGTTTGCGGAGGAACCGTGCTGCGTCTACGAGCCGAAAAGGCACGCTTTACGCCCGGCTGAAGCCGTGCTCTTTCAGGCCATTGCTTTATGAACTAATTTTCTGACTCAGAACGCCACTTGCGCTAGGTACTGTTGCCGTTCTCTCTACCCTTTTTCCTGATCCCGATGTTCAGCCGCTTGATCTTCTGGTTCAGGGTAGACAGCGGGATGCGAAAGCGTTCGGCCGCGTCGGTCTGATTCCAGCCGCACTTCTCCAGCATGTCGGTGATCACGCGCCGTTCGCATTCCTCGATGATTTCGAATAGCGAAGCGTCCGGAGCATGGTCCGGAATGGCGAATTTGCTGCCCCGGCCGGTGAGGTTTTCCGGCAGCAGATCGGGCGTCAGGCTCGGACCCGTAGCCAGCACGACGGCGCGCTCGATTACGTTCTCCAGTTCGCGCACATTGCCCGGCCAGTCGTACTCCAGCAGCGGACGCAGGGCTTCGGGCGTCGCCCGCAACGGCGGCTGATCGTTCTCCTGCGCGAACTTTGCCACGAAGTGCTCCACCAGCAGGGGAATATCGTTCCTGCGCTGGCGCAGCGGTGGCAAATCGATAGTAATGACATTCAGGCGATAGAACAGGTCTTCGCGGAACTTGCCTTCCCTGACCTGCTGCCTTAGATCCACGTTGGTCGCGGCGATAATGCGGACGTCCACCTGAATCTCGTTGACGCCGCCCAGATGCATGAACTTGCGGTCCTGCAACACGCGCAGGATCTTCGCCTGTGTTTCCAGACCCATGGTGCCGATCTCGTCGAGGAAGAGCGTCCCCCGATCCGCCACCTCAAACAGGCCCTTTTTGCTGGCAATAGCGCTGGTAAACGCTCCCTTGACGTGCCCGAACAGGGTTGATTCCAGCAGGTCGGCGGGCGTGGACCCGGTGTTCACCGGCACGAACGCGCGATCTTTGCGCGGCGAGTTCATGTGAATGGCCTTGGCGATCAGTTCCTTGCCGGTTCCGCTTTCACCCTGCAACAGTACCGTGGAGCGGCTGGGCGCCACCTGCGCGACGAGGTCGAAGATCCGCAGCATGGGCTCGCTTCTGCCAATGATGTTTTCGAAGTTGTAGCGCTGCTTGAGCGCACGCTTGAGCAGGACGACCTCTTCTTCGGCACGACGCCGCGCAACCGCAGTACGCACATCGGCCAGCAGCTTCTCGTTATCCCACGGCTTCTGGATGAAGTTGGTGGCGCCGGCCTGCATGGCGTTTACCGCGTTTTCTACCGTGCCATAAGCGGTGATCATGATGACCGGCAGGTCGAGGTCGCGTTCGCGAATGTCACGCAGCACCTCGATGCCATTGCGCTCCGGCATGGCATAGTCGAGCAGCACGAGGTCGAAGGGATGCCCGGCGATGCGCGCGAGGCCTTCGTGACCGTCGCTCGCTACCTCGACCGAGTAGCCTTCTAACTCCAGAAGGGTCTGCAGCGACTCGCGGATGGCGGCTTCGTCGTCCACAATGAGCACCGATCCCGATGAACCGATCTCATCGCGGCCGCCTGTAGCCCGGCTTATGGCTGCGTCAAGCACTCACTGCCTTTCTGACCAGAGGGAATTCCACGATGAACGTGGTGCCGCGCCCGGGCGCGCTGTCCACCCGAATTTTTCCGGCGTGTTCCTGGATGATTCCGTAGGTTACCGAGAGACCCAGGCCAGTTCCGCTGCTGTGACCGGTCTTGGGCTTGTTCTTTGTGGTGAAAAAAGGATCGTAGATGCGATGAATATGTTCCTGCGCGATGCCGGTGCCGGTATCCGAAACCTTCACCTGAACATGGTGACCATCCAGTGTGGTGATGCTCAGCGTGCCACCGCCAGGCATGGCGTCCCTGGCATTGAGGAAGAGGTTGAGGAAGACCTGCTGCAGCTTCCCGATGTTGCCGTGAATGGGGGGCAGATCGGGATAAAGGTCCTGCTGTACGCTGATGCGCCCGGTCTTGAACTGGTGTTCCAGCAGGGTGAGGGTATCCTTGATGACGCGATTGAGATCGACGTCGGCAAATTCGGTGCCCGAGGTGCGCGAAAAGTTGAGCAGGCTGTTCACGATCTCGGAGGCGCGGAAGGTCTGCTTGGTAATCTTCTCCAGCAGCGCCGACTGCCGGTCATCGCCGTGCACCTGTTTGGCCAGCATCTGCGCATAGGAGGAGATGACCGCCAGGGGCGTGTTCACCTCATGAGCGACGCCGGCAGCCAGCAAACCGATGGAGGAAAGCTTCTCAGCCTGGGAAAGCTGCGATTCCAGCTCCATCCGCTCGGTGATGTCGTCCACGATAATGAGGCGGCCTATAACGCTGAAATTCTTGCTGACCAGCGGCGCAATGGCGATGTTGGTCGTGCGCATCTCCCCGGCCCGGGTGCCGAGGCGGAACTTGTAGAGATTGTGAATGCCCTGGCTCTGACGCACGCGGTAAAACTCGTCCAGGAAGGCGGGCGGCATCACCGCGGCCATCGGCCGGCCAACCGCCTCGTGCCGGGGGAGCGCCAACATTACTTCCATCTGCGAGTTCCACGACTCGATACGGTCCTCCAGATCGACTGCCATCACCCCCACGCTGATGGATTCCACGATGTTCTCGCTGAACTCCTTAAGGCGCTCGTATTGTCCGGCTTTCTCCTCCAGGGATTTGTAAAGGCGGGCATTCTGCACGGCGATGCCAATGTAGCCGGCCAGGGTCTCCAGCAGCTGCACGTCTTCGCTGGAGAGAAAGTCTCCCTCGGAGGTCTTTCCCAGGCCCAGCACCGCAATCATGCGGTTCATCACCATGCATGGAATGTAGTAGTTGAGCTCCAGACGGCGTATGGTCTCGCGCGCCGACGCTGTCTCGCGCACCGCATGGTTCGTGTTGTCGAAGAACAGGTGACCGGACTGCCATTCCGGCCGCTCCAGGTGAAGGAAGTTGAAATCGAGTCCACTGGTATGCGAGATGCCGTAAGACTTGGCCAGGTAGAACTGCTCCGGCTGCTCCGCATCGGAAAGGAATACTGCCAGCCGATCCACCAGCAGCGTGCGCGACAGGCGATCGACGATCGAGGTGAGCATCTTGTCGAGGTCAGTCTCAGAGTTCAGGTCGCGGCCGAATTCAATCAGCGTTCGCCGGTAGTCATAGCGCTTGCGATAGAAGAACCTGTCCAGATGCTCCTGCACCCAGTTCTTGAACGGGTCGAACAGGATTGCAGTTACAGCGATGGCAATCACCAGACCGATCGGCCCGACACTGGGGAAGTTCTGGTGAAAGAGCACGGAAGCCATGCCCACGGCGGCGAAATAGGCCGCGGTGATGGCACCGGCCGCGATGGTGTAAGCCATGCCGCGCTTGAAGATCAGGTCCACATCCATCAGGCGGTAACGGAAGATGGCATAGCCGAAGGTCAGCGGCAGAAACACCAGCGACAAAACGGAGACCTTCATGCCCAGACCCGGCAGACTCCCGAACAGGTAAGGAACGATGTAAAAAGCGGTGAATGGCGCCACAGACAGAATGGTGCCTCGAGTCACCCATTTCATTTGCTGGCGGAGAATGCCTGTTTCGGCGTGGCGATAGCTGTGCCACAGGGTGAATGTTGCGGCGACGAAGTAGCCGGCCAGGTAAAGCCACTCTATACGGTCCAGGTTCCAGCGCAGCAGTTCGCTAGGTTGCAGCAGGCTGATTACGCAGATGTGTATCGCCAGCAGCAGCGCGCCGGGCACATAGGCGGCGGGAATCAGCCATGGGCGACGATCGACCAGTCCCTTCCGCTCCGGAAATGTGAGCGAGAAGTGCAGAAACAGCGCCGGCTGCAACAGCCACGCCACAACATTTGACCAATAGACGATCCAGTCGAAGTCATTCAGCTTACCGGTGTAGTGGAAGCCGTAGAAAATGAACGAAACCAGGCAGAAAACGTAGAAATGCGTGCTCTTGGGGGCAGTCCAGCGCCGGAACAGCACATAAATGCCAATGCCTAGATAGACCAGCGCGATCAGCCGTAGCCCAGCATAGAGGGAGCGGTCAGCAGGCGTGAGGATGACGGGTGCTTCCAGCGATACGCCTTGGCGGAGCAGCGAGTAGTTGGCTTTCGACCAAACCCCAACATTGTAGAGTTGGTGTTCGAGGGTACCGACATTGCTTACGCTCCGGCCTTCCACTGCCACGAGGCGGTCATCGGCCTTGATGCCGGCCTTCTGACCCGGGCCATCCGGTTCCACCCGCTGCGCCCGCAGGTGTCCTCCATCCTCCACCCACCAAACACCATCGTATGGGGCAAAATATTCCCGGTCCTTTTGAAAGTTGATCCATGCAAAGACGATGGCAGCGACGCTGACCAGCGCCAGAAAGGCCGCGAAGAAGCGGGTTTGCAGGTTGCGATCCATCGCAGGGTCAGGCCCGCGGGCGAGGCGCACGGATGGCGTAGCGCCCATTAGTCCGTATTCGTCGAGCAACTTAGATGCCATGTGGCCTGCCCAATGGCTCCCCTAACCCCTTAAGCATTAAGTGGTTCCCCAATTATACGGCATGGATCCGCTGGCGATATTAATAATGGAATCTATATCCCGAATTTGGGATTACAAGTGGTTACCAAGGTGCCTTACTGCTTTACCCAAGCGTGCCGGGACTACTACAGGTTTAGTCAGAATACGTGAACACGGTTTTACCGCTTACTACAGTCCGCAATACTCGGGTCTTGAGGATTGCCTCAGGTGGCACCCTGGTCAGGTCGCGATCGAGAACTACGAAATCGGCCAGCATGCCGGGCGCGAGGGTGCCCTTCTCTTTTTCGGCAAATTGGGCATACGCCGCGCCATTGGTATATGCGGTCAGGGCCTGCTCAACACTGAGCTTCTGCTCCGGGAAGTACTCCCTGGTACCAGCTTCATTCTTGCGCGTAGCGGCGGCATAAATCCCGCGGAAAGGCGAAATGGGCTCCACGGGATAGTCGGTTCCGAAAGCCAGCCGCACGCCATGGTCAAGGAATGTCTTCCAGGGATAGGAATTTCTGGCACGCTCCGGCCCGATGCGTTCGACCGCCCAGTTCATGTCGGTCAGCAAATGACTGGGCTGCACCGAAGCTATGACGGCGAGCTTCCGATACTGCTCGACCTGATCGGGCGCGATCACCTGATCGTGCTCGATGCGAAAGCGGAAATCGCGCCAGCGGTTGTTCTCGCGCGCGTCGCGCTCAACTTCGGCAAAAGCGTCGAGTGCCATCTGCGCAGCGCGGTCACCAATGGCATGAAAACCCAACTGGAAACCAGCTACTGAACGCTCCACAGCCATGCGGTTCAGCGTAGCCCGGTCATACTGCGGCAGACCGGAGTTGCCGGGATCGTCGGAATAGGGCGCCAGCAGGGCCGCCGTGCGCGAACCCAGCGAACCATCCATGAAGCCCTTGAGCATCGCGGTATGCAGGAAGGGGTCGTCAGCGGGATGCTCCGCGCGGTGCTTGTCCAGCAACTGGAGCGGCTCGTTGAACATGAGCCATTCGCTGATGCGGGCGGTCAACTTGCCTTCCCGCTCGAGGTCCTCATAGATGAGGAAGTCTTCCCAGTCCGAATAGTCCTGCAGGGAGGTGATGCCCCAGCGGGCAGCATCCGCCAACGCCAGCTCGATGGCCCTGCGACGCATGGGCAGGGACGGTCGGGGAACCCTGGCCTTCAGCATCTCGCGCGCGGTTTCGCGAACGATTCCGGTGGCCTCGCCGTTGGGCGAGCGGTCAATTTTGCCGCCCGCAGGATCGGGTATTTTGGCGAACATTCCGGCTGCATTGAGTGCAGCGGTATTGGCGACGGCAATGTGGCCATCGACCCGCGTGAAGAGGGCGGGATGATCGCCCGTAACGGCGTCGATGTCCTGACGTGTCGGCAGCTTCCTGCCGGGCCACAGCGTGTGATCCCATCCGCGTCCGACGATCCAATTTCCCGGAGGAACAGACTTTGTGTGCTCGGCAATACGCTGCTGCATCTCGGCCAGCGACTTCACGCCGATAAGATCAACCTCGAGGAGGAGCTCACCTCCAGCGGCGAGATGAACGTGGGCATCGTTGAAGCCGGGCATAGTGAAGTGTCCGCCGAGATCGACGATCTGCGTACGGCTACCCTTGAGTTTGCGGATGTCATCGGTGGAGCCAGTGGCGACGATGCGGCCATCGCGGACGGCCATGGCCTGTACGCGTGCCGGCTTTGCCTGGGTGTAAATATCGCCGTCGATAAAGAGGGTATCGGGGGCCGGGACGGCGTTAGCGCCCGACGAATTTGCATTGAGGAGCATGAACGACACCAGGCAGAGTAGCAACGGAATCATTCGTCGGCGACTCCGGCGAGCGCCAGGGTAAGCAGCAGAATGCGCTTCAGCCCGAGGTCGCGCCCGGTGGGATCGTACCACTCGTGAATGGTGTGCGCGCCGCCTCCGCTACCGCCGGCGCCGATGGCAATGGCTTCCCGGCCGAGGGAAAGCGGAATGTTGGCATCGGTGGAGGCGCGCTGAATGCGGGCTGTATTGCCCAACTGGGTGTCCACGGCGCGAATCATCTTCAGCAGTTGCGATTCGCCCGGCAGCTCCGCCGCGGGACGATTGCCGATGACGCGGACCTCCGCGGTGAGCAGCTCCTGTTTTTTTCGACCGGTCACTTCGGGGATGACGTGATCCACCGCTTCGTGCAGGGCGCGTTCGAGCCGGTCAAGTTCCTCGACGGAAGCCGAGCGGGTATCGACTCGCATGGTCGCCAGTTCGGGAATGGAATTCACCGAAGTTCCGCCATTGACGATGCCGATGTTGAAGGTAGTCTTAGGAGAGACCGGAACCGGGGTGCGGGCAAAGCGGTCGATGATGCGGGCCAGCGCTACGATGGGGTTGGCTACGCCGAAATCGCTCCACGAATGGCCGCCGTGCCCGCGAACCGTGACTTCATACCTGCGGCTGCCGAGGCCCTCCGCGATGATGGTGTCCGTACCGGCGCCATCAATCACCACCAGCGAGGCAATGGTTGCAGACCATCGCGGCTGCTGGTAGATGTGGCGCATGCCCCGGAGATCGCCTTCGCCCTCTTCGCCCACATCGGCAATAAAGAGAATCGGTGCGCTATTCGCGACCTTCGCAGCATCAAGCGCGCCGGCAACGGCCAGCAGCGCGACGATGCCGGATGAATTGTCGGAAATGCCGGGTCCGTAAAGGTTCCCGGCATCATGCCGCACCGCAATGGGGGTGCCCGCCGGAAAAACTGTATCGATATGGGCGCTCAAGGCGATGAAGGGAGCATCAGGATCGGCGCCGGCACGGATGCCCAGCAAGTTTCCCAGCTCGTCTCGATGCACATCGGAGAGGCCCAGTTCGGCGAAGCGTTCGGCGAGCCATGCGCTGCGCGCACCTTCGCCCCAGGGCGGCGCCGGGATGGCAGTCACCTGTAGCTGCAGCTCGTCGAGCTGAGGCGAGTGCGAGCGGAACCAGGCGAAGGCATCCTGAACCGGTTGCAGCCCGGCAACGTGCGAGACCTGTTGCTGGGCCGAGCGTAAGGCGCGCGGGTCGCCTGGCGAGAAAGTGCCTGCCGAAGTCATGCGCACTGGAGGAGTAGGGCCCATGAGGATACTCAATGGTAATACGGGGCGGGGATTCAGCGCTGTCTATCTTTCCAGATAGGACGCTCTCGTTTCGGATACTAGGTGCCCGGCTGAAATCCTGAATCCGTCCAGGTACGCCATCCCAGCGACGGAGGTTACATTTTGCGAACTTACCGACGTCTGCGACGTGAGCTTTCTGGAAGTTCCCGCGCTGAGGGCTTTGGAACATTACTTGCAAACTGAGAGCCAAGATCACGCCCGGAGCAAGATTGCGGTCTGGGCGGGACAGCGTTTGCCGTCGTCAAAGCTGTTCGGGAGGAGTCGCATGAGCGCCGGTTCGTCGCCGCAAATCGCCGCGACCGATACTGTAAGGAGTGAGTTTGATCTGCTGCGCACGAGAGTTGACAACCTGGAAGTCAAGACCGCAGAGGCGAAAAAGCCATGGTATCGTCAGCTCCCTCTCTGGATCAGTATTTTCTCCCTGCTGATTTCCGCCGGCTTCAGTGGTTACACGGCCTACGAGCAATCGAAGGAGCAGAAAGCCGAAGAGCTTAAAAGAAGGCTGGAAACTCTGCGGGCCACGGTCTTGCAGATTGCCGATATCCGAAACGAGTTCATTCAGGCTTCGGCTTCTCCCCAGCAGCAGAATTCCGCGCAGTTCGTGCAGCGCAGCGCCCTGTTGAACACAAAGAAACAGGTGCTGATCGAGAACGCCGGCGCGCTGATCTCAGGAATCGAAACCCACGTCAGTCCGGCCATTCTTATCGAAGTGGCTTATGAGGAAGGCTCGGACGGCAAATTTGTCGAGGCGGAACACTATTACCAGACGGCATTGCAGGCCCCCGGGCTGGACACACTGACCTCGGTCTCGGTCATGCGCTCGCTGGGGGAACTCTATATGCAGCCCGTGACCAACTTCTGCGACCAGAACAAAGGCAGGGACTACTATCGCAGGGCCCTGGAACGCCTGCAGGACCGCGCGGACGATGCAACCCTGTCCAACAAGGCCCTGGTGCTTGCCGACTGGGCGTATTCGGAGTTCCTGAACCATTACACAGCCGACGGAGACAGGTACCTGAATGAGGCACAGAGTGTGGCGGAGAGAATTCCATTGCAAGATGCTGTCATCCGCCAACAGGCGCTGAATTACGTAAGCATGGCACGAGAATATGCGGTCTCGACCGCGCATAGTAAGAGCGTGGAGCCGGCCGGAGCGAAGCTGGCCGGGGACTGGCGGATCAGCTACACCCAGGATCCAGCCATGCGGGGAACCGTCACGTTTGCTGCGGGTCCCGATGGCCAATCGACAACGGTCACGGTGGACGTTTTTAGGGACGGCAACCTGGTCAGAAAGTACTCGGGACCGCTGGCGATGGAACGCAACGGCGTGATGCACGTGGAATGGAACGGGGTCCAGTCCACCTCGTCGCCTGCAATGCCGTGGATGTACGTGTACGGGGTTAGCCGCCTGCAACTTTCGTCAAATGGAAGTATTGCGGGAACCGAATCCAGCCTGGGCGATAGTACCCGGATCATACGTCTGCAAAAATTGGGAGGTCCTGAACATGGACAGACGCCACTTCCTGAAGAAAGCAGGTCAACTCAGCATATTTCTGGGGACGGGCGCTCTGGCCACCCCGTTGTTGGCCGAAATCCGCTGCTCGTCCCTGGTGCCTCCCGGGGTGCAGACTTGCGAGGCGGGCATTGAATCAGGTGTGCTGGACGTCCGGGTCTCCAGTGGCGTACAGCACAGGTCAGAGTGGTGCTGGGCCGCCTGTATCTCTATGGTGTTTTCTTATTGGGGGCATCCGGTGTCGCAGGAACGGATCGTACAGGAGACCTGGGGCTCAATTGTGAACATGCCCGGGCAGCCTGCGCAGATCGTCAATGACCTGAACCGCTGGTGGATCGACGAACACGGCGCACGTTTCCGGGTCATCGCCGATGTCTATTCGGTTACGGCGGCATCGGCGGCCCAGGACCTGTCCTCCAATTACCCCCTCATCATCGGCAGCATGGGACATGCGATGGTGCTGACGGACCTTGTTTATCTGCGGGATGCTTGGGGAAATGGGCAACCGCAGCAGGCGATTGTGCGCGATCCCTGGCCCGGCAGAGGCCGGCGCCTCCTGACTCCGCAAGAGTGGTCTTCGATCCAACTCGCAGCGCGAATCAGGGTGACGTGAAGTAGCGAGAGGCATGTCGTGCGTCGGCCGCCGCGTTCTAGGACGCCATCTCCGATTGCACGCCGTTGGCGTCCGGCACGCATTCCATGATCTCTGCGTCGGTCAGCATGCGGTCGGATTCCTTGGCGCGCTGGTAAATGCGGTTCACCAGATCGTCAGTCACCGGAAGGCCATGGCGCTCCAGCCAGAACTGGACGTTCGACCTGCCGCTCATGGGCCCGATCTCGATGATCTGCTCCATGCCGAAGAAATGCGAGGGCACGCCGGAGTAGATGCTGTTGGCCAGCATGACATCGTTCTTGCGGTAGGCCTTGATGACCGCAGCGGCATGAACGCCGGTTCCGGTGCGGAAAGCATCCTCGCCGACCACCGGATAGTTTTTCGGAATCGGAACTCCGGTGGCTCTCGAGACGGCTTCGCAGTAGTCCTTCAGCTTCGTGAGGTTCTGGCTCTTCCACGGCTCGATGCCGAGCAGCTTCAGGTTCACCAGTATCTGGTCCATCTGGGTATTGCCCACGCGCTCGCCAATCCCACAGGCGGTGGCGTGGACCACTTCAGCGCCGGCTACCAGCGCGGCAATCGAATTGGCAACCGCCAGACCGCGGTCGCAATGACCGTGCCACTCGACACGAATGTTCTCTCCTGAGGGCTTCACCACTTCGTTGATGACGAAGTGCATGAGTGCCACCACCCCCATGGGTGTGGCGTGACCGCAGGTGTCGCAAATGACAATAGCCTTTGCGCCGCAGCGGATGGCCGTGCCGTACAGGCGCTGGATGGTCTCGGGATCGCAGCGCGAGGTGTCCTCGGTCACATACATCACGTCGAGCCCTAGCGACACCGCGTACGTAACGGCATCTTCCGTGGTGCGCAGGAGGAAATCGTCTGTCCAGTCCTCGGTATAGCGGCGGATGGGGCTCGATCCGATGAAGGTTGCCGCCTCGATGGCAACCCCGGTTCGGTCCACGATTTCAGCGATGGGCCGGATGTCATTTTGATGAGTACGCGCAGCGCAGTTGGGCTTGATCTTGAGTTTGCTGCGGCCGATTTCGCGCGCCAGAGCTTCACAGTGTGTCTGCGCTCGAGGCCCTGCGCCCGGCAGTCCGATGTCGAGCATGTTGATCCCGACCGCCTCCATCAGGTGCAGGATCTCGATCTTCTCCTCGATGGAAGGATCACGGACCGAGGGGGACTGGAGTCCATCGCGCAGCGACTCGTCGTTGAGCAAAACCCTGCCGGCTGGAATCATCGACCTGGCGTAGATGGTATTCCAGTCGTAGATCAGTTCAGAGACGTTTGCAGACACTAAATTGGCACCCCATTTCGGCTGACCGGCAGCGCAAGTCACCTCTCGCAGATCGGCGTCCGGATTTCAGCCTTCTGCCGGATGCGCAGCCACTGGCCCCCACCGCGCCAGTCCAACTCAACAGATGCTGTCAGGTCCGTTTAAGACTTATCTAATCCGCATTATCGCCCAAAGCGCCGCTATTGCCCTTCTTTTTCTTCCTGACCGGACTTGGGCGCCAGGGTCAGCCCGAACACGGACTGGCGGCCCAGACCGGCGACATTGCGACCGCGCGGCTCTTCCTCGCCCGGCAGATACAGGGTCCGGCAGTGCTCGCAGCGATAGATTTCCGCCTTGTCGCCAAACGCCTGGCGCAGATCCCCGCAGGTCTGCTCCACAGTATCCGCCACATAGAACCAGCGCTTGAGATGCCCGCCACAGAGCTTGCCCTTCTCGTCCTTCTCATTGCAGGCGCGCTGAAGCAGCTTCTTATACTTGACTTTGTGCCGGGGAAGCTGAGGGGCTTCCATTTGGCTCTGACCCATCCTGGCAGTATCGCCTGTCAGGGCGAATATCTCAATAGCGGCCTACGGCTGAATTAACCACGTGAATACCGTCCCGGTCCGGCCAACCGGCAACGCGGGAGCACATCTAAATAACAGGAAGCTGCTACAGGTATTTATAGAGATACTAGCGGGCCGGATTGATCAATGATGGAGAAGAAGGAATTTTACCGCAGGATTGCGAGATCAGCGGACCAGGAGGACCGGAGCAAAGAAAAATATCAGCCTGCCTGGATCCGAAAGTATCTCGACTTGGCCGATCTGCTGATGAGACGCCGCAGGCAGAAAACTGAGGACACTCGCCCGAAAGCCGCCTGATAACCTCGTTGGTTCTTCAGATGCGATTCGCGCGGCGGAACAGGCCGCTGGAACGCAACGCGCCCTTCAGCCTGGTGACGCCCCTGCTGGCGAAGAGAAGGTCAACGAATCCGCTCATCTGTTTTTCGTATTCCTTGCCATAGCCGAACCACCACACCTTCGGCATTCTGGGCATCAGATCCACGCTGACATATTTCACCTGCACCATCTCCAGCAATCCCAGCTCGCCGTGAGTACGGCCGATGCCGCTCTGCTTGACCCCGCCGTGCGGCGCTTCCGCAATGCCGAAGCAGGAGACCATATCGTTGACCATAACCGTACCAGCCTGGATTCTCGCGGCCATGGCTTCGCCGCGTTGCCGGCTCCTGGTCCAGACGCTTGCCGCAAGGCCGAAATGGCTATCGTTGGCCAGGCGAACGGCCTCTTCGTCGTCATCGAAGGGCGCGACCGGCAACAAGGGGCCGAACGTTTCCTCCTGCATCAGAAGCATGTCATGGGTAACGTCAGCAAGTAAGGTTGGAGCGTAGAAGTTGCGCCCCAGTTCGGTGAGCCGCCTGCCACCGGCGAGCAACCGCGCCCCCCGTCGTACGGCATCCTTCACGTGCTCTTCAACAATCTTTAACTGACGTTCGTGAATCATGGGCCCCATTTCGACTTCGGAATCGATTCCATTGCCAACGCGGAGCCTGGAAACCTTCTCACGGCACATTTGCAGAAATGGCTCGTAAACACTGCGATGCACGTAGCAGCGCTCGACGGAGAGGCACGACTGGCCGGCGTTCATGAAGGCGCACCATACGGCTCCACTGCTGGCGACCTCGAGATCGGCGTCCTCGAGCACAATCATCGGATCCTTGCCGCCCAATTCCAGCACGACGGGCAGCAGCCGACGCCCGGCCGCCTCGGCCACCCGCTTACCCGTGGCAACGCTCCCCGTAAAGATCAGCTTGTCGATAGGCGATTCGATCAAAGCGGCTCCGGTCGGTCCTTCGCCAATTACAACCTGCATGAGATCGGGATGCAGTCCCGCAGCCAGTAACAGCCGTTGCAGCTCCAGCGCGATCATGGGCGTGAACTCCGAAGGCTTCAGCACCACGGCGTTGCCAGTCACCAGAGCGCCCAAAGTTTCAGTGGCCGGAGTGGAAAACGGATAATTCCAGGGAGAGATGATTCCGACGACACCGTACGGCTGGCGGGCCAACTTGCCGCGTTTTGTCTTCATGACGATGTTGCCGTGCGGCAGCGGGACTTCGCGAAGGAATTTCTCCGCATTGGCGATGCAGAAACGCGCCGCTTCGAGGACGACCATGACCTCGGCCGCCAGCGCCTCGGCGGTGGGCTTGCCCACCTCCCGGCAGATCATGCGGGCAACATGCTCGCGCTGCTCGCTCAGGAGCCGCTGGAAACGCCGCACGGCCGCAATCCGCTCGCGTGCCGGTGTGGCCTGCCACCTCGGTTGTGCGGCTTTGGCGCGCAAAACGGCACTGCGAACTTCATCCGGGGTGGCGCAGGCGAGCTCCCCAAACGTCTCGTCAGTTGCGGGGTTGGTGCTGACAATGGTGCTGCCAGAAATTCTTGCTTCACTTGCCATAGGGTTAGTACTCGACGCTGACCAGATAGAGGCCGCAAGCGGCAGCCGTGGGTCCGGCCGCGCTGCGATTGCGGGCTTCAAGAATGGCAGGCACGTCGCTGATTTTCAGCGAACCTTTGCCGACGAGGAGAAACGTTCCGACCAGATTCCGCACCATATGGTGCAGAAATCCGTCACCGCGTACAGTGTAGATCAATTCCTCCCGGGTACGCACCCACTGCGAAGAATGAATGGTCCGCACATTGGACGCGCCGCCGGAGAGGGGTGATTCATCGTCAGCGCTCGCTTCCCCAATGCGGGCGCTGCGCTCAGGATCGGATGCCGCAAACGAGGTGAAGTCGTGCGTGCCGACGGCGTATTCGGAAGCGCGCATCAGCGCTTCCTCATTCATCGGATATGGATCGTGACACACGTAGCGGGCCAGGAACGGCGGGCAGATATCGCCGCGATAGATGCGATAGCGGTACGTCTTTGCTTTGGCGGAATGGCGCGCATGGAAGCTGCCGGGCACGGCCTCGACGGTGTATACACGGATAGCCGGCGGGAGTACATCGTTCAGTGCAATAGACAGATTGCGCTCCGGAATCGGAGTTTCCAGTTGCACCGACGCTACCTGTGCCAATGCATGAACACCGGTGTCGGTGCGCCCGGAGCCTTGCGGCAGCACCTTTTCTTCAGTGACTCGATTAAGGCAATCGGCCAGCGTGCCCTGTACGGTTCGCAGTCCCGGCTGCACCTGCCACCCGTGGAACTCCGAACCGTCATAGGCCAGCGTCATCTTCAGATTGCGCGCCACATGCTCCCCATTATGATTACGGACCGCCCCTGCGGCCTGTTAAGCAATGTAAAGCTATGTAAAGGTGCCGCTTATCACTGCAATGTGTCAGATATACTACGTTTCTGCAACTTACGAGCCTGAAGCCGATTTCTATCCCCCTGCGACGTCATCTTGCGGACGCATCTCCGCCATATGTGCCGCAATCTGTGTTACTCGACAGGCAGTTGCCGCCAGTCATGTAGGAAACCGTATCGCGTTTTCCAGGAGAAGGACAGAATGCCCGTTTTTTCCGCCATTCCGCATCGTAGCAGCTCCGCAATGTCGAAGATTTCAGATCTGGTCATTATCGGCCTGCTGGTCACTTCGGCTTTTGCCCAGGACGCTGCCCCCCAGCAGAACGCGCCGCCACCCGAGGCAGCGCAGGAAAAGAGCACGCCGGCTACGGTGCTGACGCCCTTGCCCCAGGCACCGCGTCCACAGCACAACGCTCACCCGTACTCCGATCAGGATTACAGCCGTGGAAAGAGACAGTGGCCGAATCCGTTCGTGGTGCACACGCCGCGCAGCGTGGCACCGGTCAACGTCACGAATTCTCCGCGTATTGACCGGGTCCTCCGGGACGGCAAGCTGTACCTGTCGTTAAACGATGCCGTAGCCATGGCATTGGCCGACAATCTCGACATTGGCATTCAGCGCTACAACCTGTCCATCGCCGATACCGACATCCTGCGTACCTCCTCGGGCGCGCTGGCGCTGGGAGTCAATACCGGCCTCGTGCAGGGCACGCCCGGAGGAATTACGGGCGCGACCTCCGCCGGCGGCACCGGAACATCGACCACAGGCGCCACCGGCGCCGGAGCTGGCGGCACCACCATCGGGGTGGGCGGTGCAGGTACTGGCGCCGCCGGTATTGTGGCCTCGACTCAAGGCGAGGGACCACCGCTGGACAACTACGATCCGGTCATCACCGGCACACTCGCGTTCGAGCGCGCCCGCACGTCGGAATCCAACACTATCATCACCGGCACCAATGAACTCACCCAGAACACCACGACGGGAAATTTCCTCTACACCCAGGGCTTTTCCACCGGAACACTGATGACCGTGGGCTTTGACAACACCCGCACCGCGTCCAACGCGCTGTTCAATACCCTCAACCCCAGCCTGGTTCCCAGCTTCCGGTTTCAGCTGCGGCAGCATCTGTTGCAGGGGTTCGGCTTCGATCCCAACCTGCGGTGGATCCGCATTGCGCGAAATAACCGGGCGATCACCGAGATCACCTTCCGCAACCAGGTCATCACGACGGTCTCGCAGATCCAGAACATCTATTGGGACCTTGTGAATGCCTACGAGAACGTGACCGTGCAGCAGCGCGCCCTGGACCTTGCCAACAAGACGCTCTCGGACAATGAGAAGCAGGTGGCCGCCGGAACTTTGGCCCCGCTTACCGTAGTGCAGTCCCAGAGCGCGGTGGCCACCGCTAGGCAAAACCTGATTGCCGCTCAGGTGAACCTGCAGTTACAGCAGCTGCTGATGAAGAATGCCATCACGCGCAACATGGCCGACCCAATTCTGGCTGTCGCGCCGGTAATTCCAACTGATACTCTCAACACCACGAAACAATATGAGGTGGGTCCGGTGGAGGACCTGATCGCGGAAGCGCTGCGGCAGCGGCCGGAGATCGCCACCTCCCGCCTGACTCTCACCAACAGCGAAATCACCAGAAAATCCATTCGCAACGAGTTGCTGCCGGCCCTGGATCTGTATGCGTTCTATGGCGCTTCCGCCCTCGCCGGGCCGCTGAATCCGCTGTGCACCGATCCCACCCGGTGCGCCTCGCCGGGATTTCCTACCAGCTACGCCGGCGCGTTCACGAATCTGTTCAACAGCAGCGCTCCCGATAAAGGGGTGGGAGTGAACCTCAGCATTCCGCTGCGCAATCGCCAGGTGCAGGCCGACCAGGTTCGCTCCGCGCTGGAATACCGTCAGGCGCAGATGAGCCTGCAGCAGACCGAAAACACCATTCAGCTGCAGGTGCGCCAGGCGCAATTTGCGCTGGAGCAGAACTGGGTTGCACTCCAGGCAGCGATTTCCGCCAGGGATTACGCGGCCGAGGCTCTCGACGCCGAGCAGAAGAAACTGGTAATGGGCGCGTCCACCAGCACCCTGGTACTCCAGGCTTCCAGTAACCTGACGCAGGCCGAGTCCAACGTTCTGGCTGCGGCTACAAATTATGAGAAATCGAAGGTCCAGCTCGACCTGTCCACGGCCGACACGCTCGCCCGTCTGGGCATCGATCTGAACGATGCAGAGTCCGCCCGAGTTACACATGAACCGAAGGTACCTGGTGTAATCCCGGCGAACGCTCCCAATGAGCTGACGACGCCTCACATCGTCCCGCTCGGTCCGGGAGGTCCGGGAACAGGCCCGACCATGGCCCCGCGACCGGAAGCGCAGCCCCAGCCGCCCGTGCCCAATCCGCCGGAGCAGCAGCCCTCCGGGCCGCCGCAATGACAGAGTAAGGCTACACAGATGCGCACCTGACCTGCCGCTCAGAGAACGTTGCAGCGGGTTTCTGGAGGACTGGAGTCCGACGACAAGCAGGGAGGCTCTAAAGCAGCAGAGGCTTTCTCAAACAGTAGTGCCGCCTGTTGAGTTTGCCTTTGACCTTTTCTAACATCCAGAGTTCTGCAGGCTTTGAGTGAAAGCCTTGAAGTGGAAAAGCTGAAGATACTAATCACGCGCGAACAGATCGCGGCCAGGGTAGCCGAAATGGGGGTGCGCATTACGGCCGACTACGCCGGTGAACCAGTCGCGCTCATCGGAGTCCTGAAGGGAGCGGCCGTATTTCTCGCCGATCTCGCGCGCCAGATCAACCTCGACGTCAGTTTCGATTTCATCGCCGTTTCCAGCTACGGCAACAGCACGCAGCACAGTGGTGAAGTGAGGCTTGTGAAAGATGTGGACAGCTCGATGCAGGGAAAAAATATTATTCTTGTCGAAGACATCCTCGATACCGGACTGACGCTGACCCGCATCCGGCGACTGCTGCAGGCCCATGAACCCGCCAGCTTCAGAATTGCCGCGCTGCTCGACAAGGTGTCGCGGCGCATTGAGGCGATCCACGGAGACTACGTTGGATTTGAAATTCCCGATGAGTTCGTGGTGGGCTACGGGCTTGACTTTGCAGGGCGTTATCGTAATCTGCCGGACATCTGTGTTCTGGAATCGGACTCCGGTAAAATCTGAGCGATCATGACACTGTCTTCGCCTGTAATTGCCGGACCACACGCCTTGCCGGTGAACGACTGGCGCAGCGTGGCCGCGATCATTGATCACACACTGTTGAAAGCGGATGCGAGCCGTGCTCAGGTAAGCGCAATCTGCCGCCAGGCGATGCATTACGGATTTCATGCCGTCATGGTGAATCCCGCCAATGTGGCTTTGGCTGTATCCCAGACGCGCGGCACGGCGGTGAAGGTGGGCACCGTAATCGGCTTTCCGCTGGGCGCAAATCTGACCGCTACCAAGCTTGCTGAGGCCGATGCCGCCTTGTACCTGGGCGCGCACGAACTGGACATGGTGATGAATGTCGGCGCCCTGAAGTCCGGCGACCGCATCGTGGTACAGAACGAGATCCGCAGCATCGCTCAACTGGCGCACCGCCATGGCGCGCTGCTCAAAGTCATCCTCGAAACTTCACTCCTGAGCCAGGAGGAAAAGATCCTCGCCTGTGCCCTGGCGGTTCACGCGGGTGTCGATTTCGTGAAGACCTCGAGCGGATTGGCGGAGGGAGGCGCCACGGCCTCCGACGTGGCTCTGATGCGCGGTGTCGTTGGTCTCAAGGTCGGCGTCAAAGCTGCGGGCGGCATCCGCACCGCTGCGCATCTGCTGGAAATGGTCGATGCGGGCGCCAGCCGCATCGGCACCACCTCCAGCGTGGAGATTGTGCAGGAACTCGGCGCTCCTTCGGCCGAACTCAGCGGATAGCCGTCTGCGGATCGTGCACGAGCCTGCTCAGGAAAATAATTGGCGATTAGAGCCCGGCGTTAACCTTTTGATTGCGGAGCACTGACTCCTCTTGTTCGCACAGCACCGTTCTCCAGAGCCGCAACAGCACCGCAGCCAAAGCGGCAAGGCCCAGGATCCAGATTGCCAATGCGAGGTGCACCACCCAGGCGGGCGCCGCGCCCACCCGCTTCAGCAGGAAGGGCAGAAAGTTCCACGTGGTGATGTGGACGTAGTCCCACGGGTCCCAATGCATGGCGTAGTTGTCCAGTCTCCAGGCATTCATCTTTCCCAACGCGAATGCAACGATGTTCTTCAGGCGTAGGGCAATGACGAAGGTCGGATGCCCAAGCGTCTCCATCTGATAAATTTCAAGCGGTAACCAGAAGGCAAGGGATGCGACCTGGACCACCGTGCTGATCGCGCACAGCGCGACGCCTGCGATCCACACCGGCTTTCCCACAGCGTTGCGGAAGCGCAGCAGCAGCGGCACCGCGAGCAGCGCCGCCAGTTCCGCGCCGGTGGAAACGTACCGGTCGCCCCAGGCGAAGTCGCCGCTCCAGACCGTGTATCGCGCGTAGAAGCTGATATAGGCCAGCAGCAGCGCAAACGCCGTAATGACATACGCTTTTACGGCCGGACTGAATCGTTTCCATGCCACGGCCGCGAGCAGGATCATCAGGATCAGCAGCGGATCGAAGAGAAAGATGGACTTTTCCGGCGCGAACAGCGCCCCGAAAAACCCGATATGGAAGGGAGTCTCCCAGGGATATCCGGCCGGCAGGGCCGGATTCCGCACCCGCGCCTCGCGCGCTACGAGACTTACGTAAGTGTTGAAAAATGACCCGAAGCGGTAATACTGATAAAGGCGGTCGAGCAGTCCAAAAAATACATAAACAGGCACGGCGGTCGCCATGTAGCTTCGGCAACGCTTCCAGAACGCGCCGCCATGGGCGCATTCCTGCGCTGACATGAGTAGCACGAAAAGCGCCGCGGCGAGCAGATCCATGCCCGTTGTGAGTCGCGTGAGCAGATTCAGCCCGAGTGCGCCGGAGCCAATCAGCAGAGCGCGATGTGAGCCGGTGCGCAGCCACTCGTACTGAAACGAAAATCCGGTGAGCGTCAGCAGAAAGATGTAGTTGTTCTCCATCATGTTCTGCGTGTAATGGAGATGCGTGGTCAGCAGCAGCAGAGCCAGAACGCCGGCCACGGCGTGCTTCAGCCTGAACTCGAGTTGCCGCAGGAAACGGAAGCAGAGCAGAGCGGTCAACACGGCGATGAGGATGCTGACGCTGTAACTGACGAAGATACTGCGCACACTGGGATCGTTGCCGTTGTACGTTCTGAAGACCGGAAGCCCCTCCAGCCAGGTTCCGATGACATCGGCGGGAAGCAGCAGCAATGACTGGCCGATGCCATACCAGCTCTGCAGCCTGCCTCCGCGGCCGTGCACGCCGAATTCAGGGTAGTCCTGAGGAAACACCGCCGGCTCTCTTGTCCACCATGAGTGAGCGGACTGAAGCCGATGTTGTGTGTCGGCGGTGCCCAGTTCCCCCGATTGCACTACGAATGCGACGAGGCCGGCGGCTAGCGCCAGCAGGAAGAGCGGATCGCGAAACCGGCAGCCAATAGTCCGGATCGCCAGCGGTTCAGGGTCGGCTGGAATCACGCGCTTCGCTTGCTCACCGATGGCGTCTGCCGTCCATGCTCGTTCATCGCCGCAGCATCCGGCGTCCTCGCGCTCTCCGCGTACTCCATCGACGGGACTGAAATCACCCGCGATTCGCCGGTAATGAGCCGCGCAGCCCGCTCATATGTCAGATAACTCCACGCCCACTGGAACATGACGACGATCCGATTGCGAAATCCGATCAGGAACATGATGTGTACGAACAGCCATGCCAGCCAGGCAAAGAAGCCGGAGATATGCAGCTTGCCAAACTGCGCAATCGCGGCGGCGCGTCCGATGGTCGCCAGCGATCCTTTGTCGAAATAGTGAAACGAGGCCCGCGGTTTTCCCGCGAGGTCTGCGGCAATCTGTCGCGCAACACACTTGCCCTGTTGCATGGCGACGGGAGCAAGCCCGGGTAGCGGCTTGCCATGTTCATCCTTCAGGGCTCCAAGATCGCCGATGACGAACACCTCCGGACGGCCGGGGATGCTGAGATCGGGCTCGACAAAGACCCGTCCGGCGCGATCGACAGGCACACCCAGCGCCCGCCCTAGCGGTGAAGCCGAGACTCCCGCCGCCCACAATACAACTTCGGCCGGCACCACATCATTGCCGATGCGGACCTCGCCGCGGCGCACATCGGTCACCGGTGAATTCGTGCGTACCTCCACGCCCAGATCTTCGAGCTGTCTCACCGCGCTTTGCCGCAGGTCTTCGGGATAGGCGCTGAGGATCGATGGCCCGGCTTCCACCAGCAAAACACGGGTTCTTGCGGGATCGATGTTGCGGAAATTTTCGGCCAGCGACTTGCGCGCGATCTCCGCCAGCGTGCCCGCCAGCTCGACTCCGGTCGGGCCGGCGCCCACGATCACAAAGTTAAGCGGCCGGTGAGTGCCGGTCAGCGCGGCCTCCCGTTCCGCCAGCTCGTAGGCCAGCAGAATGCGGCGGCGAATCTCCAGCGCATCTTCAATTGTCTTCAGCCCGGGCGCAAGCGGCTCCCAGTCGTCATGCCCGAAGTAGGCGTGGGTCGCGCCGGCGGCGATCACGAGATAGTCATAATTCAGCTCGAAGCCACGCACCTGCACTTTGCGCCGTGCGAGATCGAAGCCCAACACCTCGCCCAGCAGCACTTCCACATTTTCGTGCCTGTGCAGGATCTCGCGGATGGGAGCAGCGATCTCCGCCGGCGATATGCCTGCGGTCGCAACCTGATAGAGCAGCGGCTGAAAGGTGTGGTGGTTCTTGCGGTCTACCACCGTGACCTGCACCGGCATTCGCGCGAGCGCTTCGGCGGCCTTCAGACCGCCAAATCCCGCTCCCACGATGACAACCCGGGCGCGTGTTTCGTTGTTCATGGCCTTACATCATGTGATGCTCTGGCGCGCGTCCAGGCGGCATTTTCATGCCATCCGGGCAGCCAATTGGCCGCAGTTCTTGTGTGGTAGATTAACTACGTGGGCCCGTAGCTCAGTTGGTAGAGCAACGCACTTTTAATGCGTGGGTCGCAGGTTCGATTCCTGCCGGGCTCACCATCCCGGCGCCGACAGGCGGTCAGGCCAGAACTAGCTTTCCCTCTCCACATACACCGCGGTACCGTATGCCAGCACTTCGGTAACTCCCTGCATCACCTCGGTCGCATCGTAGCGCATGCCGATGACCGCATTCGCCCCGAGTTCGGCGGCATGCTGCAGCATCAGCTCGAAGGCGTGCTCGCGCGTCTTCTCGCACAGATTGGTCAGTAGCGTAATGTTGCCGCCGACAAGTGTCTGTAGCCCCGCACCGATCGTCCCGACGATGGAGCGCGAACGCACGATGATGCCGCGCACCAGTCCGAGATTGCGAGCGATCCTGTAGCCATCGAGGGTAAACGCTGTGGTCACCATGTTGTGCGGGACCGTCGTTGCGAACGACGTGCCCGGGGCGGCAGTGCTGGTGCTCATACTTGCCTCCTGTCAGCATTCCCGGGCAGCATAGCATGGATCACGGGAAAGGGGTCCGTGCCCCATCGGACCCAGAGCACTAAACTGAGAGCGGGAGAAAATCCTGGTGCAGCCGCCCGCAGGCAAAGAAAATCATTTCATCACCGTACTTTCCCTGAGCGCGGTTCTGGGCATGGCGGTTGCCCTGGCTGTCTATTTCACATGGAGGTCAGGTGCGATCCCGGGCGGATTCGACAATCCGGCCGCCATCCTCGCCCTGATCGTCTGCCCGCCTTTCATCCTGTCGATTGCGGCCGGCCCGGCGCTCGACGCCGATCTGGCCATCGTGCTGATCGCCGGCACCATCGTGCTCGCCAATGCGTTTCTCTATGCCGGCGTCGCGGCGGGAGGATATTTCGTCTTTACGTCACTGCGCAGGCGCCGATCGTGAGGACTGGAATCATTGCGCGGGCTGCTGCTGTGTCATGCAGTGTACTGCGCCCAGCCCCCAGATGAAATCGCGGCAGTAGATGCCAATGACCTCGCGCTCGGGAAACAGCTCCGCCAGGATGTCGAGCGCAACCCGATCATGAGGGTCACCGAACACCGGCACCAGCACCAGCCCATTCGCGATGTAGAAGTTGGCATAGCTGGCGGGCAGCCGCTGTCCTTCGAAGTGCACCGGTGCGGGCATGGGAAGCTTCACCACTTTCAGCGGTTTGCCCGATTGATCGGTACTCTTTTTCAGCCAGCGGAAATTCTCGCTCAGCGGCTCGTGGTTGGGATCGTCCGGATCCGGCTCGTAGGCCGTCACCACCGTCCGCGGTCCGACAAACCGTGTAACATCATCGACGTGGCCGTGCGTGTCATCGCCGGCGATGCCGTGCTCCAGCCAGATGACCTTCTCGATGCCAAGATAGTCAGCGAAAGCTTCCTCCAGGTGCTCGCGTGAGAACCCGGGATTGCGCTGCTGCACGTCTCCCAGCAGGCATTCTTCCGTCGTGATCAGAGTTCCGCGGCCGTTGACATCGATGCTGCCACCCTCAAGCACCAACTGGCGCATCTCGCCATTCAGCCGCAAATGTGGCTGCCACGCAGGAATCTTCAGGTTTGCGGCGATGCCGGCCCCCGCCAGGGCGTCGAGCCTCCAATCGGAGTATTTGGCCCAGGCATTGAATCGCCAGACGGTCGCGGCAACTGCGGCGAGGTCGCGCTTTCGCTGCTCCCGGCGGACGAAAATCGGACCGTAGTCCCTCGTCCACACGCGATCCGTAGGAATGCGGAGAAAACGGACATTTCCCGCGGGTTTACCCGGCGCCGACGCCTTCTGCCGGAGCACATGCGATCGGACCAGCACCGCACGCGCTTTGGTTTCCGAAGCTTCATCCTGCACCAGAATATTTACGCGCTCCCGCCGCGCCAGATGCCGCACAATCTCCGCGTAAATCCAGGGAACGCCTTCGAATTTGCCAGGCCAGTCGGAGCGGTTGTGGGGCCATGCCATCCACGTCGCCTCGTGCGGCTCCCATTCCGCCGGCATGCGATAGCCAAGTGCGGCCGGTGTCTCCGAAAATTTCCGGAAAATGTCGGGCATCGATCAGACCATGAAGCGCTGCGTGATTGACGCGTAGGCGTCGACGCGACGGTCGCGCCAGAAGGGCCAATTGCGCCGTACTTCTTCCAGACGGCGGGGATCCACTTCCGCCAGAAGGACTTCTTCCGCGTCATGCGAGGCCTGCGCTACGACCAGGCCGAAGGGATCGGCAATGAACGATCCGCCCCAGAACTCCAGCCCTTTCCCGGGTGCCTCGTTTCCGCGAATATTTCCGGTTTCAAATCCTACGCGGTTGGGCACCGCGACGTACACTCCGTTAGCGATGGCATGGGCGCGCTGAATCGTCTGCCAGGCGTCGTACTGCGCAGCGCCATACCGCGGCTTCTCATCGGGATGCCAGCCGATTGTCGTGGGATAGAACAGCACATTCGCACCCTGTAAGGCAGTCAGCCGCGCTCCCTCCGGATACCACTGGTCCCAGCAGATCAGCGTACCGAATCTGGCGAAATCAGTTTCGAAGCTCCGGAACCCGAGATCGCCCGGTGTGAAGTAGAACTTTTCGTAATACAGCGGGTCGTCGGGGACGTGCATCTTCCGGTAGATCCCCGCGAGCTTGCCTCCCGTATCCAGCACGGCGACGGTGTTGTGATAAATCCCCGGCGCGCGGCGTTCGAACAGTGAAGCAACGATCGTGACCTTCAGCTCGCGCGCCAGATCGCCCAGCCGCTTCGTCGCGGGTCCGGGAATCGGCTCCGCCAGATCGAATAGCGCAATGTCCTCCCGCTGGCAGAAGTATTGCGTCTGAAAAAGCTCTGGCAGGCAGACGATTTCGGCGCCGCGGGCGGCGGCTGTGCGGATGTGCGCCACGGCGCGCTCCAGATTCTGCTCCGGCTCCGGTGTGCACGACATCTGCACCACGCCGATCTGAAAGTTGCGTTCAGGCAAAACTCCACTCCAGCGAACAGCGTCAAGAATAGCATCTCGTGTGCAATGCAGTTGGACGCCTGATGACAAGGGACAGCCATCTGCCGCGGCACGTTGACGCCGGCTGTAATCAACCTGTAGCTTCGAGTGTTCACATCCTTTTCGTCAGTCTTATCGCTTTGCGCCAATGTCATTTGGCGCCTCCTGCAGAGTATTGAGGTGAACCTTGAAAGACGGCCATCATAAAAATCAGGGCGAGGGCATCGACCGTGTACTGCACGATCCCATTTCCGACAAGCTGGTGCCGTTGGAGCCGCTCGACCTTTCGCGAATCCGCGGTATCGACGATCTTGTGCGGGCAATGGGCCGGACAGCCTTCACCGGCCGGCAGGTAGGCGAAGGGGCCGACGTTCTGGAGGCTATGGCGCGCGACCAGGAGTGTTTCGTCGTGATGACGCTGGCGGGAGCGATGACCGTGGCGAAGCAGGGCCTTGTCATCACCGAGCTGATCGATCGGGGCGTCGTTAATGCCGTGATATCTACGGGAGCGTTGATGGCGCATGGGCTGGTGGAGGCGGCAGGGCGATCGCACTTCCGCTACGATGCGAAAATGGACGACAGCGAGCTGTACGAGGCCGGCTATAACCGTGTGTACGACACGCTGGAGCCGGAGACCAACCTCGATTTCGTCGAGACGATTGTCGCCCGTATTCTAAAAGCGTGGGACCGCGAGGAGGTGCTGAGCTCGCACAAGCTGAACCGCGAAATCGGCCGCTACCTGAGCGGGCACGTTGAGGGACGCGGCATCCTGAAGTCGGCGTTCGAGAAGAACGTGCCGGTGTTCGTGCCCGCCTTCAGCGATTCCGAAATCGGTTTGGATGTTGCCCTGCACAACCGCGAGCGGCGCAGGAAAAGCACTCCTGAACTGCACTTCGATCCCTTCGAAGACCTGGAGTACTACGCTGCAACACTGCTGAAGCAGGAGCGGCTGGGACTTTTCACCATCGGCGGCGGCGTGCCGCGCAACTGGGCACAGCAGTTCGGGCCATTTATCGAGCTGCGCCATCGGCGCGGCGGCGAGGACCTGCCGCTCAAACGATTTCATTATGGCGTGCGTATCTGTCCCGAGCCGGTGAATTGGGGCGGCCTGTCGGGCTGCACCTACAGCGAATCGGTGTCGTGGGGCAAGTTCGTTCCTCCCGAGCAGGGCGGCCGCTTCGCCGAAGTGTTGCTGGACGCGACGGTCGGATTACCACTGATCGCGGGGGCGGTGCTGGAGAGGATAAAAAATAGTGAATAGAGGATGGGTAGGGTAAAAGTAATGCATTGGTGATCGGCGCCCTTAAAAGCGCCCGCGATTCACGATCCACTATTCACTATCCACTGCCTCCGGCTCCGGTTCAGGCCCGGCGAGGTCTAAACCCCGGAGCCGGCGCAGGCTTCCGCGGAACTTAACGACTACGCGAGCTCGACACGCGCGGCCGCGAGCGCCGGCGAACTTGCGTGGAGTTCTTCCCCGAGCTCCCAGTCTTGCTGCATTTCTCGCAGTCGCGGAACGTCATGTTCTCTGCCTTACAGCCTGTTCTACGTTTCCACTCGAAGAAAAGTTCGGCATAGGATTTCGTGATGTATTGCCGGGAACCGATTCCGATGGCGCGGGCCGTGCGATCGATCCAGCGCGGCTTGCCTTCGATCTCGGCAATGTCGCCGATGGGGGTGCGATCGAGGACGATGTTGCCTTCTCCGTCGCTCCACTCCGAGCGGAACTTCTCATACACAAATGAGGGGGAAAACCCGAGTGCCTGCAGCAGCGCACCCATTGCCCTGCCGTCGGAGACTTCTGTCTCCAGTTCGCCCCGCGATTTGTGGCGCCCGGCTTTGCCTTTGGCCTTATGAGTAAGTTTCCACCTGTCGCCATAGCAGCGCAGACGCAACAGTTCGCCCTTCCACCGCAGCTTTTGTCCGGGTAAATCGTAGAGCGTGTTGACTTCGTGCGTCGAGGGCGTCTCGCAATGGAAGCCGTGCTCCCGTAGCTTCCCTTCCAGCGCCTTCAGGTCGGGGACAAGGAACTTGATTTCGACTTCCTGCGGAGTGGCCATGGCAGAAGTCTAAACCACATCACGGACGCGGTCCGCTTTCGCTATTCGCCTGTCGCCATTCGCCCGCCCTGAGTCTCTCGTTTTTAAACATTTCAGGAGGGTGGATCTTACGATGATCGGAGCGAACAGAGAAAA
>Ga0335081_10002819_pt1 | contig 27378 bp, 22 predicted proteins | sample Lox_Sample_35_FD_206713 | JGI IMG/M metagenome (GOLD analysis project Ga0335081, IMG submission 206713) | Soil microbial communities from Loxahatchee National Wildlife Refuge, Florida, United States - Lox_Sample_3.5 | ecosystem: Environmental > Terrestrial > Soil > Wetlands | place: USA...
TCGCACCCCGTCGCGCAATCCCAGCCTGTACAGCTCGCCAACGGCACGGAGTTGATCGACGCCGGCCGCGCAGGGAGGCCTGGCTATCTGCGAGTGGCCAATCAGACCAACCTCGAAGCCCTCGTAAGGGTGGTAAGTGATCGGACTACTCGTCGCGCAATCTACGTCAGGCCCGGCGAAAGCGCCGTGATTCGCTCGGTGAAGATCGGCCTTTATGATCTTCACGTGGAGCTCGGCAATGACCTGGACGTCCAACGCCTGCGATTTCGAAAGAACAGCTACACGCCCGAGCCGCTCGGTCCGTTTGAGTTTCTCGAGGTTACCTCGGAAAACGGCGTCACGGGAAGCCACTACGATGTCGCGTTGAGTGCGAGGTAGGCGCTGTCATCGGGTCCTGTGAACGCGGGTCAGCAGTTCAGTTGTGCGTCCACGCTGGTCACGAGGCCTGAGTGGGGCTTCGGTTCCCCTGGGGGTGCCTGCCGCCCGCTTACGTGATAAAATCGGACGAGCCCGCAAATGATTGAAATTGTTCCCTCGATCCTCTCGGCGGACTTCGCTCGGCTGGCGGAGGAAATAGCCCGCGTCGAGCGCGGGGGTGCCCGCATGCTCCACCTGGACGTGATGGACGGGCACTTTGTTCCCAATCTCACAATCGGGCCGCCGGTGGTCGAGTCGATACGCAAGGCCACCCGGCTCCATCTGGACGTCCACCTGATGATCGAGAATCCCGACCGATATGTGGAGGCTTTCGTGCAGGCCGGGGCCAATTCTGTCAGCGTACATTACGAAGCGGCCCGCCACCTGGACGGCACCCTCGAGCTGATTCGCAAGGCGGGTGCGCAGGCGGGCGTGGTGTTGAATCCCGCCACACCTGTGGCGGTGCTCGAAGAAGTGCTGGAAGTGGCGGATTACGTGCTGCTTATGAGCGTAAACCCGGGATTCGGCGGCCAGAAGCTGATTCCCTACGTGCTCGATAAGGTCCGGAAGCTGGATGCGATGCGGCGCGAAAAGAAGTTAGCGCTGCCCATCGAGATCGATGGCGGCGTGCATCTGGAGAATCTGGCGGAAGTGGTCCGCGCGGGGTGTGATTGGATCGTCACAGGGTCGGCGATCTTTCACAGCCCGGATGCCGAGGCGACGGTGCGTCAAATGCGGGAGATCGCGGCGCGCGCGCCGGCGTTGGTGTCGTGACGCGGGTCTCGAAGCCTGAGATGGGTGTTTTAGGGTACTGACCGATGATGCTTTCAAAGAACCTTCACTTCGCCGCCCCGCTGCTTGCGGCGGCCATTTTCGTCTCCGGCTGCGGTCTCAAGCGCCACAAGTACGACAACCCCATCACCAAGGACACCCAGCAGCCCGACAAGGTGCTCTTCGACAAAGCCATCAACGACATCGAGCATTCGCGCTTTGAAATCGCGCGCCTGCTGCTGCAGAACCTGATCAACACCTACGACACGAGCGAATATCTCGCCAAGGCCAAGCTCGCCATCGCCGACGCCTGGTATCGCGAAGGCGGCGCACACGGCTTGGCCAACGCCGAAGCCGAGTACAAGGACTTCATTCTCTTCTACCCTGCGATGGAGGAAGCCGCCGAGGCGCAGAACAAGGTCTGCGACATCCACTACAAGCAGATGGAGAAGGCGGACCGCGATCCCAAGCACGCGCTGTTCGCCGAGCAGGAATGCAAGCAGGTCCTGGTGCAGTTTCCCAACTCCAAGTTTGCCCCGGAAGCGCAGCAGAAGCTGCGCGACATCCAGGAAGTGCTGGCCGAGAGCGAGTTCCGGGTGGGCATGCTTTATCAGAAGAAAGGCAGCGTGCTCGCCGCCGCGAACCGCCTGCAGGCGATGAGCGACCAGTATCCGCTTTATAGCAAGGCCGATGAGGGCCTGTGGCAGCTTGCCACGGCCTATCACCGTGCCGGCGACAAGTTCGAAGAGAAAGAGGTCCTGGCCTACCAGCGGATCGTGCGCGATTACCCGCTCAGCATTCACGCCGAGGATGCGCGCGCGCAGCTCGAAGTCATGAAGCGTCCGGTGCCCGAGGCCGATCCGGTAGCCATGAACCGCATGAAGTACGAGATGGAAAACCGGACCAAACGCGGCATGCTCAGCCCCTTTTTCGGCGCGTTCAAGGGTAGTCCCGATATGTCCACCGCGGCGAAGTCCGGCACGCCTCCGATGGAAGGTTTCCGTCCCACGATTCCGGCGAGCGTTCCGGCTGCCGCCGCGAATCCCGGCGGGGTCAGCGACGTGACCATCTCGACCGCGGGCACCGACGCCGCCGCGATCGACAAAGCTCCCGACGTGCGCGCGAATGCCGGGAGCACGGGAGGAACAGGCACGGCGCCGGCCGCGCCCGCCGCGCCTGCCGCCGGTGCTCCGGCTGCGGCCGGCACCGCTGCCCCTGCCGCGGACACCAACCCCAAGGCTCCCGATCCGGACGCCGTGGCCAAACAGGCCAACATGACTCCGGCGCAGCAGAAGAAGGCGTTTGCCGCCGCGGTCAAGCAGCAGCAGGACCTCGCGCGCAAGGCCGCCGCCGAGCGCAAGAAGCGCGAGGCGCAGCAAGCCGCACTGGTCAAGGAACAGAAGAAGAAGACCAAGCAGAAGCAGCAGGAGCAGAAGGACCAGGAGAAGCAACAGGACAAATCCCAGCAGCAGAGCCCGCCCGCAGCCACCGGGCAAGGCACGCCCGCAACGGCGAAGCAATGAGCCGTATCCTGCTGGTGGACGACAGCCCGCACGCCCAGCGCATGGGCGAACGGATTCTGGCTGATGAAGGCCACGAAGTGGTCGCGGTCAGCAACGCCGATTCCGCGCTGATCCGCCTGGAAGATGTCGACCCCGACGTAGTCATCGCCGACACCATCATGCCGGGCCGGACCGGCTACGAGATCTGCCAATACCTGAAGATGAGCCCGCGTCACCGGCACGTGCGGGTGGTCCTCACGGCGGGCGTGCTGGAGACGCTGGACGAAGAACATTGCCAGCGCGTGCAGGCCGACGGGGTCCTGAAGAAACCGTTCGAGGCGACGGTCCTGCTGGCCACGGTCAAGCCGCTGGCCGAGGCGGCCGCCGCCGATCGCTCTGCGCGGGGGCCGGAAGCGGCCCAATCGGCAGCAACGTCTCCGGCGAAGCCGCCCGCCGCGCCGTTTGTCGCCGTGGTGGATGAGGAGCAGGTGCGCGCAGCGGTGACGGTGGCGCTGGATGGCGCGATGGACGCGATCGTCGACGAGATCACGCGCCGCGTTTTCAGCGCGCTGGCCGCGAAACGGCCCGAGGCTGCGCCGGCCCCGATGCCACTGGCCGCCCCGATCGCGCCCGAACCATCCAGGCCGGCGGCTCCCGAACCCGTGATGCCCGCGGTCGAGCCCGTGCGCCGCGTCACGCCGGTCCGCATGCGCGGCAGTTCCATATTAGGATTGGATGTGGGTTCCCACGATCCCGAATCCTGATATGCCCGACAATACATTCGACGTTGTTTCAAAAGTAGAATTGCCGGAAGTCTCCAACGCCGTGCAGCAGACCGTCAGAGAGGTTCAGCAGCGATACGATCTGAAGGACTCGCACTCCACCATCGAGCTGAACGAGAAGGAGCACACGATCACGCTGCAGAGCAAGGACGAGTTCAAGCTCAAAGCCGTGGTCGATATCCTGCAATCGAAGATGGTGAAGCGGCACGTGCCGTTGAAGGCGCTGACCTACGGCACCATCATTCCCTCCGCGGGCTCGACCGTACGCCAGGAGATCACGCTGCAGAACGGCATCTCGACAGAGAAATGCCGGGAGATCGTGAAATCGATCAAGGACAGCAAGCTGAAGGTGCAGGCGTCGATTCAGGGCGATTTCGTGCGCGTATCCGGCCGCGACCGCGACACATTGCAGCAGGTAATCCAGTTGCTGCGCAATGCCGATTTCGGCATCGACATGCAGTTCACCAACTACCGCACCAACTAAGTGGCGCGGCTGATTCAATCTCCGGTCATACCGGGAGTCGTGGAGGCCCTGCTGGAAGAACCCGACCCCGGACCGCCGCACCTGGCCGTGGTGGTGTGCCATCCGCATCCTTTGCACGGGGGCACGATGCACAACAAGGTGGTCCACCGGATGGCGCGGGCGCTGCGGCACAAGGGCGCGGTGGTGCTGCGGTTTAATTTCCGCAAGGTGGGCGAGGTGGAGGCGGGGGCAGAGGACGCGCGGTCCGCTTTGGCATGGCTGCGGGAGCGGTATCCGGATCTGCCGTGGGCACTGGCCGGCTTCAGCTTCGGGGCGCGAGTGGCTACTATGCTCGCATGCGAAGAGCCGGGCGCGCAGTTCGTGATGGCGGCTGGATTCCCGACCCGATGGGGTCCGCCTGCGCACCTGGAAGCGTGCACGGTGCGGAAGATCTTCCTCCAGAGCACGCACGATCAGCACGGGCCGCGGGAGGAATTCGAGCCAATGTACGCCGGGTTCGCGGAGCCGAAGGAGCTACGCTGGATTGAGGCGTCCGATCATTTCTTCGCGGGCGCGCTGGACGAGTTGGAAGCCGCGGCCGGCGAGGTTATCTAGCCAGGCGGAGAATCGCGGTATAGACCGTGTTGAAGGCGTTCTGCAGCGCGGTGACATTGCCAGCCAGGACGAACAGGCCGGTAGGTTGCGCCGAGTTATAGGTCGAACAGGTTTTGTCGTTGGCGACCCTCTTAAGAAGCCCCTGGTCGATCCCGCCATTGCCCGAATACCCGATTACGTAGATGGCGACGGCCATGTTTTGCGTATCGCCCGTCCGGTTAGCCAAATTGGCATCCGACCGGATTCTGTTGCCCGCCGAATCCACTGCGTTCCAGAACGCCAGGGACCAATGGGTGCCGCTGGTGTATTGTTTTTCGTCGAAGGTCGTCGTGTAGGGGAGCTGATTCGTTGTCGGGTTTCCGTTGGCATCGACGAACTGGGAGGCGGTCATGTACGCAGTGCCGTACAGGCTGTTCCCCCAGGCGTCGTAGTTAGGAATCTTGCCGAAATCGGTGGTGGAGGAAATGTCGCCGGGCGTGCCACTAGAGCTGTTGAAGGGGGACGTACAGCCGCCACCGTCCGCGGGATTGATCGTCCTCGTCGTCGAACCCGGATTCGCCAGATACCAAGTGGTAGTGTGACCTGAGGTCGAGTCCGTGCTGTAGAGCTGATACAACCCCATCGGATTCGAACTTGTGAAAGGCCGGCTTTCGCCCACCCAGCCCACGATCTTTGGGGGATTAGGCGTTGTGGAGCTGATCTTGTTGGTACATCCGGTAGCCCGTTTCAGCGCGCCCTGGTTGCTGGGGCCCGGCCCGCAACAGTTCGCAGCGCCACCGGTGGTGTCGTTGGGATTGTTGGCATACACGGTCACGGACTGCGGCAGACCGTCGGTGAGCATCACGATCGAATTCAGCCGGTAATCGACGCCGTCATGCGCCAGATCTTTCAGATGAGCTTTTTGGAGTTCGACGTAGGCTACGGAAAGGGCATCGGAGGTGCCGGTGTAGCCGCTTCCGCCCGCGTTGGTGGCGTTGATCTGATTGACCAGATTATTCGGGTCCGTGGTGTCCAGAAACCCGGTCTTCGGGCCACCACTGGAAGTCGAAGTGATTGTAGAATCCCAGCTAGGGTTGGAGGGCGGATAGGCGACATACCCGCTGCTGTCGATCATCACGAGCCCCATTTCGTCCGAGCTGCTCGTAAATTTCTGAACGAACCCCGCTGCGTAGTTCCTGGCATCGGCAAAAACGGTACTGCCGGCGCCATCGGAGTTGGTCATCGACGGCGAATTATCGAGGACCACTACGATTCGCGAATCCGTTCTCGTGGCCTCACCCGCGGCAGCTACCGTAGCTTTGGTCTGCCCCAGTATCCGCAAGAATAGCAGCGGGACATCCGCGGTGGCGCTGACGTCGATCTTTTTGGTGACGCCGGGGGTGTACACCGCGGTGTACTGAAGGTTGGTGGCTCCAAAGGTCCCCATGGAGCCATCCGTGCGGAAATTGGCAGCCAAGAACTCGCCCGCGGCCGTCTGTGGATCCGCGGTAGTGCCCAGCAGGCGCCCGGCGCCGAGCACCGAGCCATCCACCGCCGCCTGGAGCCTGGCCTGCGTGAAACGCGCGATTGTGGCATCGATTGCCAGACCGGTGAGGGGGATAAGAAGGGTCGGGATCATCAGCGTGAACAGCACCATGATCGAACCGCGCTCTCGCAATCTACGAATCATGTTTCCTCTCCTCGCGTCAAAACACGTTGAAACTGTAGACCGTATTGGCGCCCGCGAACGGCGGCATGGAGAATCCAGGGACCGCACATTCAGCGACGTATAAGACTTGTCCGGAAGGCAGGGTGGTGAGGTTGCCGTTGTTGATGTTGACGAACGGATTTCCGCTGACGAAGTTTGCAACGTCACCCCCGTTGCTTACCTGATCGGTGGTAGAGATTTTTCCGGTCGTGGAATCGACGGTCACGGGATTGGGACCGGTGGTGATGGGACTCCCGAGATTACTGGTGCGGATGCTGGACTTGCCGATCACCAGCCGCTGCGCGAAGGCCCACTTCTTCCAGTTTGGGCAGCCGATCGGGTTTCCGCTTCCATCCAGGCTGTACCCGGCCGACTGGCACATGCCTTTATCGATGTAGATCACGGTAGTCAGGATCACTACGGCGCTGCCGGTACCATCGGTCTTGAGCCCCACGTCGGCGCCGAGCGACGCCAGGGTTGTCTTGTTGCCGGGCTGGGAGAAATCCAGGCCGCGCGCGTACATGCGGTCGGCGTCGCGCGAAAGCTGGGCAACGCGCAGGGATTGAATCAATCTGAGGCCGATTCCGATGGTTCCCAAGAAAAGCGGAATCATGACTACCATCGCGAACGAGAACTCGACGATGGCCACACCTTGACGTTTCTTGCGCTTCATCATCGTCTCCTCTCTTACGGCGCGGTCCCGATGGGCGGTGAATCGCGGCACGGCTCGATAATATCGGCGGCAACCGCGTTGATCGGCGTTCCCGAGGCATCGACAGGCTGATGAAGGCCGAAGATTCGGGCGACCAGCGGGCCCAAAGTGAAACCCTGAACCGAGACCTGCATGATGTTGCCCGGGGCATTCCCGTTGTTCTGTGTGGAAACGTCGGTTGACGATGCGGTGGAGCCCGGCGGGGGAGGCTGGAAGTAGTTGACCTTGATCTTGGCCAGACCGCTGGAGCCCCTGAGGAGCCCCATCGCGTTAGCCTGGACCCAACTCTTCACCATGGTGGTCTGGTCGGAGCCTGCCGCCGACGCCTGGGTACCGGTGATGGTGATCCCGTAGCGAACACCCACGCGGACCGCCTGCATGAGTGTTGTCTTTGCATACATGCCCCACGCCGCATCGAGCACCGCGAACATCATCATGATCAAGGGCAGGAACGCCAGGGTGAATTCCAGCACCTCAGCGCCCTTAAGGTGTCGATTTTTGCCACATCGCATACACATATAGGTAAGCAGAGCTCTTTGTCAACTATGACGGCAAACAGGCGCTTTGTCTTGACAACGATGGTTAGCTAACCACCGGCTATAGTTTCCTACCGATGACCGTGTAATCCAGCCCGCCGAAGAACGCTTGCCGGAAATCCTCGGGGAGGGACTTCAGGGACGGCATCGACTCGACTGCCGGCGACAGCTTGCGGACCTCGATCCTGCCCACACCGTACTCCTCGAGGTAGAAGACCAGGAGGGGATGCGGCACCGGGCGCTGGTGCGTGGGGTCGAGGTAGAAATGCGTGGCGAAGATTGCCAGGCATTCCGGGTTGGGGGTTTCGATGGCGATGACACCGCCGCGGCGCAGGCGCGACGTTGCCAGGCGGATCATGGCGGGCAGCCGCTCCGGCGGCAGATGCTCCACCACCTGCGAGCAGAAGATGCCGTCAAGCGATGCCTCGGGCAGGTTATCGAGGTAGGCGAAGAGATCCGCCACCTCGGCATCGAGGCCCTTGGCCCGGCACATGGCGACGCTCTCTGCGCTGAGGTCGATGCCGCGGGCCGGCACGCCGGCGTCGCGCATGAGCTCCAGGAACTCGCCGCGGCCGCAGCCGATATCGAGCACGTCGGTGCATCCCTCGAAGACCGGCCGATAGGTTTCCTGTCCGGCCTTGACGTACTCCTCGGTGCCGCGGAAACGTTCGGCGAAGTGGCCGTAATCGAAGTCAGGAAGGGCGGGGAACTCGGATGGCGTTTGAGACGCTGTGCGGGCCGGGAGGCCCGCGTTGCTGCGCTGACGGATCGTTTTGAGTTCGGCGAAGATCAGCCGTTCGTACTCCAGGCGGATCCGCTCCAGGTCCGCCCATAGACGCTTCTGAATGTCGCCAGAGAAGCGCTCCAATGCGCCTTCAAAATCGCGATGCTGGCCGCGGACCAGGTCGCGATAGTTGGCGTCCATCAAGTCGGCACGATGCTGGAAACCGGCCTGTAAATCCGCCACGCTTCGCAGAAACTGCACCTCGTTCTGGGCCAGCTTTTGCTCCCAGGCGATCCGCCACTCGGCCCAATGGCCGCGAATATCCTTGGACTCCTTCAGCTCTTCGCGCACTTCGTCGCGCTCGACGCCGACTGCGGCGATGCGGTTGCCCAGTTCCACCAGGGCGCGGTTGAAATCGTTGAAACTCTCGATCGCGGTGTCGATGCAGGCGACCATCTTGCGGTTGAACTCCACCTGTTCGCGCACGTGCCAGTCGAGCGCCCGCGCCACCAGCTTCTTCCATGCCTGCACCAGGCTGTTGACGAGGCCGCCGGGCCGCGGATTCACCGTGCCGATGGCTGCCACCTTGCCGAGTGCCGCATCGCGCGCGTGAACCAGCGGCGTGAGATCCGGCAGCGCCACCTCGACCGCGCCGGCGCGCTTCTCGGGATAGCGCGCGCGCACGCGGTCGCGCACTTCGTTGAGGATGGCGATCAGCTCAGCGCTTTCCACGGCCCTTCCCTTTGGCGCGGCTCCACGATGCCGTGACCAGCGTGGTCAGCCCGCCGCGTGCCGAGAAGTCGCCGATCACGGTGGCGCTCAACGGGCTCGCCGCTTTGACCACGTCGCGGAGCACGCGGTTGACCGCGTTCTCCTGAAAAATGCCGATGTCGCGATAGGCCAGCAGGTACATCTTGTAAGATTTCAGCTCCAGGCAGAGCTTGTCCGGCACGTAGCGCAGGACGATCCTGCCGAAATCCGGCAGACCCGTTTTCGGGCAGACGCTGGTGAACTCCGGCATCACGATTTCGATCTCGTAGTCCGCGTACTGGTTGGGCCAGGTTTCAATCCCGGGCAGGGGTGTTGCGATGCCGCCCCGCGCGTGTTCGTCGGTATAGGCGCGTTTCATTGCAGAGTTTTCGAGAGCAGGTCCAGGAACAGGCCCACATCGGCCACCACACCCACTGCCTGGCCGGTGCCGCGGTCGCTCACCTTGGTCGCCACCGCGGGATTGATGTCCACACACACGATTTTCACCCAACTGGGGAGCATGTTGCCGGTGGCGATCGAGTGCAGCATCGAGCCCAGGCACAACACCAGCCCAGCGCCCTTCAACTGTGCGGCGTAGGCGTCCTGCGCGGCGTTCATGTCGGTGATGGTGTCCGGCAAGGGGCCGTCGTCGCGCAGGCTGCCGGCGAGCACGAACGGCACTCCTTTCTTCACGCATTCGTAGAGGATGCCACTGCGCAGACGGCCGCTCTCCACGGCGGCGCGCACGCCGCCCGCGTGGTAGACGGCGTTGATGGCGCGCATGTGATTGCGATGCCCGTGCTCTTCGGGACGGCCGTCTCTGAGCCGCACCCCGAGCGAGGTGCCGAACAGGGCGGCCTCGATATCGTGCACCCCGAGCGCATTGCCGCTGAGCACGCCGTGCACCCAGCCGTCGCGGACCAGCGATGCCAGGCCTGCGACGCCGCCCGTGTGGACCACCACCGGGCCGGCCACGGCGAGCACCTTCTGCTTCTGTTCCACGGCGTGCCGCATCAGCGCCGCCGTCTGCCGCACGGCGGTTTCCACCTGCCGCTCGGAGCTGATGCCGTTGGCCATGAAGGCGAACTCCAGACGGTCGCGCTCCTTGCTCTCCGGCGTCACCCGGATTCCGCGCAGTCCCACCACGATGCGGTCTCCGGCGCGCAGGTCGCGCAGCCGGCGGCACACCGCGCGTCCGCCGGCGACCGCGATCATGGCGTCCATGCGCTGGTTCTCGACTTCGATCCACTGGTCGCCTGCGCGGACGTGGGTGCGGTGGTTGGTGGTGGAATAGAAATCCTCCGGCGCGCAGCGGTCGCGCTCGACGGTGGCCAGCGCGGCGTCGCCAGTTTCGACCGGGGCGCACCCGATCATGAGCAGGTCTTCCAGCAAACGGTCCAGGGCCGGCGCGTCGGGCGCTTCCACTTTGAGACGCAGGTAAGAGGGCTCGCTGTTGGTCCGGCCGATGCGGAACTGCTCGACTTCGAACCGGCCGTGGTGCTCGACGACCTTGTCGAAGATGTTCTCGACGACGTGCGAATCGATCAGGTGGCCTTCGGCCTCGACCACTTCCTGAAATGTCATAGGAAGTTTCTATTGTACCGTGAGGGAGGTTCCCGACCAGCCCCGAACCACTCGCGTGCGCGATAATTCCAGTTGTTGCGACTCGTTTTCCTCCTCTGCGCCACGGCGCTGAACGCCGCCCAGCCGTGGTCCGTGGACGACCTGTGGACGTGGCGCGAGGTCACCGAAGCGCGCATCCGTCCCGACGGTTCGAGCGTAGCCTGGGTCGAGTCCTCGTCCATCAGAGGCACGAACAAGACTTGCACAACTCTCTGGCTGGCATCCATCGCCGCGGCGAGACCGCAACGCCTCGACGGCGGCGCCTGCAACCAATCTCATCCGCGATGGTCTCCCGATGGCCGCTCGCTCGCGTATCTGGCCGGAGGCCAGATCTGGATCCGCGGCTTTGCCGGTGAGCGTCCTCGACAGGTCACTCATGCAGCGTCGGCGCCGCTCGCCCTGGCGTGGTCGCCGGATGCCGCCGCTTTGGCGTACACCGCCCACGCTGCTCTCTACGTGGTGCCGGTGAGCGGAGGCACGCCAGTGCAGATCCCTACCGGCAAGCTCGATGTTCTGGGCGAGCCCGCGTGGATGCCCGACGGCAAGTCGATCCTGATCTCGGCCGCAGAGCCGGGCGGCGATGCGGAAATCTACTCCGCAGCTCCCGATTCGGGAAGGGCGCACCAGATCACGCATCACGCCGGGCCCGACTTCGACCCGCTGCCCGCGCCCGACGGCAGCCGCATTGCCTGGATTTCGCGCGACGCCAGGGCGCAGAGCTACGTTACCGCCAAGCTGAACGTGGCCAACCCGGACGGCTCGCGAGGCAAGATTCTGGCCGGCGCGCTCGATCGGGACGTCACATACATCCAATGGAGCTCGGATTCGCGCACCGTGTACTTCCTGGCGGAAGACCGTGGCGAGAGTCGCGTCTGGTCGGCTCGCGCCGATGGCAGCGTGCGCCAGGCGACGGCGGCCGGCGAGCGTCTGGTTGACTTCTCGCTCGCCGACAACGGCCGCGCAGCGGCCGTTCGCCCCTCGGGCGAGATTCTGACCTTTCCGGTCGATGTACCGGGAGCTCCCGTCCTGCTTGCCTCGCCGAATGCGCCGCTTATTGCGGCCCGCGCCACCAGTGTTCCGGAGGAGATTCAGTTTCCCTCAGCGGGCCGCGCCATTCAGGGCTGGATCACCAGGCCGCCTGGCTTCGACGGCGCGCGTCGATACCCGCTGGTCCTGGACGTGCGCGATGCCCCGCGGCGCATGTGCGGCCTCGGGTTCGATCTACGCGCCCAGATTCTCGCGGCCCGCGGCTTCGTGGTGCTGTGCGCGAATCCACGCGGCACCCCCGGCTTCGGCGAGGAATTCGGCACCCTGCTGCGCACGCGCGACCCCGGCGACGATTTCGACGACCTGATGCGCGGCGCCGACTACCTGATCGCCCAAGGCTTCATCGACCCGGCGCGCGTGCACATTATCGGCGGCCCGCTCGCCGCCTGGGCCATCGGCCAGACGGATCGCTTCCGCTCCGCGGTCGCCGTCGACCCGCCGGCTGTCAATGGCGCCGATCCGGAGCGCCTGCACACGCCGACGCTCGTGATCGATACCGGCACTGGCAAAGGCGCGTACGACATGTACTCCGCTCTTCGCGCGCGCCGCATCGACACCGAGCTGCTCCGCGTCTGGGGCCCACAGCAGCTCGAAGCCATCCTAAGCTGGCTGGCCCGCTGATCGCCGTTCGAGCTCCAGCAGGGCCCGCTTCCGTCCCAGCCCCCAGCGATATCCGCCCAGTTCGCCGTTCCCCCGAATCACACGATGGCACGGGATCAGAATCGCCACACGGTTTGCCGCACAGGCGCGCGCCACCGCCCGCGCCGTCTTCGGTTGTCCGATTCCCACCGCGACCTCGGCATAGCTTTGCACCTGCCCGCGCGGAATTCCCTGAAGGTAGTTCCAGACCTTCATCTGGAACGCCGTCCCCCGGACGTCGTGGGGCAGATTTCCGATCTGCCCGGTTCCGAGATAGTTCATCAGTCCCTGAATCCAAGCCTGGAACTCCGCGCTCTCCCCGCGCATTTCCGCCACAATCGCCGCCGGATACTCCCGCTTCAATTCTTCGAGCAACTCCTCCCGGGAATCGCCGAACTGCAAGAAACAGATTCCGCGATCGGTCGCTCCGATCATCATCAACCCCAACGGCGAATCCACAGCCGCCCACGTGATCTCCACGCCGCGCCCGCCCTGCCGGTACTCCTTCGGCGTCATTCCCAGGCGCGTGTCGGCCCGCTCATACACGCGGCTGGAGGATCCGAAGCCCGCCTCGTACACGGCTTCGGTTACGTCCTTAGCGTGCCTGAGACCCTCTTTCAGGCGCGTCATCCGGACGACCTCCAGGTATTGCTTGGGGGTGACGCCGGTTTCGGCCTTGAACGTCCTCTGCAGGTGAAAGCGGCTGATGCCCGCTCGCGCCGCCAACACGTCCAATGTGATCCGCTCGTCGCCGTGTTCGTCGATGAAGCGGCACAGCTCGCGCATCCGCTCTCTGTCGTCCTCCTTGGGACGGCAGCGCAAACATGCCCGCAAGCCGTCCCGCTCCGCGGCTTCGGCCGTCTCGTAGAACCGCACGTGTTCCCGCAAGGGCCGCCGCGCCGCGCACGAGGGCTTGCAGTAGACACCCGTGGTAATCACGCCGAAATAGAACTGCCCATCCTGCGTGCGATCCCTGTTCTTCACCGCTTCCCAGCACATTTCCGTGTTCATGCTTGCATGATGCTCCACAGGCGCAGGGCGCTGCTATCCGCTTGTTGCGCTCGAATCCGGAAATAATTCCAGGGCGGCGCGTGCGGCCTGCGCGTCGCGGTCCCGGCCCTCGCGCGCCAGGGTCCGCAGGAACTCCGCTGCGCGTTCATCGCGCGACAGGCTCAACCCCCGCAGCAGCGCCTCGCGATAGTCCTGACCCGCCGCCTGATGCCAGGCCTCCAACAGCGCGTCCACGGCGCCGGCCATGCGTGAATTCCCCAGGGCCAGCGCGGCCTCTTCCGCCGCCGCGCCGCCCTGCGCGTCGAGAAACGCTTTCACGAACGGCAGGGCCTGTGCGCGCTCCACGATCAGCAGCGATTCCAGAGCCTGTCCGGTTACCGCGGGCTCATCGTCGCCGACGCGCGCCTTCAATCGCAGCACGAGCGCGCTTTCATCGCCGCCCATGGCCCCCAGCGCGCGCGCCGCGTCGCCGCGCACCGAGGGGTCCGGCTCCGTGAGCGCGCTCACCAGATGCCGCATCACCTCTTCGCGGCGGATGTCCGCGCACCCCGGCAGCGCCAGCAGACAGATGCCGCGCAACGGTCCGGCCGTATCCTGCGACCCGCCCCAAACCGGTTCCAATTGCACGTGCGCCGCACCGCGCAGAAAAGGCTCGGCGGCATCGTAGTCCATTTCTTTCAGCGCGCGCGCAATCGCGTTCTTGCCCCAACACTGGGGATCGCTTTTGGCCGCGTTCTCGAATAGCCGCTCGAACGCGCGCAGCAGGTCGGGGATCAGGTCGAGCAATCGCAGATCCGCCGCAATCTCCGCGGCCTTCGCCACCACCAGGTTCACGCGGTCGCTCAAAGCCTTGCGCAATTGGGGTTCGGCATCGGCCGGACTCGATCTGCGCAACTCGCCCAGCTTCGCCAGTTCCTGCTCGATCCGTCGCGCCACGTCTTCCCCAACTATGTCATAATTCGACCATGTCCACGGCTGTCCTGAAGATGGAGCCGAAGTCCGAGGGGATCGCGACCCCGCGCAAGAAGCGGCCCAAAGAGATCGCTGTCATCACCGAATGCTGCACCGGCTGTGCCGGCTCGCCGGCGTGCGTGCCCTACTGTCCGGTAGCCGACTGCATGTACTGGGTACCGGACGAAGATCATCCGCCTTTCGGCCACATCGAGGTCGACCCGGTTCTCTGCATCGGCTGCAAGAAGTGCACCAGCAAAGGTCCCGACGGCGCTTTCCTCGACGGCTGCCCCTGGGACGCCATCGAAATGGTGGACATCAATGCGGTCGAGGCTCAACTGGGCATCAAAATGCCAGTCTGATCCATGCCTCTCGACATACAACAACACGAACGCGAGGGCGTTCTCGTCCTCCGGATGAAGGGCCGCATTGTCGTGGGCAAGGAAGCCACGGCGCTGCGTGACAAGGTGACCGAGGTTTCGGCTGCCGGCCACAAGAACCTCGTCTTCGACCTCTCGGGCGTAGACTACATCGATTCCACCGGCCTGGGCGCACTGGTCATGTGCGCGACTACCATGCGCAAGAACGTGGGCCTGGTGAAGCTGGTCAACCTGACCAAGCGGAGCATCGAGCTGCTGGTGATGACCCGCCTCGCCACCGCCTTCGAGATCTATTCCGACGAGCAGGATGCGGTCAACAGCTTTTTTCCCGACCGGAAGATCAAGACGTTCGATATCCTGGATTTCGTGCAGAAGATGAAAGACGAGGACTAGCCTCGGATGGCTCTCGTCGTGATCGGCGGTGTGGCTGCCGGACTGAGCGCGGCCGCCCGGGCGCGGCGTCTCGACCCGCGGCTGGAAATCCTGGTTCTGGAAAAAGGCCCTGTCATTTCCTACGGCGCCTGCGGACTGCCCTACCTGGTCGAAGGCCGGGTGAAGGACCGCGCAGGCCTCATCGTCTACACGCCCGAATACTTTCGCAAGGAGCGCAAGATCGAGGTTCGCACCAACTCGCGGGTGGTGACGATCGCACATCCGCGCCGGGAGCTGGTGCTCGAATCCGGGGCCCGCGTGCCCTATGAAAAGCTCGTCATTGCCACGGGTGCACGCTGCGATACTTCGGGCATCGCCGGAGCCAATCAGCCGCACGTGTTCACCTTACACACGCTTGACGACGCCGAAGGGATGCGCCGCTTCATGGCGGAGCGCCGTCCCCGGCGGGCGGTGGTGATCGGCGCGGGATACATCGGTGTCGAAGCCGCGGACGCCCTGCGGCGCAACGGACTTCGCGTCACGGTCATCGAGCGCTCCGAACATGCGCTGCTGCGCGACGATGCCAACCTGACGGCGGCCGTCCGCAAACAACTCGAGCTGCACGGCGTCGAGCTGCGGACAGGGGTCAAAATCGGCGCGGTCGAGCCCAATTCGGTCGATGACATTCCGTGCGAGATGGTGGTGATCGGGGCCGGCTTCAAGCCCAATGTCGAGCTCGCCGCCGATGCCGGCGTTCAGATCGGCCGCACCGGCGCAATCCGCACGGACGACCGCATGGAAACCGACCTGCGCGGGGTATTCGCCGCGGGCGACTGCGCGGAAGTCACGCACCTGGTGACCGGCCGCCCCACCTGGATTCCGCTCGGGACCACGGCCAACAAGACCGGGCGTGTCGCCGGAGCCGCCGCCGCCGGCGCTCGCGAGCGCTTCCCCGGCATCGTGGGCACCTCGATTGTGAGTATCTTCGGCATGGCCTTCGCTACCACCGGATTCTCTGCCGCGCACGCCCGCGCCGAGGGGTTCGATCCCGTCTCCGCCCGTATCGAGGCCAACAACCGAGCGCGCTACTACCAGCCCGTGAAGACCACCGTCGAGCTGGTTGCCGATCGGGCCAGCCGGCGTCTGGTCGGCGCGACCATCGTGGGCGATGAATCAGCCGCCGGACGCATCAATGTGGTTGCCGCCGCGCTGCATGCGCGCATGCGCGTGGACGACTTCGAGCAGCTCGACCTGTGCTACTCCCCGCCGTACGCGCCCGTCTGGGATCCGCTGCTCATTGCCGCGCAGCAGCTCCGGCATTCGCTGTAGGGACCGCGCTTTCCTCGCGGAACTTTGCCGCTTTGTCCGGCTGGTGGAGGGCGCCGTAAACGGTCGCCAGATCCTCCCGCGCTTCCTTTAGATGCGCCGGGAACGCCGAGGGCTGGGCCACCAGGATCGCATACCCCGATGTCAGATGGTTCTCCGCATCCCGGTAGTTTCCGCGGCGCACCAGAACCCTTCCCAGGGTAACCTCGACCACTCCGACACCCACGTTGCCCTTCAATGGCCGGGCGGTCAGTCCCTTCAATGCAGCCCGATAGAGCGGTTCCGCGCGATCGTACCTCTTTTCGGCAAGAAACACGTCGCCGAGGTGAGCCAGCAACATAGCGGTCTGATTGTTGGTTTCACCGAACGACGCCGAATAGATCTTCAACGCGCGGCCGAAGTCCGCCTCCGCCGCGGCGAACTCGCCGCGCTTGAGCGCCAGCTTACCGAGCGTGTCGAGCGTGAAACCGACGTTGGGATGGGTAGCCCCATAAGTTTGCTCCTGCACCGCGAGCAGATTCCGCAACAGCGGCTCGGCTTCATCCAGCTTGCCTTGCTGGATCAGCACCAGTCCGACGAAGCTCGTCACCTGGAGGGTCTCGGGATGATTCGGGCCGTACCAGTTTTTCAGGATCTCCGCTGCCTGCCGGTACAAGGGCTCGGCCTCTGCATGTTTGCCGAGGGTCACGTCGATTGTGGCGATGTTGGCCAGATCATAAGCCACCCTCGGATGGGAGTCGCCGTGCACCTGCCGGTCCAATTCGAGCGCGCGGCGGTTCAAGGATTCGGCAAGCTGGTAGTGTCCGACGTAGTGATGCGCGTAGGCAAACGCCGAGAGGGTTTCCAGGAATGTGTCCATGCCCTCCTCACCGGACGGCTGAATCTTCATCAAGGGATCCAGCACGGCGATTCCCTGGTCATAGGAGCCGCCTTGCACCAGCACTCTCCCCAGGGCCGACCTGGCTGACACCACGACCGGATCGGCCGGCGGGAAGCGCCGGCTGGCCAGGCTGAGAGCCTGGCGGACCAACCGTTCCGCTTCTTTCGAATTGCTCTGATCGCCGCGCAGCGCGCCGAGCTGGATCAGCGCATCGACAATCCGGGGGTCGTCCGGCGCGAGCGCGCCCTTCATTTTCTGCAAGGCGAGCCCGAGCAGTTCGTCGGATTTCTGATACCGGCCGAGAAGCCGGTACATCCGCCCGAGGTTCTCGTACAGCTCGGCCTGCGTCTGGGGATCGGCGTTGAGAGCAGCGGCCTCGCGGGCGCCGCGATCCAGCAGCGTCGCCACGCGAAGCTCGCTGGCCGGAGCCGCCTCCTTGTCGCCGCTGCCGAACAGATCCAACATGAAGCGCTGGATTCTGCGTGTGCGTGCCGCTTCCGCCAGCGCGGCGTTCCGCGCCCTGGCGAGTCGTACCGTGAAGAAGACGGCCATGCCAGCGATCAGCACAAGCACGAGCGATGCGGCCAGGACGGCCTGCCGGTTTCGCGCGACGAATTTGCCGATGCGGTAGGTCGCGGTATCCGGCCGCGCCTCCAGGGGTTCTCCCTTGAGGTAGTGATCGATGTCGCGGATGAGCGCCTCCACCGACTGGTAGCGCTCGTGCGGATCCTTGTGCATGGCCTTGAGGCACAGCAGATCCAGATCGTTCCAGGCTGCCCGCGTGGCGTACAACCCGGTGCGCGCGGCAAGCGAGGGTTTCTCCGGCTCCCGGGTGGCGATGATCCTTTCGGCGTCGCCCGGCGTGCAGTCGGAAAGATCGTACGGAGGCCTTCCCGCAAGCAGTTCGTAGAGAATCACTCCCAGCGAGTAGACGTCCGTGGAGGCACGTGCCGGCTCGCGGCGAAACTGTTCCGGCGAGGCATAGGCTCGCGTGAATCGCACCTCCGTTTGCGTGGGATTGGCCGCCGTCTCCGCGGCATCGAGCTGCTTGGCGATTCCGAAATCCAGAAGCTTCGGGGTGCCGTCGGCTTTCACCAGGATGTTCGACGGCTTCAAGTCGCGATGAATGATGCCGCTCTGATGCGCATATTGCACCGCTTCGCACACGCGGCGAAACAGGCTCAGCCGTTTTTCGAGCGGGCATTTGCGTTCGGCGCAGTACTGGTCCAGGTGGTCGCCTTCCACGTACTCCATGGCGCACCACGGCGTTCCGTCCTGCAGAGAGCCATTCCCGTACAGGCGCGCGACGTAGTGATGTTCCAGTTGCCCGAGCCTCTCGATCTCGTGGATGAAGCGCTTGCGCAGCTCCGGCGACCAGGCGCTGCGCATGAACTTGATGGCGACCAGGCGTCCGGGGGGCTTCTCTTCCGCGAGCCAGACTTCGCCCATACCGCCCACGCCCAGACAGCCGCCGCCGGCAAAATGGTAGGGCCCGAAGTCGTCGGGGCGAACGGGCTCCGCTGCGCCATCGAGCATTTTTCGCGCCAGATCGAATCCGTTACCGTCCAGAATCGATCCGGTCCGCTCATCCACTGGCCTTGATTCGCTGTCCATTTGAGCTACTCCCGGCGGGACGAATGGCCTTCTCCAGGCGGGCCCTGGCCTCCACCCATTCGCGTTCCACGGTGGTTTTGGAAAGACCGAGGGCGGCCGCCGTTTCGGCGACGGTCATTCCCAGGTAGAAGCGGCAATCCGTAATGCGGGCTTGCCGCGGGTTCTCAAGCTCGAGGCGCTTCACGGCAGTTTCCAAGGTCAGGGCGTCCTCCACGGGCAACGCACTCGCGGCGGGCAAACCTCCAGGCGTGCGTTTTTGAGCGCTCTTGCGCCGGGCTGCATCGATCAGGATCTGGCGCATGACATGCGCAAAAATCGCCAGCACCTCGTCGTAGGGCTTGGCGGCAAAGTCAGGGGGATCCTTGAGCAGTTTTTCGTAAGCTTCGTGAACCAGCGCCGTGGGACTCAGGGTCGAGTTTGACCCTTGGTACCGTAACCTCCGGGCTAACTGCCGCAGGTCGTTGTAACACCGGAGTACCGCGGCATCCAAGGCAAGTTTCTCGTCCGGACCTGTCATGAAGGTGTTTCCCGCCGAATTACGCATCCCTCTCTAGGCAGGCGATTCGTCGCCACGATCCAGAAACTGGGTCTGTCTGAGGATCGTAGCAGCGCAGGGAGCCACTTGCAAGCGTGGAGGAGACTTAAGGTGAAACAATCCATCTTGTGTGTCAATTCAGTCACATGCTTACTCGCAGTTACAGTATTTGTCCCGTTAATCGTTCACGCCCAGGGTTACACAATCACCACCGTCGCGGGGGGAAATCCCTGTTGTTCTCTTGGTTCCGGCGATGGCGGGCCTGCTACGCAGGCATTTGTCAATGGCCCTTTCGGCGTGGCTGTGGACTTGGCCGGGAACTTATACATCGCAGACGGCGGAGCTCTGGTCCGTAAGGTGACGACGAGCGGAATTATCTCGACCTTCGCCGGCGATCCCACGCAGCAAGCAGGTTACTCCGGCGATGGGGGTCCGGCGACAAGCGCGACATTGTCTTCACCGCGCAACGTGGCAGTCGATTCGGCGGGCAACGTTTTCATATCGGACTTTCTAAGCTCCCGAATCCGGAAGGTGTCCACCAGTGGAATCATCACAACGGTTGCAGGAGGCGGCCCGCTCGGGATCGGCAGTGGAGATGGGGGTGCCGCAACCAATGCAACGATTCTCGAACCCGAGGGTGTGGCAGTGGGCGCCGCCGGGAATCTTTACATCGCGGATTTCGCTCATACCAGTGTCCGCAAGGTGGACAGCGCGGGCACCATCACGACCATTGCCGGCAGCTACCCGAACGCCAGTCTCGGCCGCCTTGGAGACGGAGGACCGGCCACCAGCGCGCTCATCTTCCCCTATGGCATCGCGGTCGACGCTTCCGGAAACCTGTATATCGCCGACCACGAGAACAACCGAATCCGCAAGGTAACCACAGACGGGATCATCGTGACCGTGGCGGGCAATGGAGCGGGAAGCTACTCCGGCGATGGCGGCCCCGCGACCCAGGCCGGCTTATACCATCCGCAAGGTGTGGCGGTGGACCCGGCGGGCAATCTCTATATCTGCGCGACGGGGGACGATCGGATCCGGATGGTCACAACGGACGGCATCATCACCACCATCGCCGGCACGGGCGCAGTCGGCAACTCGGGCGATGGCGGACCGGCGACCAGCGCCCGGCTCAATATGCCTTCCGGGATCGCTCTTGGCCGCGGAGGGACCGTCTATGTGGCGGACACCGGGAACAACACGGTCCGCCTGCTGACACCGAGCACTCCGCTCGCCGGCTCTCCGCCCTCGATCCGATCGGGCGGAGTCGTCAGCGCCAGCGCGTTCGGCGGGTTCTCGAGCATCGCTCCCGGCTCATGGATCGAGATCTACGGCGGGAACCTGGCTACCGATTCGCGCGGCTGGAGCGGAGCGGATTTCAGCGGCGTCAACGCCCCCACATCGCTGGGCGGAACCAAGGTGACGATCGGGGGCCAGGCCGCGTTCATCGATTACATCAGCCCAGGCCAGGTGAATGCCCAGGTGCCCTCGAATACCGGCACCGGTACCCAGCCCGTGGTGGTCACCACGACGGCCGGAGCCAGCAGCGCCTTCAACGTCACGGTGAATGCCACGCAACCCGGCCTGCTGGCGCCGGCGGCGTTCAACGTCGGCGGCAAACAGTACATCGCCGCGCTCTTCTCCGACGGCGCGACGTACGTGCTTCCACCCGGCGCGATTTCGGGCGTGCCGTCGCGCCGCGCTCAGCCGGGCGACAGCATTACTCTCTACGGCATCGGCTTCGGACCGGTCACACCCAACATCCCGGCTGGCCAGATTGTGCAGCAGAGCAATGCGCTCGGCTCGGCGTTCCACCTGTTGTTTGGCGGCACCGAGGCCCTGGTCTCTTATTCCGGGCTGGCGCCAAACGCGGTCGGGCTGTACCAGTTCAACGCGGTGGTCCCGAACGTCCCCAGCAACGACGCGGTTCCGGTGACGTTCACCCTGGCCGGAGCTGCGGGAAACCAGACCCTGTATGTTGCCGTGCAGAATGGCACTCCGGCCCCGCAGCTTCAGAGCGTGAATCTATCAGTGGCGCAGATCGCCGGCGGAGGCTCCGTTCAGGGGACAGTTACCCTCTCCGCGCCTGCGCCCGCCGGGGGCGCGGTGGTTGCTCTTTCTTCGAGCGCCAGCACAGCAACGGTTCCCGCGACGGTCACGGCGGCTGCGGGTATGTCATCCGCGACCTTTACCGTTTCTGTGGGGACCGTTGCCTCGAACCAGACGGTGACGATCACGGCGAGTTACGGCGGGATTTCCAAACAGGCCACGCTGACTGTGCTTGCCCCGGCGACAGCCGTATTCTCGAGTTTGCTGACAACCCTGACCTACTCCCCGACCGGCTACCCATCTGGTGCGTTCCTGCTCACCATCACACGTGACGCCGGGAATACCACTTATACAGCTACCAACGGTTTTGGCACCCTTTTTGTGGGTGGAACGCTGTCAAATAGTACAGACGGCACACTTACGTTCACCTTCAACGCCATAAAGTCCGGCCCTCTCGGGATTCCGGAGTTCGGCTGGGGCCTCAACGCCTTCAATGTATCGAGCACGTCGATGACGTTGAACTTATACCCGACCGTAGCCAGCTACATCTACGGTGGCAATATCAGCGGGACACTCACGATGACCGGGACGCCTTATCCTCTAGGAGGCAATACGGCAACTCTCTCCGGGACCGTTCAGGGAGGCTATTCGGCGGCACCTTGATGGTCCGGACGAGGAGGCCCGAGCTAGTGTGGCCGCCAGCCGTCCTTCCCGGCCAGAAACCGGTCGGTCTGGTACGCGGCCGCCTCTTCGGGGCTGAGCATTCTCGTGTGCGGGTCGCGCTCCATGGGGTGCGCGCCAGGACCCGTCGAATGGAATTCGGCGTAGTACACGGTGTTCATGTACGTCGTTTCTCCCGGATGCCACTCCCGCCAGCCGGCGACGTTAATGTGCTCGCCCATCTCAGTGTTCAGGAACACCACGCTCGCATAGGGGCGCCACGGCCTGCCCAGCCAGACATTGCTCACGCCCGGAGCGGCAGTCAGGCGGCAATGGTTGAACACAAATGCGCTGTCCTGATCCGCGGCGCTCTTTCCCTGCGCCGTGATGTACCCGACGCTGTGCGGCGTGCTGTGGATCTCGCAATTCTCGAACAGCGCCTTGCCGTCGCCGAAAATGAAATCCACGTTGCCCTCGATATAGCATCCCGTGAAGTACTGGCGGCCTTTTGAGACGTAGACCGTGTCCTGATTCCCCAAGAGCCGCACGTTGCGGAAGATCGCGCGGTCGGCCGTCACCGAGACCGCCAGCGCCTGCGATCCCACCGGCACCTGCTCGTGAGTCCGGTTCCAATCGTTGGCGAAGGTTACATTCTCCGCGGTGAAATTCTCCGCCTTCACGTTCACGGTCGCGGAGTTGAACGTTCCGCCGGAGGTGCCTGCACTTCTGTCGAAGACGATCACGGTCCGGCTCGCGTCCGTGTACGGGCTGCGAATCGTGATGTTCGGCTTGGCGATCGTCAGCACTTCGCGATACGTTCCCGGCGCCACCGAAATCACTGCGCCCTCGGCCGGCGCCATATCGATGGCCCGCTGAATCGACCAGAAATCTCCCGTGCCGGACGCTGCCACGTACAAGGTCGGGTCTTCGGGGATCACGGTCACCTTCGCCTCGGGCGCGGTTGGCAGCTCGGGGAAACGCACAAAGCGGTCGGAGCAGTCCAGCGGCGCGCCCTTCTGCTCGCGCACCTCGGCGTTTTCGACCTTGGTATGTTCGGCGGTCAGCCCGTCCAGCACGACGTTGTCGAAGCTCACTCCCAGCTTGTGATCGCCGTCCGCTCCCAACAGCGTCATCCACCCGGGAGTTACCGCGCGCACGTTCTTCAGCCGGATGTCGCGATACAGCGGCACCTTGGTCCCCGGGTAGGTCGTGTATATCGACGTCAGGATCACCGGATTTGCCACGTTGCGCATGCAAACGTTTTCGTAGGACACGTCTTCCACCAGTCCGCCGCGGCTGCGGTCGCTCTTGATGCGGATGCCGTTGTCCGTGCCGTCCAGCGAGAGATCGTTTACGCGCACATGGCTGACGCCGCCATCGGTGTTGCTGCCGATCGACATGCCGTGGCCGTTGTAGAAATGATTGTGCTCGACGGTGATGTGCGACGACGGTCCCGCCGGTCCGCTCTTGATCGCTACGTCGTCGTCGCCGGTGTCGATATCGCAGTACTTGATGGTCACGTTGGTCGATGACGATGGGTCGATCCCATCGGTGTTGCGTGCCGTATGGGGCGTCTTGATCTTGACGCCCCACGCTGTGAAGCCATTGGTATTGTTCACCGATACGTGGAAGTTCGGAGAATTGCGGAGGGTGATGCGGTAGAGCGTGAAATTGTCGCTTTGCCGCACCACCAGAATGCGGGTGACGGCCTGCGAGCGATCGTAAATTTTGGCCCGCCTGGCGAGGTCCCACCACGACTCATCCTGCCGGATCAGCCTGGCGCCGCCGCGGCCGTCGATGGCGCCATCGCCCATGATCCCGCTGCCCGGAGCGTGATCGGCCAGGATCAGCGGCTGGCAGCCCGGCCCACGGTCGCCGACGATCCCGCACGAGCCCGGCTGGACGTCGTAATCGCGCGGGTTCCGCGAGGCAAAGAGCGCCGCGTTCGCATCAATCAAAAGTGTCACTGCGGGTTTCAGCCGGATGGGACCGGTCAGGAAGATGTTGTTCCCGCCGGCGGGCCTCAGCTCCACCGCCTGTCCTGGCGCGCACGAGTCGATCGCCTTTTGCAGCCGCGCGGTGTCCGGAGATTGCTCGGCCGCATCGGAAAGCACGCCGCCCGGAGCCGAAAGGCGCGCGGAAAGCACTTCACAGGCAGGAGGAAATTTCGGTTCGGGCACCTGGCGAGTGTCCTGCGCGTGAAGCGTGAATGCAACGAGAAATGCCGCAATGCGAGTCATGTCACGCGGGCCTCCAGACCGGCGAAATATCAAATGTAGCGCAGGGTTGGGTTATAAGAGCGACACTGCCCACAGGTAATACGCGACGTGCGGACTCCAGTATTCCGTGGTCCGCCAGTCGAAGCCGTTTTCGGTATCGAGGATGGGCGCGTCCTTGGTGTTCCCGGCGATCCCGTTCATGATGCCGCCTGGAATCAGCCCTACGAATCGCGAATGCGGATAGGGATTCCGCATGCCCTCGCCGGTCATGAGGCAGGCGCCAAAGGGATTGGCGCCCATGATCCATTCGAGCTGGCGCAGGGCGAGTGCGTCGTAGCGGTCGTTCTCGAACGCGCGCGCGGCTTCGGCGAGGAGGACGGCGTAACACTCCAGGTGCGACGTCGTGCCCAGCCACCAGAACTGTTTGCGGACGGGCAGGAAATAGCGATAGGTCAGCTCGCCCGCGAGCGGGCGGTAGGTCTCCGGCGTGGGGGAGCCGAGGAACACGCCAAACGGCATGACCGCGTACGCAGAGTGCGCGGTCATGGGGAGGACGTACTCTTCGAGGTGCATGCGGACCGCATCGCGCCATTTCGGAGCGTCGGGATGCTTGGGCTGGGCGTGCGCGAGTTCCAGAAGGGCAAGAGCCGGCAGAGCGGAGTGGACGGCGTCCGTATACGGCACGCGATTGCGGTCGGAGGCACGCCAGAACCCGCGCACTTCCTTCTGGTTGGCGATGAATTCGGTGGTTTGCAGTGCCAGAAGTTCGGCGGCGATCGCGAGCGCTTTGGGAATCTCGTTCATTTCCAGCGCCGCGATGAGCCACCAGGAAAGATCGAGTGTGCTCTGCTGGGCGAGATGCGCGGACGACAAAAAACGATCGTCCGCAGCACGAAAACATCGGGCGGCGGCGGTGCGGCACGTCTGGGCGTAGGCGGCATCGGCGGTGTGGAATGCCTGGGCCAGCATGGCTTCCGCACAGACGAACAGCGCCTGGTTGCGTCCGGTTTTCGCGGGATTGAGGTAGCGGTCGTCATCGGTGCCGATTTGGTTGTCGGTCCAGTGATTGTCGCTGTTGTCTCCGTTGACGCCGCCCGCGGTGTCGGCCCAGACAAGGCCGTCGGCGTCCTGCATCTTGAGGAAGTAGCGATTGCCCCAGCGGACTTCCTCGAGAATGGGCGCCAGGCCCGATCCCGCGGCATCCCAGTTCGCGCCCAGATTGCGCGCCAGCCGCAGCAGCCCGATCCCGTTCATGAGCGTGGCGTCCATCCATTTGCGGAGGTCGCCGGCGTCGTGCCAGCCGCCGGTCAGGTCCACGTGCTGCCCGTTGTCGCGGCGGCGCGCATCGTCGAGGTGGCAGGCGGGATGGACACCGGGCACTTCGACGCCGCAGCGTTGATATCGGTAGTAGCCGACGGCCTTCGGCAGCGTGCGGCGCCAGACGTCCGGGCGGATAAAGAACGGCACGGAGCGTTCTTCGCCGATGGAGACCTGGTACATGCCTTGGCGATCGATATCGGAGAAATCGCCGGTCACGCACTGAATCACGTCGGAGGCGAATGGCTGGAGGGGAAGCGTGCGCCGGAACCCGCCGGCGATGTCGCGGATGGTGAAGTTGGAAGGCGCGTCCTCGCCGGCAGCGCGGAGAATGACGGTCTTGCGAGATTTCGGAGTGAAGCCCAGATGGTTGAGCGCGATAGCGGGCGTGGCGTCGGGAGTCATGCTCTCGACCGGCTCCTCGCGGGGCGGACCCTGTTGAGCGAGCAGCAGGGCCGCGGGCGTGGACAGGCCCAAGCCGACGAAACTGCGGCGGTCCATGCCCGCATGGTAGCGCGCGGCTCGCAAGGCGGCCACGTAGTACGCTGGAATTTCATGCTCTATCAGAATGAGGCCAACGCATCCGCGTTCGACCGTCTCCTAACAGAATTGAGCCGGCCGGGTTGCGACGCGCCAGACCTGGCGCGCCGGATGCTGAAGATCGACCCCACTTTCGCTCCGGCCTACAGCACCCTGGCCATGCAGCAGCACGAGTCCGGCGACCTGGATCAGGCGGAAGCGTTGATGTGGAAGGCCCTGGAATTGTGGCCCGGCTCATACCACTTCTACACCCCGCTCGCCTCGATCCGAATGGAACGGCACAAGGGAGACGGGCTGGCAGCGGACCTGCACCACCTCGGCGTGTGGAAGCTGTCCATGATGGAGAAGATTCCTGAGCATGTCGCCGAACAATTCCGCGAGATAGTCACACCGTTCGGCGACCCTTCCGATCCCGAGACCTACGAGACCATGGCCACGGTTCTGGAGGTTACGAGGAAGAAATCGTCCGATGCAGGGCCGATCGACGAGCGGCTAAGCCCGTATGTTCTGCTGAACGACCTGCAACGTTCGGCTTCCTCGGTGGTCGCGTTCGACACCGTGCGCGGCATCATCGAGAAATCGGATGAGTGCGTACCGCTGCTGCGCGCCGCGCTCCGGCAGTGGGCACGCGGAACGGATGGGCTTACCGACAAGGCTGCGTGCATGATAACGGCGCTGTTGGGCGAAATCGGGGGACCGGGCATCCTGGAAGAGCTGTTGGAGATTGCAGAAGATACCAGGCTTTTCCTCCATGTACATTGGGCGATTCACCGCATCGCGAAACGCGAGCCGGAGGTGGCGCTGGCGGCGTTTCGCGCGGCTACGCCGAAGACGTCCCTCGGAATGCGTTGCGGACTGGCTGAACAGATGGGCCTGATGGACCCGATACCGGGCATCGAAGATGCGATCGCCGCCCTGGTGGACCACTTTTCCAGTCTGAGCCGCAAACAGGACGCGCCACACCTGGTGCTCGCAGTCAATGCCGCGTTGACGAAGTTCGGGAGCGAAGGCCGTGCGCGATCGATTCTGGGGCGCTGCTCGGCAATGCTATCGAAAAAAGACCGGGCCTATGTACAGGACACTCTGGAAGAAGGATTCGTCCCCACACTGGTTTTGGAGAGCATCGAGGGCTTGGACATTGACGATGTCTGCCTGGAGCGTGTCCTGATGGACGACGAGAAGGAAGAAGAGGCAGAAGAGGACAGGCAAGACTTCGAGGAAGAAGACGAAGACGAGGAGGAGGCCCTGCCGCTGCG
>Ga0335081_10002821_pt1 | contig 27376 bp, 20 predicted proteins | sample Lox_Sample_35_FD_206713 | JGI IMG/M metagenome (GOLD analysis project Ga0335081, IMG submission 206713) | Soil microbial communities from Loxahatchee National Wildlife Refuge, Florida, United States - Lox_Sample_3.5 | ecosystem: Environmental > Terrestrial > Soil > Wetlands | place: USA...
CAGGGACGCTTTGCGGGGGCCAGGTTCAGGGTACGTTCGCGCAAAAGGTAGCCAACTGCATGAACTGCGAATTCTACTTGACAGTCAAGCGAGAAGAAGGCGCAGCTTTCAAGCTAATCCCCCCGAACTGATTCGCCACCAGTCTGCCATCGGGCGGCTGAGCACACCTTTTGTATCGCCCGCAGGTAACGCCGCAATGGAGACGATCCTCACCCGACTCAGGACCGTCGTGCAAAGGTTGCCTCCTACGGATGACGTTTCGCCGACCCCGACTGCGTTAAGAACGAGAAGTCGGCCGGCATCCCGCAACGCCGGCCTCATTCACTTGGCCGTCACATCGCCCGATCCGCCGATCTCCTCGCAGCGTCCCTACTTCGCCACCGCCCGCGCGCCGCTGAGCAGATGCTCCGCCGCCGCCACGCCGTCTCCCGCCGTGCGGTAGCCCTGCTGCTTCAACGCCATTTCGAATTCACGCAGGATCAGCAGAACGTTCTCTGCCGTCGAGCCCTGGCCCATCGTCCCGATGCGGAAGATCTGGCCGGCCAGCGGACCGAATCCTCCGGCGATTTCGATGCCGCGCTCTTCCAGCAGGTATTTCCGCACCTTAGCGTCGTCAATCCCATCCGGCACACGCGGCGTGTTCAATGCCCACAGGCGCTGCCCCTCCGGCACGTGCATCCGCAAACCCATCGTTTCGATCCCGGCGACGAAAGCCAGGTGGTTCGAGCGGTGCCGCTCCCAGCGCGCTTCCAGGCCTTCTTCGGCAATCAGCGCCAGCCCTTCGCGCAGCGCGTAGAACATGGTCGCCGAAGCCGTGTGGTGGTAGCGGTGGCCTTCGAAATAGGTGTCGAGCAACAACAAGTCGAAATACCACGAAGGCACCGGTGCTTTCCGCTCGCGGCGCTGTTCCAGCGCTCGCGGCGAAACCGTAATCGGCGCCAGGCCCGGCGGGCAGCTCAAGCCCTTCTGCGTGCAGCTATACGCGATGTCGATGCCATTCTGATCCACCATCACCGGCATCGTGCCCAGAGAAGTCACGCAATCAGCGATCACCAGCGCATCCACTTCGTGCGCGGCCTCGCAGATCGGTTTGGCTTCGTTGTAAACGCCGGTCGAGGTTTCCGCCTGTACAAACGCGACTACGCGTGGCCGCTCGCGCCGGATGAACTCGCGCGATTCCTGCGCATCGAGTGCCCTGCCCCATGGCTTCTCGAGACGCACCACCTCGGCGCCCTGCCGCTTCGCCATCTCGCCGATGCGCTCGCCAAAGAAACCGTTCGTGAGCAGCGCGAACTTTTGGCCGGGCTCCGCGAAATTCGCCACGGCCGCTTCCATGCCGGAGCTCCCGGTACCCGACATGGCCATGTTGAATTCATTGCTGGTGGAATAGACGTAACCCAACAAGGAGCGGATCTGCTCGGTAATTTCGAAAAAAAACGGATCGAGATGCCCCACCACGGGCTGCGACATCGCTGCGTAGACGCGCGGCGCCACCATACTGGGTCCAGGTCCAAAGAGCAGCCGCTGAGGCGCGCTAAGAGGAGTGTGTTTTGTCGACATAGACATAAAGTTTCAGTGTAAGCGGAACAGGAATGGTCTTGGGTGTTCGGAAGCGCTAACTTTCGAGAGCCTGTGCCAGATCCTCGATGATATCTTCCGCTGCCTCGATGCCCACCGAGAGCCGCACCAAACTATCGCGGATTCCCATGCGCTCGCGGTGTTTGGGTGCCACCTCGCGGTGCGAGCTCATCACCGGGTAGAGCATCATGCTGTGCACATCGCCGAGCGAAGTAGCGCGGACGATGAGATGCAACTCATCCATGAATCGGAAGATTTCCTGGCGGCCGGCGCCTTTCAGTTCGAAGCTGACAATGGCGCCGAACAGGTTGGGCGGAAACAGGCGGCGAATGGTGGCCGCGTCAGGATGATCCGGGCTGGCCGGGAAGTAGACGCGCTCCACTCGCGGATGCGTGGCCAGCCACGAAGCCACGCGGCAGGCGTTCGCACATTGCCGCTCCATGCGTAGCGCGAAAGTCTTGATGCCGCGCATCGTCAAATAGCTTTCGAAAGGCCCGAGGATTGGGCCGATGGCTCGTGATAACGTGCGCAGGCTTTCCAGATGCTGCTCGTCGCATACCACCACGCCGCCCATCACGTCGCCATGGCCGCCCAGGTATTTGGTCAGGCTGTGAACGGAGAAGTTGGCCCCCAGTTCGAGCGGCCGCACCATCAGGGGCGTGGCGAACGTGTTGTCCACGACCAGCGCCGCGCCGGCTTCACGCGCGATTTCGGCGATCCGGTCGATCTGCCCCACGCGCAGCAGAGGGTTGGAAATCGTCTCGATGAAAATACAACCCGGCTTCGCCTCGGCCACCGCGGCGCGCAGGGCATCCAGGTCGCACACATCCACAAAGCGCACCGCCACACCGGTCGGTTCGAGCACGTTGAGCAGCAGGCTCACGGACGCGCCATACATCGCGTTCGCCGCTACTACAGATTTGCGCCGGTCGGCCAGCGCCGTTACCACGGCCATCTGCACCGCCGCCATACCCGACGCACAGGCCAGCGCGCCGTGGCCGCTTTCCAGGGTCGTCATCAGTTCTTCGAGCGCCACATTGGACGGGTTCTCGTAGCGGGAGTAACAGTAACCCTGCTCTTCCTGGCTGAAGATCCGGTCCAACTGCTCCATCGATTCGTAGAAGTAGCTGGCCGCCGTGTGGATCGGTGTGGTTACGGGGATGTGCGGGCCGGCTTTCTTGCGGTCGCCCGCGTGGACCGCTTTGGTATGGATCTTCAAAGCTATTTCCTCTTCCAGCGCACTCCGGCCTTGGTGTCCTCCAGGATCACCCCCTGGGCCAGGAGTTCTTGCCGGATCTCATCAGACCGGGCGAAATTCTTGGCTTTTTTGGCGGCGTTCCGTTCGGCTACCAGCGCTTCCACTGCGGAATCCTCTAGGTATCCGGTGGTCTTCGTCGGCTCCAGTACATTGAAAACCCGGTCGAACAATTCCAGCAGCTCGAGCGTGGCCTTCTGGTTCCCGGCGCGGAATTCGCCCGCGTCCATCGCGCTGTTGGCATCGCGGACGTACTCGAAAACCGCGCCGAGCGCCTCGGCCGTGTTCAGGTCGTCGTTCATGCCGTCGGTGAAGGCTTTGCACGCCTGCGCCGTCCGCGCTGTCAACTGCTCATTGGCGCCCTCCGCGAAGGGATCGGTCTCCACTCTCAATTTGAAATTGCGCAAACGATCGATCGCGGTGGCCGCCGATTTCAAACCATCAAAGGTAAAATTCAGCTGCTTGCGGTACGGCACCGATGCCAGCAGATAGCGAATCGCTTCCGGCTGATAGCCGCGCTGGTCGAGCAGATCGCGCAGCGTGAAATAGTTGCCGAGCGACTTCGACATCTTCTGGCCTTCCACCAAAAGAAATTCCGAATGCAGCCAGAACCGCGCAAACGGCTTCCCCGTGAGCGATTCCGACTGCGCGATTTCATTCTCGTGGTGCGGGAAGATCAAGTCCACGCCGCCGGCATGAATGTCGAGGGTTGCCCCCAGATACTTGATCGCCATGACGGAGCACTCGATGTGCCAGCCAGGCCGCCCGGGGCCGATGGGCGTCTCCCAGAACCGCTCCCCTTCCTTGGGCGCCTTCCATAGAGCGAAATCGCGGGCGTCGGCCTTTTCATAGCTGTCCACGTCCACGCGCGCGCCCGCAAGGTTGCCGCTGAAATCGTTATGGGAAAGCTTCCCATAGCCCGGAAATGTGGCGATCTTGAAGTACACCGAACCGTCGCTGACGTAGGTGTGGTTGGTGCGCCCCAGCCGGTCGATGGCATCCACCATTTCCGGGATGTGCTCCGTGGCCTTGGTTAGGTGCTCCGGCTGTTCGAGCCGCAGTTTCTGGCAATCGTCCAGGAAGGCCTTAGTGTAGATCGCCGTGTACTCTTCAAGCGACTTCTGCTGGGCGGTGGCGTTGCGGATGATTTTGTCGTCCACATCCGTAATATTCATCACATGATCCAGCTGGAAACCGCTGCCACGCAGCCACTTGCGCAGAATGTCGACGAACGTAAAAGTGCGAAAGTTGCCTATGTGCGCGTAGTCGTAAACCGTCGGCCCGCAAGTGTACATGCGGACTGTGTTGTCGCTGGCTGGAGTGAACTCCTCGACTTGTTGCGACAACGTATTGTAGAAGCGCAGGGCCATAGAAGAAGACGGGAGTTTTCATCGTACCAAACCGGGCAGGAACGGCGTGTTCCCGGAAGTCGTCACCCAATTGAGGCAGAATGGTAAATGCCGTTACGCTTTGACCCGGTAAAAACTACCCGGCTGCCCGTGCTCCGGTGCTCGTGGGAGGTCGCACCCGCGCGATCGGCGCGGACCGCTTAACTGTTTCTATAGCTTACTGACCCTCCGCCGCAGTTTGGGTTGGTTTCTTCGGCTTCTGTGGTGAGCCCTCTGTGGAGTTTGAATTGCTAAATGCACGGGACTAAACAACCTATGGAAAGCACGATGGACAACCGGAGACGCGTGCAGCGTTTCAACCTTCGCCTGAATCTTCGCTACCGCTTGTCGGAAAAGGGAGTGGAGCACCGGTGGACCACCGGTACGACACGGGATTTGAGCCGGGAAGGGCTGGGGATTAAGCCGCGCCGCACGCTCCCGGTCGGTTCGCACATCGAAATCCGCATCGAGTGGCCGGCCCTCTACGAGTCCATCTACCCCGTGGAGCTACAGGTCACCGGCTTCGTAATCCGCAGTGAAAACAGCCGTGCCGCGGCCGTCCGCATCAGCTCCCACCGGTTCATCGTTCACGACGGCGAACCCCTCGGCAAGACCGCCTAGCTCTAAAGAGTTCGCTGTTTTGTAGAAAAACTCCACACTCTGTTGGATTTTACCCTTCCCCTTCGGGAGTAATGGACTTAACATGTGGGCATGAAGAGATTCACACCTCAATGTCTGATTGTAGGGCTTGCCCTAATGTTCGGCCCCGCCGCCGCCGTTGCGGCAGACCAGCCAACAAAAACAATCAAGACCGTCCCGGCAAAAGACACCCAGACTCTGGATGGCAAGACCATGTTTCATGAGTACTGCGCCGTTTGTCATGGGGATGATGGCAAAGGGAATGGACCGGCCGCCGACGCCTTGAAGAAAGCCCCGGCGGATTTGACCCAAATCGCCCGCAAGAACGGCGGAGCCTTCCCGGAAGTCAAAGTGCAGCGAATCATCACCGGCGCCGACGATGTGGCGGCCCACGGCAACCGGGCTATGCCCATCTGGGGAAACATCTTCCGTTCTCTGAGCGGTCAGGAAGGGGAGACCCTGCGCGTAAATGCGTTAATGAAATACGTGGAAGGGCTGCAAGCCAAGTAAAGGACCTAAGCACGTGCCGCCACGCGGAAAGTGCGATTCCTGGCAGCGTTCAGGAAACACAGATGGCCAGCTGGAGCGCCATGCGCGCCTAAGCGTAGGCGCTCAGCCGGGCCGTTTCCGATCAGGGCTCTTGGGCGGCACCAGGATGTAGAATGGCTTCATGGTTCGTACCCTCCGATCCTGGTGGAACCGTCTTCCGCGCGGTCCTGTAAACCGGGGCTTCCTTGCCGAGTGGACCGTCAACATCATCTTCCTGCTCTTCTGCTGGACCTCCCTGCTGCAGGCTTACGTGATCCCATCCGGATCCATGGAAGAAACCCTCCTGGTGGGAGATCATTTGTTTGTCGACCGGCTCACCTACGGCCCCGCCGATTCGGTAAGCAAGCACCTGCTGCCCTACCACGACGTCCGGCGCGGCGACGTGATCATCTTTAGATCACCCGTAGAGAACCTGACGCTGGTCAAACGGGCCATCGGCGTTCCCGGCGACCATATCCGCCTTTTCCACAAACAGCTCGTTCTGAACGGCAAACCAATGAACGAACCGTACGCCCACCACCTCGAGGACAATTTCGACCCCTACCGCGACGATTTCCCATCTGCATCCCCGCCACGCGGCCTGTATCCGCGCGGGCTGGAAATGCTGGAGACCAACGTGGTCAACGGCGAGCTGGTGGTACCGCCCGGATCCGTTTTTGCCATGGGCGATAACCGTGAAGACTCCAACGACAGCCGTTTTTGGGGTTTCGTGCCGCGGGAGAACATCGAAGGCACGCCCGTCGTGATCTATTGGTCCTTCGATGCGCCTACCGAAGACCTGAGCAACCCGAATATCGGGTTCGATCACATCATGGATGTGATCACTCATTTCCTGACCAAGACTCGCTGGCGGCGCACCCTACACTTCGTGCGCGGGTATCCGTTGGGATCCTAGAATTCTTGAGGGACAGAACTCAGTGCAAATGAGTCAAGTTTTTCGCCGCCGAAACGCAGAGGCCGAGAGAGGGCGAAAAGATGTTTCTATGCGATCTCTGCTACCTCTGCGCCCGCCGGCGTTTTGGTTTACCGCTGCCCCAAGAAGTGCAGAGCCTGGAGCGCCGGGCAGGTCGGAAGCGGAGAGGAAAACGGCCGTTGCCTCCTCTGCGTCTTAGAAATCCGCTTAAAAAGCCGCTCGCCTTCCCACGATCAGAGCTGCGTCCGCGGTCCACACAAAGGGCTTGGGCCTCCGGTTCCGCTTGTCCCGTCTGCTTCGCCGATTGAACAGACCGTACTTTAGGCGTATACTTCCTCGAAAGCCAGAATGAAAATCGGCTTAGACCGCCCGGGACCGGTTTTAACGAGGCCGCCATACGCAAGGTGAGGTGACGGATGAGCGAGCACTGGGCGCCTGTGACCACCGTGGCCCGCGCGGTCTATGATTGCGGATTTAATTACGTTCCGGGGCTAGACATCATCAAGGCCCGAATGAACCCATGGCAGCGCGAGACTGGCTATTGCTGGGCGTATGACATGGCCGCCGCGCACATGTCCATGATCATCGACTGCGAGCCGTTCTACTTCGTACACGGGGACAGACTCTGGCTGATCGAGTTGTGGAAGGGGCAGTACGGACTCGAAACTGGCGCCGAGATCGGATTGTACGTTGATAATCTGAGTCCTGCGATTCGCGACGACCATAATCTGCTGTTTCTTCCTGTCCCTGGGCGAAACCGCTTCTTCAGCGCCCCAAAGGATTCGGAGCGTCTCATCATGCATTTCCGGCTGTATCGGGATGGGGAACTCCTGATCGAGCGCGGCCCGGAACCACACTGGTGGCTTAATGGCTGGAGATGGGGCGTCTTCACAGACAATACCTTCCGCCTCAGAATGGATGTGCAGATTACAGGGTTTCCGTCGGGCCTGATGCGCGACAGCTTCTTGGCAGCGGTGGCATTGAAACAATACTTCGCGTTACCGTTGGGCAAGACGGGCATCCAATTCAAGTTTCATATTCCCCGTACGCCGCAGCCGGCGTCGCGAGCCTTGGCTCCGGTGGCGCAGCAGAACAACAAGCATTTGGTAGACGCCTACAATGCCTACAAAAGGTGGAAGGGCTTCACAGACAACGATCCGAACAACATCACCGCCCTCGATGAGCCGGCGACCATGATCCAGACGGCCGCCTTAGCTATGGCGGCAAGAATCCGGAGCGTACCGGCGGGCGCAAGGGTGCTTGATGCCGCGTCCGCTGCCGCGGCCAAGGTGAATGCGGCCATGCCCCACGACGTGGTGACGGCGTACCACGATATCCACAACTTCTTCCAGAAGAACCGAAGGAAGTGGCACCATACCAGCCGGCTTGGGGACTGAACGGGAACTTCAACCTGATCGCTTCGCGGTGTCCAAAGCTGGCCTCCTGTCGGCGCTCCCTGGCAGTCGCGGCTCTTGTTCCGAGCCGCCATGTCCGCTGCTGAAAAAGCCCAAGAACCGCTTGCTGCGCGCGCGGCTCGGTACCTGCCCGTGAACTCGATGTCGCGTTTCCGAGCCGCGTGCGCAGCAAGCGGTTCTTGGGCTTTACCCGATTACTTCTGTTGGAGGACGGCCAAGCCCGCCGCCGCCACTTGGCCATCCTGGGGGCTGGTGCCGCCGCTCACCCCGATTGCCCCCAGAAATTCCCCGCCGACGACAATGGGTACCCCGCCTTCCACTGGCACCGCGCCGGGAAGTTTCATCACCACCAGCCGGCCCCCCGCCACGGCATCTTCCAGGGCCTTGGTCGGGCGTTTGAAACGGATCGCGGAAGCGGCCTTTTCCTGAGCGATCACGACGCTGCCAAATTGGGTCCCGTCCATGCGCTCCAGATAGATCGTGTGACCGCCATCATCCACCACACAGATCACCATGTTCCAGTTGTTCTTCCTTGCCTCAGCCTGGGCCGCCGCCACCAGTTGTTTGGCGCCTTCCAGGGTCAAAACCGTCTTGGTCGCAAGTTGTGCCATCGCCTGTCTATTGTATGAAAGGCCGTGCGCGGCTCGGGTCATGTCGGCATCATATAATGGCCGGGCCACATGAATCCGGAAAAATACTATCGCCTGGCCGCCGAAGAGGCCTATGCGCCGCCCGACCTGTTGCAGCGTTACCAAAAGCTGCTGGCCGATCCGACGAAGGCCGATCCGGGGTTCCGGAGCCTGTGGGGACACTACCTCGGCGCGAGCGCAGCGGCTACGGCGCTGGCCAGGCGGATCCAGGATATCGGCGAGGCGCGCATCCGAGACATGGACGCCAGCGGCATCGCCAGGCAAATCCTTTCGCTGACCGCACCCGGCGTCCAGGTCTTCGACGCTGACACCGCAACCGGCCTGGCGAATACTTACAACGATCAGCTCGCTGAGGCGATCTGCAAACACCCGGACCGTTTCGCTGGCTTGGCGGCGATCGCTCCCCAAGACGCGGCCGGCGCGGCCAAAGAACTCGAGCGCGGCGTCCGCACACTCGGCCTGAAAGGCGCGATCGTCAACTCGCACACGCAGGGCGAATATCTCGACGACCGCAAATTCTGGCCGATCTTCGAAGCCGCCGAGGCGCTGCGCGCGCCCATCTACCTGCATCCGACCACGCCCTCGGCTGCCATGATCGCGCCGTTTAAGGAGGCCGGCCTGGATGGTGCCGTCTTCGGCTTTGGCGTGGAAACCGGCTTACACATGCTGCGCATCATCACCAGCGGCGCATTCGATCGCTTCCCTGCCTTGCGGATCGTAGTCGGCCACCTGGGTGAAGCCCTGCCCTACTGGATGTTCCGCATCGATTTCATGCACGGCCGAATGGTGGCGGCAGGCCGGCATCCGCGCGTCGGCAAACTCGCCAAAAAGCCCAGCGATTATCTGAAAGAGAATTTCTATTACACGACCAGCGGTATGGCGTGGGAACCGGTGATCCTGTTCGCCCAATCGGTGCTGGGTGTGGACCGCGTGCTCTACGCGATGGATTACCCATACCAGTATGTGCCCGACGAAGTGAAGGTCACCGACGATCTGCCCATCAGCGAGGGCGACAAAGAGAAACTCTACCGCACGAATGCGGAGCGGGTGTTTGCGTTGTAGGAAGCTCCGCTCCCTCACGCCGGTTACGGCCCGTTTCCGGGGTCGCGGCTCTTTGCTGGTGCAAGGAACCGCGCGCGTAAGCAAGCGGAGGGTTCTCAGCGGCGCTCAGTGCTCCGCTGGCTTGGTCGAAATCAGGTGCGGTAGGTCCCGGTTATTCTCTACGCACAAATATTCCAGCAGCATGGGCAAGCCGGGCGGCGGCGGCAAGGGCTTCCACACCCGGTGCGACGTCCACGGCTTTGCGTACATCTCCGGATCGTCGAGCGTGAACTCCAGTTCTATCGCATCTACCGATGTGCGGCGCAGCCGCTCGACCACGTGGAGCGCGTCGCTGTGCTGGTGACCCGCGGTATCGAGCCAGGTTTTGTCGCCACCCAGCAGGCCGATTGTGTCGATGACGAAGGTATCGCCTTCCCACCAGCCCACGTTATCGCCCATATACGTCGGCTCCGTCTTCTTGGGATGCGGTCGGTGATCGGTAGGAATGACGCGCCAGAGGCGCATGTATTCGAAAGCCAGCACCACGTACTCCGGCGTCTGGATGATCTGCACGGGATAAGGCGACGACATAATGCGCGGCACGCCCGGATACAGGCAGCGCGCGGTCGGATCGTCCTTGGCATCGTGGTGCTGAAACGCCGCCCGGCCTGCGGCGGTGTAGGGAACCAGGTCCTCCTTGCCCTGCGCCATGTCGGGGGCATATTGGATGGTCCAGTATCCCGAGAAATCCGGCTTGCCGTCCGCCGTCCGCGGGATCGAGGGCGCGGTTGATTGTGCAGTTGCGGTTGCGGCCGCTAGCAGGCAGGCAGGTAGAAGGGCGAGCATCAGTTTCATCGGATATTCCCTCGATTTATTGCTGCGTCCCAGCCAGCAACTTGCGAATCAACAACGCGGTGGTTTCGTGCGGCTGACCCGCGGTGCCATCAAATCCGAAACCGCCGGCCAGCCCCATGGCGGCGTCGAGCGCTGTCTTCCCGCGCCGGTCTTTCACATCCAGTTTCGCTCCGTGATCCGCCAGATACTGCACCACCTTGTCGTAGCCCTGCACAGCGGCTCCATACACCGCGGTTTGGCCGCGGCTGTCGGTTGCGTTGATATCGATGCCGCCGTTTAAGCAGAGTTCGATGGCTGCGATCGCCTCCCCTTCGGTCTTCAGCCGTCCGGTGGTGTCTTCCTCTTTGGTGCCCAGACCGGCCGCCGCCATGAGCGGATTGACGCCGTTCTTGGTGGTGAGCTTGATGTCGGCGCCTTTGGCCAGCAGAAGGCGCATCGCTTCTATGTCGCCGGCTTTCGCCGCGCGCAGCAGCGGCGTAGTGCCGGTGGTCAGCATGGTATCGTCACCGCGGTCGAGCTTGGCGCGGTAGGGCTGCTGCTTGATGAGCTGCGCGTTAGGGTTGGCTCCATGGTCGAGCAGCTTCTGGATCAGTTCCAGGCTGCTCACCTGGTTGTCGATCACCTTGGGCGCAGGCCGACTGTCGGCCGGCATGGTGTTGAAGTCGACCGCTGCGTAGAGTGCCGTGCGGCCGGTCTTATCGGCCAGGTTTGGGTTTGCGCCCTTGTCCACCAGGTACGCGGCAACATCGTAGTGGCCATTAATGATGGCGTAGATGACGGGCGTGACTCCATCCGGATCGGCACCGTTGCTGTCCGCCCCGGCGTCCACCAGAACTTGCGCACACTCCGTGCAACCTTGCCGGGCGGCAAACAGGAGCGGCGTCAGCGCGCCGAGCGGCAGCCATTTCTCGCGCGGCTCCGAAGTCGTCTGCCGTTCCCAGGTTTCCAGGTTGGAGTGTGCATTCACGTCTGCTCCGTGCGCGATCAACTCGCGCATCATGGCAGGGTGGCTTTGCGCTGTGGCCCACATCAGTGCCGTCTCGCCATGCCAGTTTTCTTTGGCATCGACTTTCGCGCCGTGCTCCAGGAGGACTTTGGCGGCGTCTACTCTTCCTGTGCGGGCGACCGTCATCAGGGCCGTTTCGCCTTCCGTTCCCACGGCGTTGGCGTCCGCGCCCGCCTTGAGCAATCTCTCGATCATGCCCGGATCGCCATTCACGCACGCCAGGTACAACGGCGTGACGCCGTAGCGGTTGGCGGCTTTTACATCGGCGCCGGCGCGAAGCAGGCGGTCGGCCAAGTCCATATCGTTCTGGCGGACGGCCCATGCGAGCGCGGTGGTGCCATCGGGTTCGGCAACGTTGACGTCGGCGCGCTGCTCGATCAGCGATAGGACGGTTGCGCGGTCACCGGCTTTCACGGCGTTGACGAGCCGGGTATCGCCGAGCGTCGCAGCGGAGGCGGCAAGGGACAGGACGAGAAACAAAAGCACCGCTCCCTTTGGTCGCGGCTCGGTAAGGCTGGTTGGAATCCGCACCTCTTACAACTCCGCCATCTTCCCCGTGCTGTCGCCGAGGTTGTCCATCGGGACGCCGGACTTGTCAAGCAGCGTCAAAAGCAGGTTCGTCATCGGCGTGTGATCCTCATAGCGCAGGTGACGCCCACCTGCAATGCGCCCGGCGCCGCCGCCCACCACGATGTTCGGCAGCGGGAAATGGTTATGCAAATTGCTGTTGCTCATGTTGCTGCCGTACAGAATGATGGAGTGATCGAGCAGCGTTCCGTCGCCATCCTTCGTTTCCTGGAGCTTCTTCAGGAAGGCCGCAAACAAACCGAGATGATACTGCTGGATCTTGACGAGCTTCTCAATCTTCTCCGGCTTGTTCTGGTGATGAGAGGTAGCATGGTGCCCGTCGGGAACGCCGATCTGCGGGTAGGTTCGATTGCTGACTTCGCGGGCAACCATGAATGTGGCCACGCGCGTCACATTCGCCTGATACGCCAGCGCCAGCAGATCGTACATCAGCTTCACGTGCTCTTCATACGAAAACGGGATTCCGGCGGGCGCGTCGGGTAACGACAAATCGGAGCCGGCCTGTTCGGTGCCGGCGCGCTGGATGCGCCGTTCGATTTCGCGGACGTTATCGAGGTAATCCGAGAGCGTGGCCTTGTCGTTCGGGCCGAGCGTGCGCTGCAAATCGCCGGCCTCTTTGGCTACGGCGTCGAGAATGCTGCGATCCTCCTGGCTGCGGGCCGCGCGCTCTTCCACGCTGCCACCCTGGCCAAACATCCGTTCGAAGACTTTGCGCGGATTGATCTCCATGGGCAGCGGCGTGGTCGGCGTCCGCCACGAGAGCGTGTTCATGTAGATGCAGCCGTAATCGCGGTCGCACGAACCGATCAGGCCGGCATGATCTTCAACCGCCAGCTCGAGTGACGGCAGCATCGTGTCCTGGCCCAGGTGCAGCGCGGCGATCTGATCGGCGGTGACGCCCGCGAACGCGTCCTGCCCCTGGGTCGGCTTGGGGCGAACCCCGCTCAGCCAGGTAGTGGGACTTAACGAGTGAACGGCGGTGGTGTCGGCAGCGTGGTGTCCCAGGCCGCTCACCACGTTCAGGCAATCACGAAACGGTTCGAGCGGTTTTAGAATGCGCGTGAATTCGAAGCCGGCGCCTTCTGTGGCGGGCGTCCACTGGTCCATGATGGCGCCGTGCGGGATGTAGACGAAGCCGAGCCGGGGTGTAGCTTTGGCGGCGGTCTTCGTTTGCGCCATCAGCGCCGGCACCATGGAATCGAGCAGCGGCAGCGCGAGGGAAACACCCATTCCGCGGAGCAGAGTGCGGCGGGAAATGTGCTTCTTGGTGATCAGCATGGTTGCCCTATTTCCTGGCAGGCTCCTGGACCGCGGCGGTAGTAACCCGCGCGTCTTCGCCTGCTTGCGATTTTTTCATTTCAAACGGCACGCTCTTCACGATGCCCATTACCAGGGACGAAAAGCGATAGCGGTCGCGGGCGGCGTCGTGTACGACAGAGCGCACCACCGGCATATCGTAATACTCGAGGCCGCGCCCCAGAGCGTAGGTCAACAGCTTCTCCGTCAATGTTTCGACGAACTGATCGGAGCGGCTCAGCAGGATCTTCCGCAGAGCGGCCGGACCATCCACCGGCGTTCCATCGGCCAGTTGGCCGGAAGCATCCACCGGCCCGCCAGGTTCCTTAGAGCGCCATTGGCCGATTCCATCGAAATTCTCCAGCGAGAATCCCAGCGGGTCCAAGAGCTTGTGGCAACTGGCGCAGGTGGGGTTCTGGCGATGCTGTTCCATCAGCACGCGCACAGGCAGCATCTTGCCGCCCTCGGTAGTCTCTTTCAACGCGGGCACGTTCGGCGGCGGCGCGGGCGGAGGCGTTCCCAGAATGTTTTCGAGAATCCACTTGCCGCGCAGGACCGGCGACGTGCGATTGGGATACGAAGTCACGGTGAGGATGCTTCCCTGCCCCAAGAGTCCTCTACGATTCTCATCGGTGATAGCGACGCGGCGGAATTGCGTGCCGTACACATTCGGGATGCCGTAGTGGCGTGCCAGCCGCTCGTTGACGAAGGTGTAATCGGCATTCAGCAAATCGAGAGCGCTGCGGTCTTCGCGCACGATGCTTTCGAAGAAGAGCTCCGTTTCGCGGCGCATGGCTTGCCGCAAATTGTCATCCCAGTTGGGAAAGGTATCGCGGTCGGGGATGGCGCTCGGCAGATTGCGCAGGTACAGCCACTGGCCGGCGAAGTTGGTTGTCAACGCTTTCGCGCGCGGATCGGCCAGCATGCGCCGCACCTGCTCATCAAGCACGGCGGGGTCCTTGAGTTCTCCCTGGGCGGCGACGTCCAGTAATTGATCGTCGGGAACCGTGCTCCACAGGAAGAACGACAGCCGCGACGCGAGTTCCAAATCGCTGACTCGGTACGTGGTCCCTGGCGCGACTTTGGGCGGGTCGGGCGAATAGCGGAACAGAAACTTCGGGTCGGCCAGAATCAGACGCAGCGCCGATTCGATGCCGGAGTCGAAGTTGCCCTTGTTGCGGCCAGCCTGGTAGAAGCTCAACAGCAGTTCCAGATCTTGATCGGTGACCGGACGCCGATAAGCCCGGCGCGCCAGGCTCGTTACGATTTTGCGGGCGCACGGCAATTCGGCGCTCGCATCCTTTGGCCGGCACGCAAAAATTCGGCGGCGGCTGGGTGTGTCGCCCGGACCGGTTGGGGAATCGGGGCCTGCGATGGTCACGTAATCGATCAGCGGGATGCCGTTCATGTTCTGCAAATCGAGATCGCGCGTGAACGGCTGCAAGGGTTCGACCGATTCGGCCGAATCCTTGCGCAGGAACGCCACCACCACCGTGCGCGGGCCGGCCTGAACTGGAACGCGGACCTTCAGCCGGGCATCCAGCGCATCGCCAGCGACGCCCAGGTTGGCGTCCATCATCTTGTTGTCGGCTTCCCCGCCCACCGGCGCCAGGAAGAGGCGTTGGCCATCGATGCTGATTTCGAGCTGGTGCGGCCACTCGAGGCCTGTAATGTAGCCGACGATATTCCGCAGCAGCTTCACGCTGAAGTCGTACTCGCCATCAAGCGGGAAATTGTGATGGATCAAAAGCCCGCCGCGCGTCCCCAGCGGCAGACCTTCGATGTGATCTTCCTGCGCGAGATCGGGGGGAACGTGAAAAACCTCGCTGACGCGCGTGATGGCGGGGTCGCCCACGGCCAACGCGGCAATCTGCCGGGAAGCGGCGAGGTATTGTTCGAGCAGCGATGGCGACACTTTCAGAACGTCGGCGATGTTGTCGAAGCCATTGGCCTCGTCATCGGCCGGGAGAAGCGACGCGACGTCGATATCTAGGTCCAGCAGATCGTGGATGGCGTTCGCATACTCAGCGCGGTTCAGGCGATGCAGCGGATCGCGGCCCGGATTGGGATTGGCAGCAGCTGCGCGGTCGAGAGAGGTTTCGAGCCAGGAGAGGAAAGCGACCATGGCCGGCTTCTCCGGCCGCGGCATCCCTAAAGGCGGCATCATGCCGCCGCGCAATTTGCGCACGACCTTTTCCCACACCTCCGCGCCTTCGGCGATGTGGTTCAGGTCCATTTTGTCGAGCATCAAGCCGGCGGTTTTGGCGCGCTGATTGTGGCAGACGACGCAGTATTGATCGAGCAGAGGGCGTTGCGGCGAAGAGGCTGGCGGCTGGGAAAAAACTGCAGGGACTAGAAACGCTGCGGCGGCGACAAACAGGGCCTTCCTTCGCGACCGTTTCCCGAACAAAACAACCTCCACGTGGCGCCTGTTTTGCCGCCCGGTTTTAACTTAAGTTCATCATATCCCAGGAGCTATTGGCAGCGTGATGGCTCATGGGAGCTAGTGGTATGCGTCACAACTAACGAGGCGTATTTCGCTGCCTTCCGTGGGGCAGACCGTCGTCTTTCGCGGTCTGCCAGTGCGTGCGAAGCGCGCCTTTGCACGGCTGGCGGCGCCGGCAGACGACGGAAACCGATCGTCTGCCCTACAAAGTTAAGCACGTTCGACGTGTCGCATTCCTCCGGAGGCGGCGAACGAAGTGCCGATTATGTCACGATAAGCGGTGCATGGAATCTCGCTGCGAGGATCTGACGGAGCATGGGCTGCGGCTGATCCCGCCGTCGTCCGATGGCTTTCGAGATCTGCTCGCGGATATCCAAGGCCGCAGTCAAAACCCGAAATCGGCCTGGTTCTCGGCACCCCTCCCAACCTGTTTCGCAATCCTTTACCGGAGCGGGATATCCAGGCCGCGGCGATTCTGGTGAATGGCAGCCGCCAAGGTATCGATGCGATGCGAGGAGCACGGCTCCTTGGCGAATCTGGAGCGGGCCAGTCTTTCGCTGGATAGCGTGTTCTTCGCCGATGGCGGGTTTGTGGGCGCTAATCGATACCATCTCTGGGAGCAAATCATCTTCCCCATCGAGGAACGCAAAGCGATCAGCGAACTGGCTCGCCAACTGCGGAACGACGGAGCCGCGCCTCAACTGATCCTGGACAAGATCCAGTCGCTGACAGGTCCGGCTCCGGGATGGAATGACCAGCCCATGCGCATTGTGCCAGGAAGAGATCACCCGAGGCATATCGCGTGGCAGCGCGCCAGAAGCTCGCGACCCGCATCGTCGTCACTCAACATGTGAGCGATCATGCAACGCCCAATTTTCGGAGGCTGTCTTAGACAAGAATGGGCATTTTGCCCGTTTTCGTGACGGAAACAAAAGGGTTAGATGGCGTTTTTTTGGGCAATTTGCCCATCTGCGTGTTTCCATGACGTTCCCGGGCGAGATAAACTGATGTGCGGAGGGACGGGGTGCAGAGGCGTCTCGCGGTCATCGTTGCGCTGCTTTCATCGAGCCCGATCTTTGTACGCGCGGCGACCAATGACGATGCGCCTCACTACCGGCAGGTCCTCGACACGTATTGCGTTACCTGCCACAACCAGCGCCTCAAGACTGCAGGATTAACTCTCGACACGCTGAGCCTCGAAAGTGTTGCGGCCAAGCCGGAGACCTGGGAAAAGGTTGTGCGCAAGTTGCGCTCGGGCACGATGCCGCCGCAAGGCATGAAGCGCCCCGACCCGGCGACTTATCACGAGCTCACTTCCTGGGTGGAAGGGCAGCTCGACCGCGCCGCCGAGCTGAATCCATACCCGGGACGGCCGGTCATCCACCGTCTCAACCGTTCCGAGTACGCCAACGCGATTCACAGCCTGCTGGCTTTGGATATCGACGCGGCCGCGCTATTGCCGCCGGATGACTCGGCGTACGGCTTCGACAACATTTCTGATGCACTTGGTGTTTCGCCGGCTCTCGAAGAGCATTACCTCTCGGCCGCGTTGAAAATCGGCGCGCTCGCGGTTGGCGACCCGCACGTCACACCGGGTAGCGAGACCTGGCGCATCCGGCAGGATCTTTCCCAGGACCAGCACATCGAAGGACTGCCGCTCGGAACCATCGGCGGCACCGAGGTTCATTACAACTTTCCGCTCGATGGCGAATACACATTGCAGGCCTCGCTGTATCGCACCAACTTGAACATCATGCGCGGTCTCGAAGTCGCGCACCAGGTGGAATTCAGTATCGACGGGCAGCGCGTACTCCATGCCACTATCGGGGGAAAAGAGGATCTGGCGTCGTTGTTTCAGAAGCCGACCGATACGGGCGATGCGGTGGATGCGCGGCTACGAGTGCGCGTTCCCGTGAAGGCGGGCCCGCATACCGTGGTTGCCGCGTTTGTGGAGGACCCCCAGGTTGCGGAGCCCGACCGACTGCAGCCCTTCTTACGCAGCTCAGTGGATAACTTCGATTGGTCGGGCCATCCGCACTTGCAGATGCTGACGATCGCGGGACCATTTGGGGCCACAGGCCCCGGCGATACGCCCAGCCGCCGGCGCATCTTCACGTGCCACCCGGACCGTCCCGCTGCCGAAGAAGGCTGCGCCAAGCAGATCGTCTCCACCTTGGCGCGCCGGGCTTACCGCCAACCAGTCATGGAAGCTGATCTGCGGCCGATCCTGAAATTCTACGAATCCGGACGGAGCAGCGGCGGGTTCGAAGCGGGAATCGAACTGGCGCTCGAACGGATTCTCGCCAGCCCGCGATTTGTGTTTCGCATCGAGCGCGATCCGGCGGGAGTGGCGCCGGGCGCCGTCTATCGCATTAGCGATCTCGACCTGGCATCGCGGCTCTCCTTCTTCCTGTGGAGCAGTATTCCCGACGACGAGCTGCTCAAAGTGGCGGCGCAAGGCAAGCTGAAGAATCCGGCTGCATTCGATCGGGAAGTGGAGCGCATGCTGGCCGACCCGCAATCGGAGGCGCTGGTCACCAACTTTGCCGGCCAGTGGCTGCAGCTTCGCAATCTGCGCAATGTGCAGCCGAACACGGACGACTTCCCGGACTTCGACGACAACCTGCGCCAATCGTTCCGCCGCGAGACGGAGCTGCTTTTCAAAAGCATGATTACCGAAGATCGCAGTGTCCTCGATCTGATGAACGCCGACTACACGTTCGTCAACGAACGGCTGGCGCGGCATTATGGGATCCCCGATATCTATGGCAGCCGTTTCCGCCGCCTAACGATCACGGATGAAGCGCGTAAGGGACTGCTCGGCCAAGGGAGCATTCTGGCGCTGACCTCGCATGCAGAGCGGACGTCGCCCGTGGTGCGGGGCAAGTGGATTTTAGAAAACATTTTGGGAATGCCGGTGCCGCCTCCTCCGCCGGACGTCCCTCCGCTCAAGCCGAATGAGGAAGGGCAGAAACCGCGCACCATGCGCGAGCAGATGGCGGAACACCGTACCAACGCCGTCTGCGCGAGCTGCCACAAGATCATGGACCCGATCGGCTTGGCACTGGAGAATTTCGATGCCGTGGGCGCATGGCGGGCGCAGGATGCGGGCGTGCCCATCGACGCAAGCGGAGAACTGGCGGACGGCACGAAAGTGGATGGCGTGGTGACGTTGCGGAAGGCGATCCTGAGCCGTCCGGAGGTTTTTGTCGGGACGTTTACTGAGAAACTGCTGACGTACGCGCTGGGCCGCGGGCTCGATTACCACGATATGCCGGCGGTGCGTGCGATTGTTCGCGACGCGGCCAAGGATCATTACCGCTTCTCCGCCATCATTCGGGGCGTGGTGCGCAGTACGCCGTTCCAGATGCGGATGGCGGCGCCGAACACAGGCCAGGAGGCCTGTAGTACTTGTGGCGTGAAGAGTGGTCATAATGGAGACTGAGTCTCATGTTCGTCACTAAGAAGTCGCTGGCTCGCCGGACGGTATTGCGTGGGATAGGGACTACGCTGGCGCTTCCGTTTCTGGATGCGATGATCCCGGCGTTTACACCGATGGCCAAGGCCGCGGCCCGGCCACGCCTCCGTTTTGGCGCGATCTATTTTCCGAACGGCGCCATCATGCAGGAGTTCACGCCCAAGACCGGCGGCGCCGGCTTTGAGTTTCCCGCGATTTTAAAGCCGCTCGAGCCGTTTCAGGATTCGCTCGTGGTGGTCACAAACCTGACGCGGTCGCACCCGGGCAGCCAGGTGGGCGATCATGCCGTCAGCGCCGCGGGATTCCTCACGGGTGTGTGGCCGAAACGCACCGAGGCCGAGGATGTTTTGGCGAACACCACCATCGATCAGGTCGTCGCCCAACAGATCGGGCAGGACACCCCGCTGCCATCGCTTGAAGTCGCGACCGAGGATTTCACCGGATACGTGGGCGGCTGCTCTCCCGGTTTTAGCTGCGCCTACCTGAACACGATCTCCTGGAGCACGCCGACTACGCCTCTACCGATGGAGACCAACCCGCGCGCCGTCTTCGAGCGGATGTTCGGCGAAGCCGGTAATGCCGCGGAACGGCAGGCGCGCATCGAAAAGCAGCGAAGCATACTCGATTCGGTCTTCGAAGAAACCAGCCAATTGGAGCGCGGGCTGGGTTCGCGCGACCGCACGCGGCTGGGCGAGTATCTGGACAATATCCGCGAGATTGAACGGCGCATCCAGCAAACGGAGGCGCGCAGCGGACTAGAGACGGCCACGCCCGATGCGCCGATCGGCGTGCCGGATTCGTTTGAAGAGCACGTCGGCCTGATGTTCGAGCTGCTGGCCGCGGCATACCAAACCGACGTGACGCGCGTGTTCACGTTCATGATGTCGCGCGAGCTGAGCCAGCGGACCTATCCCCAGATCGGAGTCACCGAGCAGCACCACTCGGTGTCGCACCACCAGAACAATCCGGAAAAGATGGCGCAGTGCGTGAAGATCAACACGTACTACATGCAGATGTACGCCAAGTTCCTGGCGAAGCTGCGCGCAACCGAGGATGGCGATGGGACATTGCTGGATCATTCGCTGATCATCTATGGCGCAGGCATGGCCGATTCGAACGTGCACGCCTCCGATCCGCTGCCGCTGGTGATGGTTGGCGGCGGCGTGGGCAAGGGACACCGGCACGTCCAGATACCGGCGCGCACAGCAGTGGGCAGCCTGTGGATGAACGTGGCGGAGAGATTCGGCAAGCCCATGGAGCGGTTTGGGGACGCTACGGATAAGATCGATGTGTTTGCGTGAACGGAAACGCAGCTGTGGGGCAGACCATCGTCGTTTGTGGTTTGCCGCTTTGCGGCACCGGCAGACGACGGAAACCGATCGTCCGCCCTACGGAAACCCTTCAATAATCGCCGTCGCCTTGGCCATATGCTTCGCCAGTGTCGCCCACGCCGCCTCGCTATCGGATGCCGCGAAGGCTGGCGATCGCCCGGCGGTGCGGGCGCTTTTGAAGAGTTACGCGGATGTGAACGCCGCCGATCCGGATGGCACCACACCGCTTGCGTGGGCGGTCCGCGGGGACGATTTGGAAACTGCGCAGCTCCTGATTCGTGCGGGCGCGAACGTCCAGGCGCGCAACCGGAATGGCGTTACGCCTCTCTCGCTGGCGGCGACCAACCGCGATGCGGTGATGATCGATGCGTTGCTGAAGGCCGGCGCCGATCCCAATACCAAGCTTCCGGGCGGCCAGACCATACTCATGACGGCGGCGCGCACGGGGAATCCGGAAGCGGTGAAGATTCTCTTGTCGCATGGCGCGCAGGTGAACGCGCGGGAAAGCACGTTTGGCGAAACGGCGCTCATGCTGGCGGTGTCGGAGAACCACGCAGAAGCTGCCAAAGCGTTGATCGATCACGGCGCGGAGATCAACACGCGTTCGAATGCGCTGCCTACTTCCCAGGACCGGTTCGGCCTCGAAGGCGTGCTCACCATTCTGCCACACGGGAGTTGGACGCCACTGATGTTCGCCGCGAGGCAAGGTTCGCGGGATGCGGCGCGCGTTCTGGTCGAGGCGCATGCCGAGCTGAACACTACCGACCCCGATGGCACCACCGCGCTGGTGCTGGCGATCATCAACGGGCATTACGATACAGCGGCGCTGCTGGCGGAGCACGGAGCGGATCCGAACATCGCCGACACAACCGGCATGGCGGCGTTATATGCGGCCGCCGATATGAACACGCTGGGTGAAGTGTACGGCCGTCCGGGCCGGCCATCCACCAGCAAGATCAGCGCGCTCGATCTGATGCAAGTGCTGCTCGCCCACGGAGCCAATCCCAACGCCCAACTCAAATCGCCGACTCTGCAGCGCGCTCATACACCGGGCGAAGGGACTCTGGCCGAGGGCACCACACCGTTGATGCGCGCCGCGAAGAACGGCGATGCGCCGGCGATGCGATTGCTGCTGGACCATGGCGCCAATCCATCGATGGTTCAGAAAAACGGCACCACGGCACTGATGCTGGCGGCGGGCCTGGGCCGGGGCCTGGGCGTTTTTGCCAAGGACTATGCCACCGAGGGCGCGCTACTCGAAGCCGTCCAGGTGTTGGTGGCCCGCGGCGTCGACGTCAACGCGGTGAACGACAAGGGCCAAACGGCGATGCACTTCGCGGCGCAAGCTTCCGATGGAATCGTGCGATTTCTGGCCGAGCACGGCGCGCGCCTGGACGTGAAGGACAGTCAGGGGCGCACTCCCGCCGATATGGCGATGGGGGTCGGATTGCGCGGCCGCGCCGGCGGCCCTCCCATCGTACGAGAAGGCACGGCCGCATTAATTCGTCAGTTGCTGGTGGCTGAGGCGGCGAAGGCCGGTTCGCAGGCTGGCGCGAAGAACTGACGTTCGTCACTGCGAAATGGCGTAGTACCGCCCGTTTTCACATTTTTCCTTTTTCCATTGCGCACCGCAGCGAGTGGCCCTAAAATAACGCGCATGATTAAAACCCGATTGATCCCTGCTGTTCTCGGTTCTCTGCTCGTTCTCGGAGGCGTTGCCGTGGCGCAACTTCCCAAAGAGAACATTTCCGGTAAGCGCCATCCGAATCTGGCAGCCGCCCAGCGCCTCAGCCAGCAAGCCTATGAACGAATTGTCATGGCGCAAGAAGCTAACGAATGGGACCTGCAAGGGCACGCTCAGAAAGCCAAAGAGCTTCTGGAGCAAGTCAACAATCAGTTAAAGATGGCGGCCACTGCGTCCAACCAACGCAAACGATAACTGATTCTCAGATTCGGCAGAAGCCAGAGCGTACGGCGTGCCCGCGTAGGCCGTTGCACCGTAGTGTAGTGCGCCATGCAAGAGGCAGTTTAACTCTGTGGGGCAGACGATCGGTTTCCGTCGGCTGTCAGCGCCGCATAGGCGCGCTTCGCACGCCATGGCAGACCGCAAAAGACGACGGTCTGCCCCACGGAAGGCAGTTACGTTTCGAGGCGGAATCGCGTCTCGGCCAGACGATACATCGGCCGCCACACCAGCCGGTTGATCGAGACCACCATCAGCGCCATTACCAATGTCGAAACCAGGAGCAGGTGGAAATTTCCGGAGTCGGTGGCCGAGCTGATCTGCGCGCCGAGTCCCAGAGTAGTAAGGGTCTTTCCCTGAAAGTGGAAATATTCTGCCAGGATGCTGGCATTCCACGCGCCGCCGGAAGCGGTGATCAAACCGGTGACGAGGTAGGGGAAGATACCGGGTAGAACGAGCGTCCGCCATTGCTGCAGATTGCGGAAACGAAAAACGGCAGCCGCTTCGCGTAGTTCAGTGGGGATGGCGATTGCTCCGGCGATCACATTGAACAGGATGTACCACATGGTTCCGAGGAGCATTAAGGCGATGGCGGCGACGCTGAGTCCACCGCCGATCCGGACCAGCGCCAGCAGCACTACCGGAAACAGAGCAGTCGCCGGAATGGACGCCACTACCTGCGCGACCGGCTGCGCGATCCGTGCCAGCCGGGGATTGAAGCCGATGGCGACGCCCGCCGGAATGGTCCAAAGCGCAGCGATCGCCAGCGAACACATCACGCGCAGAAAGGTGGCTCCCGTTGCTTTCAAGGTAGTGGCCACGTCGGCAGCGGTAACGCCGCGCAATACCAGGGCAGCTTCGAAAAGGGCGTACAGAGCCGCCAGAATCACAGCTACGGCGGCCACCCGCCCGGCCAGAAAACCGGAACGCGCCGGCTTCCGCGACTCGGGTGGTTTCGATAAGGCGAGGTTGGAAGTCAGCCGCTCCCACGCGGGAGTAAACGCGCGCTGTCGCAGCCAGCGGAAGGCGGCCGAGTGGCGGAATAAATACAGGATGGGCGAATGCGGAACGCTAGACCGCTCCACCTGCTCGAACTTGAACCGTTCCGACCACGCGATGGCAGGACGCCACAACAACTGGTCCAGCAACACAATCACGGCGACCATTGCCGCCAGCCCCCAGAGGATCGCCGCGGTGTTGCCGTCGCTCGAGGCAGTCTGGAGGTAGGAGCCGAGCCCGGGCAGCCGGAAATCATGCTTATCGAGCACGAACATTTCGCACGCCATCAGGAAAAACCAGCCGCTCGCCACCGAAACGATGGAATTCCACACGAGGCCGATGACGCCGAACGGCAGTTCGAGCTCGATAAACCTCTGCCACCGGCTAAACCGGTAGATGGAGGCCGCCTCTTGCAACTCACGCGGAATCGACTTCAACGACGAGTAGAAGCTGAAAGCAATGTTCCAGACCTGGCCGGTAAAAATTAAAATGATGGAGCCCAACTCAAGACCCAACTGGCGGGACGGAATCAGCGCCACCATCGCCAGCATCACGGTGGGCAGGAAACTCAAAACCGGAATCGATTGCAGGATGTCGAGAATCGCGATCATCAGCGATTGAAGCCGCGGATTATGGGCGGCGATGTAGCCGTAACCGATAGCGAAGATCAGGCTCAGCACGTACGCGATCCAGACCCGCACCAGTGAATAGAATGCATAAAGCGGCAAGGCGCGAGGGGATTGCGAAATCTGGGCGGCGGGAGTGGCCTGGCCAAACCAATAGTGGGCAATATTGAGGACGCCGTAGATGCAAGCGGCCACAATTGCGAAAACCACAACGTCTACCAACCAGGACCAATTTCTCTCGTCGACGACGGACCGCGAAAATACATCGAACTTCATGAGCGAGTGGCGGCCCCTTCCGCGGAGCCGGTGCGCTGCATATCGCCGGGAATGTAGAAACGTTCCGTGGCGGAATCGTGATCGAACAACTCGGCGTAGCGTCCCCAGTGAATGGCGGTCTCCAACTGGCGCTGCGTTTCATCCTGGCTGAAATGCTCCTCCAGCGTGTCGCGGAAGAACTCGTCCGGAAGCGAGCGGTTGCTCTTGGCTTCGAGGGCGCGGCGGATTTGGCGAATCAGCGAGACGCGCCGGCTGGCCGCGACGCGAAACAGTTCCTTGCGCTCGAGAATGTCCGCTTCAGCGAAGGCCCGGCCCTGGTCGGTGATTTCGGCATGCCCTTCTTGCACCACGATGAAGCCCAGCATCGTGGAGGCTTCCACGATCGGCAATAGGTCGTCGAGTTCGAGGGCCAGGTCGTCGGCCAGGTGGTGAATTTCTTCGCGCCCTTCACGATCGACCAACAATTCCATCAAGCCGGCGATGCCGCCCGGTCGGGCATGCGGCAGCATTTGATACTGGTGCCGCGTTTCGGTTTCGGTAATTTCGGCGTGAGCCAACTCCGGATGCGGAGTCTCGGGGGCCTGGGGTTGAGTCAAGACGCGGTAAATGTAATCGACGGTGTTGTGGAAGTTCAGATCGTTGCGGTCGCGGGGGCGCGGCATGGAAATGCGGAAGTCCGCGCGAATGCGGCCGGGGTTCTTGCCCAGCACGATCACCCGGTCGGCCAGGGTCACCGCCTCTTCGATGTTGTGAGTCACCAGGAACACGGCCCTGGTGGGCATTTTCTTTCCGTCCCAAAGCTCGAGCAATTCGCCGCGGAGGTTCTCGGCTGTGAGCACATCCAAGGCCGAGAACGGTTCATCCATGAACAGGACTTCGGGTTCCACCACCAATGCGCGGGCGAATCCGACGCGCTGCTTCATGCCGCCGGACAATTCCTTCGGGAAGGCGGCTTCGAAGCCATCGAGCCCAACGGCGTCGAGGATGCGCAAACTGCGTTTCATGCGCTCGGTGAGCGGCACGCCCTGTGCCTTGAGCGGCGCCTGAACGTTGTCAATCACGGTGAGCCACGGAAACAACGCGAAGCTCTGGAAAACGATGGCTACATCCGCGCAGGGGCCGTCCATCGGCTTGCCATGATGCAGAACCTGGCCGGACGAAGGTTTGGAAAGACCGGACAGCATGCGGAGCAGCGTCGATTTCCCGGAGCCGGAAGGACCGAGCAGCGCCAGAATTTCGCCCGGATAGATGGCGAGATCGGTGGCGGCTACCACTTGAATGCGCGCCTCGCCAGGCTCGCCGTAAAACTTTTCCACTTGTTTAGCTTCAATGATCGGATCTTCCCGTGGTGTCACGCTCATCCCACTCGTTCAATGCGAATTGCCGAAGTTGGCTGAGTCCTCAATGTATCCCGGATTACACACGCGCTGCACGTGCAGGTTGTAATCGCTCTCCCATATTTTCTCCCGTCGGTGGTGAACAAGTGGGGGCAACCCCTCCGGGCTGCCGCAAGGCCTGGCCCCACGAGGAAGTCTCTAGTGTCGCGCTCTGTGTGGCATTAAATGGTTACAGTTCGGTTTCAAATTGAGGCTCATTCGCGGGCTGACTTATACTGAGACGGAACCGTGGTTCGAGCCCTTCCTTTACGCAATCGTACGGAGCTATGGCAAAAAAAGAGACAGGCAAGCGTGCTGAAGAGGCCTCGGTGACCGCCGCGGCGGCTCCAGGCCAGGCCACCGACTTGCACGATCCGCAGCTCTATCTGAATCGCGAACTCGGTCTTCTGGCCTTCCAACGGCGAGTGCTTGAAGAAGCGGAAGACCCAAGTAATCCTTTGCTCGAGCGCATCAAGTTTCTTTCGATTCTGGGTTCGAACCTGGATGAGTTCTTCATGGTGCGGGTGGCGGGGCTGGCGGCTCAATTGGACGCGGGGACGGTCGAAGTCGGCCCGGATGGTATGAGCCCGCGCGCACAGTTGATTGCTATTCGCCGCGATATCAAGAAGCTCCTGTCGGAGGCGCATAAGTGCCTGGACGAGGTCAATGAATCTCTGCACGAGCAGGGAATCCACATTCGTACCTACTCCGAATTGAGTGAGAGTCAACGCAGACGCGTAGCGAGTTACTTCGGCGACACGGTGTTTCCGGTCTTGACTCCACTTGCTTTCGATCCCGGCCGCCCTTTTCCGCACATTTCCAATCTCAGCTTGAACCTGGCAGTGCTCATCAAAGACCAGTCCGGACATGAACGATTTGCGCGCGTGAAGATTCCCGACTCCCTGCCCCAGTTGATACCGCTCAACGGCGCGGCGCCGGCCGGCCGCAAGCGCTCGCGTCCGAGACGAACCGATCTGGTCTGGCTGGAGGATGTGATTTCGGCACACCTGGATGCCCTATTCCCCGGCACGGAGATTCTCCAATCGCATCCTTTCCACGTCACACGCGATGCCGATATCGCCATTAAAGAACTCGAAGCGGAAGACTTGCTGGAAACGATTGAGGAGGGCGTACGGCAGCGAAAGTTCGGCAGTGTCGTGCGGCTGATTGTGACCGAGGAAATGCCAGCCGCCATTCTGAACATCCTGATGAGCAATCTGGAAATCGGCGCCACTGAAGTGTATCGTTCGCGGCGGCCCTTGGCCTTGAAGCGGCTCTTCAGCCTGTATTCGCTCGAACGGCCCGATCTGAAGGATGCACCATTTGTGCCGGTGGTTCCCGAACCGCTGATGGAGACCAACGACGACGAGGACATGTTCGCCCTCGTGCGCCAGGGCGACATTTTCCTGCACCACCCGTTCGATTCGTTCCAGCCGGTGGTCGAGTTTCTGCGCCGGGCGGCGCGCGATCCGTCGGTTCTCGCCATCAAGGTTTGCCTATACCGTGTGGGGCGCAACTCGCCGATCGTCGAAGCCTTGCTCGAAGCGGTCGAAGAAGACAAGCAGGTGGCCGTATTGGTGGAGCTCAAGGCGCGCTTCGATGAGGAGAGCAACATCGAGTGGGCCAAGGCGCTGGAAAAAGCCGGGGCGCACGTGGTGTACGGCTTGATCGGGTTGAAGATCCACTGCAAGGTAGCCCTGGTGGTGCG
>Ga0335081_10002822_pt1 | contig 27369 bp, 18 predicted proteins | sample Lox_Sample_35_FD_206713 | JGI IMG/M metagenome (GOLD analysis project Ga0335081, IMG submission 206713) | Soil microbial communities from Loxahatchee National Wildlife Refuge, Florida, United States - Lox_Sample_3.5 | ecosystem: Environmental > Terrestrial > Soil > Wetlands | place: USA...
AGCCCTCTGTCGGACTCGAACCGACGACCCCTTCCTTACCATGGAAGTGCTCTACCAGCTGAGCTAAGAGGGCGCTGAACAGAGACTATCGGGTCCGCGCAGGCAATGCAAAGTTGGCGAAATTGCCCGCCAGCATTGACTTTCGCGGCCCTCGGAGATTGACCGTCCCCGCTCGCCCACCGAGCCTTGCGCGCCGTCGATTTGACAACCGACCTAGAATCGTCTCTCAGAGAAATTTCTCTCAAAGACCCGTTCTTTCCGAAGGAAATGGCCACACTCCGCCTCCGTCATCGCAAGCGCGACAACGTCGTCGTCGGCGAGCTCCGCTACTACCCGCGCCCCGGTGCTCCCCAGGTCTCCGTGACCATCGAGGGCGAACTGACCGCGCAGCGCTACCGCGACGCAGTCGAGCGCGCGCTCGCCGATGGCGCTCCCATCCCACCCCCGCCAGGCGGCTCACGCCCCAAGGTCGAGCCCGAGGCGATGACCGTCGGCGACTTCTTCACGGGCCCGTTCATGCATCGGCACTGGCCCGGCCTCGCCGAGGCCACCCAGCGCAAGTACCGCTCGTGCTGGAATGTGCACGCCCTGCATCACGACTACGGGATAGCCGAGCGCACGCTCGCCGACATCGATGCCGACCCCAACATCGTCGGTCAGATGAAGAACGCTATGCTCGCCGCCGGCGTCGGACGCGCGACCATCAACAACACGCTCGCCCTGCTCGGCGCAATTTTCACGCAGGCGACACGGACCCCTGGCTCGGGGATGCGCCATCACCCGATGCGCGGCGGCATAGTCAGATATGAGAGCGTCAACCCGGAGGAGCCGCCGCTCCCGCACCCCCCGATGGCAGTTGGGATGGTCGCGGCGGCGATGCCTGACGACGAGCTCATCAGCGCCGAAGGCTCGCGGCTCTACCTGATGCTGATGAACGGGTCGGGGGTCCGCCCGGGGGAAGCGCGAGCCCTGCGCACGAGTGACATCCGCGAGCGCACCGCAGCCGTCTGGCGAGCCATCGGCGCCGAAGGGGAGCTCAAGGAAATCAAGAACACGAAGTGGCATTACCCGCCCGTACCGTCCAGCGTTCGGGCGGCGCTGCTGGAGTTCGCGCGTGGCCGCGAGTTCTTGTTCCCGATGCTGCACAGCGAAAACGCGCAGCGCGACTGGACCAAACGAGTCTTTCGGCCCGCGCGTGACAGCGTCGCCGCCGAGCATCGCGACCGCTGGCCGGACCTCGGGCGCACAACCCCCTACGACCTCGGCCGCCACAGCTTCGCGGCTCTCTACCTGCGTGGCGGCTGGTGGGAGGGATACCGCCGGCAGGAACTCGCCAGCTGGCTTGGTCACGACGTGCGCACGCTGGAGAAGCACTACGCGGGGCTCATTGCCGAGTACCAACGCGACCCCCACCCCATCGACCCCGCCGCGGAGCTGGAAAGCGCGTGGGTGTGGCTCTCAGATGCGGTAGGTCGCGCGTTGCGCCGCAGCGCGTGAGGTCGCCGCCTCGCGGCTACGGGTGCGCTGCTGCCTGCGGGTGCGATGTTGGTCAAACCGCTCTGGCTCCGGGAGCGGCGCCGGTGCTACCAGGAGATGCTCTTCAAGGAACCGCTCAGCATCCTCGGGACGCACGCCGTAAGGGCCCTTGCCGCACATGCTGAAGTCGTAGGCGCGCAGGCGGCCCGCCTTGATATGCGCTGCGATGGCGTCACGCTTTATCGGCCATACGGCTTCCAGCTCGGCAAGCGTCAGTAGTTGCACTTCCACACGCTAGCCCCAGACCCGGGAAAACCGGAACGAACGAAGATTCCATTTGACGCCGACCGCAACGAGATGGGCCTGCTGCGCCGCACTCACGTACACCTGTCCGGGCGGGATCTCAAGGCCCGCCGCAGCCCGTTCCGCGTTCTCGGCGGCCTCGCGACTCGCGACGTCGCCGACCACTTCCGAGAGGACCGTGTCGCTTGTCTTTGCCATACACCCGTAGGACGAGGCGAATGACCCGTTCGGGAGAGAAATGGAGGACCACCGTTTCCGTCTGACGGGCCGTGGCCGTCGCGCTAGCTCCGCTCAAGCGCCGCCGGCGCGAGCCGACCAACCAGCAGCTCGACCATCGTCTCTAGCTGTCCAACCGTCGGATTTCCGTCGAGCGCGTCGGCTTCGCGACGCGCCCAGGCGAGCACCGCACAGCGGGAGAGATACTGGGGCTCGCGACCACCGCCGCCGAACTGCTTGAGTTCAGTCTCAAGCCAGTCGTGGCGCTAACCGATGCGCTAACCGCCGCCCAGCCCAGCTGTTCGGCGGATGCGAGTCGGAGTAGCGCACCCGCGAGCTCGCCGACACGGGCTCTACGACCTGGGTCACACGTACAGCGCGCTGCTGCGCGCCACGCGTGACGGCAAGCCGTGACCCTAGCCGAGATCCACAGCCACCGGCGCGAGCCTGCGAACCAGCAGCTCAACCATCGCCTCTAGCTGCTCCATCGTCGGGTCCGCGTCGGTCGCGTCGAGTTCGCGGCGCGCCCATGCGATCACGGCGCGGCGCGATAGCCGCTGGACCTCAGCGATCACGCCCGCCAGCCGCTTGAACTCACCCTCGAGCCACCCGCGTCGCTCGAACGCCGCCCATGCCGATTCGCTCGCGATCGGGCTCGCGGCTGCGGTCGGCGGCGGCGCCGGCGCCAGGGTCGGCGGGCTCGTGGTTGTCTCCTGCGTCGCCTGGGCTTCGACGACGGCGGCCAACGGCTCATAGCTCGTCGGCGAGGCCTCCGTCTCGACGCCCGGCAGGCCCTCCCACTCCGCCGTCGCCCTCCGCTTTGTGGTAACGCCCGCGAGCTGCGCCTCGATCCCGGCTGCGTGCTCGCGCAGCGTCGGGTCAGCGGGCATGAACAGCCAGGAGGCCTCCACCGCCATCCCCGGTGTCACACGGACAAACCGCCCCACGATCTGGCGAAACAGCATCGCCGTCTTCGCCGGCGTGGAGTAGACCCCCACTCGCAGACGCGGGATGTCAACGCCCTCGCTGACCATGTTCACCGCGACGATCCACGGCTCCTCCGAGTCCTTGAACGCGTGCAACCGCCGGTGCGCCTCCGGATCGGTGTGCAGCACCACCACCGGCCGCCCTCCCGCCAGCCGCTCGAGCACACCCGCGACCGCGTGGGCATGCTCGGAGTCGGCCGTGACCGCGAGACCTCCCGCGCCGGGATGCCGCTCGCGTACCGCCAACAGGCGCTCGTGCGCGGCAGCCAGGATGCGCGGCAGGCCGTCATCAAGCTCCGGCGCTAGCGCGGTCCGATAGCGGTGGCCGTGCTGGCGGCGCGGAAGCTCCTGCGCGAAGCTAGCCGAGCGCTCCACCCCATCGGTTCGCCATGAGAGCTCGCCGTCGAACGGAACGAACACCATCGGGCGGCACACCCCATCGCGAACGGCGTCGGCATAGGAGTAGCTCACGTCCGGGATCGCCACACCCGCCTCCGAGTAGCGCACGCCCGGGATGCTCGTCTTGTCCGAGCGAAACGGCGTACCCGAGAGCAGCAGCCAACGGCGGGCACCCGCGAAGGCCTGGCTAAACCCCTGCCCCCACGTCAGCTCCTCCCCCAGGTGGTGGGCCTCATCGGCCACTACCAGCGTCCGCGGCCCAGCGCGCGTCCACGCCTGCGGATCGCGGGCCACACGCGCGTACGTGACGACGACGCCGTGAAACCCCGCCGGCGCCCTTGGCCCCTCGGCATCCGGTAAGAGGCTCAACCCCACCTCATGAGCCGCGCGAGCCCACTGCCTCGTCAGCGGCGCCGTTGGGCACACCACCACGAGCCCGGTCAAGCTCCGCGCCACGAGCTGCGCGCGCGCGAACAAGAGTGCCGGACGGGTCTTTCCCGCCCCCGGCGTCGCCGAGATCAGAAAGACACCCTCACACCAGGCCTCGAGCTGGGCGAGGGCCTGCGCCTGCCACGCGCGCAACCGCGGCGCGCTCTGACCGAGCATCATTCCGACGACCACGGCGGCCTGGGCTCGCCGCGCTCCTGATCACTGGCCGCTGGTTGCACACCCTTAGGACGCGCTCTAGCGCGCGTTTGGGAGAGAAACACTCCGGCACCCTTCTGCTGTGAGCTCCCCCGCCGCCTCTTGATGTGTGAGCGAGCTACGAAGCGCCGACCCACAGAAGCGCGAGATCTTCGTGGATTGCGGGAAGACCGCACCTATCAACCGATCGAGCGAACCGCGTTGCTGGCGCTCGGCGCTACCGACCTGGCCCAGCCGAACACCTGACCGGCGTAGGGGGGCCGAACCGCGTCTGGCCCCTTGCCGCATGCCTGGCGCGAGTATGCGGGCCTTGCGGCCCGCCTCGGTGACGCCAGGCACAGCGGCCGCAGGGCCGCCGCAGCCAGTCAATAAATCTCGAATACCTGCCGATACTCTCCGAGGCCTAAGCCGACGACGACGGGGACCGGTGGAAAGGACGCCCCGTGCGCAAATCGCTTTACATAGCTTCCTCAGCTGGCGCAATGCTGCTGCTAAGCGCTGCGAGCTACGGCTTCGCGGCGACCAACGCTCCGCAGATCGCCACCACGGCGGCGGTCACCACAATCCACGCGTGCAAGAACAACCGCACGAATGCCCTGTACCTGGAGGCCAGGTGCCCCAAGGGCTACATGGCGGTCCAGTGGAACGCTCGGGGGCCCGCTGGCCCGGCCGGGGCCCAGGGTGCTCCCGGCGCCAACGGCAGCAACGGCACCAGCGGGGCGAATGGCACCGCCGCGAGCGTAAGCGTCGGATCCACCAGCACGGGAGCGGCCGGCTCGAACGCGTCGGTCACCAACTCGGGCACGTCCTCTGCCGCGACGCTCAACTTCACGATCCCACGGGGCGCCACCGGTTCGACCGGCCCGGCTGGCGCCGCGGGCGCGGCTGGGACTTCGCCCTGGTCCACGCCGACGATCATGAACAGCGGGCCGAACTTCACGACGGGCTCTGTCAGGGCTTGTCCGTATAGCGCCTCGACGAGCACCGCCACGGGTACGCCGGCTACCGCTATCGACTTCAACGGCTCCACATACGTGTACACAGGGTCCACGTGCAAAGTCGCCTTTACCGCGGAGAATCCCTCTAACGACACGAACACGCCTGACGTCGACCCGTCTGATTGGACCCAGGTCGCCGCGGCCGGTCAGAACGGAACCGCGAACGCGTGGGCGTTCGTCGACCCGGGCGTGTGCGCCAACGGTGGCTCGTGCACCAATCCGGTAATCGCACACGGCGGCGTCGCCGGCTCTGGTGTCAGCTTCGACTACCTGACCGTGGGTCAGTACCAGCTGGACGTCACGGGCTGCCCTGCCTCTGACACACCTGCCGCCGGGCATGCGTTCCCACTGGCTGTCACCGTCACTCCTGAGGGGGCCTATCCCGGCGAGAGCTCGAACGACAGCTCTGTGATCAACGTCGTCGATTCCGTGCGTGACACTACTTCCCTCGGGGTTCTCGGCGGCCTGGGCGTAGCCGATTTCTACGTCGATCTCGGCACGCCATCGACAACCACTCTGGGTCAGGTGAATGGCGTCGACGAGCCGTTCGCGGTCATGGTCGACTGCTGATCGCCCGACCCGGCGCCGGCGCGGCTCCTGTCCCGCTGGCCGTCATCGCAAGGTCCAACTACCGGAAGCCCCGCTCTGTGAGCGGGGCTTTCTTTTTGGCTTCCCGCTCCAGGCTTGCCGAGCTCGCCGCCGCCTAGGAGAGGTGGCTAACGCCAGCCACGGCCCCGGCCGCCAAGCACAGATGCCTATCTGACGTCCCCTGGGTCGGGGGCCTCAAGAACCCCTCGGAGCCGCCGATTGACGTCACCGGGACCGGAAGGCTGCGGCGCGGATGCGCCGCCTCCCCCCGAAGGCACGCTGCGGACTTTCGTTCGACGCGACGCCGTCTGGGGTCTGAAACACGCGGTAGGGGCGTGATGATGCCGGTCCAGGACAGCTCACAAAAAAAACTTGTCTGCGTTTCTCTCCCAAACCGGGATCTGGCCTCGTCCTACGGTCAGATGCTTGTTTGTCGTCGCCCTCATTGTGACCGCGCGCCCATTGGCGAGCTGGGTTTCTGCGCGGCCGATCATGCCGCCTACGTCCGCGCTCGCCGGGCCTACGCGGTGCTGGCCGAGGCGGCTCAGGTGGTGCACGCCGACGCGTTTGCCCTGGTGCCGACGGCGCAGCGGCAAATCCTCGCGGAGTACCTGGTGGCCGTCGCCTCTGAGGGTCTGCCCGCGCTTCCTGCTCGCACTCCGCGCGCCGCTGGGCTGCTCGCGGCCGCGCTGATCGCGCGCGGCCGTCCCGAACCTCGGCCACTGGACGCGCATCCCCCTCGCCAGCGCGGGAGCGCACGGAGCGCTCGCTTGTCGGTTGGGGGGAGGCGGCGATGAGGCTCACCAGGCCAAGCAGCCCGTTTGAGCGGTTCATGGACCCGGCTGACCGTGACCGACTCGTCAGCTCGCTTCAGCGCCGGTTCGGCAAGAGGGTCGGGTCCGACGAGGTCGAGGACGCCTACAGCCACGTCCTCGAGCGGCTGACCAAGATGCCGATCGCCGATGTCGAGGCGATCAAGAACCCGGCCGTCTGGATGTTCGTCGGAATGCGCAACCGCCTCGACGACCGCCTGCGCCTCCATAGCGCAAGCAACGTTCACTTCGGCGACCTACCCGACGCCAACGTCATCGACGACGTGCTGTCCGACGGCGACGACGTCGTCGTCGGCTCGGTCATTGCACGCGAGACCGCGGCCGAAAGACTGGCCCACGTAGCCGAGCTGGTCTGGCTGAAGTTCACCGGAACCGACGGGCAGATCGCCGCTCGCATCCTGCTGGAGGAGGCCAAGCCCCAAGCTCTCGCCACCGAGCTTGGGCTCGACCCGACTCACGTCTCCACCGTTGCCCACAAGGCCCACCAGGAGCGCCGGCTACTGGAGCGCAAGGTGAAGGAGGACCCCGAGTTTCGGTGTTGGCGGCTTCGCAAGCACATGAGCGCCTACTACTCCACCGGCGAGGTCTCCCTGGCGCTCCGCGCGCACTGGATTACCTGCCCCAAGTGCCGCGCCGCCGATCGCGTGGTCGAGAAGCACACCCGCGCCGCGCTCGCCCCGTTCCTTCCCGGCGGGGCGCTGGCGACCGCCGGTGGCGGTCTGCTCTCGCGGCTGCTGGGTCATGCGAAGCATCCCGTCCGGGCCGCGAAGCGGCTGCTGCGCCCTGCGGGTCATGCCGGCGCGAAGGCCGGAGCCTCATCCACGCAAATCGCGACCGTCGGCGCGTCCGTCACCACCAAGGCGGCAGTGATCGCCACCGCCGCGGTCATTGGCACCGGCGCCGTCGGCGCAACCGCTGCTGTCGCCGTCATCCACCACTTCTCCCGCCACACCGCGCCCCGTCCGGCCGTCGTCCACGCCTCTTCCCGCGCTGCCGCCGTCCACGCGCCCCTGGCTGCACCGGCCCCGACCCTTGCCGCGTCCGCAACCCCGACCGCGCCCCTCAAGTCCATCGCGCACGTCACACCCGTGAGGCACCCCACCCGTGCAAAGCGCGTCAAGCACTCCAAGCCAAAGCGCCATCACCTCATCGCGCGCACCGCAGCCGCCCAGCCCACGGTCACGCACACGACGGCGCCCCCGCCGACGATCACCGCTGCGCCGCCGGTAACGACGCCACCGCCGGCACCACCCGTCTCCCACACCTCAGCAGCACCGAGCTCGCCCGCCAGCGGCGCGGTGAGCAACCCGAGCTACTCGACCCCGAGCGCACCTTGAGACCAGCCATGAACCACTCGACCAAGACCACATCCGATCGGCGGCGCGTGGCTGCCCTCAACCCCACAACCGCAACCAGAGGCCCGAGCATGACCGACCTTGCAACCAGCGCGGCCACCATCGGCCGCTCCCACGCCCTTCGGACCCGCGTCGCGGGCGCCGTCATCACTCTCCTCGCCGTGCTCCTGGTGTTCGCGGTCGCGCCCGCCAGCCTTCGGAACGTGCCGGCCGTCGGGGCACTCGCGCGCGCGCTCGAGCCCGGCGTCGCCGCCGCTGACAGCTACTACAACGACGAGGCCTGCGACAACAACGGCACGCTCAACTGGACGGTCAGCAAAACCGGTTCCGGCCCGTTCAGCAACTTCCAATGTCTCGTGGTGCCCGTCCTCGGCGATCGCGACAACCAGACGATGGTCCAAGCCAGCTCCTCCGGCAACCTCGACGTTTTCAGCTTTTACGCGCCCGGTGGCACCACCATTTCCCAGCTCACCGGCGGCTTCGAAGCCAGTGCGACCGACGGCTACGGCGCCGGGCTGATGGGTGACATCGGAGACGGGCACGGCATGGTCGCGGACAACGACCCGCGCAACCTCTCCAAGGGCCAGTCGGTCCCGGACAACACGCCCGGGCAGTCGGCCGACTGCTGGGGTTACGGCAACGCGACCACCCAGGTCGTCGGCGTCGATCACGCAAACAACCCCGACGGAAGCTGCCTCTACGAACCCAACTCGGGAGGCTCCGTCTCCTACAACCTCGCCGGGCACAACTACGTCGGCGTCGGCATCGGCGCGGAATCGCGCGACTGCTTCGACACCGCCGACGGCGGAAGCTGCCCGAACGGCTACTCCTCAATGCAGATCTCCAGCGGGACAGCGCAAATCGACGACCCCGCGAACGGACCAAGCCTGAGCGGGGTGACCGTGAATGGCCTCCCCGGTTGGTACAACGCCGGGGACTGGCTCAGCTACGAGAACGACTCCGGCACCATCAGCGCGTCCGCGACCGCCTGGGACTCCGGTGGTGTCTGCAACGTACAGGCCACCATCTCCGGCCCCGGCGGGACATACGTCGGGGGCGGCAACGGCATGGGCACGCTCCCGGCCGGGTACGACTCCAGCACGGGCGATTTCTCCGCCCCCTCCGGTGGCACGCCAGCCGGCTGCCCGACCAGCAACAGCGCCGGCACCAGCGGGCTCAGCCTCGCCGGACTTCCGAGCGGTACCTACACGGCCGCCGCTCAGGCGCAGAACCCCGGCAACGTCGCTGGCAGCGGCAACAACAGCTACACGTCCTCGACCTTCCAGGTCGACAACCAGGTCCCCAGCGTCACCATCGACGGGGGCGGCGACGCCGGCCACTGGTCTTCTGACAGCTCCGAGACCTACACCGTCGGCGCCAGCGAAGCGAGCTACCTCTCCGGGATCGCGTCGATCACCTGCACCGGGGCAGGGCTGCCCGCGGGCGGTCAGACCTTCACGGGAGACAGCGCACAGATCAGCGAGACCGCGCAGGGCGACGACGCGATCAGCTGCCACGCCACCACGGGCGCTGGGGTCAGCGGCGCCGACGGCGCCAACGTCAACAGCCAGGTCGGCACCGCAGGCCAGGCCACCGACATCCTCATTGACACGGCTACGCCATCGGTCGCGGTTGACAACGACAGCCCCGCCAGCCACGCCAACGGACTGATCGGCAACTGGGTCGATCCCGCCACCAGCTCGACTCCCGAGACCGTCGACGTGTACGCCGCCGCCGGCGTGTCCGGAATCGCTGGGACCACCAGCAACAGCGGCACCATCGACCAGTGGTCGACCGGCGGCTCGCCCATCACGAGCGGCGTCAGCACCGAGGCCTCGCTCGACAACATCCAATCCGGCGAGAACGTCTCGAGCGCCACCATCGACGGCAACACGTACGGGATGCCGTACTGCACCGTCACCGACCTCTCGGACCCGACCACCCCGGGCGGCACCAACGACGTCACCTACAACGCAGCCACCGGCGGCAACGTCGGCGACGGCTCCAACCCCGCCGCGACGGCGGCGATCGACGCTGACAGCAAGTACGTCGAATGGCAGATCCCATTCACGCAGAACGGGCACTACCAGCTCGACTGCTCGATCACCAACGGCGCGGGCGTTACCGCCACACTCGCCACCCAGACAATCGAGGTCGACCAGACCGGCACCGCCGACCTCGCACAGGCGGCTCTCGACGCGAACCCGACTCCCGCAGTCGACACGACCGGCGGGAACGACGCCTCCAACTACGTTTCGACGAGCAACCAGAACGCCGCTCAATGGTCCGGCGACCCCCTGACCCTCACCTACACGCCCGCCGAGGCCACAACCACCGCTCAGGGCAACCACCCCACCAATGGCGACTGGCCCGCCAATGCGGACGTCACTGACCCCAACCAGGTCGATCCGATCGTAAAGACCGTCTGCGCCCCAGGCGGGGACGCCAACGCCGAGGCTCCCAACACGACCGTCGCCGCGACCTCCACCGGTCCCGCTCCGACGCAGACCGACGCCAACAGCCTGACGGTTGGCCAGATCAATTGGCAGCCCCAGGCTGCAAACCAGCCCGCGGCACAGACGCCTGCCGCTAACGGCAACGACCAGGTTACGTGCACCGAAACCAACGCGGCTGGGACCACCTCTGATCCAACGACCTACTACATGAACATCGACCAGCAGACGCCGATGGTGGCCTACTCCCAGCCGCCTGGTGATACCGGCGGTCAGGGCAACGCATCATCCGCGTCCGCCGCGATGTCGCCGGCCGCCCTTGCCGCGAGGACCGGTCTGCCCGAGAGGGAGTTCGGCCTCACGCCGCTCGCCTCGAAGGTTGCTGCCACCTCGAGTGACCCGGTGCCCGCGACCGGACACCTGGCGCCTGCCGGCCCGGCCGAGTTCAGGCTCAGCCCGCATGCGGGCACGACGGGGGTGCAGTACTCCGACACGGCGACTCAGGTCAACGCGACGCCGAGCGAGCTCAGCGATCTCTCCGGCACCTACGGGGAATACTGCACGGACACCAATCAGACCGAACCCGGCTCGGGCGGGAACGTCCCGTGGGGCTACGACGACGGCGCGGTGCTCGGTACCGGCGGCACCGCTGCCACACTCGACGTCCCCCAGCCCAGCGACGCCAACGACGCCGTCACCGGCATCCACGTCGTTGACTGCTACGGCAAGGTCGTGTCCACGTTCAGCGGGTCCGACGCGCAGGGACCGTTCTCCGGTGCCGGGGCTCAGGCCACCCACTACCCGTACACCTCCAACCAGACGCAGTACGAGTACACCGTCAACGTCGATAACGTGAGCCCGGCGACGATCGGCTGGGGCATCGTCAACCAGGGGGAGACGGTCACCGACCCCGATCCCTACTCCTACGACCCGGGTCACTGGTATCAGGACGAAGCGACGCTGACCGCCACTGCCCAGGCGGTCGGGAACGATCTCTCCGACATCGACGGCGTTGTCTGCGCGGTCAACGATCCGACGTTCGGTCAGCCGAACTCGACCTACACCAACCCGGTGACCGGGCAGCAGGTTCCGTACTACGACTACACGCTCGACGGCGATGCTGCCGAGCATCCGACTGACTCCAACAACGATTACACGGTCGAGATCCCGGTGTCTGACGACAACGGGTCGGGCACGTATTACGTCTCGTGCTTCGCGGTGTCCGGCTCCGGTGTCAACGGGACGGTCACGACCACCGAGGTCAACCTGCAGCGCAGCTCGAGCGGCAGCGGCGGCGGCGGAAATGGGGGCGGGGGCTGCACGCAGTTCTGCACCGGCCCCGCGGACCCGGACCTCGTCATCCCGCCGTCGGGTATCGGTCCGATCCCGGGCGGGCAGGAGTGGCACACGACGCCGCAGCAGGTGCCGGTCATCGCCGAGTCCCCGGCGGGCAGTGCGCCGGTCGAGTCGATCACCTGCGCTGAGCCGCCGGTGACGCTCGACGGGGACTCAAGCAACCCGGACGCGACCGACAACGGCGACGGGACCATCACCTACCCCAACCCGGCCGGGACCAACTCCAACACCGAGTCGATCACGGTCATCGTCGGGCCGCCGCCGCTCGGTGAGGCCGAGCCGCCGGTCGAGTGCTACGCCACCGACGCGGCCGGGGTCGATCACACGCTCGGCTCCTACCAGGTCAACGTCGATAACACGGCGCCCACCGGGTACTTCGTGCGGCCGAACGCCAGCGACCCGCGCAAGGTGACGCTGTACGCCACCGATAACAGCGGTTCGGGGATCGCGAACGTGATCATCCAGCTCGTCGACTCAAGCGGCAACATCACCGCGCTGCCGCTGACCTCGACCATCACCGGCGACGGCGAATACACCGCCGAGTTGCCGCCGGATAACCAGATGGCGAAGGGGTCCTACACGCTGCAGGCGATCGTCACCGACAACGCCGGCAACGTCACCAACCCGCCGCTGAACCAGTGGCAGGACGGCACCGGCACCACCATCCAATACCCCGTCCTCGGGTCCGCGAAGATGATCGACGCGCTCGGCCCGGGCACCGTCGCGCCGCTGCTGCCGGGCGACAATGGCACCACCTCCACCAAGGTCGCAAAGACCAAGAAGGTGCGGCTCAAGGTCAACGGCAAGTGGGTGACCAGGACGGTGGCGGTCTACAAGACCACCCACGTCAAGGTGCACGGTAAGCGGGTCACCAAGAAGGTCCCCGTCTACGTGACGGTCAAGGCCACGGCCCAGGTGCAGCTGGCTGACGTCAACAAGCCCGTCAAGCTCACCTATGGGGGCGCGTCGACGGCCGATGGCATCGCGACCACCGGCGCCGGGGTGCCGATCGTCGGCGGGACCGTACAGATCACCGCGACGGTCAACGGCGCGCCGACGGTGCTCGGCACCGCCACCACCAACGGCAGCGGCCGGTGGGTCTACCACATGCCCGCCGGGCCGTCCCGGCAGCTCGGGTTCGAGTACATGGGCACTGCCGTGATCGACACGGCGAGCGGCTCGGCCGGCGCCGAGCTCGTGACCGGCTCGATCACGATCAATGCGCCCAAGAGCGTCAAGGTCGGACACAAGCTCGTGCTCACCGGCAAGCTGCCAGGCGGGTACATCCCGAGCCAGGGCGTCGCGCTGCGCGTGTACTACACCGAAAAGGGCGCGAAGGGCACCGGCGACTACGCCGCGACGTACCACACCAACAGCAAGGGCGTCTTCACGATCAAGGAGCCCTCGCGAGCCACGGCACGCGGGCACACCTACACCTTCTGGGTGAAGGTTGTGACACCGAGCCCGTGGCCTTACAACGGCGCCACCAGCAAGAAGCTGACCGTCAAGTTCACGTAGCAACCTTCCCCGCCCCCCGGGAACGGTGCTTCGCCTCCCCCGCTCGTGCGGGGGAGGCGCTGCGCCCGCCAGACCCCTCGTCTAACCCCCAATTCAAGCCACCCAACTCACAACGAAAGCCAAGAACCGAGAAGAGAAGATGCGCAACCACAGGTCACATCCCACTCCACGCCGCTGGCCGAGCCGGACGCTGGCCGCCGCTCTCGCGTTCGCGGCCTTCGGAGCAGTCCCAGCCCTCGCTAGCGCCGACACCGTCTCACCCGCCGATCAGCCGTCCGATCTGAGCTTGACGTTCACCGGGCAGACCGGCACGAGCGCGTGGTCGGCGAACAACCTCACCGTGGTCGCAAACGCCACCACGACCGACGCGTCCACCCCGATCGAGAAGGTGGTCTGCTCCGTCGACCAGGGCGCGATGACCACCACGATCGGCGCCCAGCAGAAGGTGCCCGTCGCCGGGAACGGCGCCCACGTCGTCGAGTGCTATCCGATCTCATGGGACGGCACCCAAGGCGCAGCCCAGTTCGCGACCGTGCAGATCGACGATCAGGTGCCGGCCGTCACGCTCACCGGCACGGCGCCGAGTCCTACTTGGAACGACGGGTCGGCAACGGTCACGGCGGTCGCCGCCGAACCTCAGGCGCTCTCGGGCATCCAGAGCGTCACCTGCCTCGACGGCGCGGGCGATAAGACGACCACGGCCGGTTCTGTCGGCTCGATCACCGTCGCCGGGACGCAGCGCTACACGGTCTCCTGCTATGCGACGACCGCCTCCGCGGTCGTTGGCTCTCGGAGCTACGAGCAGGTGTGGGTGGACAACACCGCACCGCAGATCACCTACGCCAACGCGCCCGATCCGACGCAGTGGTACAACGCCGGCCAGCCGGTGCAGGTCAACGTGCAAACGCCGGTCGGCGGCGCGCCGATCCAGTCGCTCACCTGCGACTACGCCGGCCAGGCCGTGCTCCCCGGCGGCCAGCTCACCGAGCAGGCGCCGCCCGCGCTTCACAACTGGTCGGTCGCGCTCACTCTCCCCAGCACCGGCCCCGGGACGCTGAACTGCTTTGCCGCCGATGCAGCCGGGAACCTCGGCCCGGTCACGAGCACCGCGCAGCAGGTCGACACCACTTCGCCCGCGGGGGTGTTCGTGACCAATCCGAACAACCCGACGGTGATCCTCGCGAAGGTGTCCGCCGGTGTCTCGGGCGTCTACGGAGCGAACATCCAGTACCGGGAGAAGGGCGCGTGGCTCAACCTGCCGACCACGCTGGACGGCGGGACCGCTCGCGCGGTCATCCCGGCCCACAACCCGATCACCGTCGGGCAGCACGCGCTGCGGGTCGTCGTGACCGACAACGCCGACAACGAGTACGTCGGCTACGACAACCAGAACGGCCAGCCGGCGAGCCTCGACTATCCCGTCGCCACCGGGCTGCACCTCCTGTACACGATCGTGCCGACCGGCAACGACATCTACGGGCACCCCGCGGCCAACACCGACACCAACTCGACCGTACGCCTCGCCTACGGCCAGGCGGCGGTCATCACCGGCCAGCTCTACACGACCGCGCGGTCGCTGCTCGCCAACGAGCCGATCGGCATCACCGTCCGACTCGCCGACGGCACGCACTACTTCGTGCTCGTCCGAACCAACCGCTCCGGCGACTGGCGCTATCGCCTCCCGGCGGGCGGGGACCGGACCGTCAAGATCGCGTACGGCGGCAGCGTCGGCCTGCAACCCCGCAGCCATCACATCACCGTCGTCGAGGAGCCCGCGATCAGGCTCGCAGTCAAGCCGATGAAGGCGGGCGGTGAGTCGCTGCTCACCGCCCAGGTCCTCGGCCGCGCGATCCCTTCACGCGGTCTTGGGCTCGTCGCGCAATGGCGTGAGAACGCCAACGCCCCGTGGCAGACGCTCCGTCACCTGCAGACCGGCGCGGACGGGCGCGTCAGCGCTCGCTTCCCCGTCCCGGCGCTCGCCGCCCACGCTCGGATGCAGGTTCGCGTCTGCCTCTCCGGCGCGAGCTCGCCCATCCTCGACGCCAAGGTCGCCTGATGCTCCGCGCCGGCCGTCTCGCAGACGTTCGCACGAGCGTCTTGATGTCTGGCGCCTCGAAACTCGCATCCGTTTCTCTCCCGAACGAGGCTCTCGCCTCGTCCTAGGGGAGAGCATGAAGATCACCGCACGCCCATTCCTCCGGTGCCTGACGGTTCTGGCCGTCGCGCTCGCCGGTCTCGCCGCGAACGCGGCGGCCGCCTACGCAGTCGGCGCACCGTCGTTCAGCGCCCTGCCCGCCGCCGGGCCCGGCGGCCAGTACCCCTACGGCTTTTCGATCACGGTCACGTCGAACCCCAACAGCAACACCGGGGGTAACAACATCAACTGCATCCAGTCGGTGAACGGAGGCGGCTGGTACAACGTCGGCGGGAGTGTGTACGCGAATGGCTCCTATGTGACCGACACGTGGTCGGTCACGATCCCTGGGCTTCACCAGGTCTACTGCACCGCGCAAGGCGCCAACGGGAGCACCGCCCAGACCGGCAGCCCGGGCGCCCCCGCGATCAGCTTCGTCTACGACCCAACCGTCCCGACCGTGTGGGCCAACCTGTCCGGCGGCTCCGGCGCCAACGGCTGGTACAACAGCGCGCCGGGCGTCTACGAGAGCGACGCCGGCGACGGCGTCTACGGGGGATGGATTCCCTGGAAGTGGTGCAACCCCGTCTACAACCAGGGCGCCAACACCGAGACGTGCTACGCGGAGACGGCCGCCGGCAACGTCGGCGCGGGCTCCACGACGGTCTACTACGACACCGTCCCACCGTCGGTGTGGACCAACATCAGCGGCGGCAGCGAGCGCAACGGCTGGTACTCAAGCCCCCCGGCAATTTCCCCCGGGGCGTGGGACGGCACCTCGGGCGTGTGGTACGACTCGTGCACCGGGCTCAGCAACGGCATCAACTACGTCACCTGCTCGGCCACCGACGTCGCGGGAAACTCCGCGACCGACGCCGCCACCCAGATCAACCTCGACACCACGGAGCCGAGCGTCGCCTACAACTCCGGCCCACTAGCGAACGTTTGGTACACGCACGGCAGCCTGCCGTCGATGGCCGTCGTGGGCAGTACGACCGGCGGATCGGGCGTCGCCTATCTCACCTGCAACGGCGACGGCCTGCCGACCAACTACACCATCGCGGGCGCGAGCGGCACGATCCCCGCCGCCGACCTCAACCAGGGCGCCGGCCAGATCAGCTGCACGAGCACGAGCGGCGCCGGGCTCACCTCCAGCGCCGCGACGCGTGCGGTCAATATCGACGACACCGTTCCGACCGTCGCGTTCAACACGACCGAGTCGGCCAGCGCGTGGTACACGCACACCAGCCTGCCGTCGATCACCGTCAACGGCAGCACGACCGGCGGCTCGGGCGTCGCTCATCTCGCCTGCAACGGCGACGGCCTCCCGAGCAACTACACGATCACGGGCGCGAGCGGCACGATCCCGCTCGCCGACCTCAACCAGGGGGCCGGGCAGATCACCTGCTCGAGCACCAGCGGAGCCTCGGTCACCTCCACCACTGCCAAGGTCACCGTCAACGTCGACGACACCGTTCCGAGTGTCGCCTTCAGCACCACCGGCACGGCCAGCCTGTGGTACACGCACAACAACCTGCCGACGATCAGCCTCAACGCCAGCACCACGGGCGGCTCGGGCATCGATCACATCACCTGCAACGGCGACGGCCTCCCGAGCAACTACACGATCACGGGCGCGAGCGGCGCGCTCCCCACGGCCGACCTTGACCAGGGCGCCGGGCAGCTCACCTGCTCGAGCACCAGCGGCGCCGGGGTCACCTCGAGCACCGCGACGCGTGCGGTCAACATCGACGACACCGTTCCGACCGTCGCGTTCAGCTCGAGCGCGAGCTCGTCAGTGTGGTACTCGTCGGCGTCGGCGATCCCGACGGTCAGCGTCACATCCACATCCGGGCCTTCCGGCATCGCCGCGATTACCTGCGACGCGCCCGACGCCACCAACGTCCTCACGGCCGCCAGCGGGACTCTGGACCTCTCAACGCTGCGCAACGGCGCGGACGCGATCACCTGCACGCCGGCCACGCCGGCCGGTGTCACCGGCAGCCCGGTGAGCCTTCAGGTCAACCTCGACGCGCAAACCCCGACCCTGACGTTCGCGGGGCGGGCCACCCAGACCAAGTGGTACGCCGCCGTCGCCGCGATCCCCGAGCTCGACACCGACGCCGTCACCGGCCCGAGCGGCGTCGGGTCGATCGATTGCGCTGGCGACGGCATCGCCAGCCAGTCCGCCGCCAGCAGCGGCGCCGCGGTCAACCTCACGGGCCTGCGCCCGGGAACGGGTGCGGTCACCTGCACCGCCACGTCTGTCTCCGGGCTGACCAGCCGCCCGCAGACGTTCACGCTCAACCTCGACGGGGCGGGCCCGAGCGCCGCGTGGCGCACCAGCCAGTCGCAGCGCACGTGGTACCCGTCCACCGCGAGCGTCCCCGCGCTCAACGTCGATGCTACCGCCGGCGGCGCCAGCGGCGTTGACCACATCACCTGCCGCGGCGACGGGATCACCGGCAACGCGACGATCAGCGGCGCCAGCGGCACTGTCCAGCCCGCCGGGTTCGCCAACGGCGCCAACACGATCAGCTGCGTGCCCACCAGCGGCGCCGGCGTTGACGGCGCGGCCATCACGCGCACCGTCCTCGTCGATAGCACCCACCCGGCGATCGCGCTCTCCGGAACCGACGACAGCGCCTGGTACCCGGCCGCGCAGACCGTCACCGCCGATGCGTCGGCGGACACCAACCCGTCGGGCGTCCAGTCGATCGGCTGCGCCGTCGATCAGAACGCCGCGACCGTCACCGATGGGACCAGCGCCACGCAGGTGGTCTCCGGGGACGGGGTGCACGCCGTCACCTGCCAGGCCCTGTCCGGCGCGGGCGTACAAGGCGTGCCGGCCACCGCGACCGTGAAGATCGACACGCAGACACCGACGGTCACGCAGACCGTCGTCCCGGCCGGACCATCGGACCCGGCGGGCACCGTCCGCGTGCTCGTGACCGCGGCGGAGGCCAACCCGCTCTCGGGCATCGCGTCCACCTCCTGCTCGCTTGACCAGCAGACCCCCACGGTCGCGCAAGGCAACAAGCAGACGGTCGCGATCACCTCCGCCGGTTCGCACACGCTGACCTGCACGGCGACCACCCAGGCGGGCGTCACCAGCGGCGGCTCCACCCAGACCTACACGGTCGACTCGGACCCCGGCCAGTTCTCGCTGCAGTACGGCGCGGTCCCGTCGGCCTGGCAGGCGGCCGCCGTCACCGTACCGGTGCAGCTGACCGGGGCGACCGCGCACAACTACAGCTCGCTCACCTGCACCCTGAACGGCGCGAGCCCCACCACCATCAACGGCACCAGCGGCACCGTTGCCGTCACGGCGTCCGGCAGCCAGCAGGTCGCCTGTTACGCGACCGGCCAGAACGGCGCCAACACCGCCGCCGTCGCACAGACCGTCAAGATCGACAAGCAGACGCCGACCGCGAGCTGGTCGACGAGCGGCACCGCAACCGGCGAGCAGGTAACGCTCATCGGCTCAGAGCCGACGCCGCTGTCGGGGATCGCGTCCGAGTCGTGCTCGCTCGACGGCGGCTCAGCACAGACGGCAACCGCCGCCGACCTGACGATCGCGGTCAACGGCAACGGCTCGCACCACCTCGCGTGCACGATCACCACCGCCGCCGGTGTCGCCGCGAACGTCACCTACACGGCGAACGTGGCCGTCCCCGTACCCGCGCCGGTCACCGTCTCCGCGCCTGACCCCAGCCGCTGGTATCACGCCACGCAAACCATCGTCCTCGGCATCCCTACGGGCGGCCCAGCCGTCGCGTCGGTCCTCTGCACGCAGGGCGGCGTGAGCACCACGTATGCGGTCACCGGCAGCACCGTCACCGTAAGCGCGAGCGCCTCGGGCCAGGACGTGCGCTGCGTTGACGTCGACGCCTCCGGTACGCAGAGCGCGCCGGTCGACTTCCCCGTCCGTATCGACACCGGCTCGCCGACCGGCTACTTCGTGCAGACCGGCCCGACGCAGGCGGTCGCCTCGATCGCCAACCCCGGCGCGTCCGCCATCCAGAGCGTCACCATGCAGTACCGGATCGGCACGGGGCCGTGGGTGACGCTCCCCGGCAGCTACGACGCCAGCAGCGGCGAGATCGCCGCCGCGCTTCCCTCCGCGCTCGAGCAGCCCGGCGTCCAGTACACGCTTCAGGCGATCGCGGTCAACGCCGCCGGCGGCCGGGCGGTCATCAACACCATGCAGGACGGTACGCCCGCAACCGGCAGCGCCCCCGATCCGGACGCGGGCGCTGCCGTCAGCGGCGGGCTGTATCTCGGCACCGTTCCGCCCGGCGGCCGGGTCCGTGTCATGAAGCTCGTCCCAGCGACCCGCACGGTGAAGGTCAAGGTCGGCGGGAGGACGCTCGCGCACACTGAGCGCGTCTACAAGACCGTCACCAAGCTAGCGACCGCGGCCGGGCGCACCGTGACCCGCCGCGTGAAGGTCCCCGTGATGCGAAAGACCTACGTGTGGCAGATCAACACGGCCACGCTCGCGCAGATCCTCACCGTCGACTACGGGCAGACCGTCAGCCTCGCCGGCACCCTCACGCTCGCCTCCGGCCAGGTCGCCGGACAAACCGCCACGGTTGTCCAACAGATCGGTGGCCGGCTCGCACCGATCACCGCCACCACCAACGCGGAGGGAACCTTCAACGTCACGCTCCCCGTGGGCGCGAGCCGCACCGTCACCTACACGATCGACGGCGTGTCGCACACCGTCACGCTTCGCGTGCGCGCCAAGCGCGCCCGTCACCACAAGCGGCATCGCGCCTCATCGAACGCTCACGGCCGCCAGCGCGGGATCTCCCCAAGCGCGGCGGCGAGGAGCGCGTCGTGAAAGCCCGGTTCCCGCTCGCGCTGCTTCTGGCGCTTACGCTAGCCGCGGTCCTCGGGGCGGCGCCGGCGCTCGCGGCCCCACCCGTGGCGCATACGACCGCCGAACCGGCCCTCGTCACCCCATACCCGGTCGCCGCGGCACGTCCCGGCGCGCGCGTCCACGCCAGCGCCGCCAACGCCGGGCCGCAGCCGTGCTCCGGACCCGGGACGATCAGCGCCGCGCAGTCCTACTACGGGTTCGGCTACCTCGCCAACCAGATCGCGCAAGCCTACGACCTCGCCCCGTTCTACCAGGAGGGTGACGAGGGGCAGGGGCAGACGATCGCGCTGCTCGAGCTGGAGCCCAACAGCGCCACGGACATTGACGCCTACCAGGGCTGCTACGGCACGCACACCAGGGTCAACTACATCCCGGTCGACGGGGGCGTCAACGGCGACGGCACCGCCGACACGACCGATCCCGGCAGCGGGGAGGCGGCGCTCGACATCGAGCAGATCGTCGGTCTCGCGCCCCGGGCGACGATCGACGTGTATCAGGCGCCGAACACTGCCGGCGGGATCATCGACGCCTACCAGGCGATGGTGCAGAACCCGGCCGTCACCATCATCTCGACGAGCTGGGGCGCGTGCGAGGCTGGCAATCCGCTCTCCGAGCTCGAGTCGGCCATCTTTCAGACCGCCGCCCGCAACGGCATCAGCAGCTTCGCCGCCGCCGGCGACAGCGGCTCGACCGACTGCGGCACCAGCCAACCCGCGGTCGATGACCCGGCCAGCCAGCCTGGGGTGACCGGCGTCGGCGGGACCACGATGCCCAACATCGCCGCGGTCGGCCAGCAGTTCGCCTGGAACGGCTCGAACATGGGCGACGGCGTGACCGGCGGAGGGTTCTCAAGCCTGTGGGGAGAGCCGGTCTGGCAGCAGGCCGCGACCGCCCAGGCGCAGGCGAGCGCCGCCACCAGAGGGCTGCTGACGTGCCCCGCGGCTGCTGACGGCGGCTACTGCCGCGGCGTTCCCGATGTCAGCGCCGACGCCGATCCCTACACCGGCTACATCATCTACCTCACCCAGAACGTCACCAATCCGAACACGGGCACGACCTCGCCTGAGCTGACCGCGACCCCGTGGGGAGGCACCTCGGCGGCGGCGCCGCTGTGGGCCGCGCTCACCGCGCTGATCAACGCATCGCCCGCGTGCAACGGACACAACCTCGGGCCGCTTGACCCGTTGCTCTACCCGCTCGCCGTCAAAGGCATGCCGGGGCTAACCAACGTCACCGCCGGTAACAACGACAACCCCGCCGATAACCCGATGGCGTACTTCACGGCCGGGCGCGGCTACAGCCCGCTCGTCGGGCTCGGGACGCCCGTGGGCGCGCCGCTCGCGCAAAGCCTGTGCGCGCAGGCCGACAAGCTCGCCCTGAACGCGCCCGCCTCCGAAGCGAGCGCCTACGGGCAGCCGGTCAATGTCACCGCGGTGAGCGCCAGCGACTCGCAGGGTCACGCGCTGACCTACAGCGCCAACGGGCTGCCGGCCGGGCTGGCGCTCGACCCGAGCACCGGCGTGATCACCGGCTCGCCGACCGCCAACGCGAACGCTGCGGTCCGCGTCACGGTCACCGCCGCTGACAACGACGCGACGCAGACACGCGTCATCGCTTGGACTGTCACGGGCGCCCCGACGACCTCGCCGACGAATCCCACGCCCCCGACGGGTTCCGGTCCGACCGGTGGTGGCCCGGGTGGGGGCGGGACGGTCAAGTCGCCGCTGGCCAGCGTTATTCACATGACCCGCCATTACCGTGGGCACACCATTCGGATCACCCTCACAGTCAGCACGCGCGGCGGCCGTCGGCAGCTGCTCGTCAGCTACAACGCGCCGACCGGACGCTCGAAGGCAGCGCTGAGAACCGTGCAGCTCGCGCTCGCGTGCTCGCGCAACCACGGCTCGGTCGTACTAGGGCGCGGCCATAAAGCAAGCGGCGAGTTCACCGTCGCGCTCACACCGGCACGGGTCGGCCGTGGGCTCGTGATCGGGCTTCAGTACTCCTCCGGTCCGCAGGACCTCATTGCGCTACCGCGCCTCTAAACGGCCCCGCGGTCATGCTCGCCGGGCGGGCACGGTGCGCCGCGACTGCCGCGAAAAGCTGCCGCGAGGCTCCGCCTCGCGGCTTGGGCATCGCGGCGGCGCACCGTTGCCGCCACAACGGACTCCTCGCTTCGGCATATCGAAGATGAATCTCGGGCTCAGCCTGGGCTGCCGGGCGGCGGTCCTGAACCTGGCCACCAACCCACCACTTCCATCATGAAACTCATTCGCCGCATCCTCCGTCGACTCCTCATCTCCGCCGTCTACATCTTCGTTCTCGGGGGCGTCTTCGCGAAGTCCCTCCGCCTCGGCGAGGACCTCATCGGGCTCCTGGGCTTTGCGCTCGTCGCCGCCGGCGCCTTTGCCTTCCTGCGCAGCCGGATCGGCACGCCGGTCGGTGAGCAACAGCAAGCTCCTCAGGACACCACGCTGCCCGCCACCCCACCTGCCGCGGACCAGATCCCCGGGACCCGTGGGGCTCTCATGGCGCTCGACCGCCAAGGCGCTGGCGGCACGCCACCGGACGCGATCGACGTCCGCTACGGCGGGCAAACCAAGGCGTATGTCACGCACGACAGCTGGCATCCGGTCGGTGCGTTCGCGGATCTCGCGACCGACGATCCCGAGTACCGGCTCGTCGCGCTGATGTCGCTGTACGCGCAGAACGTGCTCCTCGGCTACGACGGCGACTACACCGAGCAGGACGCGATCGCATATGCGCTCGGTGAGCTCGTCCCGCACGAGCTGCTCGAGCACGACATTCCCGACCCGGCACGCACCGCGACCGCGCTTCTCCTGCCGGCCGACGTGCTCACCCCGCAAAACCTCGAGGCACTCCGGGCCGTCATACGCGAGCGCAACAACGCCGACGCGGGGCAGCACGGCTGGCAATGACACGATCGCACTACCCAGGCCGTGCTTGCCCGCAGTGCGCCCGTGGCCGCTTTCGGTGGGCCGCGGCATCCGTCCCGGCGGGTATCGTCGCGTGGCGATGTCGCGTTGCCAGCTTCCGATCACGTTCACGCTCGACGGTGAGCCGGTCGAGAGCGTCACGCGCCTGCTGCGCGCCGGCCCATACGTTCTCGTCTTACAGACCACGCTGCCGCAGCGCGGCCTGGCCGTCGAGCTTGATTCCACGTTCGTGGGACACAACGCCGCGCCCACGCACACCACCCATCTCCTGCTCGGCCCAGTCGGTCAGCCGCCTCACCTCGCCGCCAGCGACGACCCTGCGGGCATCGTCGACCCTGTCAACAGGCCCGACTCGTGCGTCTACGCGCATTGCTACGAGCTGATCAACCTGCTCGCGGAGCGCGGGGTGGACCTGGCGGTCGCCGAGCTGCCCACGCAACTCGTTCCGCTCGCGCAGTAGCGGGCGTCGCACACACCTCGCGCCACTCCTGGTGGCCCGATTGCGGCGCACCCGGAACCGACGGCGCTTTCACGATCGAGACCAAGGAAGGCATGAGACCATGAACGAACGCACTCGCCACACCCATATCCTCATCATCGCGGCACGCTGGCTCCTCAAGCTCGCGGCGGTAGCTGCCGTCCTTGCCGCCGCCCTCCTGAGCTCCGGCGCCCCGGCTACCGCGACGACTGCCGCGCCGGCCGCCGCGTCCCTACAGCTGATCGCAGAACCCCAGGCGGGGATCGCCCCGTTCCTGCAGAGGATCGATGGCGCGCGCAGCTCAGTCGACCTGACCATGTACGAACTGTTCGATCGCCGGATCGAACAGGCGCTCGCGGCTGACGCCAAGCGCGGGGTCGACGTGCGGGTGCTGCTGAACAGCGGCTATTACCGGACCCCCGACACGAAAAACGCCCAGGCCTACTCTTACCTGGCCGCTCACGGTGTGCACGTCCGCTACAGCCCGACGTATTTCGCGCTCACGCACCAGAAGACGCTGACCGTCGACGGTCGAGAGTCGGTGATCATGACGCTCAACTTCGACGGCCTCTACGCCTCAACGCGCGACTTCGCGATCCTCGACGACCAGCCTGCCGACGTCCAGGCGATCACGGAGGCCTTCGACGCCGACTACTCCGCCCGCCGGATCGTCGCGTCTTCGGGCACGGGTGACCTGGTCTGGTCCCCCGGCAACGGCGCCGAGACCGCCGTGCTCAAGCTGCTCGGCTCTGCGACCAAGTCGATCGACCTCGAGGACGAGGAGATGGACTACCCGGCCGCCACGACGGCGCTGTGTCAGGCCGCGCGCCGCGGCGTGCAGGTTCGCGTTGTCATGACCTCCGAGGCTAGCTGGGACACCGCCTTCGCTGAGCTTCGCGGCTGCGGTGCCAGCATTCACCTGTACCACGGGCAGGCGTATTACATCCACGCCAAGATGCTGCTCGTCGACGGTCGCGAAGCGCTCGTCAGCTCGCAGAACCTCTCGATCGGCTCGCTCCAGTACAACCGAGAGCTCGGCATCACCATCACCAACCCGGCGCTGCTGTCCGCTCTGACTGCGGACTTCGGCAGCGACTACGCCGGCGCCTAACTTCGCGCAGGGCCGTTAGGCCCTGACTCTCGCTCCGCGTCGAGCGCACCAAACACACCCGGCTTGCGCGGGGGCTCCTCGGCCCCCGCGCAAGCCGCGGCCCCGTCACCCACCAGACCAATCGCCGCGCCCTGCGGCGTCGTCCTGCCGCACACGCGCGCCGACACCGGCTCGCATGGCGGCTGAGGAGAAGCCCCGATGACCCCTGAACAGATCCCGGCCCTCCCGCACCTCGTCTACGGCGACTGGGAGTGGGAGTGGGACCACGACACAAACCGGCCCGGCAACCTCTATCCGGTGCGGATCATCAGCGAGTGGAGCGGCGGCGTGGAGTTCCTTACCGACCGGAAGACCGCCGAACGCATCGTCTCCGCTCAACAGCGTATCCGCGCCGCACTGACCAACCCCGAAGACGTGGACGTTCTCGAATGGGACGGTGACACGATCGTCTACACCGGCGTCGACGGCAGCGTCCACCGCTACTCGGCCGACGACGAGGGCCTCTACCACTGCGGGTTCGGCTGGACCTGGAGCGAGTGGACCGCCGAGCACGAGGCCGAGCACTCTGAGGACCCAGATTCCTCCGACATCAACGCCGGTTACACGAGGGTCACGCACGGTCGCCGGACCGACGTGCAAGGCCCCGGCGGGACCGGCTGGGTTATCCACTTGTTCCCGATCGGCGTCGGGTTCAACGCGTTCGTCGGCGACGACGAATACATCGGCCACTTCGACACTGCGGACGCCGGCGTCGTGGCGATCATCGGGCGCCTCGAAACCAGCCGAGCCTGATGAACCCTCGGCCGCTCGCGCCCGGGTCCGCAAACCGGGACCTAACAAAACTTGAGGTATTGGCCATAGACCCGGCCGCTCGGCGTCCCTACGGTCACGCGCGTCATCGACAAAGGACCAACGCCTTGCACTACCACCAGGACGTCGAGCAACCATCCAACTCCGATCCCGATCTCGACCCCGATCGCGTCGATCAGCTGATCCTTGATGCGCTCCTTTTCGAGCCCGCTTCGGGACCGTGGGCGCTCGACGAGCTCGTGCGCGAAACCCGAAGGGATCCCATCGAGATCGACGACTCGCTCTGGCGGCTCTATCGGACCGGTGTCATTCATCGGCTTCGCGACGGGTTCGTGTTCCTGTCGCGCGCAGGCGCGCACGCCGCGGCGCTGCTCGACCCCGAATCCGAACGGGCATCGTGGACCCACCGGTCGCCCGACTACCCGCGAGGACAAGGCGCCCCGTGAACCAGCGCAACACCCCGGCGCGATCTTTCGGTTCGGCTTGTCCATGACTCCCCCCATAAGGCCTACTGAGGCCTGGCATGCGGGGCGAACGATGCGGACCCTGGAGTTCCTCGCCTTCGGCGACCTGTCCGTGCCACAGCTCGCGGACGCCCTTGGCGCACACCCGCGCACGGTCCGCCGCGTGCTCGCGCAGCTCCTCGACGACGACTATCTGACCGTCACCGACGACAGTCGGCGCATCTACGCGCCGACGATGCGGCTGGTAGCGCTCGCGGCTCAAATCGTCCACCGCTCGCCGTTGCCTCGTGCCGGACGACCCTACGTCGCGCTCGCGCAGGAACGCACTGGCGCCACCGCCCACCTGCTCGTTCCGAGCTATGGCTCGGTGCTGTGCCTCGCTCACTGTGACGGCAGCGAGCAGCCGGTCCGCGCGGGCCTCCGTGAGATCCTGCCGGCCCATTGCGCTGCCGGGGGCAAGGTGCTGCTGGCATGGCGGGACCGCTGGCGAGAGAGCCTCCTCGCGCGCCAGCTCGAGCAGGTGACGAGTCGAACGGTCACCGACCCCCGAGCGCTCCGCCAGGAACTCGATGTCGTCCGCGGTCAGGGGTTCGCCGTCGAGGACGGCGAACTCCAGTTCCGGGTCCGCGCGGTCGCGGCGCCCGTACGCGTCGCCGGCCACGTCGCGGCCGCCCTCGCGGTGTCAGGAAGCCGCTTCGACCTTGCCGCCGCGACCCCGCGCCTCATCCAACTCGCAAACGAACTGAGCGCCGACCTAAGCGATGGATGACTCCTCCCGCCTCATCGTTTCCGCCCTTGGGCGACTGATCGCCGCAGCCATACGCCAGCGCTTAGCGCTGGCGAAGCGCCTCGACACGACGGCAACCGAAGTGCTTGCGCTCCACTATGTGGTCACGGCGACCGCGACCGCGCCCGGGCAACTCGCGCGGGCGCTGCTCGTGTCGCCCAGCGGCGCCACAGGTGTGATCGACCGGCTCGTCCGCGCCGGCCTGATCAGCCGTGTCCCGGTCTCAGGAGCCCAGCGCGTAGCGCTGTCGGTGACCGACGCCGGCCGGGAGCTTCATGCCCAGACGCTCGCTCCATTGAGCGACGATGTCGATCGCCTCGTCGCGGATCTGCCGCAATCCGATCGCAGGCTGCTGGAGCGGTTCCTCGCGCGCGTCGCGGACCACGCCGAACGCGAGGCCGAGCAGCTTGTCGCAAGTGCCGAGGCACACGCAAAGGCGCGCGTGGCGGCGGCGATCCCGCCGCCCCTAGTCTGGGGTTGACATAACGCGAAAAGATCTCGTTTTGCAGGGCAAAAGCACATAATATCCATTATCGAGCGCAGCTTGTCGCTGCGATCGTCCGCTACTAACCGACGAACACGAAGAGCGCCTGATAACCGTGCTCCTCGGCCACCCT
>Ga0335081_10002824_pt1 | contig 27360 bp, 19 predicted proteins | sample Lox_Sample_35_FD_206713 | JGI IMG/M metagenome (GOLD analysis project Ga0335081, IMG submission 206713) | Soil microbial communities from Loxahatchee National Wildlife Refuge, Florida, United States - Lox_Sample_3.5 | ecosystem: Environmental > Terrestrial > Soil > Wetlands | place: USA...
GCACATCAATTGCCACCGGCAGCACGCCCGCAACGCGCTTCTGCAGATCAAGAACGTTCCCGGACGGAGAGTTCTGCTGCGGGACCTTCTTAAGCTCCCGCAACTCAGAGTAATCCCGCCCATTGATTGCCTCGCCGGTAACCTCCACCGTCTCTGCCGTGGCCCCAACATTCAAAGCAAAGCTATAAGTCGACGCTCCGCTTGCATCGTAATTTGCATCTCGGCCCCCCTGCTGGAATCCGGGAGCCTGCGCTTGGATTCTGATTCGCCCCGTCGGCACGTTCGACACAATCCACCGCCCTGCAGAATCCGTCACGGACGTCATCGAAAATCCGGTTGAGGGCTCCGTGACTGTGACCCGTGCGTTCGGAATCACCGCTCCGGAGGGATCGGCCAGAACTCCTCCCACCTGTCCCGGCAGCAGCGAGCCGATATTCACATTGCTTGCTATGGCCTGCGCCGCCTGCTCCTGATACTGATAGCCGACTGTGTCCGTCCGAAAAGCCGGCGGCACCAGATTCGCGGCAATCACATCTCCGCCGAAGTCCTTCACTTTGTATCGTTCCGGCAGAAACACTTCCCAATTCAGCAGATCGATCGGAATGTCCATATTCGGCAAGCTGAGTTCCGCGCCGCCTTTCTTCGCAAACGGAGCCCCCGAGTGCATGAATACGAACGACACCGTGTACGAATCCGTCGGCCGGAATCCCGGACGTAGCAGCGGAACTCGGCTTCCATCCGGCCCCTGCACCGGCTTTACTGGCTCTCCACCAACATCGGCAGAAAGAATATTTACGCCCGCGGGAAGCGCAACTTTCAAAAACGGCTGCGCCTGATTCCGGATCGTCAGCTTCACCTCGGTAATCGATTTTCCTTCCGACGTCACCATCGTGGTCACGGTCGCGTTTTCCGCCACCGCCGCGAGCACGCTCCCATCCGGAAACCGCACCCAGTTCAGCGCCAGCGTCGGAGTTTCATCCGGCTGACGGTGATAACGAAATGCCGCTTGCGGAGGAAAATGCGCCATCGACCGTAGGTAAGGATTCGCCTCCTTCGCGTCGATCCTCTTCAACCCGCCGCTTTCTTTGGCGGTGATCTCCATCGTGCCTGTGCCTTCCACCAGCACTTCTCCCGTCTCGCGCTGCGCTCCGTCGAAACTGAGGAACGGCGCGTCTGCTTGTGACTGATTGATCGAGCGCTCCATCGATATCAGGAATTCGTGCGAACGTTGTCCCGGAGCGTTCACCTTCAGCGTCATTACTCCCGATTTCGTCTCACTCGAATCCAGCGTCGGCCCTGTCACTCCCGTGACTTCATATCCCGCCGGCACTTTCACTCGGAACTCCGACGGGTCGCCCTGCACCACCGTCACATCAGCCAACACCGCGACTCGCAGCTCAGCTTCGCTGACAGAGACTAGTGTCTTCGCATCTGTCAGGAATCGCACTTCCCGCGGAACCGTCGGAGTCGCCACTTCCCGCGTCGCCCACCAGAATGTTGCCGGCTGTCCTGGTACAAGCGTCGCCTGAACGATCGTGTGCCCGTTCTCCGCTTTGCAGCTAGTGATCAATCCGGGATTCACATTCGCAATCGTGTGGTCCCCCGGAATCACCACTGAAACCTCAACGCTGCCCGCCGGCGGCGCAGGCAAAGTGAATGACGCTCGCCCGGCTTCTACGCGCAACGGCATTCCAGTCTCCAGGTCGATCGCAAACTCTCCTGGCCCCGGCAACAGCGCTGCGTGAATTCCGTTCTCCTGGATCAGAGGTACGGCCTTGCCGTTTTGATTCGCATCGAGAATAGTCATTCCGCTGACCAGCGGTACACGGCTGATCCCCTTGCGGAATATTTCGCCTTCCACTTCCACCGACCCGCGCACCTCATCGTTCTCGACCTGCAGTTTCACGTCAGCATGTTTGAGCGAGTACGGAAGCGGAGCCACCTCCGGCCTCTTCGGCGGCTTCGACGCCATCTCGACCAGCCGGTTGTATTCCTCGAGGGTCAGCGTCACATTGCCGGAATCCGGCAAGGGAAGTGTTGATTTTTCTTCTGACGCGTATAGCACCGTGCAGCACACAATCAACAGCGGCAAAATCGCAAATCGGCTTTTCATCGCACACCTGCCTTTTTTTCATGCTGGAAGCTGAGTTCAGCGCTGGCAAACTGGTTTTCACTCGTGAGTTCGGAGACCAGAAAAATCGACGGCCCGAACGCCGGGAAGGGAATGCTGACCGGCAGAATCCCCGTTACCTTTCCACCCGTCGATTTCGCGTGATAGGAATTGAGCAAGTTCCGCGTTGTGGCATCCTTCGCGTTCTTGCCTTCGACACTTTGCATTTGCGCAAGCTGCTCAAGGCGGTCGAACTCCTTCGCAGTATCGACCGGCGAGGCAGCCGGTGTCCCGAGACTCTCTAGTCCTGCTCCCACGAATCGCGGCTGCAACGCCGCCGACGTCGGATTCTCATACTGCTCCGTCCGGAACGTCCCCGGCTCCGCTGTCACCCGAAACAGCGGCGGATAATACAAAAGCATCCCCGTCCGCGAGATCGGCAGATCGAGCGCCGGCAGTGTGACCTGCTCCTTCCCCTTCTCATTCCACGCCCCAGCCTTCGCCATATACACGATCTCCACCACAAACGCCGGAGCATCTTCTCCGCCCCGCGACTTCTCCAGCGGAAGCAGCAGGCTTCCGTCCGGAGACTGCCCCGGGCGCACAGCATTCCCAGCCAGCGACGCGCTCCACACCGTCGCTCCCGCCGGCAAGGTGACCTTCACGAAATTTCGCTGGTTGTTGCGGACGGCGTATTTCGCCTGCACCAGCTCTTTACCGTCCTCGCTCATTAGCACCTGATAGCGCGCCTCTTCGACATTCGCCATCAGCACTGCTTGTTGGTCGTAGCGCGCGACATTCAGGCTCAAGCTCCGCATCTTGCCTGCTTCGCCCGGACGCGCCTTGAACGCCACCAGCGCCGGAGACTCCCGGTTCGCCACCATCTCCCCGAGATCCGTCGCGTCGGCGTCTTCCAGTCCTTCCGCCTTCTGATCCTTGATCTCGCCCGCTCCCAGGATTTCCACCGCGACTCCGCCCGTATCGCGTTCGACGTTCAGCAGCCGCATCAGCGGAATGTCGACGATCCCGTCCCTCGGCAGCCGCGCCTCTCCGCTGATCACGAATCGGGCGCTATGCTCCACAGGCTCCAGAAAGCTCACTGCCAGTTCGCCATCCTTCATCTCCCAATCGGCGACCGCCGCACCTGCGACCTGATTGACCGTGATCTTCTCCGGGAGCCGAATCCGCGCCTCTTTTGCCGCGCCTTGTACGACATCCAGCGCGACCTCGGCATAGATGGAACTCGAATCTTCCGCTAGGCTCGTGAGCTGCGTCAGCGATCCCCGCATCCGCAGCGGCAAATCCAGATGATGATCTTCCGTCTTTTTTCGCCACGAAAACGTCAGCGGCTCGTTCCCACTTCCATATGCGAGCCACTTCGTTGCCCCAGCGCTCTCGGATTTATTCGCGATCAGTCCTCCACCCGTTCGCAGCTCAATCCCCGTCTGTGGAACTTCAATCGCTGCCTGCGTCACGCCCGATTCCGTTGAGGGCAGGGAAATGCTCTCCGATCCCGTTGTCGCCGTCACTGGCACATCGACCTCAAGCTCCAGCACCGAGCGCCCCGCATGGGAGAGCAGTGCGCACAAATGATTTCCGCTCTTTCCCTGCGCGCCCGAAACCAGCGATACCAGCTTGCCGTCAAGCCTCGCCTCTCGCACCAGCAATCCCGTCGGCACCGGCACGCGCACCCATCCGTCTTTCAAAACGTCCACGGTGAGATTGGCGCGGCCTGCCGCCAGATCGCCCGCAACTTTCAGGTTGTAATCCACCCGCGACAACGTCGCATCCAGCGGAGGTGGTTCCGGATTCTGTTCCATCGGATACGCTTTCGCCCGCAACACGCGGTATTCTTCGACCGGAATGACCACCCACCCGGCGGCACGAGAACTGTCTGCAATTTTTTCCTGCGCCATGGCGGATGTTCCACACAGAACCGGCGCCATCGCGCTCAACGCAACCGAACTCAGAGCCAACCACCTGCACAGCGACACCACCACGCGAATCGAGATTTTCATTGTTAAACCTCCACTCCAACTGCTCTGGGGATGCGCCTGTTTTGACCGGGGGATGTCCTGGGTCCTGCTGCATCCTGAAATAAGAATGTGAGGGAGGCGGGAAATTGCGTGGAATTTCAGGCGGTTACTTCGGGAACCGGCGGCCCGAAACCCTTGGAATCCGCAGTCTGCTGTACCATGCTAGGTCGCAGAGATTCCCCGGAGAGTCGGATTGTCTTTCAACACGCAGAAATCAAAGCAAGCGTACGAGCGCACGCTCGGCGTTCTCATCGAGGCCAGCAGCTCATCTTCGCGCGGCCCTGCCAATTTCGGCAGCTATCCCATCTTTATGGAGCGTGGCCGCGGCTCCCGAATTTACGACGTTGACGGTAACGAATACATCGACTGGATGATGGCCTTCGGAGCCCTGCCCCTCGGGCACGCGCATCCCGAAGTCACCGAAGCCATCGCCGAAGCGGCCGCTTCCGGCGCGCACTTCGCCACGGCAACGCCCGTCGAACTTGAAGTCGCCAAGATGATCCAGAAGATCGTTCCCAACGCCGAGCGCGTTCGCTTCGCCAATACCGGAACCGAAGCTATGATGGCCGCCGTTCGCCTCGCCCGCGGCGTGACCGGCCGCCCAAGGATTTTGAAATTCGAAGGACATTACCACGGCTGGTACGACGATCTCCTCGTTAGTTCCAACGCCCTTCCGCCCGCCGCTCTAGGCCTGCGCACCGATCCCATCAAGATTCCCGACAGTTCCGGCCTGAATCGCACCGCGCTCGATGACACGATCGTCGTTCCTTGGAACGATCTGCCCGCACTCGAGCGCGCCATCGAAAATCATCGTGGCCAGATAGCGGCGATCATCACCGAGGGCATCATGGCCAACATGGGCGTGATTCCTCCCGCCGACGGATATTTGCATGGCCTCCAGAAACTCGCCCGCGCCAACGGAATCATCTTTATCCTCGACGAAACGGTCACCGGATTCCGCATCGCTCCCGGAGGCTGCCAGCAGCATTACAAGCTCTCTCCCGATCTCGTCACCTTCGGCAAAGCGCTGGGCTCCGGCCTTCCTGTGGCCGCTCTCGTCGGTCGCGCCGATATTATGGACGCTCTCCAATGGGGCGGCGTCCTCCACTACGGCACCCACAACGGATCGCGCATCGGCATGTTCGCTGCCCGCGCCAACCTTCGCGTTCTCACCCGCGACAACAACGCGTCGTTCCGGCACACCTGGAAAGTTGCTGATCGCCTCTGCGCCGGCCTGAGAAATTTGTTTAACAAGAAAAGCCATCCCGCGATCGTCCAAAACGTCGGCCCCATGTTTCAGATCATGTTCACCGAACAGCCCGCAATCCGCGACTGTCGCGACTTCTGCCGAGACGTCGATCGTCCCGCATTCCAGAAATTCGTTCTCTCGCTGTTTCCCCGAGGAATCTACGCGTCGCCATCAGCAGCACTGCATTCTATCGTCACGCTCGCCCACACCGAAGAAGACGTCGACCGCACTCTCGAAGCCGCAAGCCAGTCGCTGGGTGCTTCATGAACACTCGCACCAACAAGATCGCAACTCGCGCCGGCGAACTTCTCTCGCTGGACGGGAAGATTGCAGTCGTCACCGGAGCCGCCTCCGGCATTGGTCGCGGCATCGCGGTCCGCTTGGCAGAAATGGGAGCCAAAGTCGTCCTGCTCGATATTGACGAAGAAAATGGCCGGCAAGTAGCAAGCGAAATTCAAACCAGCGGCGGCGAGGCATCGTTCGTGAAGTGCGATGTCCGCCACGCCGCCGCGTGCCACCAAGCGACCGAAGCCGTCATTCAGAAATGGGGACAAATCGACATCCTCTGCAACTGCGCCGGAATCGCCATCCGCAAAAGCGTCGTCGACCTGACCGAAGACGAATGGGACCGCGCCCTCGACGTCATCCTCAAAGGAATCTACCTGCTCTGTCGCGAAGTGATCCCGCACATGATTCGCGCCGGCGGAGGCGGCGTCATCAACATCGGTTCCGGATGGTCCCTTAAAGGCGGCCCCAACGCCGCGTCATACTGCGCCGCCAAAGGCGGAGCCGCAAATCTCACCCGCGCCATGGCCATCGATCACGGCCGTCACAACATCCGCGTGAACTGCGTCTGTCCCGGAGACATCGATACTCCCATGCTCCATAGCGAGTGCCGCCAACTGGGAGAAGATTTTCAGAAATTCATGCGAGAAGCCGCGAACCGCCCGCTAGCCCGCATCGGCACTCCGGACGACGTAGCCAACGCTGTCCTATTCCTCGCATGCCCCATGTCGTCTTGGATCACGGGCGCTACGCTAGTAGTAGACGGCGGCGGCCTGGCTTAATCTGAAACTCGAAACTATCCTCTCCTCTGCCGCCCCGCCTCGTACAACACGATACTTCCCGCCACCCCAGCATTCAACGACTCCACATGCTCTGAGTGTGGAATCGCGATCATCTCATCCACCTGCGCCATCAGTGCGCGGGGCAATCCTGATCCTTCACTCCCAATAAACACCGCTAGATTCCCGGTCAGCGAAGCCTGATCCAAAGCCGTCCCCTTATGCGACGAAGTAGCAAGCATCCGCACGCCGGCCTTCCGCAACTTTCCGCAAATTCCCTCGGTCCCGCCGCCTGTCTTCGCCACTACCACCGGCACACGAAAAATCGATCCCGCCGACGCCCGGATCACCTTCGAATTCACCGGACTCACCGTCCCTTCGCCGAGCACAACTCCCGCGCTCCCAAACGCCTCAGCCGATCGCAGAATCGTCCCCAGATTTCCCGGATCCTGCAGCCCCACCACCACGACCACCGGCCCGACCTGTAACCTCTCCAGAACATCATCCACAGAGAGTTCCTTCACTCGTACCAGCGCCGCCACTCCCTGAGGACTCTCGCTCGAGACCACTCCATCAAAAACCTTATCCGGAAGCGACAGTGTTTCGACGTGCGCCCCAATCTGCGGCAGCAGTCGTTCCGCGACGCCCTCCGCCGACTCCCGGAACAGTACGGCTCGAAACCGCAACCCGCTGCGAATCGCCTCCTCCACGATCCGTACGCCCTCGATCGCCGTGTACCCATCCTCGGTGCGCTCTGCCCGCGCAAACGCTTGCCGCACCTCTTTCACCAGCGGATTATGCCGCCCCTCAATCCGCCGCAACCGCGACTTCACCGATGCTCTTTCGCCTGATCTAGCCATAGAATTCTTCGCACCGCATCATAGCCTGTCTCGCAATGCAGCTTGTCCAGTATTATGATAGGTTTCGCTTTGCAAATTCATCCGAGCCTCTAGCCATATCAGAAGGGAGCGCTGTGCGCGCCGAGATCGTCAAAATTAATAGCGAAAGTCCTGAAATATCCCTCGTCAAATATGCCGCCGACCAGATCCGTTCCGGCGAAGTCCTGGGCATGCCAACCGATACTTTTTACGGGCTTGCTGCCGATCCTTTCAATCTTCGCGCCGTCGACAAGGTCTACGACATCAAAACGCGTTCCCGCCACAAGCCGCTCTCGCTCTTAATTGGAAGCGTCGATCAGGCCGAGGAACTCGCGAAACCGTTGCCCGAGGAGTTCTATGCTCTCGCCCGCAAGTTCTGGCCCGGCCCTCTGACCATCATTGTTCAGGCCGGATCGCGTCTGCCCTTGAAAGTCACGGCCAACACGGGCAACGTAGCTCTCCGCGTTCCGAACGCGAAAATCCCGCTGGCGGTCGTGACCGCAGCAGCCATTCCGATCACCGCCACTTCTGCCAATCTCAGCGGAGCCTCCGAATGCACGAGCGCGGAGCAGGTGCGGGACCAGCTCCAGGGACGCATCAACATCATCGTCGATGGCGGCGATTCTCCCCGCGACATTGCATCGACGATTGTCGATCTCAGCGATGAAACCGCCCGCTGGCGCATCATTCGCGAGGGTGCCATTCCCTCCGACGAGATTTCGAAGTTCTTTGCGCAGGGATGACTGACTCTTCTGCCAACCAGCCTCGACTCAAGCGCTGGTGGCTTCGTCTGCTGATCCTGGTGGCCGTGGCCGCCGCTTCGTTCGTCATCATCACGGCCATCCAGATAGCGCATACCTCTTCCGAGGAGGAGCTTCATGCCGACGCCATTGTTGTCTTTGGCGCCGCCGAATATTCCGGACATCCCTCGCCCGTCTTGCGCGCCCGCCTCGATCACGCCCTCGACCTTTTTCATCGCGGACTTGCCCCCGTCGTCATCACGACTGGGGGAGCCGCCCTCGATCCCACCTTCAGCGAAGGGGGTGTCGGTCGCGACTATCTTATGCACCACGGAGTCCCTGAACGCAGCCTGATCGCCGAAACGCAGGGCAGAGATACTTCTGAATCCGCCGAGCGCATCGCCGTCATCATGCGCGCCAACGGTCTGCACAGCTGCATCGCAGTCAGCGACGCCTATCACGTCTTCCGAATCCGCAAACTTCTCGAGCACGAAGGCATCGGACCTGTCTATGTTGCGCCGCGCCCTGACTCGGTCCCACACGGGATCTTTCAGCGCATGATCGCCGTCTTCCGCGAAGCCACCAGCTACTCCTTATGGCGGATCGGTTTTCCATAAGAAGCAGTTCGTATCAGGGCATGCATTCATGCATGCCGCCGAGCCACCCAAAGAATCAACGGTGCCTTCAGGCGTGCTTCGCGATACACTGCATGGACATGCGAGTCCTCGGCATCGACTGCGGCGGAGAATACACCGGCTACGGCGTCGTTGAAATGCAATCCGCGGGAAAGCTCTGCTGCCTCACTTGCGGCGCGATTAAACTTTCTCCGCGCGAACCTCTGCCTCGCCGTCTCTCCCGGATTTATATGCACCTCGGCGCCGTAATCTCCGAGCATCAGCCCGACGAGGTCGCGATCGAGGATGTCTTTTACGCCCTCAACGTGAAATCAGCTCTTAAGCTCGGACAAGTCCGGGGCGTCGCCATGCTTGCCGCAGCCGCCGCCGGACTCGAAGTCGCCGAATATTCGCCGCTCACCATCAAATCATCCGTCGTCGGTTATGGCCGCGCCGAAAAGCATCAGGTTCAGCACATGGTCACCCGATTGCTTGAGCTCCGCCTACCGCCCGAACCGATGGACGCCTCCGACGCCCTCGCCATCGCAATCTGCCATTTGCATACGATTGGAACCCTAGCTCGGCAACGCGCCGTCGGCAGATAAGCGTCAAATTGACACCTATCTTTGGCATAATGAAAAAACCACGTAGGGACAAGCAGCCTCGGCCGTCATGCGAAAAAAATGTGGGGACAGCCGCCATCGGCTGTCTGCGGAGCGAAACTCCGCAGTGGAAAGCCGTAAGTCTGGAGTTCGCCGGATCGTTTAAGCTGGATCGTTCTAAGAAATGACTGAAATGTTCTCCAAGCACTTTCATCGCGAAAAGCCTTGTCATCCCGACCAACCGGCTGGATCGGCACAGCCGATCCAGTCGCGCGTGGAAGGACCTTTTGTTTTGAAGCGTCATCTTCTCCTGCTGCTAACGGCTGCAGCTCTGGCGTACTTGCCGACGCTCTCCCTCGCCGCCGATCAGGCCACCATCACCTTCACTCTCGATTTCCCCCACTCGAATCCAGATCACTATTCTCTCCAGGTTCAGTCTGACGGGCATGCGCACTACGAATCCAGAGCCAGGATCTCCCCGGATTCTGAAGACACCGACAACTATCAGACCGACTTTGCCTTCTCCGATGCCACCCGCGCCCGTATCTTCGACCTGGCGCAGCAGGCGCACTATTTTTCCGGCAAGATCGACTCCGGCAAAAAGAAGCTCGCTTTCACCGGCGCGAAAAAGCTGATCTACAAAGACGCCGATCACAACAATACAGCCGAATACAACTACTCGCTCATTCCCTCCGTCGAGCAACTCACCGCTCTGTTCCAAAGCGTCGGAGCCACCCTCGAGTTCGGACGCCGCCTCACTTACTTCCACCATTATCAAAAGCTCGCCCTCAACGACGAACTCAAGAGTATGGAAGATGAGGCCCGCACCGGCGAAATCACTGAACTGCAGGCGGTAAAGCCCATCCTGCAGGCGATTTACGACGATCCCTCAGTCATGAATGTCGTCCGCGGTCGTGCCCACCGCCTCATGGAAATGAATCCTTCAATCTCCGCAGGCAAATAGATCCTGTACAAAAATTCAACCCCCTTCGCGTGGTAACAATCGGTAACCCGTGGCAGGCTTAACTTTTACAACTCCCGCGTCAAAACCGTGTTCTAATGTGGTAGCACTGACTAGGGGGTTCCCCATGTCTTCTCCGTCTACGTCCAGATTCAGCCTGACTCTCCTTGCAGCCTCCGCGCTTCTCGCACTGCCTGCATTCGCCGGATCACAAGCCCGCATCGTTCGCCTGAGCGACGTTAAGGGCTCCGTTCAAATTAACAAGAACACCGGTGTCGGCTTCGAGAATGCGTTCGTCAATTTCCCCATCACCCAGGGGACGCAGCTTCGCACCCGCGACACTGGCCGTGCGGAAATCGAATTCGAGGACGGCAGTTCCATGCGCATCGGCCCCAACACGTCGGTCGATTTCAGCACGCTCAGCCTTGCTGATTCCGGTGCTCGCATTTCTCAGGTCAATTTGACCGAGGGAATCGCCTACGTGAACTGGCTTGCCAAGAGCGGCGACGAATTCACACTAAACTTCTCGCGCGAGAAGCTGACGCTCGACCACCCCGCCCACTTCCGCATCGATGACTCTGCCAATCTCGCCAGCCTCGCAGTCTTCAAAGGCGACATCGATGTCGACAGCCCCACCGGGCAGGTCAAAGTCGAAAAAAAGAAGACTGCGAACTTTGACGTGGCCGACGGCGACAAGTACAAAGTCGAGAGCAAAGTTGAAGAGGATCCTCTTGACTCGTGGGACCGTGAAGCCTCGGCCTATCACGATGAGTACGCAAAGAATCAGGCTTCGTCGCCCTATGGCTACGGCCTCAGCGATCTGAATTATTACGGCTCCTTCAACAACATTCCGGGATACGGCATGATGTGGCAGCCGTTCTTCACCGGCGTCGGCTGGGATCCATTCATGGACGGCGCATGGGGCTTTTATCCCGGCATGGGCTACATGTTCGCCTCCGCGTATCCCTGGGGATGGCTGCCCTATCGCTACGGAAACTGGATGTTCGTGCCCGGTAACGGCTGGATGTGGCAGCCCGGCGGCTGGAATTCCTGGACTCCCGTTCCGCACTACACTGCGACTACCGCAGCCCCCATACATACGCTTGTCCCGCCTACCGGAACCGTGAACACGGTTGCTGTTGGCCGCGGAGGAGTCGTCGCTCCAACTCTCACCTCCTCGCGGATGATTTTGAATCGTGGCTCAGCTGGAATGGGCATTGCGCGAGGCTCGCTCGACAACCTGAAGAACCTGAATCATCAGGTGGCGAAGTCAGGATTCGCCCAAGTGCGCCCGCAGCCGGCATTCGCTAACACCACTCCCGCAAGATGGGCCGCGTTTAACAATGGCGGATCTCGAGGTTCGATGGAAGGCTCCTCAGGCCGCGGCTCAACCGGACGCTCCTCATCCATGGAGCATGAGTCCTCGATGGGCCACACTTCATCGATGGGAGGAGGCCATGCCGCCCCCGCCGCCGGCGGCGGTCACCGCTAAACCGGTTCGCTCCAATTCACGAAAAAAAGGGCTTCACGAAAGTGAGGCCCTTTGAGTTTTGGTGAAGATAGCGGGTGCCGGGTGCCCCATTTCTCGCGCGTTCTTTGCGCGAGAAGTGGGGATTTTAGCTGAAACACCTTTCTGTCATCCCGACCAAGGGAATGGATCGGCGAACGCCGATCCATTCGCGCGTGGAGGGACCCTTTGTTCCCCTGCACCCGTATGGCTCCACACCATCAGTTGCTCGCACCCGCCGGCTGCACCTCCGCCTCCGGCGCATCAAACGCAATCGCACTGTTGTAATCCGAATACAACGCGGGAATTGTTCCAATCCGTAGTCAGTTCATACGGCAGGTGATCCTCGATCCCGATGCAGACCGTGTCATGCTCAAACCCTGCCGTAGCGCCTTTCAACGTCACCTGCCACTCGCGGCAGCGAACTCCATTCACCGTCTTCTTGGAGCCCTTCTGCAGCACTCCGCGGTCGAGCATGGTGTAGATCTCTGGCAGCACATGGCTATCGACGCCCTGTTTCAGGGCGTTGCAATAACCCTTCGCCGAACTCGGCGCACCATACCCAGTCGGGCGCGCCCACGATCCATCTGCCTGGCGATCGTATTCGGTGCCTGCTACCAACAGTTGATCTTGTTGGAAGTCGACCGCCGGGTCCCTCGAGGGATCGACCAGATGCCGCTTGAAGTGCAGGATGTCCCGGTTGCAATCCACTTCCCACAGCAAGTCCTGATGCTGCGCCTGAGTCTGCCCCGCCGTCATCGTCACCCGGAAACTGCGCACCTGCCGCATCGCATCGATCGTCGTCCGGAATTCCTTCTCGCCATTTCCGCTGCCGACGTAGCTGAGCGCCCACGCGATTATCGCAATGCCGATCGCCAAACGCGCCGCAAGCCACACCCAATACCGGCCGCCCATAAGCACACCTCTCCCAAGCAGAGATTTCGAGCCAGATTATTCGCGCATCTGAGAGGAAAAAAGGTTACGGACGTACTGCTGAATCATGTAGGGACAGCGCCTTGGCCGTCCGCTTGGGCGGAGCCCGGACTCTTGCTGCAGAATGCAAATCACCGCACCACCACCCCCGCATATCCCACGACCATCTGCCGATCCCCCGAAACATCCCCCGAAGTCGCATACTTCACCAACTCTGCCGACTTCGCTCCCAATTCCCGCGCCGCCGTCAGCATCGCCACCGCCGGACCATACCCGCACATGCTGATCTTCTGCTGCGTCACTACCTCGTGCAGCCCGCGCGGATCAAGACTCAGAATCCTCTCGATCGCAATATGATCCTTCACCCGCGTCACCGCGTCTGACTCGTAATGATTCATGTCGCTCGACGCCACAATCAGCACCGGCTCCTTCCATCCACCGATCACGCGAGCCAGCGCCTTCCCGAGTTTCTCCAAAGGTTCGAGGCGTCCGGTCCCTAGCGCAATCGGAACGAATCTCAACTGAGCTTGCCGCAACTGAAGAAAGGGAAGCTCGACCTCCGCCGCATGTTCCGCCCGATGTGCCCCCGTGTCTTCCTCCAGTTCCGAAAACTCTTTCTTCAGCGCCTGCGCGAACGGATGATCGATCGGCACATCGCCCAGCGGCGTCTCCCACGCGCCCTCGCTCATGATCGACAACGGCACGCCCATGCCCGTGTGGTTCGGACACATCACCACACACAGCTCTGGAATCTCCACCGTCGCAAACACTGCTCCCGCCACATGCCCTGAGTACATGTATCCCGCATGCGGAGCCATGCAGCCAATCGCTCGCACCGTCGTGCCCTCAGCTTGTGATAGGTAGGATTCCGCTTCGGCCCGCAGATCGTCCGGGTCGCCCGGATAGAATCGTCCCGCAACCGCGGGATGACGCAGGAGTGTACTCGTCATACGCCCTCCTCGCCAAGAAAGGAACCAACAAGATAATCCTAAGACTCGTTTTGTGCTCGATGCAAGGCGCGATACACCGCCGCGCTCTCTTCCAGATTCAACGTCTCGGCCCGCGCCGTCGGCTTCACGCGAGCCTCCGCCAGCGCCTGCTTCAACCCCGCGTCCGCATACTTTTCTTTCAGGTTATTCCACAATGTCTTGCGCTTCTGTCCGAACGAAAGCCGCAGAAAATCGATGAACCCATCTCCCGCCACTCCCAACCGCTCCTGTTGAGGATCGATCGTCAGCCGCAGCACGGTCGAATACACCTTCGGCGGAGGCGCGAACGCTCCCGGCGGCAACGTGAACAATTTCTCTACCCGCGCGTACAGCTGCGCCGTCGCCGAGAGCGCTCCGTAATCGCGTCCGCCTGGCTCCGCCGCAATCCTGTCCGCAACTTCCTTCTGCACCATGATCACGATGCTCTCGAAGTATTTCGAAAACTCAAACAGCCGCAGCAGGATGTCCGACGTGATGTAATAAGGCAGATTTCCGACGACTTTCACCGGCTCAGTCTTCAATTCGATCCCCGGCCTTCCCAACCCCGGTTTCGGCCCAAACAGGGAATCGATATCGACCGCCAGCACGTCCGCCTCGATGATCTCCACATTCCGCGCCATTCCAAATTTCAGCCGCAACTGTGCCGCCAGCACCCGATCCAACTCCACCGCGATCAACCGCCGCGCCCGCTTCGCCAGCATCGACGTCAAAATCCCGCGCCCCGGACCAATCTCCAGCACCGTGCTCTGCGCTACATCGCCCAGCGCATCGACCACACGCGCGGCCGCCTCACCGCTGTTCAGGAAATGTTGTCCCAATTTGGGCTTGCTTCGCGGACGTCGCGTGGATACGACCCTTGGCACGTTGACCCTCACTTGCTCGGGAAGTAGACTTTCAATTCGGTCCTCGCATCTTAAGCTGTCGGACCGCGGTCCCCAGTTCCATTCATCATAACGTGTGCCGCCGCGTGCGCGCACGGGAGGTTCCCGCTCTCATGAATATCGCATTCGTCGCTTCCGAAGGAGTTCCGTTTTCCAAAACCGGGGGCCTGGCAGATGTCGTGGGCGCGTTGCCCCGCGCTCTCGCCGCCCTCGGACATCAGATCAGCGTCTATCTTCCGCGTTATCGCCAGACCAAGCTCTCCGATGCCGCGACGGTGGTCCGCAGCGTTACCGTCCCCTTTGATGACGAATACCGTTTTTCCAGCGTTGTCGCCGGAGGCAAGCAGGGCGGCGTCCAGTTCTACTTTGTCGAATATCCTCCGTACTTTGATCGCGACGCTCTCTACGGAACTCCCGCCGGGGATTATCCCGATAACGCCGAGCGCTTCGCCCTGTTCTCCCGTACCGTGCTCGAGGCGTCAAAGATCCTCGGAGTCCCGCAGATCTTTCACTGCCACGATTGGCAATCGGCGCTCGTTCCTGTTCTGCTGCGCACCATCTACGCCGACGACCCGGCGTTCAAAGATGTCGGAACGGTCTTCACCATCCACAACATGGGATATCAGGGACTTTTCCCGCCCGAAACCCTCCCGCTCCTCATGCTGCCCTGGGATCTCTTCACCATCACCAAGATGGAATTCTTCGGCCAGGTGAACTTCCTCAAAGGAGCGCTCACCTACTCCGACTTCATCACCACGGTCAGCAAAAAATACAGTCAGGAGATTCAAACCGCCGAATACGGATTCGGCCTCGAGGGCGTTCTCCGCGACCGCGCCGCCACCGTCACCGGTATTCTCAACGGCGTTGATTACGACGAATGGAGCCCGCAGACCGACAAGTTCACCACCGCCACATTTTCTCCGCAGGATCTTTCCGGCAAAGCCAAAGACAAGCAGGATCTCCTCGCCGCTTTCGGAATCAAAGATGCCGATCCGAAACTGCCCGTCATCGGCATCGTCTCCCGTTTCGCCGCGCAGAAAGGATTCGATCTCATCTCGCAGGTCGCCGACCGTCTCGCCCGGGAAGAGATGATCATCGTCGCCCTCGGCGCAGGCGACAAAGCCTACGAAGAAATGTTCCTCCGCCTCAACAAGCAGTTCCCGCACAAGATCGCCGTCAAAGTCGCCTACGACAACGCGATCGCCCACAAGATTGAAGCCGGGGCTGACATGTTCCTCATGCCCTCGCGCTACGAACCCTGCGGCCTCAACCAGATCTACAGCCTGAAGTACGGGACCGTCCCCATCGTTCGCGCCACCGGAGGCCTCGACGACACCATCGAGCCCTGGGACGCGCGCACCGGCAAAGGCACCGGTTTCAAGTTTTCCGAATACAACGGCGAATCGCTCCTGCTCACGATCAAGCAGGCGCTGCTGTCTTTCCGCGATCAGACCTCGTGGCAAGTCCTGATGCGCAACGGCATGGCCAAAGATTTTTCCTGGAACGCCTCCGCCCGCGAGTACGGCAAAGTCTACGACCGAGTGAAGCAGCTCCGCGGCGCCAATTCAGTCCACGACAAGGTGCTTGTGTAGGCTGCTGGATTGGGTAATTGGTAACTCTTTGTCATTCCGAAGCGCGGCAGTATCGCGCGAGGAATCCGCTGTTCCCGTCATCCTGAGCGGAGTTGGCGTCCGCGAGAAGCGGACGCAAACGGAGCGAAGGATCCCTGCATTCCCGCGAAGGACCACGAGTGCCGAACGGAATTCTCCCGACGCGGCGCGCGCCGCTGTCGTTGTCATCCTGAGGAGGGCGCATTTCGCCCGACGAAGGACCCGGGCGAGCCGCGCGGAATCGCCCGCGCATTTTGCGGGCGAATCAATCGCGCGTCCGGCTCGCATCCCTATCGGACCTGAGGCCTAAGAAGTTCACAAATGGTTTCGTGGAAGGGCACGGCTTCAGCCGGCCGCCGGAGACGCGCAAAAGAAGCGGGCTTCAGCCCCTGAGGAACGCGGAGATCAACTCTTTGTCATTCCGCAGCGCGGCAGTATCGCGCGAGGAATCCGCTGTTCCTCTGTTATCCCGAGCACCAGAGCGCCGCCGCGATCGGCTGGCGGCGTTGGCGGTGGGGCGTCCTGGCGGCGCGAGGAGCGGAGTGACCGCACCAGCCTCGTGCGGTCGACGAGTGTAACGACGATTTGTCGACAATTGACGCGCTATTGCAAAGTCTTGAAGCTCACGTTGCGTCGGCGTCGTCACACTACCAAGGCAGTGCTCGCACCCAAGGGCACTACGGCACTCATGTCCTCATCACCAGAGGCCGGACGTTGCGGCACCCTCAGGACTTTAGTTGTGCATCTCAAAGTCGAGCGTATTTTTCTGCGAGTCGAAGTAGTAGCCCGCAACTTTGCCATTGCCACTGATGCAAAGGGGTTGAGTGCCCTTTGCCCCCGCAGGATCGTTGAAATGAGAGACGAGTCCTGTTGCCCCAGACCGTTTCCAACCCCGAAAAATGCCGCCGTTCTTGTAGGCGCCATACACATCGCCGTTATCGGCGATCCCCGCCAAACCGGCATAGACGATCCCGGATACATCGAAGGTGGTCATATTGCCAGAGGCGTCGCGTATGAACCCGTGGTAAGCACCGCTTGAGTAGTAAACTCCCGCCACTTCGCCGGTGGCGTTCATTCCGGAGACATACGTGCCGGATGCGTTGGGCGGGTCGAACACCGTGATGTTGCCGAAAGTATCTCGAACGTAACCGTGATTCATTCCCGATGACGTATCTGTATAGCTTCCGGCAACCTGTCCGTCCTGGCCCAGAAAGGCGGTCTGCAGGTTTCCCTCCGAGATGTCGAAAGAAGTGTAATTGCCGGAAGCGTCTCGAATGAAACCGTGCAACACCTCATTGGAATCGAGGTAGGTGCCAGCAATTTCACCAGCATCGTTAATCGAAGACGGGAAGGTACCATCCACATCTTTCGTTCCTGCCCATGGTGCGTCGATCGTGGTGTATTGCGGATTTCTCAGAAAGCCATGTGTCAGGGTTCCAACAGCTTGCTGGTCGTAGCCGACCACCCAGCCGGAAGCGTTGATACTCTGAGCAAAATTCCGATTCACCCCTGGCACGTGAATTGTGGTCACAGTGCCGTTCGTTTGCCAGATAAAACTGTCAAAGCCCTTGGTGGAAGAATAGTAGCCTACGACGGTACCCGATCGATTAATCCCAGTCGGCGTCGCCCCTCCCTTGGCAGCTGGAACGGTGACGTTAACGAAAGTAGCACAGGAGGCGATTTGCGGTGCTGCGAGAAGAGCCCAGGTCATAACAACCATCAAGCCTATCCACCTAAACCTCGAGGTCATTGAAAAATCCTCGCCTGTTGCGGTTTCTTGGCGTGCGATCACGCAATCCGTTGACACGGTAGACCTCCAATAAAAATCGTAATAGCTTCTTGGCCCCAGGGGAGGAAGTGTTGCTATGTCTAGAACTGCGGCGCGCGTCCTCTACTTGGACTTCTAGCGATGCATGGCAATATGTAACTAACCAACTTACTTACCTGTCAAGATGAAGAAATATGCACAGCTTCAGTTGATGAAATCAGATTACGCTCAGGCTCCCTAACATCCCTGAGAGTCAAGCCTTTCCCAACCTGCTCCGCCTTCCCCGGTTTTATCGCAGAGCGGAGAGCGCGGCCCTGCTCACTCCGTGATCGGAGCGATGCTGTCAACGCTGGCTCAGACGAGGGCTGTTTGCGGGAGAGCTGGCTTTTGCACGAGAAGCGGAGGCGCGACCGAGGAGCGCCGAGCACCACAGCTGCAAAGGTTGGGCCAGTACCCCGGGGGCGACAGCGGAGAGTGAAGGCCGACTATTGGCCCAACCGAGGGGAGCGCGCAGGAATTTGTGCGCGCTGGGGGCGGCGAGCCCCCAGAGAAAAACGCGCGCCAGTTTATCGCGCACGCACCGCAATGGGTTTCTCGAGAGCTCGGCACTCGACCAACGACCAAAAAGCGTCTACCAAAAACTCCTCTGTGGATTTCTGCATCTCCATGGCGAAATCCGCCGATCTTCCCGCGCCACCGAAAGACCATCCCGAGGGCTAATCATCAGCAACTACACGACTTAACACCCAAAGTTTTCCACAGAGAACTTTATTTTCAACTTGTGACGTACAACCTTTACCATAAAAATTAGATCGGCGATGCTGGGCTCATGCACGACCAAGCATCGGCTCCGCGTCCCTCGAACCCTCCAAAGCCCCAAACCACCCCACCCGACTGCAACACCGAATCTGAGTCATCCCGAACGCCCACGCTTTCAGGTAGACCCCCGGTTTCAACCGGGGGCGAGCGTAGCGAAGCGGGCGAGGGGATCTCGCGCGGGTCATCTCAGCTCTGTCCCCCGGAAGCCGACAAAGTCGCTCCCTGGGCCCCCGAATCCCGCTTCCCGAAGGCTCAAAACGAAGTTATCTCCTTTATTCGCAATATTTTGCTTACAAACCCTTTGTTTCCAAAATTTTACGCGGACGTCCTACTCACCTATGCCCCTAAGTCCCGTGAAGCCAAGATTTTACGGCCCTGGTATCAAAAAATTTTAGAGAAGGTCAACTGGAAGGACAGTTCAATGGCAAATACAAAAACCTGCACTCATATCAAAGTCACCGGAGTCCGTTGCGGCTCCCCCGCTCTCTACGGAGAGAGTTTCTGCTACTTCCACCAACGCATGCATCGCGGCGTGCGCATGCCGGCGCAAGCCCGTCTCCACCCGATCGCATTAATCGAGGACGAAGAGTCGATCCAGGCCGCACTGATGGAAGTCATCAACGCCCTCATGCGCAACACCATCGACCTGAAGCGCGCTACATTAATTTTGCGCGCCCTCCACATCGCCGTAAAAAACGCCCACCGTGTAAAGTTCGGCATCAGCGCAAACAGCATGGTCCGCGAAGTCCCCAACTATCCCGAGCCGGAGCGCCCGCCCGAGCCAAAGAAGTACACGCGTGAAGAAATCGAAGTAATCAAATCTCAAATGTGGTCCGACTACAGAAAAGAACAAGCCGCCAAAGCCGCAGAAGCAGCAGCGAAAGCCGCGCCAGCAGCAGAAGTAGCGACAACGACGCCACCCGCGCTCCCGCCATCCACCACGAAAAATGTAGGGACAGCTCATGCAGGTGCGGAAAATGTGGGGACAGGCGCCATCGGCTGTCCAGCGAGCGTGCCTTCACCTCAGGTAGCGACAGTCCCAGCGGCTCTGACCCTGAGCAGCTCGAAGGAAAAGGGGAGCGCGGTCACGCCGAAGACAACAGCCACCTCGGCCGCCAGGCCGGAGGTTCCGCCACGCAAGCCCGTAGCCAGCGCCCCCGCAGCAGCTCCGAAGGAGCGAAAGAATGCAGCCCAGCGCGCCAGCGCTGGGTAAAAAGCGAGGTGACGAACCAGCCCCGGAAGGGGCGAAAGAAAAATCCGCGGGGCCCGAGCCGACGACGAGGTCAAGGTTTTTCAATTACCAAATTACAAAATTACTCAATTACCAAATCGCCAAATCACGCGCTGCGCCGAGAGCAGAACCGCTACTTCACTCCCAGGCCGTCGTGCTCGTGATAGTTCGGATACGGCGGACGCTTGATCTCCGGTTGCGGATGCTCCTTGAGTTCTTGCATCACGACCTGGATTGCTTTCTCGAGTTGCGCGTCGTGTCCGGCGCGCCATGCTGCCGGATCGAGATCGACGTCCACGTCCGGCGCGACGCCGTGGTTCTCGACCTCCCACTCGCCCTTGAGGCCGTAGATGGCGGCGCGCGGCGCGGTGACGCGTCCGCCATCGATCAGTTCGGGATATCCGCCGATGCCGACGAGTCCGCCCCAGGTTTTCTTTCCGATGAGCGGACCGATGCCGGCCTTGCGGAAGTACCACGGCAGAGCGTCGCCGCCGGAGCCGGACATTTCGTTGGTGATCATCACCTTCGGCCCGTAGATCGCTTCTGAGGGACTCGACCAGTCGTGGCCTTCGCGGGTCACGACCTTGCTCATCAGCGGACGGCGCAGGTAGTCGATGATGTAGTCGGCGAGCTGTCCGCCTTCGTTGAAGCGCTCGTCGATGATGGCTCCTTCTTTTCCGACCTGCGAGAAGAAGTAGCGGTTGAAGCTGGTGTAGCCTTCGCCCGCCGTGTTGGGAACGTGGACGTAGGCGATGCGTCCGCCAGTGGCTTCGTCGACGCGGCGGCGATTGCTTTCGATCCAAGCGAGATGACGCAGGCCTTCCTCGCTGCCGACGGGAACGACGGTGACATCGCGCGAATCTTTGCCTTCGGCGTTCGCGCCGACTTTGAGGACGACCTGCTTCCCGGCCGTCTCCTGGAAGAAGCTGTAGATGTTGTCGTTGGCGTGGAGTTCGCGTCCGTTGACGGCGAGGATGTAGTCGCCGGCTTTGACGTTGACTCCGGGCTGCGTGAGCGGCGCTTCCATGCCGGGATTCCAGTTTTCACCGTCGTACACTTTCGCGACGCGGTAGCGGTTATTTTCGAGGCTGTAGTCGGCGCCAAGCAGTCCGACCTGTATCTTCTTCGGCTGCGGTTTCTCGCCGCCGCCGACGAACATATGCCCGACCGTCATTTCGCCGAGACATTCCTGGAAGAGGTAGGTGAGTTCGTCGCGCGAGGCGATCCCGTCGAGATACGGCTCGTATTTCTTCTTCACCTTGGCGAGATCGAGCCCGTGATAGTGCGGGTCGTAGAAGAAGTCGCGCTCGATGCGCCAGCTCTCGTTGTAGATCTGCTTCCACATGGCGCGCGGCTCGACGTAAACTTCCCAGCCGTCGAGATGCAGCGGACCGAATCCGGGCTTGGGCGGACCGCTTCCATCGTCGGCTGACGCGACGGCCCAGGAATCGCCTTTGCGGTAGAGAATCTTTTCGCCATCGTGAGAGACGGCGAAGTCGTTGACGTCGTCGATGAGCTTGTCGACCTTGCGTTTGCTCAGGTCGAACTTCTGGATCGTCTGGCTGACGTTCGGTCCATCGTCGTCGGTGAGGACCAATGGTCCTTCGGCGAGGAACAAAATGCCGGACTTTCCGGGAAGCATGTTGAGGTAGTTCTTGGCGGGAATGGGCAGAGCGAGAATCCGTTGGCCGATATTCTCGATATCGATCTTGACGGTGACGGCTTCGTCCTTCTTGTCTTTATCTTTATCTTTGTCTTTGTCGGAGTCTTTGCTCTTGTCTTTGTCGGCGGCGTCTTTGGACTTCGTCTTGTCGTTGGCTTTGTCGCTTGCCTGATTTTTGTCTTTATCTTTGTCTTTGTCCTGATCGGGCTTCTTTTCGTCTTTCGGTTTTTCCTCGTCGCTTTCGGGAGCGAGCGGAGACTTTTCGTCCTTGCTCAGAACGGCGACGTAAACGCTGCGGGTGACGCGGTGTTCGTCGCTCGACATGTCGAGCCCGGCGGTGGCGAGCGCAACGTTGGTCGAGGCGGTGAAGTAGAGATACTTTCCGTTCGAATCCCATGCAGGATAGAGCGCGTCGCTCATGCCGTCGGTGATCTGAAACGATTTCGACTGATCGAGCGAGTAGACGAAGATCGCGTGCATGCCGCTGGCGAGCTGGCGGACGTAGGCGATCCATTTGTTGTCGGGGGACCAGGTCTGTCCGGTGTTGAGCGGAGCGAAGGTCCAGTAGTAGTCGGTGTCGACGAGCTTGGGCGTCGGATGGTCGAGATCGACGTACCACAACTGCAGGCGCTTGTCGGTGTACGCGATCTTCTTGCTGTCAGGAGACCACGTCGGCGAATAGAAGAACGATGGAGGATTTCCGAGATTGATGTGGCGGACGGTGCCGAGTCCGTTTTGATCGCGGATGCAGAGTTCGTATTCGCCGGAATCGTCGGAGAAATAAGCGATCGACTTGCCGTCGGGAGACCACGCGGGGTCGCGGTCGGCGACTGCGGGGCTGTTGGTGAGATTGCGGATATCGCCCTTGTCGGTGGGAACGGTGAAGATCTCGCCCCAGGCTTCGAAGACGGCGCGAACGCCGGTAGGAGAAAGTCCGAAGTTCTGGATGCGTCGCGGTTCGACCTTGGCGAAGTGCGGACGCACGGCTTCGAGATCGCCCTCGACATGAATGCTGATGTTCTTCGCCGTATGCGTTTTCAGATCGTAGAGCTTGATGGCGCCGAATTGCTCGATGACGATGCAGTCGGGGCCGGCGGTGGCGGTTTTGAAATCGAATCCATCGCTGTGGAGCGCTTCGCTGACCTGTTTCGTCTTGGTGTCGTAGGCGAAGAGGCTGACGGGACCATTGCGGTCGGAGAGGAAATAGATCGTGTCGCCGATCCACATGGGATTGTTGTCGTTGGAGTTTTCGCGCGGCAGCTTGACGATGCTGGAATCTTTGAGATCGGCGATCCAGATGGGAGTTGTTTGTCCGCCGCGATAACGTTTCCAGGCTTTCTGCCACTGTGGATGTGGAACATAGGCGATGTGCGTTCCGTCGGGAGAGAACGATGCATCTTCGGCGATGGGAAGTGGAAGAGCAGTAGGAAATCCGCCATCGACGGGGACGGTATAAAGCTGGTCTTCAAAATGGATGAAGTTGTTTCCCCACGAGTTGAAGAGAATCTTCTTGCCATCGGGAGTCCATCCGGCGACGTACTCGTCGGCGGGATGATAAGTGAGGCGGCGCGGAACTCCGCCCTCGGCGGGAATTACGTAGACGTCGAGATTGCCGTCGTATTCGCCGGTGAAAGCGATCATCGAACCGTCGGGAGAAAAGTAGGGAAGAGTTTCCTGGCCGACCCCGGAAGTGAGGCGACGCGCGGTGCCACCGTCGCGGTTGACGATCCAGAGATCGCCAGCATAGTTGAAAACAATTTGTGTTTTGCTGACAGTGGGAAAACGAAGAAGAAGTGGCGGGTCGGAGGGAGCGGCTTCGAGGAATGTCGAGACAAAAACAATTGCAATAACGAAAAGGTATCGGCGCATGTAGGGCTCCGCAAAAAGAGTTGCAAAAGTGAAGGGGAATCTTAGTTGCGAATCTCAACAATGGTCAAGGTGAACAAATTTCCGAACTTCGTAAAAATCCTTGAACCAAAAAGTCAAGAAAACACGCCGAAGCAGGCAGTACCAAGATGTTTTGCGAAACGCGCCAGTGCAGTTCGCTCAGAGTCGAGTAACTTTGTAGCTTGATGCAGCATCCAATGCTGCTATGCGAGAGAGTGGGTCGAGTTTACGACCGCGAGATATTGCGCGCGGATGGTGGCGAGTTCTCAGCGGACACGTGCCGATGATGTCGATCGAAATCACGCGCGAGTGTCCGCTGAGTTGTCCTGGGTGTTATGCGTATGGCGATTCGCATTTGGGTGGCGAGACGACGCTGCGCGAGTTGAGCGATTTTCGGGGCGATGCGCTCGTGGATGGTGTACTGAATCTGGTGCGGCGGCATAAGCCGATGCATGTCTCGCTGGTCGGCGGAGAGCCGATGGTGCGGCATCGAGAGTTGAGCCGGATTCTTCCGGCGCTCAGCGCGATGGATGTGTTCACGATGGTCGTGACGAGCGGCGTAATCGCGATTCCGCAGGAGTGGATGCAGATTCCGCGATTGCGCGTGGCCGTCTCGGTAGACGGTCTGCCAGAACATCACGATGAACGGCGAAAGCCTGCGACCTACGAGCGAATTCTGGGGAATATTGCTGGACGATCGATCAACGTGCATTGGGTGATCACGCGTCCGATGCTCGCGCGCGAATCGTATCTCGAAGAGTATGTTGCGTTCTGGAATGCCCGGCCGGAAGTCGATCATATATGGGTCAGCTTGTACAGTCCGCAAATCGGTGAAGACAGTGCGGAGCGATTGTCGCCCGAAGATCGAGAGCGCATTGCGCTCGAGTTGCCGCGGCTGAGGAAGACGTTTCGGAAATTGCTGTTGCCGGAGGGGATGGGGCGGGCATTTGTAAGTCCTCCGAAGGATCCTGATGATTGTTTGTTTTCGAAAATGTCGATGAATTATTCCGCCGATTTGCGAACGCACGTTGAGCCGTGCGTGTTTGGCGGAACTCCGGATTGCAGCCAGTGCGGATGCAGCATCAGCAGCGCTCTGCACTGGATTCGCGATGTGAAGATTGCCGGGCCGCTTCGCGTCGGGCACATGGTGAAGAGTTCATTGGCCGTGGGATCGGGGGTGCGAAAGTTGCGCGGCGAAAGGGAGACTCCAAACCGGTGGCGGGATGTGCGGTACGTCGGGAGCGGTACGCCGCTGGTGCAGATCCAGGCGCAGGAAGAGGGAGAAGGATAGCCGCGCCGGTCTGTCGAAAATTCCCTTTTCTGGCAAAACCGGCCAGAAAATAGGGCGACCGGCTTACAAAGCAGCTACTCTTCTCTTGATTTGTTCTTGCCTGGGAGGCCGGCAGGGTTTTCGTGGGTGCGTTCGCGGAAGCTGCCGCGGAGACCTGCGGCAAGGCCGACGCTCGACTCTCCAAATTTGTCGCGCAGTTTGTCGGCAGCCGCCAGAGCATCTTTCCAACGTTGATTCTTATTTCCTTCCAGAAGATTGAATTGAGCGGCGGATTCTGTCGTGAATGAAGATGCGTGCACGCCCAGCAGGCGGACTTCAGTTCCGTGCTTCCAGTTCTTGCGAAAGAGCGCGCGAATGTGCTCGAAGATTTCCGTATCGAGTTGGGTCGGATTCGGCAGAGAGTGTGCGCGGGTGATAGTAGTGAAATCTTTGTAGCGAAGTTTGAGCTGGAGGGTGCGGGCGTAGAAGTTGGATTCGCGGAGGCGGCGTCCAACCATTTCCGAAAGACGCATCAGAGTCGATTCGAGTTGGGCCACGTCGGCGGTGTCGTCGTTGTAGGTGTGTTCGTGGCTGATTGATTTTGCGTCGAGATCGGCGCCGACTTCGTTGTCAAACCATCCTCCGGCATCTTCGCCGCGCGCCTTGCCGGCTAGCGCGAGTCCCCACTTTCCGAAACGCTCTTCGAGTTCGTGCTCTTCCAGCTTGGCAAGGTCGCCGACCTTCTTGATGCCAAGCGCGTGCAGGTGCGACTCCATGACTTTGCCGACGCCGGGGATTTCGCGGACATCGAGCGGCGCTAGAAACTTTGCCTCTTCGCCGGGGACGATGTAAAGGATGCCGTTGGGCTTAGCCTGTCCGGAGGAAACTTTGGCGATCAGCCGCGAGCTGCCGATTCCGACCGAGCAGTTCAGGCCAGTGTCGGCCTTTATTCGCTGATGCAGATTGTGTGCGCACTTAAGAGGCGGACCGTGCAGGCGCTCGGTGCCGGTCATGTCGAGATAGGCTTCATCGACCGACGCCATTTCGAGCTGCGGTGTGAACAGTCCGAGGACTTTGTAAACTCGCTGGGAGTATTCGCGGTAACGCTCAGGGTGTCCGTCAACGAAGATCGCGTGCGGGCACTGCTTGGCGGCGGTGCGCAGCGGCATGGCGGAATGGACTCCGAACTTGCGGGCTTCGTAAGATGCGGCCGAGACGACGCCGCGCTCCTGTCGCTGGCCTCCAACGACGACTGCTTTCCCCTTCAGAGAAGGATCATAGAGTTCTTCCACGGAGACGAAAAAGGCGTCCATGTCGACGTGGAAGATGGTCCGCGGGAAAGCGGCTTGGGGAGCGAGGGACATGCTCGGAGAATTTTACAGCGGCCGTAAGATGTATCGCAGACCATTCAAGTGCGCTCCGTCGAGAATCCCCACTTATTGCAAAACCCGCCAGAAATGGGGCACCCGTTTCTCATTCTTTACGCTTACTGCAGGGTCATGATGGTGGCAAAGATGTCCATCGACCAGTGCGCGACTATCAGCGGGGCAAGACGGCGGAGACGGAGATAGACGAGAGTGAAGACAAAGCAACCCGGAATAAAGGCCAGCGAACGCCAGAAAAAATTGTGCCACTCTGGGAGAAAGGGCAGGAAGCTGTGCTGGATCGACCATACGAATCCGACTAGCAGGACGGCAGGCCAGGTGCGGCCGGAGAGCGCCTGAGCGCGAGGCAAGACGTATCCGGCGTAGGTCATTTCTTCGGTGGGCGACCAGATAATCCACCAAATGAAACGGCTGTAGATGAGCGCCCAGAAAGGAAGGACACGTCCGCCGAGGATTCCGGGGAAGACATCCACGGGGTAGGCGCCGTAAACGAGGCGCATCGCGAGCATGCCTCCAATGACGAAAAGGGGGCAGACGACGGCGAGAATGCCGAGGCCAAGAAAGAAGTCGCGTCCGTAGCGCAGGCGAATGGGGCCGATCAGAGCGCGAAGGGAGAGCCCTTCGCGGCGGGTGAACTTCCACATCAGAGCGAGACAGCCGAGATCAATGAGAGTGGCGTAGACGCTCCACCAGGGAGCGGCGGCGAACCAGGGATGCGCGGCGCTGCGCAAGAAAAAGATGGCGGCGAATAGTCCTTGGGCGAGCAGCATGAATGCGGTGCGACTGAGGAGCACGACGAGAGGACCAGTCCAGGAGAGGCGGCCATCGGCGGTGCGCAGTTGTAAGTCCGCAAGTGAATTCAATGCGGGAAGCGGATCGGCCGCAAGTGCTCGCGGCGAAGTGGCCTGAGAGGGAGAGGGTGTCTCAGTGATGACGGGCATGCTTGGCTCCGCTCAGGCGAGAAAAATATCCGCGTGGATAGAGGATTTGCAGTGACGCGGGTCACTTTGGCAGGATTTTGTTGGTTACCGCTCGGGGAGGAGCTGAGACTCTGCTGAAAATCCCCACTTCTGGCAAAACGCAATATAAAGGGGCGCCCCTTTTTGGAGTAAGGTTTTGGTGCTTAGCCCAAACCCTCCAGAAAGGAGCACCGCCTTTATGAC
>Ga0335081_10002825_pt1 | contig 27357 bp, 25 predicted proteins | sample Lox_Sample_35_FD_206713 | JGI IMG/M metagenome (GOLD analysis project Ga0335081, IMG submission 206713) | Soil microbial communities from Loxahatchee National Wildlife Refuge, Florida, United States - Lox_Sample_3.5 | ecosystem: Environmental > Terrestrial > Soil > Wetlands | place: USA...
ACAGCTTCGATCTCGTCCCACCCTTTAACCTGCCCGCTCGGTACAGTGAGGGGATCGGGAAATTGGACCTCGCCACGCCGCTTGACTTTGTGACCACCTGCGATGTGGTTGGCGGCAACTCCGGCTCCCCGGTGATCAACAGAAACGCAGAACTGGTGGGACTGATTTTCGACGGGAACATTGAGTCGCTGGCCGGAGACTTCGTCTATGAGGGAGAAACCAATCGTTCGGTCGCAGTCCACAGCGGAGCCATGATCGAGGCCCTGCGCAAGCTTTATGGTGCCGGCAAGCTGGCTGATGAACTTGAGGGGGTGAGCCACTAAAACGCCGGCGCTCCTTTTACCGCTCCCTTTGCATCGCTTCAGCGTGCTTCCTTGAGGTCTCGCTCAGGTGCGCTCCGCTCAGCATGCGCGCAATCTCTTCCTGTCGCTCGCAATCCTCAGCCGCCGCACGCTGGTGCGCGCCCGCCCGCCTCGGCCGCTCGCCCACCGATGCCGGTATCGATCTCATCGAACACCAGCGTGCGCTCGCGACGCTTGGCGCGTCCCGCACCGCTTTCAACGCTGACTTTCAGCGTCAGCTTCACCCGCGACAGCTCGCCGCCGGAGGCGATTCGCTCCGCCGGAGGCAGCGGCTCGCCGGGATTGGTGGTGGGACACGCCGAGCACTTCTCGTAACCAGAAAATAAGGACCCGGAGAGCACCTCGGCTCTCTCCGGGCCCAGTGTGTCACGACCACCGCTGCCGTGGGAAGTTGCAGGTTAAGGTATCGCCACCCCCGTTCCACCCGAGGTTGTCTGCATTCCCGGGGCAAACAGATCTCCGGCATTGGGGATGCAGTTTCCCGAGCCGTGCTTGAACCCGGCCGCGCCGACGGCGGGCAACTTGTAGGTGGTGTCATCGGCCAGCCCGTCACCGTTGGTGTCTGTGGCGGTTTGGCCTGTGATTACCGTCAGCGCAGGATGGTCAAAGGGCGCCGCGCTGCACTGCAGGCGAGGATCGGTGAGCGAAAGCATAAAGCGGACCATCGCCGCCAGATCATCGTTGGCTGTGGTTTGGTGGTTAGCTTTACAGAGGTTATACGGTACTGTACCTACAGGGGCATCGCAGGCGCTCAGCCCCAGCGGGGTGATGGCGCCGGTGACGTTGGTGTCGCAGTTCTTCAGGGCACCACTAACCATGTCGTTCTGCGGGTCTGCGTTCCCCAGTGGGCCTGTGCCGGAATCGTCCCCATTGGTGCACGCGGTCGAGTGCTTGTCAAAATCCGTTACGCCGGCGTTTGTGTTGGTGACGTTGCGGCTGCTAAGGCCTCGGTTGTACACCTCCATCACCTGACGAAGATTGGCGTAAATGCCCCAATTGAAGTAGGGCGGAGTCAATCCCACATTGCGCAGGCTGGGAACCTTGCTGGCGCCATCTACCTCCAGTTTGGCAAAGGTGACAGGCGTTCCCGGGGGACCCGGGGGACCCGGGATCCCGCTACCAAGAGAGATCGGCGTACCCTGCGCCAGAGCACCCTGACCTCCCGGAAAAGCAGTCGCATCCACCGCGTTTTTCAGGAAGGGATCGAGCAGGAACTTGCCCTCGGCGGCAGGAGTAGCGTCGGCCTGCAGGTAGTTTAGGTATTGGCGACCGTAGGAGAGCGGCTCGCCATAGGGATCCACCCGTCCTAACATCATGTCAGTGAGCACCGGCCTGATGCCGATATTGGCGAATCCCAAGTCTCGCAAGTCATTCAACGGGCCACGCGTGTCTGTTCCTATGTCGGGTACCGGCGACAGGAAGGGCGTGAACTGAGTGAAGGGGTTAGAGTGCGACTCCAGCGTCTGCTGGTTTTCGCTGAACGTCGGATCACCGTGGCAGAGGATACAACCAGGTCCCTGGTTGGGCGGTGGTAGAAACGGTACGCCATGGAAGAGCTGGCAGCCCCGCAATAGCAGCGGATCCACTGCTGGGCCGGGCCCTTGTGCGCAGCCGGCCGACAAGCCAGGAATTGGTCCCCCAATTTGCAGGGATCCTGAGGCCACCAGGTTGTCATACTCGCTCTCGTTGGAAATGAGGGTCTGCTCGTACATCATGATCGAGATCCCCCAGAACATGGAGAAGTTGAGCTGTTCCTGGGAGTAGCCCGTGGGATCCGCGGTGATAATTGTCGGGGGGATGTAGGGCGGGTCGATATGGTCCGGTGTGGTTCCGGTGATGCGCCACAGTCCCGTTCCCTGCCACCACACTGGATCGAACGCCTGGCGAATCAACCAGTCATAGGTATAGGTCGGATCCAGGCCCTTGCCCTTGGCGACATCAATGGCACCCAGCACGCTGTCCGTGGAATCGACCTTCTGCTTCGCCAGCGGCAACGTGGCGAGAAGTTTCTTGGCTACATCGGCGAAGATGCGTCCGTCGCACGACATCTCCACCGCGTTGACCACCGGGGCCACGGCCTGACTGGCAAGGCTGGCGTTCGCTAAGGTGAGGTACACGGGATACGGTGTCCCCGTGTTGTCGAATTTAACCAGCCGCTTGCTGCCATCGCCGTAGATATCGCGCATCCCGAAGGTGCTCACGCCATTGAACATGTTGTTGGCCCGGCCATCCCAGAACTGGCGATGGTTGAGCGCCGCATTCACTGCGGTCGGGGTATTTCGCGGCTCCACCTGGCGCGCGGGATACATGCCAGGATACTTCCCGGCATAGAAGATTGAGCCATCGTAGCTGCTGCAATGGTCCTTCTTGCCGTTAGCCCGCACCAGGTCGAAGACGCCATCGAACGCTCCTTGTGAGGAGACGCGGTCGTTGGTCGTGATCACGATGGCTGAGTTGCGGTCGGTGGGGTCGGCCAGCTGATGGCCGGGAAAGTCCTTGGCCTTCAGGGTGTGGTCGGGCCGGCCGGCGCCGCCTCCCGCGAAAGTGCCAAGAGGCTTGGTGCCAGCAACGGAACCAAACTTAGTGTCGCCTCCGGTACTGATCTCGCCGCCGGGCGTCACGCCCGCAGTGAGGTCGTTGAAACCGGGATTGATCTGGTTGGTGAGACGAGTATCGGCGAAGGCGTGAAAGTGGCAGCCGGCGCATGCTACGCCATCACTGCCCGCCTGCTGATCCCAGAAGAACGCCTTCCCCAGCATGATGGCATATTGCGTGCCGCCGGGGCGGATGATTCCGGCGCCCTCAGCAAGCTCAGGAATCGGCACCGGATGCATCGGCGTTTGGGCTGGGGGCGGCGGTGGTGGACTTTTCTTAGCCAGCGCAGCAATGGCGATGGCAAAGATGCATACGACTACAAGCGGTCTGGTGACGGTGGAACGCTCGGATTTCATGGTTCCTCCAATGGGCGCAGTCGTGCGTTTCCCCACGCACACACACCCTAAAGTATGGAATTGCGGGGCCGCTTAGTCCTGAGAGACACCCTGGGCCGAGATGGCGAGACCACGAGCCGGCGTGCTAACTTGGGGGGAAACGAAGCCAGCGGTGCGAAAAACCTACGTGCTAACTTGGGGGAGCAACAAAGCCAGCACCGCAAACTTGGGGGAGATAAGTGTCGCGACGCTAGCAGATTGTCAAAATTGTGTCAAGCAAAAAATGGAGCAATAATACAAATTATGCAGGGCTTTGAATTACAGATTCCTCAGGATCGCTTCGGCATGCTTCCTCGAAGTTTCCGTCAGTTGCGCTCCGCTCAGCATGCGCGCGATCTCTTCCTGCCGTTCGCCATCGTCCAGCCGCCGCACCGTGGTACGCGAATGCCCGCCCAGCTCCCGTTTCTCAATCAGGTAATGATGGTCGGCGAAGGCGGCAATCTGCGGCAGGTGCGTGATGCAAACTACTTGGTGCGCCCGCGCCAACGCCCGCAGCTTCTTGCCCACCGCCTCGGCCGCACGCCCACCGATGCCGGTATCGATCTCATCGAACACCAGCGTGCGCTCGCGACGCTTGGCGCGTCCCGTGCCGCTTTCAACGCTGACTTTCAGCGCCAGCATCACGCGCGAAAGTTCACCGCCGGAGGCGATCTGCTCCGCCGGACGCAGGGGCTCGCCGGGGTTGGTCGCAATCAGGTAAGCCACACGGTCGAAGCCTGCCGCCGACCAGTTCTCCGGCTCGTCCGAGCCGCCGACCTCGGCCTTGAACCGGCCCTTCATGGCCAGCTCTTCCAGCTCCGACTCCACCAGCTTCTCGAGTTTGCGCGCCGCCTGGTAGCGTTTGCGCGAGAGCGCCCGCGCTGCCTCCAGATACTCACCGCCTGCCGCCGCTAGCTCCTGCCGCAATTTCTTGAGGATCTCGTCGCGATTCTCGACTTCACCCAATTTGCGAGCGACTTCCTCCCCATAAGCGATTACGTCCGCGAGCATCACGCCGTACTTGCGCTTGAGGCGGTCGAGGAGCGCCAGCCGGTCTTCTACTTTCTCCAGCCGCTCAGGTGAGGCCTCGACGCGTTCGCCGTAGCCGCGCACCGTAGTGCCGACGTCTTCGACCGCCAGCCGCGCCGACTCCACCGCCGCCAAAGCCTCCTGGAACTTTGCGTCGTATCGTAATAACTCCTCCAGATGCCGCGCCGCCGTACGCAGGGATGTGGCCGCAGCTGCATTACCCTCGTAGAGCGCGTCATAGGCGCCCATGGCCGCGGCATAGATCTTCTCGGAGTTGGCCAGCACGCGCTTCTCGGCTTCTAGACGCTCATCTTCACCCGGATCGAGCTTCGCCTGCTCGATTTCTTTTTTCTGGAAGTGCCACAGGTCCACGAGCCGCAGGCGATCTTGCTCGTCGTGCTCCAGCTCTGCGATGCGCTCACGCAACACGCGCCACTTCGTGTACGCCTGCTGGGTCGAATCGCTTTCCACGCCGGCGAAAGCGTCAAGCAGCTCTAGCCGCGCCGCGCCGTCGAACACCAGCAGCGACTCCATCTGCGCATGCACCGCCGCCAGGTGCGGCGCTAACAGCTTCAGCACCGCCACGGTGGCCGGCTGATTGTTGACGAAGACGCGGTTCTTGCCGCCGGCGGCGATCTCCCGCCGCAGGATGATCTCGCCTTCAGCGCAATCGATGCCATTGGCGTCGAGAACCTTCAAGGCCGCGCCTTCGGCCTCGAACACCGCCGAAACCACCGCCTTCTCCGCCCCGTGGCGGACCATCTCGGACGATGATTTTTCTCCCAGGAGCAGCGCCAGGGCGTCAATCAAGATGGACTTCCCCGCCCCGGTCTCGCCCGTGAGGAGGTTTAGCCCCGGCGCGAATTCGACGGCCACATTGTCAATGACGGCGTAGTTCTCGACCCGCAGCTCCCGCAGCACTCTTTCCCTCGTCTTTTCGCGCAGCATAGCACGGGAGAGTACCGAGTACCGAGTACCCAGCGAAAAGCGCTTCATTCATTCCTACTCGGTACTCGCGACTCGGTACTCCTTGGTACTATTGCCGCCATGAAGCGACTAGTTTCCATGTACAAAAAGGTGGGGCCCAAGCGTTATCGCGAGACCTACGGCCTCCATTATGAGGAGCTGGAGATCGGAGATGTCTTCGAGCACCGTCCCGGGCGGACCATCACCGAGACCGACAACATCTGGAGCTGCCTGCTGACCATGAACCCGCAGCAGCTTCATTTCGACGCCGCCTACGCCGCCCACACGGAATGGAAAAAGTGCCTAGTGGACAGCACCCTCACGTTTTCCATTCTGACCGGAATGACTGTGCACAGCGTCAGCGCCAAGGTGGTGGCGAACCTTGGGTGGGATAAAGTCAAGTGCACGCATCCCGTCTTTGCCGGGGACACGCTCTACGCGGAATCTCAGGTCCTCGCCAAGCGGGAATCCAAGAGCCGGCCGGGACAAGGTCTGGTTACCGTGCACACGCGCGGCTTCAATCAGCAGGGCCAGCAGGTGATGGAATTCGAGCGCACCATGCTCGTCTACAAGCGCGGCCATTCTCCCGAAGCGGCCGCCGGCTATTGAGACGTTCAGAATGCGGTGAACTGTGCCTGGCGGGACGGCTGCATTCGCCCCAGCACACCACAAGCCGGCTTGCTGGGGAACCAGGGAGGACCGTCCCGCGCGGCAGCGGTCGACGAAAAGCGCGGGGCCTAGATTAGTGGCGGTGCTCTTCCCAGTGGCAGCGCCGCCGAACTTCTTCGAGCTGACGGCGGCGCTCCTCCGCCTGCCGACTATGTTCGCCATGCTTGCGGACGGCCTTTTGCAGGTTTTCTTCCGCTTTGCGGATGTCGTTGCGGCAATCGGCGCGGGCGGGCACGGCCGTTCCCGCCAGCAACGACGCTCCCAGCATCACGAACAACATCGTCTTCGCGAACACTTTCTTCAGTGACATTGTTACCCCCGTAAAGTGAAAAGCTGGGGCATTGTACAACGTTGTGGACAGAGCCGGGGGGCCGGCATGTTTGAAGCGCCGTTCGTTCCTGAACCAGATGTTATGCTGCGCCCATGGCGACGCCGCGGCCATCTCCCATCCTGCGCAAGAAGCTGACGCTTCTGCCGCTGGTGGCCGCGACCTATTTCATGGTCTCGGGTGGGCCTTATGGCCTGGAAGACCTGGTGCAGAGCATGGGCTACGGACGCGCCCTGGCGGTGTTGGCCATCACGCCTCTGCTCTGGGCGCTGCCCACGGCCTTCATGGTGGGCGAGTTGGCTAGCGCCATCCCGGAAGAGGGCGGATATTACGAGTGGGTGCGGCGGGCGCTGGGCCCGTTCTGGGGATTCCAGGAAGCCTGGCTCTCACTGGCCGCCAGCATCTTCGACATGGCGCTCTACCCCACTCTGTTCGTGCTCTACCTGGGACGGGTATGGCCACGAATGAGCGACAGCCATTTAGCGCTGGCGATGGGCGTGACGGTGATCGCCGCGTGTGTGCTGTGGAATCTGCGCGGCGCGCGCTCGGTGGGACAGGGATCGGTCGTGCTAGGAGTGCTGCTGCTGGCGCCCTTCGTGGTCATGACCGTCGAAGCCCTCGCGGAACCGCGAGTAGCATCGCCGGCGGCAACCGTGCCGCATTTGCCGCTGGTGATGGGTGTGCTGGTGGTGATGTGGAACTACATGGGATGGGACAACGCCTCCACCATCGCCGGCGAGGTGGAGAACCCGCAGCAGACTTATCCGCTCGGCGTGCTGCTGGCGGTGGTGGCGGTGACGGCCACATACATGATCGCTGTGGCGGCAGCGTGGCGCACCGGCATCCCTCCCGCCGTCTGGGATACGGGTGCGTGGGTGCAGGTAGCCACGGCGGGCGCGGGCTAGGCCTGGCGGTGGTTGCCGGCGGCATGTTGTGCGGCCTGGGGATAATGAACGCGCTGGTGCTCTCCTATTCGCGCGTGCCCATGGCGATGGCTGTGGATGGGCTGCTGCCGCGAGCGCTGGCGCGCGTCGACCCGCGGAGCGGTGCCCCCTGGGTATCGATTCTGGCGTGCGCGCTGGCTTGGTCCTTCTCGCTGAGCTTGGGATTCGAGCGGCTGGTCGAACTCGACGTGATGCTGGCCGGACTATCCATCGTGCTCGAGTTCGCAGCACTTGCCGCTTTACGAGTGCGCGAGCCTGCCCTGCCGCGTCCGTTTCGCATCCCCGGAGGTCTGGCAGGTACAGTGCTCGTGGGCGTGCCTCCAGCGGTCTTGCTGGCTGCGGCCATCGCGCGCAACATAGCCGAGCAAGGTCTGACCCGCGGACTGTTGCTGGGACTGGCGCTGGTGGCCGCCGGACCAGTGGTGCACTACCTCATGGCGTCCACAACCGAACCACTCTCGAGCTGACCGCCTGGAGAAGAACCTCAGGTGTTTGGGAGGTGGGGCCATCACGATGCGAGCGATCGGGTCTGTTTTTGATACACTGGCTCGATGTGGGGCCGTGCCTCGCTTTCGCGTCAGCGCAAAAGTTTTCATCGCAGACCGGAGCGGCACAATCGAATAGCGGTAAGTCCCAGGAGACAACTCTGGCATTGGCAGCAACCCCTTACAACCGGGCCTATCACCGATTTGTCGTTTCACTCGCCTGTGGCACCCTTTTGCTGATCGTCGCTGGGGCTCTGGTCACCAGCAACGAGGCCGGGCTCTCCGTGCCTGATTGGCCCACTAGCTTCGGCTCGTTCTACCGTATCCCGCCCATGATCGGCGGGGTAAAGTTCGAGCACGGACACCGCATGGTCGCGGAGTTCATCGGATTCCTGACCATCATCCTGGCGATCTGGACCTGGCGGGCCGAGCGCCGCTCCTGGATGCGCAAGCTGGGCCTGGTTGCGCTCGGCACAGTGATCGCGCAAGGCGTGTTGGGCGGAATTACGGTTCTGTATTATCTGCCGCCGGCAGTCTCGACCGCGCATGCCACGTTGGGCCAGACGTTCTTTTGCCTGACGGTAGTGATGGCCATGGTCACAGGCCGCGAATGGGTGGAGGAGTCGCCAGCCGTGGTGACTGAGCGACATCGTCCGCGCCTGCGCACGCTTACTACCCTCGCCGCTGCGTCGGTCTATTTGCAACTGATTCTGGGGGCGGCCTTCCGCCATTCCGGCATCAAACTGTTGCCGCACCTGATCAGTGCAGTGGCCGTGACCGTCCTGTTACTGTGGACTACCACGCGTGTCCTTGCTGAACACGCTGCCGTGCCGCAATTGCGGCGGCCGGCGCGAGTGTTACTCCTGCTGCTGCTGGTACAGCTCGGACTCGGCTTCGGCGCGTACCTGACGCGCGTCGAATGGGGCAAGGAGACAGCACAGCCCATCTTAAGCATGGTCATCACGACTGTAGCGCACGTCGCTGTGGGCGCGTTGCTACTGGCGGCATCGGTAGTGCTGGCAGTTCAGGCTTACCGGGACACCTCGCCGCAGGAAGCGGTCGTGGCGCATCCGGCGCCGAGCAAGGTGGTGGCATGAGCGCCGCGACGCAACCGCTCCTCGTCCCCCGCAGCGGCGTGCTCGCCCTAGTTCAGGACTACACCGAGCTGCTCAAGCTGCGCGTTACCTCGTTGATCGTGATGACCGCCTGGTGTGGCTATTATCTCGGCTCTCTTAAGAGCGGTGCCTCTTCCCTGCACTGGGGGTTGCTGCACGCGCTGCTGGGAATCGGGCTGGTTTCCGGCGGGACAGCGGCCTTTAACGAAATCATCGAGCACCGCGAAGACGCTCTCATGCGGCGCACGCAACGCCGGCCGCTGCCTGCAAACCGCATGCGGCTCGGCCATGCCGTGCTGGTCGCGCTGGCGGCGACGGGCGGCGGTGTGATTTATCTCGGGTACATGGCGAACCGGGGAACGGCACTGCTGTCGTTGGCCACGGCTGTTGCCTATCTTGGGCTCTACACGCCGCTCAAGAAGATGTCGCCGCTGTGCACCTTTGTTGGTGCATTCCCGGGAGCGATGCCGGGCGTGCTGGGCTGGACAGCGGCCCGCGGACGGCTGGAGGTGGAAGCACTCATCCTCTTCGCCATCGTCTTCTTCTGGCAGTTTCCGCATTTCCATTCCATCGCCTGGCTCTACCGCGAGGATTACGAGAACGCCGCCATCCGCATGCTGCCGGTAGTGGACGCGGATGGCAAATCCACCATCCAAGCCATTCTGTTCTATCTGCTGGCGCTGATCCCAGTGAGTCTGGCGCCGACCTTGCTGCACATGGCGGGCTGGGTTTACTTCGGCGGCGCCCTGGTGCTGGGTTTCGGGTTCCTCGCCAGCGGGTTGCGACTGGCGAACCTGCGGATGTCGCCGGAAAAGCCGCGATCCAAGCAGAGAGCGCGCCAGGTGCTGATCGCCAGCGTCTTCTATCTTCCGCTGCTGTTTGCGCTGATGATGCTCAATGCCGTTGCCTGACCTGGAAGTCGTCCCCGCCTCGCAGCAGGAGCGACCCGTATCCCCGGTGATCCGGATCGAGCGCCTCAGCCACCGCTATGATCAGCGGCAGGCGCTGGACGACGTGTCGTTCGACGTTCGCCCGGCAGAAATCTTCGGCCTGCTCGGCCCCAATGGCAGCGGCAAGACTACCTTGTTCCGCATCCTTTCGACGCTGATGCTGCCCACTCAAGGCCGCGCGTTCATCATGAAGCATGACGCCGCTCACGAGCCCAATCAGGTGCGGCGAGAGATCGGCGTCGTTTTCCAGGCGGCCAGTGTGGACGCCAAGCTCACCGTCGCCGAGAACCTGCGCCACCAAGGCAATCTCTACGGCTTAAGCGGCGACCCACTCAAGCGCCGCATAGCCGAGATGCTCGGACGGGTGGGCTTGGCCGACCGCGCTCGCGACCGCGTGGAGACGCTTTCCGGCGGACAGCAACGCCGCGTCGAGCTGGCCAAGGGACTCATGCATCACCCGTCGGTCCTGCTGCTCGACGAGCCCTCGACTGGTCTCGACCCGGGCGCGCGCCGCGACCTGTGGCTGTATCTGAAGATGCTTCGCGACCAGGAGCGCGTGACCGTGGTCGTGACCACGCATCTGATGGAGGAAGCCGAGCACTGCGACCGGCTGGCAATTTTGAACGAAGGCAAGTTGGTCGCGCTCGGAACTCCAGCGGAACTCAAGCGCGAGATCGGCGGCGAGGTGATCGTGATGGAAGCCCGTGATCCGGAGTCACTGGCCCGGCGAATCACGGAACGCTTCGGACCGTGCAACGTCATTGACGGCAAAGTGCGCCTCGAACGCGAACAAGGACACCGCTTCGTTACCGACGTGGTCGAGGCTTTTCCCGGAGATATCGATTCAATCTCCGTCAGCAAGCCGACACTGGAGGATGTTTTTATCGACCGAACCGGCCATCGCTTCTGGACCGGCTCGGAAAGCGAGAACTCGTAACTTATGGCGCAAGCTACCACTATTCCCGCTCTACCTCGGCGTACGGTCGTCCGCAGCCGCTTTTGGCTCGCGGTCGCGTCGCTGTGGTGGCGGGAACTAGTGCGCTTCTACCGCCAGCGCAGCCGCGTGATCGGCGTGATCCTCTCGCCGCTGGTGTTCTGGCTGGTGATCGGCTCGGGCTTCGGCACATCGTTCCGCTCCGGCTCGGCCGCCGGCGGCCAGCACTACCTGGAGTACTTCTATCCCGGCGCGCTGATCATGATCGTGCTGTTCACCTCGATCTTCACCATGATGTCCGTGATCGAAGACCGCAAGGAAGGATTCCTGCTCTCCGTGCTGGTGGCGCCCATCAGCCGCTCGGCCATCGTGCTGGCCAAAGTGTTGGGCGGCACCGCGCTCTCCGCCATTCAAGGATTGATTTTTTTGGTGTTCGCGCCGGCAGTGGGTGTGCGCTTCGCTCTGCCGCAGTTCGGCCTGATTGTTCTGATCACGCTTCTGGTTTCGTTCTGTCTCACCGCACTGGGCTTCGCAGTAGCTTGGAAGATGGAGTCGGCGCAGGGCTTCCACGCGGTGGTGAACCTGTTCCTGATCCCGCTGTGGCTGCTCTCGGGCGCACTGTTCCCCATGACGGGAGCCTCGGGATGGATCCGGGCCCTCATGCTGGCCAATCCCTTGACCTACGGAGTCGAGGCGCTGCGGGCGGCGCTATTCCCGGCGATGGCTAGCCCGCGCTTTCCGCTCGGATCTTCGATTGCCGTGCTGGCGGTGTTTTCGGCAGTCGTATTTGCTGTAGCTTTCTTGTTGGCGAGCCGTCGGAGCACGAAACCGGCAGCATGAGTACCGAGTTGCGAGTACCGAGTACCGAGTTTGTGGCCCAGATTTCTTTTCTCGGTACTCGGTACTTGTCCATGTGAAAACTGAATTTTCATGACGGATTACAGCCTATTCCCCACGTTGAATGCGAGTCTCAACGGCACCAGCGCTGTGCTCATCGCAACCGGGCGCATACTGATTGGGCGGGGGCGTGTTATCGCCCACCGCACGTGCATGATCGCGGCGGTGGTCTGCTCGAGCGCATTCTTGGTTTCATACCTGTGGTACCACTACCATGTGGGCAACGTCCCCTTCCAGGGACAAGGGATTATCCGTCCTGTGTACTTCATCATTTTGATCTCACACACGCTGCTGGCGCTGACCGTGGTACCGTTGGTAATCATCACTCTGGTGCGCGGGCTGCGAGGACGCGTCGCACGTCACCGCGCCATCGCCCGCTGGACGTATCCCATCTGGCTTTACGTGTCGGTGACCGGCGTGGTGGTCTACGTAATGCTGTATCACCTCTATGCAGCGCCGAAAATGGTCGCAGGGTTCTGATGCCGAATGTTCGTTTGAAGATCGACATCGGCGGCACCGTCGGCGACGAGGCCTGGCAGAAGATCCGGCAATTCGACGAGATCCAGAGTGCCTCCTTCGGCCCGGAATACGGAACTAGCGGTGAATGCAAGCACGCTCTGACCGCACCGCACGCAAAAGGAGAGTGGCGGGGAGCTCTGGTTAAAGTGCGCGACCCACTGCTGGCGCAGTACGCTGTCTCGCACTATCTGGAGCAGGAGCGCGTGCTCGACGCGGACGTAGAGTAACACCGGGCTGCCAGCAGACCGAGCGTTGGCGGAACGCCCACGCGGCATCCGCCGGGATGGAGGCGCTACCATGATGGCCGAACAGCAAACCGTGGAAAGGCCGAAGCGCGCGCCCATGCCGCGGCGCACCAAGATCCTCTTCTACCTGGTGGCGTGGCTTATCCTACTGATGCCGTTCCTGTTCTGGCGCGCCACCTGGTTCGGTCGTCCGCTGAACGATGCAGAAATCACCAAGTATCTCCACGAGGATCAGAAGCCGCGCCACATCCAGCATGCGCTGGTGCAAATCGGTGAACGGATCAATCACGGCGATCGCAATATCGGACAGTGGTCTGCGGAACTCGTGCGCCTAGCCAGCTATCCGGTTGAGGAGGTCCGAAATACCGACGCCTGGGTGATGGGCCAGGACAACTCCAACCAGCAGTTCCATAGCGCTTTGTTAAGGATGTTGGGCGATGCCTCGCCGCTGGTGCGCAGCAACGCGGCGCTGGCCCTGGTGCGCTTCGGCGACGCCACCGGGCGGCCGCAGATCCTTGCCATGCTCAAGCCGCTGGCGGTGACCGCGCCCAGTGCAGGGCGCGTGACCGGCGTGGCCCGCGCAGGCGAGGCCGCGAACCACGGCACGGTGCTGGTGAAGGTCGACAGTCACGGGCAACTGGTGGAAGTCCGCGCCCCCATTTCCGGACACATCCGCTCCATCGAAGCGCAGCCGGGAGCGGACATCGCCGAGGGAGCACAGCTTGCCGTGCTGAATCCGGGCGACAATCAAGTGTGGGAAGCGCTGCGCGCACTGTACGTTATCGGGCAGCCGGACGATCTTCCGGCCATCGCGCCGTACAAGAACCCTCCGCGAGAATATTCCCAGCGGATCGCGCAGCAGGCAACCGAGACCGAAAAGGCCATCCTCGAGCGCGCCACACGCTAGATTTCGCCGACCGCTTCCGGTAGAGTTCGTCTGCCAGTACTAACCACGGAAACGCGAAGGCTTTTCAGGAGGTCCCGTGAAGACCTGCATGCGCGCTGCCTTGCCGTTGTTGGTTGCCGTGCCAAGGTTTGCTCCCGACGCCGCCCAATCGTCGGTCTCGCGATTCTTACCTGACCTCAAGCCGACGCTCGAGAATGGAATTGAGCCTGAGGCGGCGCTGATGCTGCACCTGCCGGGAAAACAGTGACCATGTCTGAGATCGATGACGTTCTGAAGACAAATGCAGAGTTTGCACAGCAATTCACGCTCTGGCATCTGTCGAAGTGTCCCGCTCGCCGCTTGACGGTGGTGACTTGCATGGATGCGCGGCTCAATGTTCAGCAGGCGCTGGGTTTGGCGCCCGGAGACGTTCATATCATCCGCAACGCCGGGGCGATTGTCTCTGACGATATCCTGCAGTCACTCGTGCTCTCACATCATGAGTTGGGAACGCGCGAGATCATGATCCTCGGACATACCGAATGCGGACTGCTCGGCCTCGATGACCGTGAACTGCGGTCGCGCCTCCAATGCCAGTTTGGACCAGCGGAGCAGCCTGCCGCTTTCCACGGCTTCTCAAACCTCGAAAACAGTATCCGCGAGCAGATGGGGAAGGCGAACTCGCATCCCTGGCTGCGCGGGCGCGTAGTCGTGCGTGGGTTTGCCTACGACGTCAAGACGGGGGCAGTGCGAGAGGTTAGCGGCTGAAGCTTGTGGCCTGCTGGCGAATCCAATGAGTGAGATGCTGCTGGAAGTCAAGGATTTCGAGGTGACATTAGACGGGTCTCGCATATTGTCTGGGCTGAATTTCAGCGTTGAAGAGGGAGAATTTCTCACCATTCTCGGCCCGAACGGATCGGGAAAAACAGTATTGGTAAAGGCGCTTCTGGGGTTGCTGCCCTACCGCGGCCAGCTGATCTGGCACAAAAAACCAGTGATCGGGTACCTGCCGCAGGGACTCAACCAAGTGTCGGTCAGAGACATGCCGCTGACGGTCAGGGATTTCTTCGCTCTCAAGAAGCTGGACCGCGATGAGATTCTGAAGTATCTCTCTCTGGTAGGGCTTGAAAGCGGTGTCCTGCATAAGCGGGCCGCCTACCTCTCAGGAGGAGAATTTCAGAGGATGCTTGTCGCCTGGGTCCTCGCTTCGCGTCCCAACGTGTTGTTCCTGGATGAACCCGCAACTGCGGTGGACATCGCAGGGGGCGAGACGATTTATTCGCTTTTGAGGGAAATCTGGCAGGAACGGAAGCTGACAATCTTTACCGTCACCCATGATCTGAACATTGTGTTCGCGCGTTCAACCCATGTACTCTGCCTGTCACGATTCGGACGCCGGTGCTTCGGCGCTCCCAAGGAGATCCTGACCCCGGAGATATTGCGTGACGTTTATGGTGCCGAGGTCAAGTTTTACACACACTAGGGCGTTCCAATCCCGATGACAAGCCAGCTAATGCTGAGTCTGATCAGTGGAGTTTTCATTGCCGGTTCGGCCGCTTACCTGGGGACGCTCATGTTGTCGCGGAGAATGGCCGTGGTGGCCGGGCCCCTGGGCCACCTTGCGCTTCCGGGCGCCGCGCTGGCCTTGATCTATGGGTTCAGCATTTCCTTGGGCGCATTTCCATTTGTCGTGCTGGGAATCCTCCTGATCTGGCTGCTCGAGATCAGAACAAAACTTCAGATGGAAGCCTTGACGGCAATTGTTTTCGCTACCGGAGTGGCAGCCGCTTTTCTCTTCCTGCCCATCGGTAAGGCGGAAGCGGCGTTGATCGGCGATATTTCTAGCGTGGGAATCCGGGAAACGATCGCCTCTGTAATTCTGGGAGCGCTGGTGGTAATTGCCGTGAACCACAGCTATTCAAGAATTGTTTTGATCAGCATTCACGAGGATCTGGCAAAGACTGAAGGGGTCAATGTAAAGCTCTATAACCTCGTTTACTTACTGGCCATCGCCATCATCGTCGCTTTGGGAGTTGATCTGGTAGGCGGGCTCATGACCGCCGCGCTAGTGGCAATCCCCGCCGCGGCGGCAAGAAATGTGAGCCGAACGCTGGTGCAGTACGGTCTGGCTTCAACGGCCTTCGGAATAATTTCTGCGATCGTCGGGATACTCTCTTCGACGTTTACCAGGCTTCCGGCTGGCCCGCTGGTGATTCTTACCAGCGCAGTCATTTTCCTGATCACCGTTCCGATTGCGAAGGTGTGAGCGAGCAGGCTAGCGGCAGGCCCAAGCCGTGACCTTTCACTTGTCTCCTCTGGCAACTTACAACTGGCTACTGGCAACTTCCTCAGTACGGCATCACGCCGACTTCTTTTTCCACTTCCGTGGTCTCGACCATGACGATGGCGTCCCACGGGCAGCCGTCGAGGAAAGTGCCTTCCGGGCCCTTGCTGGTGCACTTCTTGCACCCGATGCAGAGAAGAGGATCGACCTGGATGCGGCCGAAGGGAGGATGGTCTTCGTCGGGAACCCAGAACATGCAGTCCTCGATAGGGCAGTACTCGACGCAGGCGGGCGAGCCAGCGCAGCCGGTGCAACACTCGGTGATTACCGCCAGCTCTTTGGGCTTCTTGCGGCGGGGGGTGAGCGTGCCCTTGGACTTGGGTTCGTACTTGAGTTCGTCCGGCACCATGCCGGGAGCTTGCGTCGACATTGCTTCCGTTTCCCCCAGGGTGCTTCGATGCTAACCGTTCGAAAGCCGCACGGCAAGGCGTTTTTGCCGGCGGGACGCCGGCGCTACTTCGATTCGGGCAGGTGCTTGGCGAGGGCGGCCTCGACGTCCGTGGGCGTAAGCTTCTCGCCCTCGTTCAGGCGCTTGAGCAGGCTGTCGATGATCTCCTTGGCCTCGTCCTTGCGGTAGTTCTTGATGAACCCGTCGTAGAAGTGCTCGCCCGACATGGCGCGATTGATCTCGTATTCTTTATTGTGTTCGTTGAGCTCGGTGAAATACACCACCTGGTATTTGCCGGTGTAGGTGCTCTCCCGGTAGATCTCGAACATTACTTTATCGGCTTCCATAGGCGCGGGGCCGTCCCCCTAGCGAGGAATGATTCTAAGGCGTGGCGGCGAAATTTGCGAATGGAGGAATTGAGTCATTGGGCCATTGGGTGATTGGGCCATTATCGATGGGCAGGCTGGCTTAAATCGCGCAATGGCCCAATCCGCTCTAGTCTCCGGCCACGCCCGCCAGGTCGTTCGACGGGACCTGCAGCGGCTGGATGCTGATCAGCTCCGGCGGGGCGGTCATTTCGGTGCCGCACGAAGAGGTGCGCGCGCCGAAGCTGGCGGCCAAGCTGAGCTCGCGGCGGAGCTGGCGCTCGAACTGCTCCAGCTTCTCCTCGACGGTCTGCTCCTTCTGCCGGTTGCGCACCATGTCCTCGCGATAGCGCTTGAGGAAGTAACCGATGGTCTCCACGCGAATCTTGATCGAGCCGGTAGGCTTGTTCTCGTCAATGTCCTTGAAGCAGAAATACGGCGTGCCGGAGTGCTCTACGATCTCCTCGACCACGGTGTAGATGGGCGCGTCGTGGCCACACTTGAAGCTGGAGAGCTCCAAGGCCACCAGGTTCGGATGGCGGGCGATGTATTTCGCCGTAAACACCTTGCGCGAGGTGTTCTCGGAATACGAGTTCTTCCAGGCGTCGGTGATGTCGAGCGGGTGCTCGATGAGGCCCAGTTTCACGTCGTCGCCGAAGAGCTTCCACACGATCTCGTCATCGAGCGGCAGCGAATCCTGCGAAAAGATGGGATAGCCGAGCTTCTGGAATTCTTCCAGGATCTCATGATTGATGCCAGGATCGTGGTGGTACGGCCGCCCCAGCAGCACGATGCCCAGCTTGGTCTCGGATTCAAGCCGATTCAGGATGTCGCGGGCCTGATCGCGCATGGAGACGTAGAACTTTTCCATCGCCTTGAAGCCCTCTTCGCAGGCGCGGTAGTTCTCTTCCTCGCTCAGGCCGAGCACGTCCTTCCAATCGTTGTACATCTGGCGGGAGCCGATCTTAATGTCCAGCAGATCGATCAGCGTGTCCTTCCAGATGACGCCCTTCTCCTTGAACAGGTCGCCTTCCTTGGTGAAGGCGGCCTTCACCGCCGCGGGCGTGGCCGTCACGGTGGGGCAGGCGCGGCTCGCCTGCGTGTTCTTCAGGAAGCTGGGCAGCACGTCGATCATGGGGAAGAAGACCACGTCCAACTGCTTCTTGGGATGGATGGTATAGAGCAGGTTGTGGACGTGCGGGATTCCCACCTTCGACGGGAAGCAGGGATCGATGGCTCCGCGCTTGGCGCCTTCTTTGTAGAGCTGCTCCGAGGTGTACTCGGACCAGATCAGGTTCTCGGCCTTAAGGCCCAATGATTCGAAGTAGGCGGTGAAGAACGGCCCGCAGGAGTACATGTTGAGGGCGCGGGCCATGCCGATCTTCAGCTCGGCGCGGCGCTTCATGAGCGCGGTGCGTTCTTTCTGCGCTTTGGTGATCTGGTACTTGGGCAGCGGATCTGCGACCAGCGGCGGTTCGTAGCTCTTGAAGGCAGTCTTGGCCGCGACTTCCACCAGGTTCGGGTTTTCCTTCTTGATGGAATCGATGTTGCCCTTGATGACCCGCATCTCCTCGACGTTCTCGACCGTGCCCTTCTCGCAGGTGGCGATGATGAGCCGCTGCGCGCCCGCGGCCAGCGGGACCTTGGTCTTGACCGGCGGTTTGTAGTTCGGGTTCGGCGTCGCCGTCTTAACGTCGATGAAGGTGCGCAGGCACTTGTTTTTGCAGAAGTAGCAGCGGGTGTCCTCGTTGCGCGTGGTGGTGAAGTTGATTGAGGCCACGCTGTCGAGCCCGATGAACTCCGTCTGCTTGCCGTTCTCCCACAGGCGCACCGCTTCGAAAGCGCAGCCGATGGCGCCGGCTTCGCCGCAGTGCTGGTGAACGATGACCTCGGCCTGCACATCCTTGCCCTTGAAGCGCGACTCGATGAAGTCCACCTGCGACTTCACCGCCGCCAGGTTGTGCTGCGTGCCGCCTTGCAGGACGAACTTGCGCCCAATAGCGGAGAGGTTTGGAATCTGCGAGACGTACAGCCAGATGTTCTTGGGCAGCACGTTGCAGAGTCCAGCCATGATCTCTTCCGGCTTCCAGCCCTGGCGCTGGAAGTCCACGATGTCGGACTGCATGAACACGGCACAACCGTAGCCGAACTGCGGGTATCCCTTGGCGTTGAAGGCGATGTCGGCGAACTCCTCCACCTTGAAGCCGAAGGCTTCGCAGGTACCCTGCAGGAAGTAGCCGTTGCCGGCCGAGCACTGCGTGTTCAGCTTGAAGTCCTTAACGCGGCCGTCTTTGAGAATGATGATCTTGATGTCCTGGCCGCCGACGTCGCAGATCACATCCGCGTCCGGATAGAAGTGCAGCGCCGCCTGGGTGTGGGCGACGGTCTCGACCAGCGCCACGTCGGCGCCGACCGTATCCTTGAGCACGTCCTTGGCGTAGCCGGTGGTGCCGACGCCCTGCACTTTGAGCGTTGCACCCTGGTCGGTGACCTGCTTGGCAATCTTGGCCAGGACTTCCTGGGTGTCCTCGATAGGGTTGCCCTTCGAGAGCTGGTAGGTCTTGCACAGGATGTTGCGGTCCTTGTCCACCAGCACGGCCTTGGTGGAAGTCGAGCCGCCATCGATGCCGATAAAGCCCTCGACCATCTGCCCGGTCTCGAACTTCGCCGGCGTGAACGGAGCCTTTCTGTACTTTTGCTTGAAGGCGGCCAGCTCGTCCGGAGTCTTGGCCAGAGCCGCGGCGCCGCCCTTCTTAGCCTTCTCGATGGCGCGGCCTTCGGTGATATACCACTCCAGCTTTTCGTAGCCCTGGTAGAGGCCGACGCCCGGGTCCTCCGACTTGCCGAATTCGATGGCGCCGATGCAGGCGAAATATTGCGCGTTATCCGGAGTCTTGATCAGATCCTTGGGATCGACGCCCTCGGGCAGCGGGTAATTGCGCTCCTCCCAAATCTTCGGGATGTTCGACTTCCAGCAATCGCGCATGCCCTTGATGTAGCAGTTGGGTCCGCCCAGCAGCAGCACCGTCGGCCGCAGCGTGTTGCCGCGCGTGAGCACGGAGAGGTTCTGCTGGATGATGGATTCGAACAGCGACGCCATCAGCTCCGGCGGCGGCACGCCCTGCTTCTGCAGGCTGTTGATGTCGGTCTCAGCAAAGACGCCGCATTTGCCCGCAACCGGATGCAGGCGCAGGCCCTCGTAGCCCATATTGCAGAGTTCTTCGGTGGGAATGCGCAGCTTGGCGTTGATCTTGTCGATCACCGCCCCGGTGCCGCCCGCGCACTTGTCGTTCATCGAGGGCAGTTTCTTCTTCTTGCCGGTCTCGGGGTCTTCCTTGAAGATGATGATCTTGGCGTCCTGGCCGCCGAGCTCGATCACCGAGCCGCAGTCGGGATAGAGCTTCTCGACCGCAAGCGACACGGCGTTGACTTCCTGCACGAACTTGGCGCCGACGTGCTTGCCCACGGTCGAGCCGCCGGAGCCGGTGATGAAGGCGCGATAGTTCTCCCGCGGCGTGCCCCGCAGGTCAACCTCGATGCGCTTGAGCATCTCCAGCGCCTTCTCGGGCTGCTTGGTGTCGTGACGCTGGTAGTCCTGCCAGAGGATCTGGTCGGTGGCATCGTCCACGACGATGACCTTGACGGTGGTCGAGCCGACGTCGATGCCCATCCACAGCAGGTCGTAGCGCTTCTGGGGATCCGCTTTTTCAGTTAGTCCAGGCATTCAACCCCGATCCTTGGTGGTCGTTGGTCGTTGGGTCGTCGGCTGTCGGTCGTCGGCCAACCTCAGTGCACTTCCTGGTGATACGGCACCTTGGTCCCCATCTTCTCGGCGATGTGGACCGCGAAGTTGGCGGCCGTGCCGATCAGGCCCTTGTACTTCGGCACTTTGTACAGGGCGCGCTGCATCTCGGGATGATCGTTCACGTAAGCGCGCAGATCGTCGGCGCTCTTGCCGACGTTCTCCAGCACGGTCTTGAACTCCAGCTTGGCCTTGGCCTTGGCTTCGCCCAGCGCCATCTGCACCCGGCTGTGGGCGTTGATCTCGCCCTCGCCCGAAGTCTCGATGGGCAGGTAGATCATGTCCTTGTAATGAGCGACCACGGCCGACTGCGCGCCGTCGGATTGCGTTGACGGCATGCAGCCGAAAGGCTTGAGCGAGAGCACCATGTGCGCCAACTCGTGGTTGGAGTAATAAATGTTCTTGGCGACTTCGAGGTGGCCTTCGCCGCCCGAGGCGCGCGAGTTGTAGTAAGGATGGGCAACACGCTGCAGCTCGTACTGGCTTACCAGCTTGTGTCCCACGCCGCCCAGAGCTTCCACAATCTTGTGGTACTCGCGGCGGAAGATCAGCTCAGCCGCGCGTAGCTTCATGATCTTGTTGCGCATGTTGAGCTCGATCTTGGCGTGTTTATCGAGCCGCCACGCCGGAGGCAGAATCGCTCCCTGCTCGAGCCCGCGCTTGTCCTTGGCTTCCTGGATCGCCTGGTGGATCAGGTAATTGATCCACGTCCCGATGGGCTCCACGATCAATTGCGCGCCCTCGCGCTCCAGGAACGGGAACATATTGAAGTTGCCGTCGCCCTCGGTGGTCTGCGCCCAGAATTCGCCGGTGATTTTGACGATGGGCTTCACCCGCAGCCGGTCCACGGTGATGGAGTCGAAGCGGTCGCGCACGTCGTGGAGCGCTTCGACATAGTCGTCGCCATAGAGCTGCTCGAGGAACTTTCCGAGATAGTTTGTGATTCCCTTCATGGGGATCTTTTTGGCGATGCTGCCCAGCTTGTCCTCGACCTGCCACGGCGACTTCTTCTTCAGCACCTCGTGCAAGTAGTCCACTGCGTTATCCAGAATGGCATCGGTGGTGCCGGGCTCGACTTCGAAAGGGCGGATGTTGTACGCAACCTCGTTGATGCAGTCGCCCATGTTGAGCCCGTTGAGCATGTTGAGGAAGAAATCGAGATTCATGCACAGGCCGGCTTCGGCGCCGGACTGGTCGAGCCCTCCGCCCTGCTGGAACAGCAGCACGCGGAAGCCGTCGTAACCGGCGTTGCGCAGCGCCAGGCGGTATTCGGCTTCGTACATTCCGAAGCGGCACGGCCCGCAGGCGCCGGCAGTCAGGAAGACGTAGTTGTCGATGATGTCCTGCCGCTTCATGCCCGAGCCTTCGAGCGCCTGCAGATACTGCACCAGGTTGCCGACCGTGAAGTAAGTCGGGTTGCACTGGCCGTTGTTGCCATATTCCTTGCCGAGCTGGAACGCCCGCACGTCGGGAGTGGGGACCACTTCGCACTTGTATCCCAAGCCTTCGATCGCGCCGTGCACCAGCTTCTCGTGTTTCCAGGTGAGGCCGCCGAACAGCAGCGTGGTACGCGGACGCTGGTGAGCGGTGAACGGACGTTCGATGGGCTTATGGAAACGGTGGACTTCCTTGTGGACGATGCCCGCTTCCTTCTCCAGGCGGGCACGCTCTTCCGCCACGCGCTGCTGGATCAGCTCTTCCACCGAAGTGATCTGGACCAATCCGACCGTTGGTGCTGGGGGATGCGTCGAAGTGCTCATCTCATTTCCTCACTGGAAAACCACGCTGGTTGCGGTTGACGGGCGCGCAACTGCCGCGCCCACACGAATACAGATCTGGCGGGCTGACCTGAGAGCCCCCACTTGAGCAACCATTGTGGTCCGCGGAACCGAAAGCCCTTAACCGGTTTGTAGCGAATGGCGGAAATTCGTGGTTCAAGGGATACGGCAATCCCTTGAGCGGTGGCGAGAGGTGCTGCAATTTCAGGTACTTACAGAAAATGGACATGGATGTCCAGATTTGCCGGGAGCGTAATCCCCTCCGGATGTTAGGTCAACCTTCTCCCCGGCAACCGGCCACTAGCATCCGTCGAGGAGCGGCTGCTATAGTGTCCTCCCATCGCCCATTTTTAGGAGTCTCTCATGGCAAAGAGCGTCAACAAGGTCATCCTGATCGGGAATCTGGGCAAGGATCCCGAGGTGAAGGTCACCCCCAGCGGCACTCCGGTCGCCAAGTTCTCCCTGGCCACCAACGAGCGCTACAAGGACAAAAGCGGCCAGTGGCAGGACCGCACCGAGTGGCACAACCTGGTCGCCTGGCAGCGCACCGCTGAGATCATTGGCGAGTACGTGAAAAAGGGTAGCAAGATCTACGTCGAGGGCAGACTACAGACCAGTTCCTGGGACGACAAGAGCACGGGCGAGAAGAAATACCGTACCGAGATCGTCGTCAACGACCTGGTGCTCTTGAGCGGACGCGGCGATGGCGAAGGCGCTTCCCGTGGCGGAGGCAACAATTTCGATCAGCGCGCCCCCGAGCCTGAACCGGCGCCGGCGCATTCAGGCGGGATCACAGACGAAGATATTCCGTTCTGAGCCAGCGGAACTGAGGCCCAAGGTGGTTTTCGAGCCATTCTCGATGCTCGTGAACCATTACAAGCGAATCCTAGGGCGTCGTACCCACGGCGGAGGTTCCACCTCGCTCCTCATCCAAACGGTGTGGATATCTGCTGAACCCTGGAATCGCTTGGATGAACCATAGGATCCTTCCCCTCACATCGGCACTGATCCTTAAGCTCCATTGTTCTACTGACTGCGGGGTTTTCTGGAAGCCGGCATGCGGAAGGTCACATGCTGGCAACTGATTACCGGCAACTACTGGTTAGGCTTCTTGGATCCGGAATTCGTCGCCGTGGTAGCGGCGAAGCCACCCGTCGCGACCAATCCCACAGCCAAAGCGGCAGTGGCTACGCCGATCAATACGTTGCGCAGCAGGTGGGAATCAGGTTTGACGGCGCCCGGGCCCTCAGTGGTGGTCTCGGCGATGCTGTCCTGCTGTATCGCGTTCAGCGTGGTTTTCGGTTCGCCAAACGCGGAGGATCCGACTTCCAGCATCTGCCCGGCGTGGATGGTTTGGCTCTTGCCCTCGAACTTGCCCACTCCCGAGATCTTTACGCTGCCGCTATAGCAGATGACGCGAAAGACGTGACTCGGGGCGTCGTACTGGGTAAAGAAGTCGGTGCCCATCACCTTGACCACGGCCACGGGCGTGCGCACTTCGAAGCGGCCACCTGGCTGGCTGATGGACACTACGCGGCTGCGAATCTTGCCGAAATTCAGTTGCAGCAGCGTCTGCTGTATGGCAGGATCGTGCTCCACCACCTGGAATTCGCTATTAGAGCCGAGGCTCAGAATCGAACCATCGCGAAGACTCAGCCGCGCCCGTCCGGAGCGGTCGGTGCGCAGCAGGTCGTTCCAATCCACTTCTTCCTTAAGCTTCAGTGTACGGTTGTTGCGCTCAGCGGCGGGGATCAGGGCGGTGATCTGGCCGGCAGGGGTTTCCGCCATCGCGGGCAGCACACAGAGCAACCACGACAGAACCACCGCAAGCGCAGGCTGGTGTGCCCTTGGACGACCCCGGCTCATCATCTTCTCGCCTAACTACATTGGTTTACGGCGGCTGACCTCAGAATTCTGCTACTTTTCCAGCCCAAATTCAAGGTTACCCGCGGCACCCTATGGAATGAGCCTTCGCGTGCACCGTGCCCGGAAGAAACCTGTTTAGATTAGACGCACGCAGCAGCCTTGGGGTTTAACAGACCTATTGCACCGATCCTGGTGCAACCGTTGGCCGGCCGAGTTTTCGCTCGAGGTCCTCGGCAATTTGGCGGCCGTGGAAGCGGCCATTCTCGATGAAAATCTCGCTGGTGGCCGACCCCGCCACGATGACCCCAGCCAGATAAATGCCTGCGACGTTGCTTTCGAGTGTCTTCGGATTGCACACCGGGCGGCACTGGTTTTCGGAGAGGCGGATGCCCAGTCCGCGCAGGAAATCGAAATCCGGATGATAGCCGGTCAGGGCCAGCACGAAATCGTTCTTCACGCGCACCTCGCCTGACGGGGTCTCGATGAGTACGTCGTCCGTGCGGATCCCCTTGACTGTAGAACCGAAGTAGGCCTTGATCTCCCCATTCTTGATGCGGTTCTCAATATCGGGCTTGATCCAGTACTTCACGTGGGGGTCTATGCCGGGGCCCCAATGCACCAGGGTCACCCGCGCCCCGTGCCGATAGAGGTCGAGGGCGGAGATGGCGGCGGAATTGGCGCCACCGATCACCAGCACATCGGCGCCGGAGTAAGGGTGGGGCTCGCGATAATAATGGGTGACCTTGGAAAGCTGTTCCCCGGGAATGCCCATGAGGTTAGGCAGGTCGTAGTAGCCGGTGGCGAGAATGAGCTTGCGGGTGTGATAGGCGAGCGGGCGCTCGTGCTGGTCGAAGGCGGTGGCGCAGAAGTCGCCATCCTGGCCCTCGACGCGCGCCACGCGCTGATACTGGCGGACGTCCAGCTGGTAGTGCTGTGCGACCTTGCGGTAATACTCCAGGGCTTCCTCACGCGTAGGCTTCTGGTGAGCGCTGGAGAAAGGCATGTCGCCGACCTCCAGCAGCTCCGGGGTGGTGAAGAACACCATGCCCGCGGGATAGTGGAAAAGTGAATTGACCAGGCAGCCTTTGTCGATGTCCACGGTCTTCAGCCCGCGGCGCTGTGCTTCAATGGCGCAGGCCAAGCCGGTGGGCCCGGCGCCGATCACCAACACGTCGAAAATGTCGTTAGCACGCATCCAGATACGATACAGCAGACGCCGAGTACCGAGTAGCGAGTACCGAGCGCAGCACGTCGCTCGGCCCTCACTGAGCTGTCATTCTTCCGCCGACGAAAGGAAGGCGGGAGAATCTGACAACAAGGCTCACACGACCAGTATCGGTCGCGCAGGCCGGCTCATTAGATCCTCCGCCCGGCTTCGCCTCGCGAAGGATGATAGCGTTCGTTGAGGCCTGAATTCGTTTCATCCCAATGAGCACCAAGGCGTAAAATTGGCTGTTTTGGTGTCATACATCTTCCATTACTGAGTACCGAGTGCTAAGTACTGCCTCTCATAGGAGCACGCCATGGTTACTGCAATTGATATGACTGCGGCCCCCACCCGCATTGAATCCGACAGCATGGGCACCATCGAGGTGCCGGCCAACGTTTACTGGGGTGCACAGACGCAACGGTCGCTGCTGCACTTCAACATCGGCCGCGACACCATGCCGCCGGAGCTGATCCGCGCCTTCGGCATCCTGAAGAAGGCCTGTGCGCTGGTCAACCAGGACCTGGGCAAGCTGCCCGCCGACAAAGCCAAGCTGATCGTGCAGGCCGCCGACGAGGTCATCTCCGGCAAGCTCAACGACCAGTTCCCGCTGCGCATATGGCAGACCGGCAGCGGCACGCAGACAAATATGAACGTGAACGAGGTGATCTCCAACCGGGCCATCGAACTGGCCGGCGGCGAGATGGGATCGAAGAAGCCCATCCATCCCAACGATCACGTCAACATGTCGCAGTCGTCGAATGATACCTTCCCTGCGGCCATGCACATCGCCGCCGCGGAGCGCGTGGCGCGGTTCTTGATCCCGGCGATCCAGAGCGTGCGCGACGCCATCGCCGCCAAGGCGAAGCAGTTCAACGACGTGGTGAAGATCGGCCGCACCCACCTGCAGGATGCCGTCCCGCTCACTCTCGGACAGGAGTTTGGCGGATGGGCCTCGCTGCTGGAGCGCGACATTGCCCGGCTGAAGCAGGTGCTCGAAGGTCTCTACGATTTGGCCATCGGCGGAACCGCCGTGGGCACGGGTCTTAACACCCATCCCGAGTTCGCCGAGCGCGCCGCCAAGAAGATCGCCGAGCTGACAGGTCTTCCCTTCCGTTCGCACGGCAACAAGTTCGCCGCGCTCTCCGCCCACGACGAGATCGTCTTCGCGCAGGGCGCGATGGAGACGCTGGCGGCATCACTGATGAAGATCTCGAACGATATCCGCTGGCTGGCTTCGGGACCGCGCTGCGGCCTGGGCGAGCTGACTATCCCGGAAAACGAGCCCGGATCCTCCATCATGCCGGGCAAGGTGAACCCAACGCAGTGCGAGGCCATGACCATGGTGTGCGTTCAGGTGCACGGCGCAACCGCCGCGGTCGGCTTCGCCGGCTCGCAGGGCAACTTCGAACTCAACGTCTTCAAGCCGGTCATGATCTACAACTTCCTGCACTCGGTGACGCTGATTACCGACGCCTGCCACGGTTACGTCGAGTACATGATCAAGGGCATCGAGGTGAATCGCGAGAAGATTGATTGGTACGTGAAGAACTCGCTCATGCTGGTGACCGCGCTCGCGCCCAAGATTGGTTATGACAAGGCGGCGAAAGTCGCGCACACGGCGCACGTCGAGCACAGCAGCCTGCGTGAAGCCGCGCTCAAGCTGGGCTTTCTCACGGGCGAGGAATTCGATCAATTGGTGAAGCCGGAGAAAATGACACATCCGTAGTAGCGAGTACCCAGTACCGAGTACCGAGTCAGGTCCCGGTACTCGGTACTCCACCGGTACTCGGCACTCGCAACTCGGTACTCGAATGGAGATCGACCTTAACGCCGACCTGGGAGAATCTCCTGAAGCGCTGGCGAGCGGCGCCGATTTCGAGCTGATGCGTTACATCACTTCCGCCAACGTGGCATGCGGCGGCCATGCCGGCGACGAGAGCACCATGCGGCAAACTGTGGCCGCCGCCAACGAACTGCGCCTCGCCGTCGGCGCCCATCCCGGCTACCCGGACCGCGAAAATTTCGGAAGGCTGGAATCGCCCATGCCACCGGCGGCGCTGGAAAGCTCGGTGCGGCAGCAAATCGCGGCACTCGCCCAAGTAGCAGAGCGGCTGGGCGTGCGGCTCGTGCACGTCAAGCCGCACGGCGCCCTATATCATGCGACCAACAAAGACCGGCAGATTGCACTGGCCGTGGGGCGGGCGGTGCAAGCGATCGATCCGCGACTGATCATGGTCGGCCAAGCCGGCTCGCCCTCGCTCGAAACCTGGCGCGCGATGGGACTGCGTACCGCCGCCGAAGCCTTC
>Ga0335081_10002826_pt1 | contig 27349 bp, 25 predicted proteins | sample Lox_Sample_35_FD_206713 | JGI IMG/M metagenome (GOLD analysis project Ga0335081, IMG submission 206713) | Soil microbial communities from Loxahatchee National Wildlife Refuge, Florida, United States - Lox_Sample_3.5 | ecosystem: Environmental > Terrestrial > Soil > Wetlands | place: USA...
CGCCGATTATTTGGGGTCATCGAGGCGACCGGGAAGCGTTTGGCGTCGCGCCAGATATTCCAGTTCTGCTCCTCCAGGTTGGGCGCATGAAATGGCCAATGGGGCATCCCGCCCACGTAGGCCCGGCCGGTGTCAAAGCCGGGAGACCTTGATCGAATTTCTGGCAGCGAGCGCTCTTGGCGGGCTCACGCTCAGTGGGCAGGGTGGGACAACGTATCAGCTGAGCACACGCCAAAATTCGTCGACGATTCCCGCCGGCGAGCAACTGCTCAGCGTCGACGGTTGAGATGCGTCACTGGCGCTCTGGCGCGGTCGTCGACGTGGGTTGGCATTCGGTATGGCTCTGTTCACGGCTACCGAGAGCAGGTTAGGCCGGACTAGCCCGGGCCTGGTCGCGAACTGGCAGGCGACGGTCCTGGATGCTGGGTTCAGGGTGAGGAGGCGCGGACCGGTACGGTCCGGGTGTCCCTCGCGACGCGACTTGGTGCTGGCACGAGGGCCTCAGGTAGGTTGCCCACCTTGTTCGCCGCGTCTGAGTCATGGTCTGGTAGGCGGTAGCGATCGATCCAGGGGGGCTACAACGCCGTGCGTGGACGGGTCATGCCAGTCGCCTGGTACCGCTTTGCCGCTACCTTCGGCCGCCGGTGGGGTGGTTACCTCGCCGTCGTGCTCCTGATCGGGCTGATCGGCGGGATCGCCATGGCGTCGGTCGCGGCAGCCAGACGCACGCAATCTTCGTATCCGGCCTTCCTGGCGAGTACCAACCCGTCAGATCTGACCATGAGCTTTTACGGCACCGGCTCCGGCGTCGCGGGCGCCTCGTTGACGGCCGAGATTGCCCGGCTGCCAGACGTGCGGCACGTCGACAGCATGCTCGCGCCTACCGTCGTGCCGCTCACCTTGAACGGCGCTCCCCGTTTGAGCACGGCCAATGTGGTCGTGAGCGTCGGCAGCATAGACGGGATGACGCTCGACCAGGACCGGCTGGCGGTCATCGAGGGCCGGCGGGCAGATCCGAACCGCGCCGACCAGATCATGATGACCTCCGGTGCGGCGAAGCTGCTCAACGTCCACGTCGGCCAGGTCGTGCCCCTCGGTTTCTACACCGAGGCGCAGATGAGTCAGCCGGGCTTCGGCACCCCGAGAGTGGCTCCGCGTCTGCTGGTTCGTGCCCGCCTGGTGGGGATCGTCACGTTGAACAATGAGGTGCTGCAAGACGACGTTGATCAGGCGTTCGGCTTCACCTTCTTGACCCCGGCGTTCGTCCGGGAGGCAGAGGCGGTGAGCCCGACGCCGATCACGCCCGTCCTTTACGGGCTGAAGCTCGATCACGGAGACCGCGGCGTGGCCAAGGTGGAACAAGATCTCGTCGGCCTCGTCCCGCCTGGTTTCACCGATCAGTTCCATGTGACCTCGAGCGTCGTCGAGCAGATGGAGCTCTCGCTGAAGCCGGAGTCGGTCGCGCTCGGGGCGTTCGGGACTATCGCTGCCCTCGTCTGCCTGACCCTCGGCCTGCAGGCCATTTCCCGCCAGCTGCGCTCGGAAGACGAGGACCGCGCGGTCTTGCGAGCGCTCGGAGCAGGTCCAGCGGTCACGGTTGCCGACGGGCTGATCGGCGTCCTGGCCGCAGTGGTCCTCGGCTCGCTGCTCGCCGGTGCTGTGGCGATCGGGCTCTCGCCGCTCGGCCCCATCGGACCGGTGCGTCCGGTGTATCCCGATCCGGGGATCGCCGCCGACTGGACGGTGCTCGGCGCCGGCCTTGCGGTTCTGGTCGTCGGCCTCGGCACGGCCGCGGTCGCGCTATCGTACCGGCGAGCACCCCACTTGGCGGCGCGTGGCGAACAGGGTACGGCTCGCCCTTCGCGCGTCAGCCGCGGCGCCGAAACGGCGGCCTTGCCGGTGGCCGGCGTCGTCGGGGTGCGTTTTGCCCTCGAACCGGGGCGAGGCCGGACCGCGGTACCGGTGCGCTCCGCGCTGTTCGGCATGGTGCTCGCGGTCGCCATGGTGGTGGCCACCTTGACCTTTGCCAGCAGCCTGAACACCCTCGTGTCGCATCCGCCCCTGTACGGATGGAACTGGAGCTACGCGCTCTACCCGACCAACCAGGTCCCTCCGCAAGCACTCAAGCTCCTCGACCACGACCCTCTGGTCGCGGGGTGGGCCGGGGTGGACTACAACGACGCCCAGATCGACGGCCAGGTCGTCCCTATCATCCTCGGCCGCTCCGACGCCGAAGTGTCTCCGCCGATCCTGTCCGGCCACGGTCTCGACGGCAATGATCAAATCGTGCTGGGCGCCGCCACCCTCTCCGCATTGCACAAGCACGTCGGCGATACCGTCACCATCAGCTACGAAACGGCCAAAGACGCCCCCGAATACATCCCGCCAACCAAGTTGCTGATCGTCGGGACCGCGACTTTCCCGGCAGTGGGTTACGACAGCTTCGTCGCCGAACACACCTCGATGGGCACAGGCGCCCTCGCCTCGACCGCGATCGAGCCACCGGCATTCCAGCGATCTCTCCAGAACCCGGACCCGAACCTGAACGGCCCGGAACTGGTCTTTGTCCGGCTCCGACCCGGGGTCAGCGCGACGGCGGGCCGGGCCGACATGCAACGAATCGCCCTCGCGGCGAACAGGGTTTTCGCCGCAGATCCTCGCGCCACCGGAAATGACGTGAGCGTCCTCAGCGTCCTGCGCCCGGCGCAGATCGTGAACTACCGCAGCATCGGCTCAACCCCGGTCATCCTCGCTGCCGGGCTGGCCGCCGGGGCGATCGTCGCGCTTGGCCTCACCCTCGCCGTGTCGGTGCGCCGCCGCCGGCGCGACCTGGCCCTGCTGAAGACGCTCGGCTTCACCCATCGACAACTGGCCGCCGCGGTGGCCTGCCAGGCAACGGTCGTTGCGGCCATCGGGATCATCCTCGGGATACCGCTCGGCATCCTGGTCGGAGGTCAGCTCTGGACGCTGTTCGCCCGCAACATCAACGCGGTGCCCGATCCAGCAGTGCCGGTCCTATGGGTAGTCCTCGTCGCGATCGGTGCTCTCGTATTCGCCAACCTCGACGCGGCGCTCCCCGGTTTGGACGCGGCGCGCACTCCGGCGGCACTGGCCCTACGAGCAGAGTGACAAGGCCACCCGTAGCGCGCCAGAACAACGGTCCCCTTTGTCGACGTTCCGCGCCCGAGTCGCCAGAGACTGCGTCCGAAGCTTGACGGTCCGAATCTTGAGGAGCGAGCGTTGCTTCATTGACAGGACCGGGGCATTGACCGTGCCGATGACGCAAGACTATGCAGGCAAGAACATAGACAGCGTTATCGGCACGCACTGTTTTCGGCTTCTTGTGCGGGGCGTCGACCATGCGGACGGACACGCGCAGATCACCCGGATCTGGGCCCATCACGGGCAACGCCGTCACGCCGAGTCGGCCGCGCCGAACGGCGGGTCGGCGCGCGGTTATCACAAGCCCAGGACGTCGTTGACTGCGTAGCAGTCCCCGCCACAGGGTCCGGCGGGACAGTCGGCCGGGCTGCATTTTTATACATCACGGCCTACGTCGAGAACTCACTATTCTGCCGCGTTGAGCGCGGCCCCGGGCTGCTGCGCCGATCAGCACGATCGGGTCGGCCTAGCGCGATGACTACCACGCCACGATCCCCAGGTGCTCCGGGCGATCTTGATCAAGACCACCGCCACCGGGCGGATCAGCCCAGGCGGGGAGCCGCAGCCGGGACCTCACTGAACTCGCTTATCGGCCACGTAGGTGCCTCGTTGCGGGACGGTGTAGACGAGGCCTTCGCTGCGGAGCAGCTCGACGGCCTTCCTGGCGGTGCCGCGAGATATGCCGTACCGCTGCTGCAGGTAGCTCTCGGAGGGCAGGGGAGAGCGCGGTGTTAGTTCCCCGCGTTCGATCTGACCGCGGATGATCGCGGCCAGCTGCTGGTAGACGGGGACCGGGTCGTGATGGTCGACCTCACCCTCTGTCACACCAGTCACGCTACGTAATAGCTGAACGTCCAGAACACTCGGGTTCGTCTCTAACGTTCATAGACGTACAGAACGTTTAGCTGTAGGGTCGGTGGCATGAGCGGCAGCGAGGCCTTGCGTACCGAGTTCGCGGTGGATCACGACGACCCGCAGCTTCCTGGTCAGATAGGCGCCCATCGGACCGAGGCCTCAGATGCCTTCGATCCGTCCGTCGCTCATCCAGCACGGATCTACAACGCCTGGCTCGGAGGCAAGGATCACTTCGAGTCCGACCGGGGCGTCGCGGCGCAGGTGATCAGCAAGCGCCCCCAGGTAGTTGGCGCAGCCCTGGCCAACCGCGAGTTCCTCGGGCGCGCGGTCAGGTACCTGTCCAGATGTCATGGCATTCACCAGTTCATCGACATCGGCACCGGCCTGCCCGCGCCCGACAACACCCACGAGGTAGCCCAGCGGGCCGACACCTGGTCCCGGGTGATGTATGTCGACAACGATCCGATCGTCATGTCGCACGCTCGCGCCTTGCTGACGAGCACCGACGAGGGATCCTGTGACTACCTCGAGGCCGACCTGCGCGATACCGGCTTCATCCTCCGCGAAGCGGCCAGGACCCTAGACTTCGGCCTCCCCGTCGCCGTCCTGCTCCTGGCGGTGCTCCACTTCATTCCCGACGCAGATGACCCGGCCGGGATCGTCGCCAGGCTGATCGAGCCGCTGGCCCCCGGCAGCTGTGTCGTCATCTCGCACCTGACGAGCGACCTCGCGCCCGACGCGGTAGCCGGGGGAGTCGCGGCCTACAACGCGCTGGTGCGGACGCCGGTAATCCCGCGCAGCCACGCCGAGGTGACGGGACTGTTTGGCGGCTTACCGCTGATCGCGCCCGGCGTTGTCCCGGTCGGCGAATGGCGGCCGCAGAAGGCTGCTCAGCCGGTCACCGACGTCTACGCCGGTATCGCCCGCAAGCCGCTGAGGTGGCAGTGGTGAGAGTTCAGCGGCCGAGGCGCGAGCAAGGACGCCATGCCTGACCTGAGCCGGCATTCACCCGTCGGCGACGACACGCAGCGCTGGCGAGAAGCCGCACAGCTGCGTGATGCGCATCCCGGCTGGGTCGTCATCTGGCTCGCTCGTACTCAGCAGTGCCGGGCGTACCAGATCTCCGGGCGAAGGCGCAGCGGTGCGCTGACCGCCGCCACCGCCGCGGACCTCGCTGCCCAGATCAGCCGGGTGCCGCCGACGGGTTGATGAGCCTGGTTGTCGGGAGTGTCAGCAGATAGTCGGAGACATGGACCGACGCTGGCCGACACCGACGACGGTGAGCTTGCATGGGGCCAAGGCGGATGTCACGGAACGGGCCAGCTGGCCCTGAAGCCGGGGCACCTCGAGCGAGAGAGGATAGGGACCTGCGCTGCTCACCTTGGCCGTTCACGGCTTCCCGCGTCCCAGTATCGGCGGCCGGCTGGCCAGGAGAAGGAATGCCGGGCGATGTGCCCGCGGGCCTCGCGGAGCGATCCCGTTATGCGGACCGAGACGATCACCTACTGCTGACCGTTGCCCTGCGCGCCGGGCCCGCGGCAAGGGGACCGGGCGGTGGTAGCGGCCGACGTTACGGCTTCCGGTATCCGAGGCTTGTTCGACGGGCTGGTACCCGAGGAGGTCATCGACGCCTATGACCGGCTCCTGGCCACAGATGGGTGCGCAAAAGACCAGGCCGAGGCCTTCGTCGGCGACGCGGCGCTGGTGCACGCGCTTACCGACCGGGGCATGGCGCACCTCCAGCCGCATAGCCCGTCCGATCCGGCGTGGCTACGTCCCGCGCCACCCGATCTGGCGCTGCAGGGAGTGCTCGCCGGTCACCAGAGCAGACTCGCCCGTGACCAGGAACTCCTGCTCGACGGAAGCCGGCGCCTGGCCGACGCGCAGGCCCGGTTCGGCATTGGCATGAACGGCCGCTTCCCCGATCACCTCGTGTCGGTCGTCAGCGACCGGGCCGAGATCAGCGAGCTGTCGGCCGCGCTGGCCAACACCGCGCGCCAGGAATGGATGACACTGGAGAACCTGCACACCGAGATGCCGCTCACCGAGGACTTCGCCCAGCCGCCCCTGCCTGCCTCCGGCGGCCAGGTGCGGTGCCGGTCCATCTACGAGGCCTCGGCGATGGACGACCCGGCCGCAAGGCGCATCATCCAGGCATGCGCGGAAGCCGGGGAACACGCCCGGCTGCTGCCGAAGGTGCCGATGAAGATGAAACTGGCCGACCACACCACCGCCATGCTCCCGCTGACCCCGACCGGGACCGCTGGCGCGCTGCTGGTCCGCGCCCCGGTGATCATCGCAGCGCTGCGGGAGTACTTCGAGATGCTGTGGGAACGCGCGACACCGCTGGCACCCGAACGCTCCGCCCCGGTCACCGACCGGCCGACCCCGGCGCAGCTGACCGTGCTGAGGCTGATGGCCGAAGGACTGCACGACGATGCGATCGCCCGCCGAGCCGGGATCAGCACGACCACGGTCCGGCGGCACATCACAGCCATCATGAACCGGCTGGACGTGACCAGCAGGTTCGCGGCAGGCGCGGCGGCGCACCGCCGGGGATGGGTGGGATAGCCCAGGTCAGGCGCTGGTGTCCTCGGGCTCGGGCGCCCAGGGGAGCCGGCGAGCGGGTACCGGGTGCTCGCGGATGCCGCGGCGCTGCTGAACAAACAGCCCGAGCCACAGCAGCCCGCCAATCACGATGATCGCGGCGACGGCGAGATAGGCCCCCAGATAGTGCTGGCTGAACATGGACCACGCCTTGTTCACCTGCGGGGTGCTGGTGCTCAGGAACGCGAATATCAGGCCGATCGGGATTGCCACCGCGGACACGAACCCCACGGCCACCGCGTACCGCACCCGCCGGTTGTCGTCGGCGCGGCGTTCGATGCTCTCGATCGCGGTCAGTTCCGCGCGGATCGCGGCGCTGAGCCGCTGCAGCATCCTGCCCGCTGTGACGGCCTTGGTGGCCAGGCTCATCGACTCATACAGCGCGTTGTGGAAGCTTTCCGCGCGCAGCGAGGGGACCAGCAGGCCCATGTCGGCGGTGGCTTCCACGCTGTAGGACAGCTCCAGTTCCAGGTCGCCGAGCTGGTCGGCGATGCGTTCCAGGATGCGGCGGCGTTCCTGGGTGGTGCCCTGGGCTGCCTCGAAGTCCCGGAACTGCCGCACGTCGGCGTAAGCGGCCTCGCGGATCGCGCGCAGCTGGGCCGCTGCGGCAACGCCCTGGACCGCGGAGATGAAGATGGCGTTCTGGATGAACTCCGGGTGACCGCAGATCACGCTGACATACGGGCCGACCGCCGCCAGCCACCCCGGGCGCCGGTTGAGCTCGGCCGGGTAGCGGATCGCGCTGTATTCCTTGCGGTAGGGCAGGTCGGCCCGGTAGACCAGCCGCTGGATCAGGTTTTCCCCGTTGTCATCATCAGGCCCGGGCGACTCGTCCAGCACGATCTCGTGGCGTTCAGGAAGAAAGCCCTGGTCCTCGCCGCTGGCGCCCAGCTGCACCGCCATCGTGTGCACGTATGCCTCGAGCGTTGCCTCGCCCGCCTGAACGTCAGCGAAATAGCAGTCCTCCAGCAGGTCGATCGTGTCGATCAGCGTGACATGCGCGTCCAGGCTCAGCGCGGCCGCGATCTGTCCCGACGGCAGCCGGAACAGCCACACCTGGGCTGCGGCCAGCTGCCCGGCGTGCCGCCAGCGGCGGAACCGGAGCGTGCCAGGGTCCAGCGCCTCGCGATGTAAGACGGCGGGGAGCTGGTCGGCGGACAGCCGGTAAAACGCCTCGAACCGCCACAACCGCAGGTGCCCGGGGAGGTCGCCGCCATCCGCCCGATCGGCTGCACGCCACGGCGTAGCGTAGATGCACATAAGCCGAATGGGGCCTGGAACGGGACGGCTCGTGGCGGTGGTGGTCAGCTGGGGGCGCCTGCGGCGGGGCGTTGGCTCAGAAGAAGTTCCAGGCACGTTCGAAATCTCTTTCTCGAAGTGATGCGACACGCAGGGCGAACTCGGCGGCGACGGCCGGGGAGCATCGAGGATGCTCGCCGCGCGCTCGGGGCCGAGTTAGCCGCTTACCGTCGAGCCGCCGGCTTCAGCCAGGTCCGGCTCGCGTCGCTGGTTGATTACAGCCGCAGCACCATCGCCAACGTCGAGACCGGCCGCCAGCATGTTCCGCGCGCGTTCTGGCAAAGCGCGGACGCGGCCTGCGACGCGGGGGGCGCGCTGATACGGGCCTGTGACGAGTTGGAAGCCCTGATGCGCCGCGATCCCGGGGAAGTCGCCCGCCGGGCAGGGGCGCGGCTGCTCGACGTAGCGGCGAGGGCGGGGGCCAGTGCCGATGGCCCGGCGGTGCGTCCTGCCGCAATCTGGACGCCGGGCGATGGCGATGGCTGGCAGGACGTGATCGCGGCCGCGGCCAGCCAGGCCCGCGGCCACGCTGAGCGAGCCGCGGTGACGGACGTAGGCCCGGGAACGATCGAGCAGCTGACCGCGGAGGTTGCCCGGCTGAGCCGCGCCTACGTCAGCGCGCCCCCGCTCCCGCTATTCGCGGCCATGGGCCGGGCCCTGGACCGTATCCATTCGGTGCTCGCCGACAAGGCATATCCGGCACAGGCGCGGGACCTGAACTTCCTGGCCGGGGTGCTATGCGGCTTGATGGCGAACGCGTGTCTGGACCTGGGCCGTGAGGAAGCCGCCGATGACCTGGCCCGGGCGGCCTGGACCTACGGGCGGATCGTCGACCACCACCCGCTCATGGGTTGGGCGCGCGGAACCCAGGCCCTGGCCGCGATCTGGGATCAGCGATACCTCGACGCGGCGCGGCACGCGGAACAAGGCCTGATCCACGTACCGGCGGGCATGGGCGCGGCGCGCGTGCACGCCATCCGCGCCCGCGCGCTGGCCGCATTAGGGGACCCCGCCCAGGCCCGTGCTGCCATCAGGGCCGCCGAAGGCGCTCGCGCTGACGACGGTCACGACGAGCTGCATGACCGCATAGCCGGGGAGTTCAGCTTCGATGACGCCAAGCTCCGTTACTACGAGTCGCTGTCACTGCTCGACTCTGAGAACCCGGTCCAAGCCGAGCAAGCCGCCAGCACGGCGATCAGGCTCTATCAGGCAGTTCCCGCGCGGGCCCGGTCTTACGGGTGTGAGGCGCTGGCGCGCGTGCAGCTTGCCAGGGCACAGCTCTTGAGCCATCGGCTGGACGATGCCGCCGAGGCGCTGGGCAGCGTGCTCGCGCTCGACCCGCAACGGCGCATCAGCAGCCTCAACCAGCACCTGGAAGCCTGCCGCGACCTGCTGCACATCCCCGCTCACCGCGGCTCCGCTGCCGCGCGGGAGCTGGATCAGGAACTAGCCGCGTTCAGTGCTGCCAGCACGGCGCGGGCACTGCCCGGCGGGCACTGATGCGCGAGTCGCGCGCGACCAGCCCGGCCTTCGATCTGTCCGCGGTCGGCGGCGTCGCCCTCGGGCATTCCGCCGAGCGCTGCAGACTTGACGCATGCGGCGCGCGGCTGATCCGCGTGTTCGCCACCGCCGTCTACCATCTTCCCGGCGCCGCCGCCGTTGCGCGCATCGTTCCGCTGACGTCGCCGGACTCGGCCAGCCGGCTGGCCGTGTCGCTGCGCGTTACCCGTTGGCTGGCCGAGATCGGCTTCCCCGCCGTGCAGCCGTTGCCGGTCGATCAGCCGGTCATCACGGACGGCTGCGCGGTCACGTTCTGGCGATACCTTCCCCAGACTGGGCCGGAACCCGGACCCGCCGATCTTGGGCGCCTGCTCCGCCGACTGCACCGCCTCGATCCGCCCCCGGTACCGCTGCCCGCCTACCAGCCGCTCGTCTCGGTCCGCGGTGCGATCGAGACCAGCCGCGCGATCAGCGAAGACGACCGCATCTGGCTGCGGACCCGCTGCGCGCAACTCCTGGGTGCCTACGGTCGGCTCAGCTTCCCGCTCCCGGCCGGGTTGATCCACGGCGACGCCTACCGGGGGAACCTGCTCCGCGACGGGAAACGCGTCGTGCTGGCCGACTGGGACGTCGTCAGCACTGGCCCCAGAGAAGTCGACCTCGTCCCTACCCTTCAAGCACCCAGGTTCGGGCTTCCAGAGGTTCAGCGCGATGCGTTCATTGCCGCATACGGGCACGACACCCGGTCCTGGGACGGATACCCGATCTTGCGCGAGATCCGAGAACTATCCACCATCAGCGCGCTTCTACGCAACGGCCACACCGATACTGCCGCTCGCCATGAGCTCCAGATCAGGATCCGCTCGCTTCGAACTGGCGATGACCAGCGGTGGACAGCGTTCTGATGACCTCCATGCTTCTATCGGGCAGGGACAAGATCGTGCCGTGCCGGACAGGTCGTTTTTGCGCTCCGACATCGCCCGGATCTGCCGATGTGAGTGAGTTGGGCGAAAGAATGCTTATGCGCTCTAGCCTATGTTTACGTATACATTATGCAAACAGAGGCCGTGTTCCCTTGACAGCATACCGAGGTCAGCAAGATCCGCTTGAGACCGAGCAGGTAATCACACGCTTCAAAACGAGCCGACTACGCACTTTGACTCCCAGCCCTTCATCGACACGTCCATCTTGACAAATCTTAGCGGTGATCAGCTTGCACTTCTGCCGGGACGGCTTTGAATAAGCCTTCACGGGCTCTTGCGCAGCACTAGCAATCAAAATCGCTACCCATTGCCTCAAGCCATCGCAAAGTGAAGGCACGAGAGATGTCTTTGAGATTCTCCGACCAATCCTGCGCAGTCTTCTGCCCGCTCCATCTGCGATAAATTAGTGTATATTCCGGCAACACCAATCCGCAGTAGTGAATTGAAAGCGCGTATATAAGGGCTGCATCGTCTAGGCGTCCCAATGCGGGCCAGCCACCAATCCGCCAGACCGGCCCCGTCCGCATACAAGCCAATGACGACCGAAAAGGGGCTCGTCCGAATTCGACCCACTTCTTTACAACTTCACCCGGCTTATATATACCGGCCTCGAGTAGAGGCTCCTGCATAGCTATCTTCCCGTCGGGAAAAAGCTGACTGTGGTTACCGACAGCCCACGCCGCCATCGGTTCCCTATTAAGTGCCCTAAGCATTGCCAGAAGACCGCCATCCGCCAGCATATCGTCAGCATCTAGCGCCACCAACATGTCTCCATTCGCCCGGGCAAGCGCAAGATTACGCGTGGTTGCCGTGCCAAGCGACGAGCCATTGACCTGGTACTTGATTGCGGGATGAGATAGCAGGTCCGAATCTACCGTCGGGACCGGACCGTCTTCCTGCAAGACCCACTCAAGTCGCCAACCGGCCGGAAGGAATGATGTCTCGATTGAACGCAACGCATCATGCAAAAACTGTACTGCATCCGGCGAACATGCCGTTATTATGGATACCTTAGACAAGGTCTGCCGCCCAACTGCTACAAATTAGACCTACTAGCGTCCCTCACGCGTCGAAGGTCCTCAGACCCATAACGCCGTCGTTCGCTAGACGGGAAAAGTACTAGATGTATCGCAAGTAGAGGAAGGAAGTCATTCGTCGCCAAGCCTCCTCTCTAGATTACCGATGTATTGGGCGCTCTCATCGGCCTCTGGCACGCCCAGCGTCCTATAAAGAGCCTCCGCCTCGCTGGCGAGATCCATTGCCTCCTGGACCCGTCCGGACAGTTCCCGAATCTTTGCGAGACCCATAAGAGATCGCGCTTCTTCCTCGTGGATTCCAATGCTTCTCGCTCGCTGAAGGACTGACTCAAAGCCGCGCACCGCATCTACGACATCCCGTCCGTTGAGCACCGCCTCAGCACGGCTGTTTCGTACCTTTAGCTCAAGGTTCTCAAACCTCAGTCGTGCGCAGATTTCGAGAGCTTCATCGTAGATGCTAATAGCTTCAGCGAATCGTCCTTCCGCTGCATACGTCAGGCCAAGATTCTCAAGCGCTTCAGCCTCTCCGTAATGATGCTCTATCTCTCTTTGGAGTCCGATGGCTTCTACATGGCGAGCAACCGCTTCCTGGAAGCGGCCTGTGCTCCTGTATAGGCGGCCCAAACTGTCCAGCGTGCTTGCCTCTCCAAGATCATGACCCAGCGAGCGGTGGCCGATGATCGCTCTTTCGTGGGGGCCGAACGACTCCTCATAGCGCCCGAGCCGCCATAGCACATAGCCGATATTTCCCTCGGCATTAGCAATTCCCACTTGATCATTGTACAGCTTGTATAGCCTCAGCGCTTCTTGATGCTCAGCGAGCGCCTGAGTATAATCGCCTCGACTGGATAGGACCAGTCCAAGATAGAAATGCGACGTCGCACCAGTCTCATCAATGCTGTTCACTTGTTGAATATGTATTGCCTGCATCAAATGATCGCGAGCCTCGTCGAACCTTCCAGCTAGCCTGAGGATGAGGCCAGACAACTGCAACGACAACGCTTCTGCCCTGCTATCTTCCCTCAGATGTGCCGATTGTATTGCGGCATCAGCAATCAGAAGGGCATCGTCGTAATATCCGCTAGTAGTAAGGAAGCGCCAGACTGTAAGCAGATAATCGTCGGCTCTTTGAGGATATGAGTCCTGGACAGCGAGAGCCACGATATTGGCCCGCTCGGAAGCCAGCCAACGCCGCGCGGCAGTACGTTCTGTCACATCCGGTATTGTGGCTTGCCTTGGCGAAATCGACGGCCGTCTCTCGCGATCTGCCGGAAAGAGGACATTCATTGCGATCGCCGCAACGCTCAGGTAATAATTCGACAGGCGAGTGATTGACTCCTGCCTATCGTCGATAGAATAGTATTCATCAGCGAGTGTCGCTGCGTAAGCCTTTACGAGATCATGCATGCGATATCTGCCATCAGCGAACTCTTCGATCAGGCTTGCGCGCCTCAGGTTGTCTAGAGCGAATTGACTACTTCCGCGGCTGAGACCCGTCAATGCCTCAGTGGCGAATATGTCGAAACTGGCTCCTGGGTGCAGCCCGAGCATGCGGAATACATGGGCGTCAGAAGGTTGGAGTCGGTTGTATGACCAGGAGAATATTGAGGACATTGCTGTCTCCGAATCTGATCTGTCGCTTAGAATCTCCATGCGTCGCCGATGGTCCTGGAGCTCATCAGATACCCTCGTGAGGCTTTTGAAGGGTTGGATTGCTGTAACCTCGGCAACGATCCGCAGAGCAAGTGGGAGCCGTGCGCATTGGTGAACCAGGGATAGTAGATGCTGCCTGTCTTGCATCGCCCGAGTTCCGATTAGCTCTTGCAACAGCGTCGCCGCGTCCTCTGTCGGAAGTAGCTCTAGCTCTATCCTCCGAGCTCCATCGCGCGCAACCATGCCTGGGAGGGATTCACGACTCGTCACTACCGCTAGGCTGGAATGCCCACCAGGAATGAGGGGGCGCACTTGATCGACCGAATATGCATTATCAAGAATGAGCAAAACCCGCCTATTCGCGAGTATGGTGCGAAGTCTCGCGGATCGTGTTGACACATCGGCCGTCTTTTGAGCATCAGGGTATCCCAAAGCATCGAGTATAGCAGCCAGAGCTCTAGCTGGAGAGAGTGGATCATATGGACCATAGCCTTGCAGATTGATATAGATCTGACCATCGGGGAAAGAGCCGAGAGCGGCGTAAGCCCAGCGTGTCGCTAGTGCCGTCTTCCCGATTCCAGGGCCGCCCGTAATAAGTACAAGCGGCATCGCTCCTGAGCCCTTCTCAACTTCCTCGATCAAGGAATGCAGCTCGGAAAGCTCCTTCTGCCGGTCGACAAAATTGGCCACATCGCGCGGCAGCTGTCGGGGTATCCTCAGGCTTATATCTTGCTGTTTATCTTCGCCGACCAGGAAGTAATTGTGTTGGACATTGTTCTCGCCATATTGGAGTCCCTGCACACTTCTGCTTGGGTGAGAATCGTCCAGTCCATCATGGACGTCAGCGCCATCGGCCAATTTATGTTCCTGTTACTGCCTGTGTGGACCTGGTTACTGCTCGAGCCGACGTGCTGCCGCTGCTATCTCGCGGTGCAGCACATCGGCGGGATGTGGAATGTCATCTTGTCTATGACATCGCCAACCTGAAGACCTGCGCCCTTGTGCGTGCATGGGTGCTTGTCGGCTCGGCCTTCCTTGTTATCCTTGTGCAGGACTAGGGCTTCCATGCGCTCGCCGCTCTTGATGAAGTCGTGCGGGTCGACGTCGTGCTTGATTGACAGCTCGCGGGACGGAGTCACACCTTCGGTCTCGCAGCCGATGTCCAGCAGAGCCCCATCCTTGTCGGTCTTGACGACTCTCCCCTCGACGAGGTCGGTGCGGCCACCACCGCCAGCGCAGGCGCCTCTGCGCCTGGGACGACGTGAGTTTCGACGTATGGCCGATGAACCTGTTCTCCTGGACGTTGTGGTCACCGACCTGCACGCCTTGTCCGCCGACGACCTCGACCGGGCCGCCGGGCACTGTCGCCCATCATCGTGCTCGCTTCAGCCGCCCGGCGGGGCGTTGAATGTGTTCTCCTGCCTGTTGTGGTCACCAATCTGCACACCCTGTGAACCCCGTACATCGACGGTATACTTCCCGGCCCGCGATCCCGCAGCATCCAGAAGGTCCATCAGCGCCTGCGCTGCCGCCACCAGATTAGAATCCCGGTCAGCCCCGGCGTCGCCCAACTCAGCTGCCAGTGGTGCCTCCCAAACCTGGGGAGCTTTCTCGTGCTTGGCGAGCACCAGCGCCGCATCGGGTCGGCCAGCGAACCGCTTCTTCACCAGACCCATTAGCTTGATATAGGCGTCCTTCGCCGCAGACGACAAAGAGTCCGTAATCCCTGCGGCAGCGCCCGCGGCGAGCGCGCTCACGATCAGCGTGATCGGATCCATGTTCCCCCTACCGTCAGCGGTATTGTGACATTACGGCACCCCGCCATAGGTCTGGTATCACTATTTCACATCTGCTGTCGGTCGCCACGTGTGTAGTCTCCCACCTTGGATGCCTTGACTGGCCTGCCGCAAAGCGGGAGCCGCGATAAGATGTCGATCTTTGTCTTAGCCCAGCAATACCGCCCCGGGCTGGGACCGCGTCATCGGGGGCAACGTCCCGGCCGAGTGGCTCGGCACGACGGTGGGCGTGATCGCCGGCCCGGTTCGAGGCTGCGGTGCGGCGTGAGCTGCCCCGCTGGGGCGCGGCCCGGCCGTGCCTGCGGATTGTGCGTGCCGTCTTCGCTGCCCTGGCCGATCCCGCTGGTGTCGCCGCGCACCGGCCCGGTGCCCTCGAGCGCGTGCAGCTGGCCCTGGGCGACTGGCAGGACACCCGGGAACGGCTGGCTGACGTCGAGGCCCGCATGGTCGCCGTGCTGGACGAGCTGGGCCTGACCGGGCTGGTCACCACCATCGCCGGGCTCACGGCGGCCGGCGGCGGCGATCTTGGCCGAGACCGGTGACCCGGCCCGCTTCGCCTCCCCGCGGTCGCTGGTCAAGCACGCCGGGCTGTGCCCCCGCGACAACGCCTCCGGCGCCTTCCAGGGCAAGACCTCGATATCTGGCCGCGGACGGCCCCGGCTGCGGGTGGCCGCCTGACGCGCGGTCTGGGCCGCACTGCCGAACAACGCGGTGATGGCCGCCCGGTTCACCCACCTGACCACCCGCCAGGACAACCGGCTGGCCCGCCAGCAGGCCCGCACCGCCTGCGCCGCTGCCCTGCTGCGCTGGATCCACGTCGTCGTCACCCGCCGGGTGACCTGGGACCCCGCCATCGCCGCCGCGAGCCCGCCGCTGCAGCAGGCCGCATGAACCCAGCGCCAGCAGCCAGCTGACCACCGCCCGCGGCAACCTAAGCCGCGGCGCCACAAGACCCGGGCGGGGCAAGCCCGAACGTCCCTCGAGGAACCACCTCGCGCAGAAGCATGGGCAGCCCCGCCGTCTCCTCACCCAGCTCGATTCACGCTGTCGGGAACCCCGAAAGCTAGGCAGAGCACGAGGAGACGGCGGAGCACCCGCCCGACTTGACATACGCCGCGTTACGGTGCTTCTGCCGCCGACCGTGCGGTCTCGCGATTAGGTCCGTCGGTCGTGCAGCTCACGGTTCCGCAGACTCGCGGGCGTGGCTGCGGACGATCCTGTCCGGCAGTGAGCCGAGGGATTCGGTGCGTAGCGTCTTCCGGCCCGATGCACGTGCGTCTGCTGCTGGATCGGTTACGATCCGGCCTGGGAGGGCGGCGGCCATGAAGCTGGCGGAGGCGAAGGATATGGTCCTGGGCCTCATCCTGGCCGGGCAGCCGGAGGCGGCGCGGTCGCTCATGGTCAGCCCGGCCTCTCCGGACGGTGATCCGGGGAAGTTCCTCATCGACGGGAAGGTCGCGCGGGCCATCCACCGCTTTAATGGCTGGCAGGTGCCGATCAGCCTGGGATGGTTCGGCGGCGGCTACGACCCGCCCGTCATCAATAAGACGGCGTTCTACTGGTACGCGTTCGCCATCCCGGAAAGAGGCATGTACCTGGCAGATCACTACTTCATCTGCGACTACCTGCAGATGCGCGAATGGGTCCTGGCCTTTGCTGCGCCGCTGGGCCAAAGCCATCGCGATCACGCCTCTTGGCGGTGCGACCTGCGACTGTACCCAGGCGAACGGGCCGGCTACTTCCGCTGGGGCGATGAGCCCCTGGGCGTCAGCGGGCAGCCCGGGCGGGTCTTCGAGGTCGACAACCTCGCGACGATCGCCGTGCCGCCTCCCGCGGGCCAGCACGTCGGCGGCTACGGCGCTGGCGGGGAGTCGGCCGCGCACAAGCTGCTGAAGCTATATGTGGCTGATCACCCGCTCGAGTTCGGCCTGAGCGCCGCCGCCATAGCCCACGTCGAGTACCCGTTTGCCACCGGTGACCGGGTCGACGTGATGTTCGAGAATCACCTACCCGACCGGACCGTAATCGAGGTGGAAGTGGAGGGCGAACGCGAGGTCTGCGTGGGCATCCACCAGGCCATCAAGTACCGCTCGCTGGCCGCGGCCGACGCCGGGTACCCGCTGGTGACCTCGCGAGTCAGGTCCCTGGTGGTCGCCTACTCCACCGAGTACGCGAAGGCCCGCGAGCTTGCCGACCGGTACGACATCCCCCTCGTGTCAGTCAATCGTGACAAGGTCCTGACCGGAGCACGATAACGCCGCCAGCATCCCGGGCGCTGCAAGCCTGAGACATGATCCTTTTCAGTTATCTCTCCGAGCAGATGTTTGCTGAACGCACTATGCCACGACTGGCAAGTGGGTTTGTGGCGGTGTTGCCGTCAGGATGTCCTGCCCCTAACCGTGATCTAGTTCGCTTGTGCCTGGCGGGCGGCCTCTCCTACCGTCGCCTGATGACCTAGCGGTACTGGCCGTTGTTCGATCTGCGCCTCGCTTCGCCCGATCTGACGCTTCGCCCGATGGCCGAGGCTGACTTGGCCGCGATCGCCGACCTGCTGCCCGATGATGCGGACAAGACCGGGACGCGGCGGCCTACGATTTCGGCGATGTCCGCATCAGCCCCGGAATCGTCTCCCACCAGCACTACTGGACGGCCCTACGGAACCTGGCGCCCCCGTGCCTGGCGGCTCAGCTTCGTGGTCCGCGTTGCTGGTGAGATCGTCGGGATCCAGGAGCTTGAGGGCAACGATTTCCTCACTTTGCGGACGGTCGACACCTCCTCGTTCCTGATACCTGCGGTGCGTGGCCGCGGCTACGGCAAGCAAATGCGCGCCGCGGTGCTGGCGCTGTCCCTCGGGCCGCTGCACGCGCAGGCGGCCGTCACTTCCGCCTGGCACGACAATCACGCCTCGCTGGACGTACTGTGTGGACTCGGTGGGTCATGCACTGAAAGTCGGCTTTGCCCGCACATTCTTCGTGTGGGTTGTCAACGGTGATCTCCCGCCTACTGACGGCCAAATGCCCTATATAGGCGAGGTTTACAGTGCGGCCTCGTCGCCGGGACGTGCCTCGCCAGCCTTGCTGGCGCGGTCCAGGACAGGAAGCTTCTCCCGTAGTAGCTGCGAACGACGCCGCAGATGCCACCATTTCGGCGTCGGCTCTACCCAACGGGCCGCCAGCCGGTGCTGCAACTCGATGTGGCGGAACTGATACACAGGCCCGGCCTGCCGGAGTACACCGCGTATGTGAGCGTCTTCCAGGAAGCCCATCAGCCGCCACGGCAGCCTGCCGAGCAACGCGAGACGGAAGCGGGCCAACGTATACGGTGTCCAGGCCTCAAAGTACCTGCTAGCTATCAGCCCAAGCCCGATCCCAATCACGAAGCTGCCTGGCAGGCCGTCCCAGACCCTAGACTCAAAGGTGCCGCTAGATTTGCTCGGCGCGTCGGCGATGACTATTGCGTTGATTAGAGCGAAGAAGGGGCTAATCACCATGGCCGCCACCGCTACTCTAATCATGACGGCTCTTCGGTCACGTTCTAAGAGGGCACGTGGGCTCGCCACGGTGAGGCTATCCGGTACGGCCTCGAATGCAATTACTATACCAATTGGTACGGCGAGCGCAGCCATTGACATAAGCACGGTCGCAAAGACGACGAGAGCGACGTTGGCAGTAATCACGTGACCCTTATAATGCTGGTTCCAGAGCGCCAGTCCGCTCAGCAGGACGCTAAAGGACAGGAGATACCCGATAAGCTTCACCAGCGTGCGTGGCCGGAAGCGCAATCCGCTGGCTGGCGGAACCAACTCCTGCGCTGTCTTTCCTTTGGGCCTCTCATAGCGCGGTTTCTGCGGCAATTGCCACCACGCGAAGTCTGGGCTGCCGACCGTATGTTCCAGATGATGGGCGAGGTACACGAGCCAGGATTCAGCCCGTGCGGCCATCCAACTGCCGACATCCCGGTAGGCGGCGGGTATGAATGCATCGGACAGGAGGGACTCGACTGCCGTACGATCTGCCAGCGCTGCGTCGCATAGCTCGGCCTGATCACGCAGCTCTGCTGCATGATCACCTGGACGGGGATTGTAAATGATCCGGGCGAGGCTGACCATCAGCGGCGCCCTAAGGACTTGGGCAACCGGCGCCTGCGTCCCGAGCAAGGAAAGGACTGGTGCCCACTTTGCCTTTGAGACCGGGCCACCTGCATCATCAACTAGATAGTCTTTGATGACCTTTCTGCTTAGCGGATTGAGCTGTATAGCCGCTGAACCTTGCAGCGTTATCTCTGTGCCCACGGGAGGCCGGACTGTGTTCCGGTATTCCTCAGTGCGGCAGGTCACCACCATCGAGGAAAAAGACTGTATGGCATCGTTGATCCGGCGGATTGCCGACCCGCGAAATGTCTCGGGAATCTCGTCAAGGCCATCCAGGATGGGCATGACGAGGCCTTCCGCCAGCAGCGCCGCGGCATAACTGCCCGCGCCGCTGGTTGGCGGAGCAGGCCTGGCTAGCGCGGGGTAGCTGATGATCAGTTGACCGACCAGCCATTCGCGCAGGTCCTGCTGTTCTGGATTCCACGTCGCCACCGGGAGGAGAAGTGGGACCAGCCCGCCGGGCTCTCTGTCCATCAGCAAGTCCAGCACGAGCCGGACCATGAGGATCGTCTTACCGGCGCCAGGCTCGCCGAGGACCACCAGGCGCCGCGTGGGCACCTTGGCTAGGACGCGCGGCAGATCACGATCCCGGCCTGCCAGCTCGGATGCCCCGGCAGTCCATGAGCATTCATCGGGGACCGTTGGGGAGCCTGCCCGCCCACGGACCTGCTTCTGCAGGACCGACCAGTCCTGGGTGAGTGTGGCAGGATCTGCCGTCTTCCACGAGACGGGCAACGAGTAGGGGACGTCAACACGCCGGTCATACAGCTCGTCGGCCCACTGCTTCTTGACTTTGCGAGCGAGCTGGTCGGCCATCACGCTCACGCTTGTCTCCGTGGAGCCTCGCTGGCTGTCGCGGTAGGCGGCCCAGGTCAGATAGAGCACTGCAGGTGCGCCACCGCCTATCAGCACCGTCACGAGTGTGCTCACCACGTCCAAGTGATCGAGCTGAGCAAGGATGAGGGCCAATGCGGTGGTCACAGCGAGGATCGCTACGGTGCTTCTCCCGGTATAGCGCCAGTCACTCCGGTCACGTCCGCTCGACCGTCTTGACCTTTTCATGAGGGCAGGCTGGCATATGCAGCCGCGCTGCGGAACCGAAATGACGGGGAAGCGACAGGTCAGCCATTGACGATCTTTAAGTGTCCAGGAAGTCCCACTCGGTGCCGAGCACCCATCGAAGGGTTGCCAGCTTGCCGCTGATGTAGCCGTACTGCCATGCCTCTTCGTGGCCTGGGCCGATTGCCTTGTGGAGCGTCTCGCGGCCATACTTAGCCTCGACCTGCTCCCGGACTGCGCGCGTTCGTGCCCGGAGGTCTTCCGCCGTCCCGGGGTCATCCTCGTTCCAGCAGACGTAGTCGCGCACGTATTTGACTCGGTCGAAGTACTCTTCCTCGGCCTCGATGATTTCGGCCAGGGTGCGTGGCTCCTCGTCGTCGATCAGGAACTCGACCTCGTGGTACTCCTCCAGGTACTCGTCGCCGAACTGATCGACCAGCAGCTCGTGGAGGCCCTCCACCTGGTAGATGTAGCGCGACCGGGCGCCGTCGAAGAGATCGGCTAGGTCCGGGTGCGGCAGCCGATGATCCCTGTTGGGCAGGGAGAAGTCCTTGTGGTTCGAGGTGACGAACGCGTAGACATCGTCGGTATCGGCCACGGCGAGCTGGCCGGCGTAGGTCTCGATGATCAGTGCGTCGGCCGTGCTGTTCTTCTCCGCTGTGAACGGTGCCCGCTTGTCGAGCCCCCGCTGTACAGCTCGGGCGTACTCCAGGTCTGTCGGCTCGACCATCGTCCCGGAGCGCAGCAGCTCGTCAATCTCCCGGTGGTTCTGCGGCGCCATCGCGTTGACGAGCGGGATGTGCTGCGCAGTCTCGGCGAGCCACATCTGCTCGTGCTTCTCGTCCGCGTACTCGCGCAGCTCCCGGCGTAATTGCCGAAGCCTGTCGAGCACGCTGGTGGTGACCGCCGCCTCAGAGCGCACACGGTTCCGGTCGAACTCCTCGATCACGACGGGAGGGATGAGCAGCTCCAGCCTGCCCTGGTACTTGAGAACGCGCAGCGGGACGATCCACTGCTGGCCGGTTCGGCGCCCGGCTAAGTCGAGCCAGGCCGAGGTGTCGATAAGGAGCCGCAGCACGAGCGATCATGCTACGCCCGATTAAGAGGTGACCGGCAGCCCGTTGATCCGGGACAATCCAATCCGTGGAAGCCACTGGTGCGAACAGGCGTGACAAGCCGAAGCGTGTGCCCCTAGCTGGCTGCATCTTCTGCGTCGGGAGACCCCTCACCGGCGAGCATGTCCTGCCCCAGTGGCTGAGGACGTTCGCCGGGCTCGACTACCCCGATGGGCGGATCGAGCTGAAGAGGGACGACGAAGTGACGCACGAGAAGAGCGCCCCGGCGTTCAGCCAGAAGTTCCGGATCGTTTGCGAGAGCTGCAACACCGGCTGGATGCACGAACTGGAGGAGGCGGTCAAGACCGACTTCGCCGCGATGGTGCACGGCAAGCCGACCATCCTTACGTCGCAAACGGCCAGGTACATCGCAACCTGGCTCGTGAAGACCTTCTGCGTCTTCGAGTACGCCGACCACGTAACAGGTGAGAACATTCCGCGCGAGCACTATGACCAGCTCTTCGAGCGCAAGACCTGTCCGCCTGACTGGTGCCAGGCCTGGGTTGCCAGCGCGTCGGTGCCCCGACCAGGGGACTCACCTAGTGGAGAAGTGCTGCGAGCGCATCAACGTCCACGCCAATGCCGTGACCGGCGAAGAGCAGTACTGGTGGTTCGGCACGATCAGGATCGGAGCGGTAATGTTGCAGGTGGTGGGCAGCCGAGGCGACCGTCCAGTGCATCTCGACCGGAAGTACCTTGGAGACCGGGTGGTGCAACTGTGGCCCAAGGAGCGGCTGCTGATGAGGTTCCCGCCCGGCCGCCTGGTGAGCTTTGAGGAGATGCGGCCAGGGGAGATGGGATCGATGACTGCCGAACTCGTGCCTATGCGAGGTCAGAACACTGCCGCAGACGATCACGTCGAGCACGTCGCTAAATCGGGCCGAAGCTGTTGATCAGCGCTCAGCCTGCGGCGCGTATAGAAGAACGTTTTAATCATCCGGCTGATGACGTCGCGGGCCAAAGAGCCCGCTGGGTCGTCAATGAAATAGCCGATCGCTCCACGTCCGTGGTGGCCTCCGGGCAGCGTGTTCGATTGGCTGATCACTTGATGGTGTAGGTGATGATCACGACCCGGTTGGCGGGACTGCTCGGGTCGGGGTAGGGCTGGTTGACATTGCCATGCCCGGTCATACGGCTGATCGCAGACGGGGGCACCCCGAGGTGGTTAATCAGGAGGTTCGCAATGGTCTGCACCTGTTCCTTGCTGAGCTCGCGGTTGGAAGCGTAATCCACCGCAGGCTCGCCCTTGGCGTTGAGCGGCCCCTCATACGACGTCCACCCGTCCCTTTCAATGGGAAGTGACACGGTGCCACGGAAGACGGCGCGTTTGGCAGTGATTTCACCATCGGCGTGACGAGCACGCCTTGGCGGCGGTGCTGGATTGGTGAGGGGTTGCGGGCAGGCTGGGCTGGACGGTTCCGGCGTCGTGATTCACCTGCCCATCTGGTTGGGGTCTGGCTGACGTATCTTGACTGGCCAGCTGGGCGGGCCGTATGGTGCGCCGGATGCCGGGGGCGCTGCGGGGGATCTGGGCCATGAGGTGGTCGCGGCCGCGGGCTCTTGTTGTCGCTTCGGCAACGAGGTCGTGTGCCGCTTGGTCGATGAGCGCCGCGCGCAGGAGCAGCGCTGGGTCCCGGATGCGGAGTTTGCGCAATTGCTGTTCGGCCCGGCCCGGCATGTGCATCACCCCGGATGGCTGAGGCGCAGGCCGCTGTTCTGGAAGGTGGCGCTGGTCTTCTCGAGCTGGGACGGATGGCCGGGGGATGGCGCCCAGCACGCTGCTCGGCGCGCTGACCAGGGCCGCGAGACGGTCCAGCGCTATGGCGGCGCGAGCGGTAGCCGTGATGGCGGCGTCGTAGCCGGACAGGAGCGCGTCGGTGTGGGAGCGGGGCGCCCGGGCGTAAGGGGCCGGGATGTCGTAGTTCTCGGGCAGCAGGCGGGTCGGTACGCAGAGCCGGTTGTCAGCGACGGCCACGACGACTGCTTGGTGGTCGGTGACTGCGACCCGGGTGATCGCGTCGGTGGCGTGGTGGACGGCGGTCAGCACGGCAATGATGCCGCCGGGGGTGCCAGCCAGGTCGGCGGGATCGCGGATCGGGCTGGCTTGGTGGTGGCTGGGTGCCCAGTGCGGGTTGCGGTAGGCCAGCCGGCCGGTGCGCAGTGCGAGGTCGGCGATCTCGACTGCGACGGGGGTCATGCCCGCGTGGGGGGAGGTGCCGGTGGTGAGGATGTCCCAGTGGCCGGCGATGGCGCGCCAGGATTGCCAGGCGCAGGTCATGTCATCGGCGGCGGCGGCCAGCCTGGCTGGCAAGTCAGTATCCGGGCTGAGCTGGCTGGCGCGTTCGGCGAGGGCACGCAGGATGAGCTCGCTGCCGTGGCCGGTGATGGCCGCGGCCAGGGCGTGGCAGCGCCAGGATGCGGAGGTGGCGGCCGGTGACCAGCGGGCGTCGTCGGCGAAGGTGAGCGTCGCATGGCGAACCCGTTCGGCGGTGAGCGGGATGTGTTCGCACAGCCGGGAAACCGGCTCGCCGGTGGCAGATGGCGGCCGGGGCGGCGGCGCGTTGACGGGGATGGCCTCGAGCAGCTTGCGGGCAGCGAGGCCGGGGTGGCGGGCTGGCTGGGCGGCTTGGATGGCTGCGCTGGCTAACAGCAGCCAGGGCTCGGCGGCGCGCAGCGCCAGTTGCGGCGCGGTCGGCGTCCGCTGGGCGGCGGGGTGGCTTCGTGACTGCTTGCCGGCCCACAGGGCCAGGGTCTGCGTGTATCCGGCCAGCACGCCGAGCAGGGCCGCGGTCACGGGCGCCGAGGTGATGACCGGCGCCCAGTAGGACTTCCTTATCCGGATGCCGCCGGTCCCGGGGGCGACGTGGGTTTGCAGGAGGTCCCGCCCCGCGGCCAGGTGGTCGGCTGCGGCCGACAGGTGCCCGGCCACCTGATGGGATGTACAAGCTTGCGTGGCGGTGAGGCCCGCCGCGGCGGGCCGCAGGCTCCGGGCGGCGCGATCAAGGGTCAGCTGGGCGGGCGCGGCCCGCGCCGCCGTGTCGCGTTCTGGTCCGGCGCAGGGTTGGGAGTCGCCGGGCGGTGGCAGGTCGGTCAGGAAGCGGGCCATGGTGGTGAGCAGACGGTCGAGTTGCCGGATGACGCGGCGCAGCGCGTCGTAGGACAGGTCGCCGCGGAAGGACACCGCGGCGGCGATGTGCTCGTCGGCCGGGCCGAGGAAGTCACCGAAGACCGGCGTCGCGCTCGCCACGGGTCATCAGCTCGCAGATCCGCCGGGCCGCGGCCGCGCCCTGCTGGCAGGCGGCCTGGTCGCCCGGTACCTCCGCCAGGACGGCGGCCTGGCGCAGACGCTCGCCGAGCGCGGCCGCGAGCACGGCCAGGGCATCAGCTGCCTCGCCGGCGCCGGTCTCTTCCGGCAGCACCTGGCCGGGCCGGGCCTGGCCGGCCGGGGGCAGCGATGGCGCGATGGTGAGCGCCTCACGGCCGTCGACGGCGGCGTTCGCCGTGGTCATGAACGCGGCGAACAACGTCGGCACCCGGTCCTGGTGGTCGCGGGCCGCCATTCGGATGGCCTCGAACGCGTCGAAGCCGGCCGCCAGGATCTCCGGCAGGATGACAGCCTGACCGAGACGGGCCCCGATCTCGTGATTCTCTGGCATGTCGCGAACCTTCCCTCGGGTCGGCTGGCCAGAGCCCGGCGCGGTGCCGGGGAAGCCCGGTTCGGCTGCGGTCATGCGGCCCGCCCCGCGGCGAGCCCGATGCTGCCGGCGATGTGGCGAAGCTGCTCATTAGGGAAACGATGACCATGACCGCGCAGCTGCCGGGCCAGGGTCCGCTGGCTGAGCCGCTCACCACGCGCCGCCGCATCCTGGTAGATGACCCGGGCATCACGCAACAAGCCCGGCCGGATCCCCGCGGCGTCGCGGTACCGGGCAACCTCACCCGGCCAGCGCAGCGGAACCCCGGACCCGCTGCTCGCCCGGGTGCCCGCACTGTCCGGGGCGGGTACCGGCGGTGGAGCGAGTACCAGCGCCGGGACGACGCGCGGTTCCCGGGCGGCGGCGCAGCCGCGCTGGCGGGTCATCTTCAGCACCAGCAGCCCGACACTCAGCCCGGCGAACGCGGCGACCGGGCTGGTCGCGGCGGTCAGCCGGTCGGACAAGACGACCGGGTGGCCAGGCTCGGCCTGGATATGGCCGATGTTCCCGGCGATGCTGACCGCCAGCCCGGTCAGCGCGATCGTCCACGGCCAGATCCGCTGCCGGGCGGGCCAGCCGTCCAGGTATGCCACGTACAGGGCAAGCTCGCCGACGGCCAGGAAGACGTCGATCTCCGCAGGCCACGACATCGCCTGCCAGCCAGTGAGCCGATGGTGGACAGCCCAGGCGTACAGGCCAGCGTAGCTGTGCGCCAGCGCGTTGGCGCTGGCCAGGAGCGCGATCACCCCGATCGCGTACAGTGCCGCACGGCGGGTCCGCAGGTTCACGCTGACCTCCTCGGTCGCCGGGTGACGGGTTTAGTGCTGCGGCTGCGGATGCGGGTAAATGCTTCGACAGCACTCTCGTCGGCGTCGGGCAGGGTGTGCAGGTATCGCTGAGTCGTCATGATCGACGCATGCCCAAGACGTTCCTTGACGACCTGCAAGTCGGCTCCGCCGGCGAGCAGCCAGGACGCATGCGAATGGCGAAGATCATGAAATCGTGGCAAGTCCGTCAGGCCCGCGCTCTCGCAGGACGGGCGCCAGACCATGCGCCGGAACCAGTTTCGGCCGATGTGCTCGTCCTCATCCGCCGCGCGAATCGGGCGCGGAGACCGGCCTAAGGCCGCGCGGTGCTCGGCCCGGTAGTCGGCGAAGACGCGTCGGCAGTACAGACACCGGCACCGGCCGGCGTTGTAGGCGCTGAGCGTCCCGTGCCGGTACCGGTGACCGGCGGCATTGGGCTCGGTGAACTCCAGGGAGACAGCTTCGATGACCTCGCGAAGGGGTACAGGCGGCGTCGCACGCCGGGCGAACAGAAGGCCATCATGGCCCAGGCCGCCGGCTGTGATGTGGGCCTTCAGCTTGGCGGCGATCTGCGGGCTGAGCTTGAGTCGTCGGTATTCCTTGTCCTTGGGATAGAGCCTGACCAGGAACCGCCGGCCCTCGGGGTGGAACTCCCGGTTGACCTCGGTCACCTTGCGGCTCACGGTCAGCATCCGGGTGGCAAGGTCAAGATCCTTGACCCGGAGTTCGGCCAGCTCACCCCACCGCAGCCCGCTCTCGATGGCGGTCTCGACCAGGAGCTGGGCGTCGGCATCCGGCAGCGCCCCGTAGACCACGTCGAACTGCTCCGGGGTGACGATTGTCCGCACGGTGGCGGGCACGGTGGGAATCTTCACGCCTCGGCACGGGTGAATGTAGGTGACCTGATCGTTGAGAGCGGTCGTGAAGATCGAGCTGAGGATCGAGCTTTTGCAATACTGGATGGTCCACGCCGACTGGCCCTCGCGTTGCATCAGGCCGATCCATTCACGGATGTGCTCGGGAAAGATGTCAGCCATGCGCATCGGGCCCAGCGCCGGAAGGATATGGGCGCCCAGGTAATAGGTGTACTTCTCCCGGGTGGTCGGCTCCAGCACATGGTTGGGCAGCCACCGCTCCTCGACGTACTTGCGGAACGTCTGGCGCCCGCGTGCCGGGTCGCCGACCCGGCCCTGACGTAGTTCTACCTCGGCATTCTGCCACGCCCGATTCGCGGCCTTCTCGCTGGCGAAGGTCCCTGCGGATCGGATCGAGCCGCGCAGGTCGATGTAGGTAGCCGTGTACCGGGCCTTCCCGTCCTTGCGGACCCGCTTCCTCGCGAACCCCATGGGTAGCCGGGCCTCCTTGATAGTTTGTCATTCATTTGTCATCGGACTCTGCGTCACCACGAGGCACCCGATAGCATGGGCTGGCATTTAAATTACCTGCCTGACCAGCAGCTTAACGAAGAATCGCCAGGATGGCCAAAAAGAAATGTGAACGATAATCCGCCCTCTCAAGGCGGTAGCGCCGGTTCAAATCCGGTCGGGGCTACACGAGTAGCAGCAGGTCATGGGCCTGATCGCCGGTCGCGGCGGTCGGGCCTTTGATCATTTGCAGGGCAGGATGTGGGCA
>Ga0335081_10002827_pt1 | contig 27335 bp, 22 predicted proteins | sample Lox_Sample_35_FD_206713 | JGI IMG/M metagenome (GOLD analysis project Ga0335081, IMG submission 206713) | Soil microbial communities from Loxahatchee National Wildlife Refuge, Florida, United States - Lox_Sample_3.5 | ecosystem: Environmental > Terrestrial > Soil > Wetlands | place: USA...
AACCCCGTTCACTACATCTCTCTGTTTTCGCACGCGCGACCGTCGGCGGGCCAGCTGAAAGCCAGCCCACGTCGGGGTTGGTGACGCGGCCTTATAAGCCGCTGTGGTGGTCGGCCGGACGTTGGGCGGCGGTCCCGTGCTCGGCGGGACTCACGCCATCCGAGTCAGCGTTACCACGGGAGGTAGGTGCGGCACCCGTGCCCGGCGCATCCGTGCCCGCCGCGCCCGCGCCCCCCGCACCCGCCGCTGGGGCACCTGTGCCACTGGCTCGGGCGGCGGCTGCCTTTGCGGTGCCGCCGGCGGCCCGCGGCGCACCACGGCGCGGCGCCACGGCAAGCCCGCCCGTGATGTCAGGTGCCGCTGCCACGCCGACAAGCGCATAGACCACGGAGCCGTCGACCGTCTCTTTTTCGAGAAGAAGGTCGACGAGTCGATCGAGCTGCTCACGGTGCTCCCTCAGCACTTCCGTGGCGCGCCGCTCGGCCTCCCGCAGCAAGCGTGATACCTCGGCGTCGATCTCCGCCTGGGTCTGCTCCGCATACGGGCGGCTGGTCATCTCGGTGCCACTTCCGCCGAGGAACACCGATCCACCCAGGGGGTACCCGACCGGGCCGACGGCGTCCGACAGGCCGAATTCACGCACCATCTTCGTGGCGAGGTCCGTGGCCTGGGCGAGGTCGTTCGCGGCACCCGTCGAGCCTTGCCCGAACACGACGAGTTCCGCCGCGCGGCCTGCCAGGCGGACCGCGAGGCTGTCATCCAGGTAATCCTCGCCGTACAGGTGACGCTCGACGAGCGGAAGCTGCTCGGTTACCCCAAGTGCCTGGCCTGCGGGCAGGATGGTCACCTTCGCGACCGGGTCCGCGTGCTCGGACAGCGCGGCGACGAGCGCGTGGCCGGCCTCATGGACCGCGACCGCCTGTTTTTCCTCCGGAAGCAGCACATTGGAGCCCTCACGCCGCCCGAGCAAAAGGCGGTCACGGGCGTCTTGGAAGTCGTTAGCGGTCAGGACCTCCCGGCCACCTCGCACCGCGTTGATCGCTGCCTCGTTCGCCAGGTTGGCAAGGTCGGCGCCGGAGAACCCGGGTGTCCCGCGTGCGACCACATTCAGGTCAACGTCGTCGGCCAGTTTCTTGTCCCGGCAGTGCACGGCCAGGATCGCGGCGCGCTCGGTGAGATTGGGCAGCGGGATGGTAATCTGGCGGTCGAACCTGCCCGGCCGCAGCAGGGCGGGATCGAGTACCTCGGGCCGGTTGGTCGCCGCAAGGACCACGATGCCGGAGGCGGACTCGAAGCCATCCATCTCGGACAACAGCTGGTTGAGGGTCTGTTCGCGCTCGTCGTTGGCGACCACCACGCCGCTTCCCGCGCGCCGGGAGCCGATGGCGTCGATCTCGTCCATGAAGATGATGGCCGGAGCGCGCTTGCGCGCCTCTGCGAACAGGTCACGCACCCTCGCCGCGCCAACGCCAACGAACAACTCGACAAAGCTCGAACCTGCAACCGAGAAGAACGGGACGTCGGCCTCGCCGGCCACCGCGCGTGCGATCAGGGTCTTCCCGGTTCCCGGCGGGCCGATCATCAGCACGCCGCGCGGTGTGTTGGCCCCGGCGCGCCGGTATCGGTCGGGCCGCCGCAGGAAGTCGACCACCTCCGCGATCTCCGCCTTCGCCCCCTCGTAACCCGCGACATCTGCGAAGGTCGTCTTGGGCCGTTCGGCGTCGAATACCTTCGCCTTCGACCTCCCCACGCCCGCGATGCCCTGAAGCTGGCCGACCGCACCGCGGGAAAGCCGCATCCACAGCCAGCCGAGTACGAGGATCGGCAGCAGGAAGATGAGCCACGACAAGACCTCGGAGCCGAATGACGGCCCTGGCGGCGAGGCGACGATCTGCACATTGGCCGCCTCGAGCCGGTCGAGCACTGCCGAACCGGCGAGTTGCACGGGTATGACTGTGTTGAACGCATGACCGTCGGTCAGCGTGCCCGTTGCCGGACCGGTCGACTGAATATTGACCGTCTTGACCTTGTGAGCACTGACGTCACTCAGAAACTGCGAGTAGGTCAGGTTGACCTGCTGCGCGGCGTGCAGCGTCGGCAGCACTATCCAGAGCAGCAGCGTCGCCAGCAGGGCGATCGGCAGCAACCAGTGCCGCCAGGCTGGCGGTGGCGGAGGTGCCGGTGATGAGGGCCGGTCGCCCGGCGGTGACGGCTGAGCCTGCTTGGTCATGGACCTTCCTCCGTCCAGGGCCGGCCGGCCAGGACCGCCACGACAATCCGCGGTGGCCCGTCACGGAAGACTGACGTCACTGTAACCAGGTCTAACCATAGGCGAATGACCTGATCACCAGACCGGTGCGTGGCTTTGGCCCGAACGAAGTTGACTTGCGGGGCATTTGCTCCCCGCTGGCCGCCAAGGCAAGCACCTCCGCCACTTCCGGCGGATTGCAGATCACGGCTGTGCCGCCGGGCGCAGCGGCCTCAATCGCGGCGGCCGCGTCGTTGTGCACCATGTGCACCGCCCTCTGGTCGTCGCGGATTCGCCAGATTTCCCTGATGAGCAGTTCGTGCAGCACGGAGGTGTCGAGCCGGCGCCAGCGCTCGCTGCACCCGGATGGTGCTGCTGCGGCCAGTTTCACCGGATCCGGGTCGGTGAGCAGGTGGTACCCGCCATCGCCAGCGAGCAAGAACGCAGTACCACGACCGATCGCCCTGGAGCCCGCCCTCCGGTCCGGGGCCCTCCGGTCCGGCGCCCTCCGGTCCGGGGCCGTCCGGTCCCAGCCGGTCCCGTCCCAGCCGGTCCCGTCCCGGCCGGTTGGGCCCGAGCTTTTGTCGCCCGAGCTGGTGTGGCCACATGCGGCGTGTTCCCCGGCGGTGCCGGCGTCGTCCAGCGCGCGCAGGGCCGCGTCCAGGCCGATGCCGCGCGGCAGCGTGCGCACGGTGAATGCCGACCGGGCAAGCTCGGCCGCGGTGGCAGTCGGGAAGTCGGTAATCACCCGGTGGATAGGGTCGATGCGCGGCGGGTAAGCACTCAAATCCACAAGCAGTGCCAGCCCGTAGTCCCACGGACCGCTACCGTGGCCGTCCGCGTGCCGTTGCGCCCGAAGCTCGAGGTACGCGGCGTAACGGTGGTGCCCGTCTGCTATCACCGCCTGGCGCTCGGCGAGGTCAGCAGCGGCAGCCGCTACGCGGACCGGGTCGGTGACCGTCCACAAGCGGTGAGTAACCCCGTCGGTGACAGCTTCGATCGTCGGCAGCCGAGTGTCCGCCACCTCGTCCACAAGCTGGCTCGCAGGTCCGCCACCCTGGTACACGAGGAAGATCGGCTCCAGGTTGGCCCCGGTGGCCTCCATGAGCCGGCGCCGGTCAGCGACCACGACGGGTGTCACTCCCTCATGCGGCAGCACGATCCCTGCCGCGGGCGAGGCTAGCGCGATCGCGCCGATCAGGCCGCGCTGCAGCCCCGGCCACGTGCCCCGCCACGACCCGGCATCCTCGCCTGCCCGCTCCTCGTAGACGTACAGGCTCGCCTCGGGGTCGGGCACGAGAACGCCGTCCGCGATCCACTTGCGCAATGTCTGGGCCGCGACACCATACCGGCTATCTGGCTCGGCCTTGCCGTCGCCGTCGCCGTCGCCGTCGGCGGGCAGCGTCAGCCGGACAACGTTGTGCGGGTCCGCGGACCGGAGCCGCTCGGCGGCTGCCGCTCCGAGGACGTCGTACGGTGGAGAGGTGACTTCCGCCATGCCGCTCACCCGCTCTGGTGCATAGCGGACGCCGCGGAACGGCGCAAGCACAAGACCGGCTGGCTCTTGGATCACCGGTGGCCGGCGGTGCCCGCGACGAGGCTGCCCGCGAGTGGGCTCGCACTCCTGCGGGAGGTTGTCATCAGGAAAGGTTTGCACACATGTCACAAGGATGGGGCGACTGCGGGGATTCCCGCGCGGACGAGCCGCGAGACGGCGGTCGCGTGGCTGGCGCGCCGCAGGGCGATGTCTACGACTGGTACCGTCGCGGGCTGGACCTGCTGAAGCGGCGCAATCCAGCCGCGGCGGCGGAGCTTCTCGAGCATGCCGCGGCCGCCGAGCCGGCCTCGCGCAGCATCACCGAGGCGCTCGCCCGTGCCCAGTTCGACACCGGGAGGTACGAGGCGGCCGCGGACAGCTTCCGCCGGATCGTGGAGAGCAGCCCGTCTGATGACTACGCCCGCTTCGGCCTGGGCCTGTCACTCGCCCGCGCGGGTGATCCGGCCGCGGCGGCCGGGCATCTGGCCCTGGCTGCGGCGATGTGCCCGCACGTAGGGCACTACACCACCGCCCTGCGCGGCGTGCGGGCCACACTCCGCTCGCTCGAGCGCATGTGAGCGGCCAGCCGGCGGGCGGGCCGAGGCAAGCGCCCGGACTGCGGAGCTGCCCTGGCCCGCTGACCGACGCCTACGACACCGCGCTGCTTGACCTGGACGGCGTGGTGTACCTGGGCGGCAGCGGGATCCCAGGTGCGGCGGAGGCATTGCAGAAGGCGGCCGCGAGCATGGGGCTCGCGTACGTGACGAACAACGCCTCGCGCACCCCGCGGGCCATCGGTGAGCAGCTTGGGCAGCTTGGCGTCCCGGTCCGGCCGGGGTCGGTAATCACCTCCGCGCAGGCTGCGGCGAGACTTCTTTCCGAACGGCTGCCGTACGGATCTGCTGTGCTTGTCATCGGCGGGACGGGCCTGCGGCTGGCCGTGCGGGAGCGCGGGCTCCGCCCGGTGACCACGGCGCTGGATCGCCCTGCCGCGGTGGTCCAGGGCTACCAGCGTGGCATCGACTACCCGGTGCTCGCTGAGGGCTCGCTCGCGGTCGCCGCGGGCGCGATCTTCGTGGCATCCAATGCCGATGCGACCTTGCCCTCCGTCCGCGGTCGCGAGCCGGGCAATGGCGCACTGTTCCAGGTGATCAAGATCGCGACCGGCCGGGATCCGATCGTGGCCGGCAAGCCTGAGCCGCCCATGCACAGGGAGGCGATGCTGCGTACCGGGGCTCGGCATCCGCTCATCGTCGGGGACCGGCTGGACACCGATATCGAGGGCGCGAACCGGGTGGACGCCGACAGCCTGCTCGTGCTTACTGGTGTTAGCCGCGCATCAGACGCGTTGGTGGCGCCGCCGCGCCGTCGTCCCTCCTACGTAGCCGCCGACCTCACCGGGTTGCTCGAGCCGCATCCGGTGCCGACCGGTGGGCAGAACGAGCCGCTGCGATGCAATGGCTGGCAGGCACGCTGGGTCGACGGGGGCACCGCAGGCAATCGTGCCAGCCGCGGTACTACTGGTGCTGATGCTCGTGGGGTTGTTGCTGCTGGTGCTGGCAAAGATGGCCATGATGGCCACCGCGCCGGTGATAGTGAGCGGCTCGAGCTCACCGGTTCCGGTGATCCAATCGATGCGTTCCGCGTGCTCTGCGCCGCGTGCTGGTCGCGGGACGGCGTTGCGGCTGACATGGTCGCAGACGCGCTACGCGTAGCCGGCCTGGACTAGCTACACGTGGCCGGCCTGGACTAGCTACACGTGGCCGGCCTGGACCAGCTGCACGTGGCCGGCCTGGACTAGCTGCACGTGGCCGGCCTGGACTAGCTACGCGTTACGCCTGGCGCGGAGCAAAGTGTCCGTTGAAGCGCGTGAAAATCCACGGATAATACGTCGTTTGGTGCCGCGGGTATTCCCGGTGGAGGTTCGTGAGCCGGTTGTTTGCCCGGTCCGGATCTCAGGCGCCCGCACGCTTGCACGCCAGCGGCCTGACGGCACCCTTGACATTACGCGAGGAGCTTATTAAAGTCGCGTCGTCAAATCGCCGTTCGACAGGATTGCTAGCTGCATATCAGCGGCGCTGCGCAAAAGCTATCGGCGGCAGTCCACGCTGATGGCGGGATCGACACAAACTGAAGTATCGGGGGAATTATATGAGAAGTCTGGCCAGTTGTACCCTCGTGCTGGCGACCGGCGCGTGCCTGGTCTTGGGCACCGGCACCTCTTACGCAGCCACGGTTGGTAACCGAAGTAGCGAGTCCGTGCACCACGCGCGCAGGACTTCAATGGCGGGCCAGGCGCCAAATTATTACGCGCTGAACGGCGGTGGGCTGCATGTGACCTTCACTAGCAGCGGGCTCGTGGGCCAGCCGCAGCTCACATACCAGGATCCGCAGCGCACCCTGCAGTTCTCCGGCTCGCAGATCCGTTACGTCGACAGCGACGCCGGGACATTGGTCAGCGTGACAACGTTCATGACCGTCGACGCGGGCGCGACGGCCTTCTCGCTGCTCATTCCGCGCGTGACGTTGCAGAACGGGAAACCCGCACGCATTCGCACCTTGGGCATTACAACTGTGCGCCGATTGACCATTGATACGCCGGCATACGGCCAGTTGGACACCTACCAGTTCTATCGCCTGACAGGCACCGCGTCGGTCGTCAAGTTCTGAGCGCAGCTTGGCCGCGCAGCCCATGCCGCCCACGTCGCTGGCGCCTACTGGTTGACTCGGGATCCCGCCGGAGCCGGACGCCCGGATCAGCTTCTGGTGCTGCCAGCCGGTGGCGGTCCGCTTGCCGGCCGGCAGTCGACGATTCGTCGCACGGCGGCAACGACATCGGTGGCCGCGATGGTTGCCTGCTCACCTGTGTGCAGGTCACGGACAACCAGTGTCGCGGTCTCCCAGTCCTGCGCTCCCATGATCACCGCAGCGTCGGCGCCGGCCTTGTCCGCGCGGGTCAGCTCCTTGCCCAGTTTGCGGTGCGTCAGCGGCGTAGCGACGCGGTGGCCGGCCCCGCGCAAGCGCCGCGCGATGTCGCGGGCGGGACTCTCCAGGTTTGTGTCCAGCGGGATGACGGCGACGTCGATGTCGTTGCGTGGGTCGGGCAGCAAGCCGTGGGAATCGAGAAAGTCGAACAGGGTCACGTCGCCCATACCGAAGCCGAGGCCGGGGATCTGCTCACGGGAGAACAGCGCCACTAGGTTGCTGTAACGGCCGCCGCCGAACAGGGACCGGTTGTTGGCCGGGTCAGTATCGAAGACTTCGAACACCGTAGAGGTGTAGTACTCAAAGGCGCGCACGATCAGCGGGTCGAACGTGATCAGGTCCCGGGCGTCGCTCGCCAGGATCGGCGCGATCTGGGATCGTTCGCGGACCTCGGCGGACAGGTCGGCGATGACGTCCTCGCCTGCTTTCAGCGCGGTCTCCAGCTTAGCGAACTGAACCTCGGACACGCCCAGGCCGTGCGCCTGCTCGGCCAGCGCCTCGCGGGGGTATTTCTCCCACCGGTCGATGATGGCGGAGACCTCCCGGATGCTGGGTGCCGGAATGCCGACGATCTCGGTGAGGATGCCCTCGAGCAGGATCCGGTCATTTACCCGCAGCACGTACATGTCGCGTCTGCCGCCGAGCGCTGCCATCATGTCGTGAATCAGCTCGAAGACCTCGATCTCGCAGGCCGGGTTGTCGGCCCCGAAAATGTCTACGTTGATCTGCCAGTGCTCCCGGACCCGGCCCCGCTGCGGCCGCTCGTAGCGGTGACAGTTGACGTTGCAGTACCAGCGGACCGGAAACTGCAGCTGCCTGGCGTTGGCGGCGATCATACGAGCCACCGATGGGGTCATCTCGGGCCGCAGGGCCAGCCGCCGCCCGCCCCGGTCGGTTAGGGTATACAACTGCTGGTCGGCGATCTCCCGGCCGGATTTCGCCTCGTAGATCTCGGCTGGCTCCAGGATGGGCCCGTCGTAGCGGACGAAACCGTATCGCTCGATGCACTCATACAGGCGGTTGAAAACCTGGAGCCGAACCGACATCTCGGCGGGAAGAAAGTCCCGGGTGCCCCGATATGGTGCGGTTGACAGTAGCTGGCTCACGTGAGCGATCCTTTATCGTGACGGCTCCGGCGTCGTCTGCCAGGCGTTGAATGATGACCGCTCAAGGCTACCGTCCCTGCCCGCCTGAGCTAGGATCCGTGACCTGTCGCCAGGCAATGGGGCGGCAAACGCAATGACGTACAGATGCGGCCAATCGAGTACGGGGCTGGGCTTGGCGGCGCTCTTCGGGCAACGCTTGGCCGATCGCGGTGAGACACCATCGAGGGGCTTGCTGGCCACTGTCACGGGAACCTTGATCTTGACCCGCACCACCACGCGGCAGATCTGACCGGCCCGGATCAGGCCGGCCGATGCGGAATGCTGATCGTTAGATTGCCGGGCGCGTATCTTCCCGTCGTGAGACCGCCTCAGCCGATGGCGTCGGCCATTTTCTCCGGACCGGAGCCCGTTAGGTCGAGGACGTTCTCGTCTTCGGGTTCCGGCAGTTCAAGTGCGCCCGCGCCCGCGCTCGGCCGTGGTGACCGCCGTGCGGGCGAGCCAGCAGTTCCGCCACGGCCCCGGTAGATCAGCAGCCCGTTGACCCGGTCAGGCACGGCGTCGAGTGCCGCGTTCACCTGTGGCAGCCCGCGGAAGATCTCCCACTCGGCATCGTCGGCGAAGGCGACCTCGAAGACCACGCCCCACTGGTTCTCGTGCCACTGCCAGTCGGCTGCGCCGTAGGTGACCGCCGACTCGGTCAGCGCCGAGCCATACGAGTCCTTCCACCGGGCCGCGGAAAACTCCCCGTGGGACACTTCGATGGACCACCATTCGGCCACGGTTCACACCGTAAGCCCAGTGACGGCAGGCGCGCTAGGAATCGGCCGCCGCCGTCGTTCTGCTCTGGGCGTAGCGGGTGTTCGGCAACGGGCGGCTGGTGCCTGTGTTACCCGGGAATCGGGACATCTGGGTGCCCGGGTCCGTGCTCGCGGTCCGCACCGCAAGACCAAGACATGACCGCGCTGGAGGACAGCTGCCTGCCACCGCGTCAACTATGCTGATCACCGATGCCACCTCGGGGCTTGGCCGCTACCTTGCGCAGGAGTTCGCACAGGCCGGCTGGGATGTGCTCGTCCACGGACGCGACCACGGGCGGGTCGGGGACCTGTGTGCAGACCTCGGCGGCGCCCGCGGCTACGTCGCCGACCCGGCCTGGCTAGCCGACGTCACGAAGCTTGCCGCCCGGATCCGTGCTGAGGCGCCGCGGCTCGATGTGCTGGTGAACAACGCGGGAATCGGGTTCGGCGCGCCGCGAGACGGACGGCAGGTCAGCGGGGACAGGCACGAACTGCGGTTCGCGGTGAACTATCTCGCGCCCGTTCTGCTCACCCGTCTGCTCGTGCCGGCATTGCCCCAGCATCTCCCTCCGGCATTGCCCAGCATCTCCTCCCCCGGCATTGCCCCAGCATCGCACCTTCGGGCGGCCCCTGGTCCGCCGCCGTCCGTCGCCGTGTTGGGCCGCGCAGTACCACGATCACCACTGCAGTAACAGCAGTCTCAGCTGCCGCCCCGCCAGGAGGACTTTGAAGTGGTTCCCGGCCGTGATCCGTTTCCGTGCTAAGTTTTCGGCGAATAGCACAGACAACTTAACACCGAAACGGATCACGGCGCTGGCGGCGGCCGCCGACCGAAGGAAGCTACACACCTGGCGTGTGTGGGTGTCGTGTGTGCGTGCATTGCCCGTGCGTTGCCCGTGCGTTGCCCGTGCGTTGCCCATGCGCAGGGGTGGTTCCCCGTGCGTGCGTGTGATGCGCCTGCGCACGGACCGTGCGCTTGCGCGGAGCAGTGGCGGGTGGTGCCCCGGCGTGCGGTGCCCCGGCGTGCGGTGCCCCGGCGTGCGGTGCCCCGGCGTGCGGTGCCCCGGCGTGCGTGCGGTCCGAGTACGCGCGGCGCTACCCGCGCGAGCGGGTGGTTGTGCTGTGCGCGCGTGCGTGCGGTTCGTTCGGTGCCTGCGGTGCGTGCGGTTCGTACGGTGCGAGTGCGTGCGCGCCGCTAGGCACGTGGCTAGCGCGGTCCGGGGCCGCGGTGCAGGCCATTATCCGAACGAGGGCCTGGCCACCTGCGGATCCCGCGATCTACGCGCCAGAAAGTCGACGGCGGGGCTAGGGACACGCCCTAGGAACCCTGGCCGCCTAGGCCCACCCGCATCGCGGTTACGGTGAGCACCGTCACACGTGCTGAGCAGGCAGGAAAACTCTCCTTGAGATACACGGCGGTGGTCTGGCCGGGCGGGAAGACGCGGAGCGCGTGTGCTGTGGCGGGATGGCAGCGTGACGGTGGGTAGTTGGCGGTCGCGGCGATGCCGACCGTGGCGTGCGCGGTGGCGTTCTTCGCAAGCACCACCGTGGTCACCGGGTAGACCGGATTGCGCGTCGCGGCGCTGCCGATCTGACGGCCGGCCACTCCGCTGACGAATGACACCCCGGGATAGCCGGATACGGTGCAAGTCTTTCCCGACACATTGGTCAGTCTCAGCGCGTAGTAGGCGGTTCCGGCCGCGGCTCCCGTCGGCGCGAGCTTCGGCCGGAGCGTGGAGTTGATGCATGGCGAGGCGTCGGTCATGATCCGGCTGGGCGCGGCTGCGGTACCCGTGCTGCCGCTGGCAGCTGGCGCGGCAGGGCTCGCCGTAGTGGCCGGGCTGTGAGTCGAACCGCAGGCCGCTGCTACCAGCGCCACCACCAACACCACGGCGCCGACCGCGACCAGGCGTCCGGTCCCGGGTACAGCTGATGTCATCGAGTCATCCTCGTCGTGGATCCTAACCCTCACCTGTCACATCTTCGACGTCGCACAGGCCGGGATAGCCGCGACTGCCCCGCCTCAGCCGCGCCGCGGATCAGCAGGGACCGGCATTCATGCAGCGTAATGCGGAGCCGTCCGGTGCACTGTCCGATCGCCGGTCGCTGGCATCGTCCATGGAACTCATGCTAGGCGAGGATGGCGGGTCCGCCGTGGACAGACACGTCGGCTGACCGGATCCGGTCCGGCGTCAGTGGCAGGAACGAATGACAACATTTGCCCGGTCCATACCTCGCCTGAGTCTCCGCGAGCCGGGCGGTCGGCCCACGGGTCGCCCGTCCGGCGATGTGGTCATGTCCGGGAAGCACATGATCACCGCCCGCATCCACCAAGATCCACGGGACGCGCCCTGGCCAGCTCAAGGTCCAGGAGGTGGTGCGCCTGGTCGCGCATCATTCGAGCGCACTGCTGGAAGCGGCCGGATTCGGTCTGGACGACGGCCGGGGGTGTCGACCCGCAAGCGAGCCCGTAGCAGACCGTGGCGGACGTGCTCCCAGCCGCCGGCGGATCCGAAGTCCGTCGCCAAATCGCGGCCGCCATTCGCTAACCATGAAGGCCGCATCTGAAGGCTGCGCAGGTCAGAGGACGTTACGCAATCTGAGCAGGTCGAACACGCTCGCCTCGATCTTGAGGCGTCCGGTGGCCCATGCGCGGGCAAGATGCAGTTGCTCGTCCGCGAGCGCGACGAGGTCGTCGCTCCTCGCACTGAAGGTCACCTGGGCCGGCCCATCGTGCGGTGCCGCCTCGCTGATCGGGTCGGTGCCATGCGGCCCGAGCCGGGTGCGGAAATCCACACCCAGATCGGTGACGCGGAAGCTGATCGTGCGATCGACGAGGTGCCTCTCGCGGTCCTGCGGGCTCATCTCGGTAATGCGGCACGCCACCTTCTCCAGTGCCCTGCGGCATTCGTTAACGGTCGCCATCGACGTTGCGCTCCTGCCCGGTCCCCGCCGAAGTCTCGAGTCCGGACGGTAGCGTTCTGGTGGGCCCGGCGCACGGTACATAACCCTGCCCGCCCGACTCGAGGAGTCTGAAACGGATGATGACCGAGAGTACCCGAACGGCTGCCGCGGACGGCGAGCCCGGTAAGCCGGCGGCCATAACGACGGGAGAGCCACGCGTGGATGAGGCGCTGGCCAGGCTCGCTGGGCTCGGTGGGTTGCCCGATGCCGGGCACGTCGAGGCATTCGAGCATGTGTACCAGCGGCTGCACGGCCTGCTCGGTGAGCTTGACAGCAGGCCACACCCTGCCAACCACGGTTCCAGCGACACGTCAAATGGCCAGGCGGAACAGGCTTGACGCCGAACTCGTCCGGCGCGGACTCGCCCGGTCACGAGAGCACGCCATCGGGCTGATATCGCAAGGGCGGGTCCGGGTCGGCGGCGGCCCCAGCACCATCAAGCCGGCCAGTCAGGTCGACACGTCCGCGCCGATCACCGTGGCAGAGCCGGCCGACGGCGCCGTGGAGTACGTGTCCCGCGGCGGCCAGAAGCTGGCCGGTGCCCTGGCCGTGTACACGGGTCTCGCCGTTGCCGGTCGTAAGTGCCTGGACGCCGGAGCCTCCACCGGAGGTTTCACCGATGTGCTGCTCCGCGCGGGCGCCGCCCACGTCACCGCCATCGACGTCGGCTACGGCCAGCTCGCGTGGTCGCTGCGGAGCGACCCGAGGGTAACCGCCATGGACCGGGTCAATGTGCGCGGCCTGCGGACCGGGCAGCTGGGATACGCACCAGACCTGGTCACCGCCGACCTGTCGTTCATCTCGCTTAGTCTGGTGCTGCCCGCCCTTGCCATGTGCGCCGCGCCCGACGCCGATTTCCTGCTCCTGGTCAAACCGCAGTTCGAGGCGGGTAAGGAGAAGGTCGGTGCCGGCGGCGTGGTCCGCGATCCGGCGACCAGGGAGGCGGCCGTGACCAGGGTGGCGCGTTGCGCCGGCGAACACGGCCTGGGTGTGATGGGGGTCACGGCGAGCCCGCTGCCCGGCCCTGCAGGAAACGTTGAGTACTTCCTCTGGCTGCGGCGGGGGGGGCCGGCACTTGACGAGGCCGCCGTGAGACGGGCGATCGAGGAGGGACCCCGCTAATGACGGGCCCGATGAACACCAGGCGTACGGTCCTGGTGGTCGTCCATACCGGCCGCAAGGAGGCCCTGCGCAGCGCGCGGCACGTGGTGGAGATGCTCACCCGCGCGGCAATGGTCGTGCGGATCCTCGCCCCGGAAGCAGATGATCTTGACTGCGCGGGTGTCGACGTGGTCCCGGCCGCTGCGGCGGCGCAGGACGCGGAGGTTGTGATCGTGGTCGGCGGTGACGGCACGCTGCTGCGGGCGGCCGAGCTTGCCCGCCCGGCCGCGGCGCCGCTACTCGGGGTGAACCTCGGCCATGTCGGTTTCCTCGCTGAAGCCGATCCAGACGACCTGGCCGCGACGGTCGACCGGGTGGTACAGCGGCGGTATGTCGTCGAGGAGCGGATGACGGTCGATGTCCTGGTGCGCGAGAACGGCGCGGTAACGGCATCCACCTGGGCGCTGAATGAGGCCACGGTCGAGAAGGCCGCTCGCGAGCGGATGCTCGAAGTGGTCACCGAGATCGACGGCAGGCCACTGTCGCGGTGGAGCTGTGACGGAGTGGTCTGCGCGACCCCGACGGGATCGACGGCGTACGCGTTCTCTGCAGGCGGCCCTGTGGTCTGGCCGGACATGGATGCGCTGCTGCTCGTGCCGATTTCCGCGCATGCCCTGTTCGCCAGGCCACTCGTGGTCTCGCCCCGCTCGGTCGTCGCGGTGGAGGTGATCGGGGCGTCAAGCCGCAGCGCCAAGCCGACGTTTAATCGAGGATTGAACACTGTGCCGAGCCGCGCCCACGAGCTATCCGAGACGTCCGGCGCCGTTATGTGGTGCGATGGGCGCAGACGAATCGATCTGGCCGCCGGTGCCAGGGTAGAGGTGCGCCGCGGCGCGTTGCCTGTCGCCCTCGTGCGGTTGTCGGGCGACCCGGGCAGCAGGGCTTTTACCGACCGGCTTGTGGTGAAATTCGACCTGCCGGTGACCGGCTGGCGGGGCCGCAAGGAGGGTCTGTGAGCCGCGCGATGCTCGAGGAAGTCCGCATTACGGGACTCGGGGTCATCGACGACGCCGTCCTTGAGCTTTCTGCCGGATTCACCGTGGTCACCGGCGAGACAGGCGCGGGCAAGACGATGGTCGTCACCGGGCTCGGGCTGTTGTTCGGCGGTCGCGCCGACCCGGCGCGGGTCCGGCCAGGCGCGGGCCGGGCGATGGTCGAAGGCAGGCTCCGCATCGACCCGGAGGGTCCCGTCGCCCGCCAGGTCGAGGAGGCGGGCGGTGAGCTGGACGAGGGCGGCACGCTGATCGTCAGCCGTTCGGTGTCGGCCGAGGGACGCTCGCGCGCGTTCGCCGGCGGCCGGTCGGTTCCTGTCGGCCTGCTCTCCTGCCTGGCGGATGACCTGGTGGCCGTACACGGCCAGGCGGACCAGCAGCAGTTGCTCAAGCCGGGCCGCCAGCGGGAGGCCCTGGACCGTTTCGCCGGCGCGGAACTGGCCGTGGCGCTCGGCGATTATCAGCATGCTTATCAGCGCCACCGTGAGGTGCGCGGGCAGCTCGAGGAGATCACCGCGAAAGCACGCGAACGCTCGGTGGAGGCCGATGCGCTGAGATTCGGGCTGGGTGACATCGAGCGGCTCGCACCCGCCGAGGGCGAGGACGACGACCTGCTCGCCGAGGAGGAGCGCCTCGCTCACGCCGACGCCCTGCACGCCGCCGCGACGACCGCGCACGAGGCGCTGCTCGGGGACCCGTCAAGCGGTGGCGCCGCCGCCGACGCGGTCACCCTGCTCGGCGCGGCGCGGCGCGCCCTTGAGCCGGTCAGCCAGCACGACGCGATGCTCGCCGACCTCGCGGGACGATTGTCGGAGGTGTCCTATCTGATCTGCGACGCGGCGGCAGAGCTGGCCTCCTATGCGCAGTCGGTGGAGGCTGATCCCGCTCGCCTCGCTGTCGTACAAGAACGCCGGGCTGGGCTCATCCGGCTGGCGCGCAAATACGGTGGGTACGGGGCGTCGTTCCCGCGGGCTGGTGCCGGCGGGCGGTCGTCCCCGCCGGCTGGCGCTAGCGGGGGGTCCGGGGCATCCGCGGGTAGCACGGTGTCCCGGCGGGCTGGTGCCGGCGGCGGGTCGTCCCTGCGGGCTGGTGCCGGCGGGGATATGGGAGAATCGCCTGGCACTATGGCGGCCGTGCTTGACTGGGCCAAACGAGCCTCGGTCAGGCTCATCGAGCTCGACTCCGACGACGAGCGCATCCAGGAACTCACCGACGAGGAAGCGGACCTCGCGGGCAAACTCGCGGAGCTAGCGCGCGGGCTCAGCGGGCTGCGGGCCCAGGCGGCGGAGAAATTCGCCGCGGACGTCACCGCGGAGCTCACCGCGCTCGCCATGCCGCACGCGCGGCTGACGCTGGCGGTCACGCCGCTGGACGAGCCGGGACCCTTCGGGTCCGACGAGGTGGAGATCAGGCTGGCCGCGCATCCGGGCGCGCCCGCGTTGCCGCTGCACAAGGGCGCCTCAGGCGGTGAGCTATCGCGCGTCATGCTCGCCATCGAGGTGGTGTTCGCGGGCGCTGATCCGGTGCCGGCTTTCGTTTTCGACGAGGTGGATTCCGGCGTCGGGGGCAAGGCCGCGGTGGAGGTCGGCCGCAGGCTGGCCCGGCTGGCCCGGGTCGCCCAGGTCATCGTGGTCACCCACCTGCCGCAGGTATCGGCCTTCGCGGATAACCACCTGCTTGTCGAGAAGTCCGGGGACGGCCTGGTGACGAGCAGCGGCGTGACGCGGCTGGACCAGCACGGCCGGGTCAGGGAGCTGTCACGGATGCTGGCCGGCCTCGAGGACTCCGAACTCGGCCGGGCGCACGCGGAGGAACTGCTTGCGGTCGCCGCGGAGGAACGGGCCAGGCTAACCGGCCGCTCGGCGGAGGACCGCTGAAATGTCAGGCGTGTCTGCGCGGAAACGCCGACCAGTTAACACTTGTACAACTATTTATTGTTAATGACGCGAGCAATCGTGTCGCGGTTCAAAGCAGCGGGCGGGCTGGACGGCCAGGCAGCTGGCTAGCTTGCCGGATTTCCCGCGCCATGAGCGCCGACGGGCTCTTGCCCCTAAACTCGCCGCAATAGACATCGTGTCGGTCTGCATGTGCGGCCTCTGGCAGGATTGCGATCGATGAAGGTCCCATACCTGAAGGCTCACAAGGCTCACCGCGCCACGGCAGGCGATCTGCCGGGGCTGACGGCTGTGGCCCGGCTTGACCGCAGGACGAAGAATCTCACCAAACGGCTGCTGCCCGGTGAGATCGCGATCATCGACCACGTCGATCTGGACCGGATGGCCGCTGACGTGCTGGTCGAGCGGCAGGTAGCGGCCGTCGTGAACGCGGCGCCGAGCATCAGCGGCCGGTACCCGAACCTCGGCCCGCAGATCCTGCTTGCCGCGGGCATCCCCCTCGTCGACGACATGGGTGAGGACGTCTTCACCAAGGTGACCGAGGGCGACATCGTCAGGCTCGACGGTGAGACGCTCTACGTCGATGACCAGGTGATCGCGAAGGGTACCGTGCAGACCGCGGAATCGGTCGCCGCCGCCTTGGCCGAGGCGAAGGCCGGCATCGCAGTGCAGCTCGAGGCGTTCGTGGCCAACACGATGGAATACCTCAAGCGTGAGCGTGAGCTGCTCATCGACGGCGTCGGCGTGCCCACGCTGAAGACCAGCCTCGAAGGCAGGCACGTGCTCGTCGTGGTCCGCGGCTACGACTACCGGCAGGATCTGGTGGTGCTGCGGCCCTACATCCGCGAGTTCCGGCCGGTCATGCTCGGTGTGGACGGCGGCGCCGATGCCCTCCTTGAGGCGGGTTACGTACCGGACATCATCGTCGGCGACATGGATTCCGTGTCGGACGCGGCGCTCGCCTGCGGTGCGGAGCTTGTCGTGCATGCCTACCGCGACGGGCAGGCGCCCGGCCTGGAGCGCCTGCGGGACATGGGCCTGGCCTCGGTGGTGTTTGCGGCGGCGGGCACCAGCGAGGACATCGCGCTGCTGCTCGCTGACGACCTCGGCGCCAGCCTGATCGTCGCGGTCGGCACGCACTACACCCTCACCGAGTTCCTCGACAAAGGCCGTTCCGGCGGATCGAGCACATGGCTGACCCGGCTGCGGGTGGGCAGCAAGCTCGTCGAGCCAAAGGGAGTGAGCAGGCTCTACCAGAGCCGGATTTCCGGCTGGTGGCTGCTCGCCATGGTGCTCGCCGCGTTCGTCGCGCTGCTCGCCGGGGCGAGGTCCTCGTTCGCCGCACACGCGATGTTCGAGTACTTTCGCGCGAAATGGGACGCGTTCCTCTACTGGCTGACCGGACTCATCTAAAGTGATCGATTTCCGCTACCACCTGGTCTCCATCGTCGCGATCTTCCTCGCCCTCGCGATCGGCATCGTCATCGGCACCACTGCGCTCAACGGCCCGGTGACCGAGGCGCTGCAGAAGGGCAACGCCTCGCTGAACGGTGACCTCAGCAACCTGCGCGACCAGAGCACCGCGGAGCAGCAGGAGCTGGCCGCCGCGGAGACGTTCGCGCAGGCGGCCGCGCCGCAGTTGCTGGCCCACCTGCTCGAGGGACAGCGGGTGGTGATGATCGAGACGCCGGGCGCATCCGGCCAGGTGCAGCAAGGTGTCACCGTCACACTCCAGCAGGCGGGTGCCACCATCAGCGGCCAGATCCAGCTGCAGAACAAGTTCTTCGGCACGGACGCGGCGACGCTCGCCGAACTGGATCAGCTCTCCCAGAGCCTCAAGGCTCCGAGCCTCGCGCTCACCGGTAACACCCCACAGCAGCGAGCGGCGCAGGTGCTCGCCAGCGCGATCGTCACCAGGGCAGTCCCCGGGCCGAAGGGCGTCACCAGCCAGGCCATCCTGTCCGGGTTCGCGGGCGGGGATTTCCTGACCATCAGCGGGCAGCCCGCCGCGCGTGCGACACTCGCGGTCGTGATAACGCCAGCAGATCCGCTCACAGGCCCGAACTCCAGCGCGACGAACCAGTCGCTGACCGAGGTCGCCACCGCGCTCACCTCAGCCAGCCTCGCGGCGGTGATGGCCGGGCCCGCAAGCTCGACCCAGCCGGGCGGCGCCATCGCGGCGCTGCGGGCCAGCAGCAGCGCGAACCGGGTATCCACCGTCGACGACGCCGACGCGACGTTCGGGCAGATCGTCGTCGCGCAGGTGCTCGCAAAGCAGATCAGCACGCACATCCCGGGCAGTTACGGCACCGGGCCCGGTTCGACCCAGGTCGGGCCGAGCCCAATGCCGGCTGTGACCGCTCTTGCGCCAACCTCGGGGGTGGCGGCGAAGCCCGCGAAGGCTGGGGCGCGGCAGTGAGCGGCACCCGGGGCCGCACCATCCGGCGGCTACTCAGCTCCCACCGGCGCGGGTCCCTGCCCAGCCGCGGTCTGCCCAGCCGCGGTCTGCCCAGCCGCGGTCTGCCCAGCCGCATTCCGATCGGCCGCATTCCGATCGGCCGCGGCCCGCTCAGCCGCGGCCTGATCACCTCGCTCGCCGCGGCCGGGACCGCCCGCGCCGCCTACGCGCTGCTGACGGCCCGCCCGCCGGGGGGCGAGAAGACCTGGACCCGGACCAACCACCGGGGCGAGCCTGTCACGCTGCTCGAGGGCCCCGCGGCCGCGGCCGGTGCGGTGGCGGCCCTGGCCGTCTCGCCAGGCGTGCCGGCCCGGGCGCGCGCGGCGGCAGCGCTCGCGGGCGCCGGCGCGGCGGGCTTCGGCGCATACGACGACCTGGCGGGTTCTGGCGACCGGCGGGGGTTCCGTGGTCACTTGAGCGCGCTGCGCGAGGGTCAGCTGACCACCGGCGCGGTCAAGATCGGCGGGATCGGTGCGACGGGCGCCGCCGCCGCCGCGATGCTAGGTGGCTCGCCTGCCGACGTGGCGATCAATGCGGGTCTCGTCGCGGGCAGCGCGAACCTGCTTAACTTGTTCGACCTGCGGCCCGGCCGCGCGATCAAGGTGGCCCTCGCCGCCGCCGCGGTCCTTCGCGCGCCGGTCGTGCCCGGCGCCGCCGCCGCGGCAGGGAGCGCAGCCGCGCTGCTCGGCGAGGATCTCGGCGAGCGGGCCATGCTCGGCGACGCCGGTGCCAACGCACTCGGCGCCGTGCTCGGCGCCGCCGCCGCGGCGAGCCTGCCGCGAGGTGTGCGGCTGACGGCGCTCGCAGGCATCACGGGCCTCACCGCGGCAAGCGAGATCGTCAGCTTCACCAAGGTGATCGAGCGGACGGCACCGCTGCGCTGGCTCGACATGCTGGGCAGGCGACCGTCCGCCGCCGGACCGGTCAGGCCAGCGACTGGACCGGGAGCTGGACGGGGGACGCAGCCGCCGGCCGGCCCGGGTGACCCGGCAGGCTCCGCAGCTCCGGCGGTGGCGACCGGCAGCGGCAGCCGTTCGGGCACTAACGGGGAGGTACCGGCTTCGGCGGGTGCTGTGGGGATGCCGCGGTCATCGATCGAAACGTGAGGCGCGGGCTCGGCCGCGCGGCGGTATTGATCAGTGCGATCACCGTAATTTCCCGCCTGGCCGGGTTCGGGCGCACGCTGGTGTTCGCGCGCACCGTCGGCGCCACCAGCCTCGGCACCGCTTACACCACCGCGAACCAGGTGCCGAACATCATCTTCGACATCGTGGCTGGCGGGGCGCTCACCGCGGTCGTGGTGCCCGTGCTGGCCGGCCCCGCCGGGCGCGCGGAACGTGATCCGGCGGCGGCCGCCGACGCCCACCGCACCGCTTCCGCCCTGCTGACCTGGACAATCCTGCTCCTCGTGCCGTTGAGCGTGATCCTCGCGCTCGTCGCGGGGCCGGTCGTGACCGTGCTCTTCGGGCGACCGCGCGGCCCGGGCACGGCCGAGGTTATCGCGGTCGCCACACGGATGCTCGTGGTGTTCGCGCCGCAGATCGCGCTCTACGGGCTCGCGGTCGTGATCTACGGCATCCTGCAGTCGCACCACAGGTTCACCGCGCCCGCGCTCGCTCCGCTTGTTTCCAGCCTCGTGGTGAGCGCCGCCTACCTGGCGTTCCTGCCGATCGGAAACGGCTACCAGAACAATCTGCGCGGCCTGCCGGCGGGCGCGGAGCTGATCCTCTCGGTGGGCACGACCGTCGGCGTGGCGGCGCTCGTGGCGACCGTCGCGGTCCCGGCCTGGCGGCTGCGGCTGCGGTTGCGGCCCGCGCTGCGCTTCCCGGATGGCGTGGCGCCGCGGGTGCGCGGCCTCGCAGCCGCGGGAGTGGCCACCCTCGTCGCGCAGGACGCGGCGCTCGTGGCGGTCATCGTCCTCGCCAACTCCCGTGGCGGTACCGGCGCGATCGTCCTGTACAACTACGGCTGGCAGATGTTCTTCCTGCCCTACGCGGTACTCGCGGTGCCGGTGGCGACAACCGCGTTCCCACTGCTCTCCGCGCACGCCGCGGCAACCGGGGCCACCCTGGCGGCCGCGGTACCTGCTGAGCCTCGTGGTCCGCGGCCCGTGCGCAGCGGAGCCAGCCGAGGCAGCAGAGCCAGCGGACGCAGCGCCGAAGCTGGTGCTCCGCAGTCCCCGCCGTCAGCGCCCGCCGCGGGCGCCGACGGCCGATTTGACGCCGTAGCCGCCGCCTCGACGCGCGCAGCCTTGCTTGTCTCCTTCCTCGGCGCCGCGGTGCTGACGGGTGCCGCTGCGCCGGCCGCCCGCGTTTTCGTCCCGCCGGCCAGCGCACGCGAGCTGACCTTCACGTTCATCGCGTTCGCACCCGGGCTGGTCGGCTACGGGCTGGTCGCCAATCTCAGCCGGGTGCTGCTCGCCTGGGGCCGCAGCCGTGCCGCCGCCCTCACGACCGTCGTGGGCTGGCTGGCCGTGATGGTGGCGGATCTCGCCCTCGTGCCTTTCGTGCCGCGGCGATGGGTGGTCCCGGCGCTCGGGCTCGGCAACAGCATTGGCCTGACCGTGGCCGGCGCAGCCCTCCTGATCGCCGTCGCCCGGGTCCGCGGCCGCGGCTGCCTGGCGGGCCTGGGACGGGCCTTCGCTGCCGGTCTCGCGGGTGGCGTCGCAGGCGCAGCGGCAGGTGTGCTGCTCGCCGTGGCAGCGGGCCACGCGTTCGGCCGCAGCGGTGCGCTGCCCGCGGCAGCGCTCACGGTGGCGACAAGTATCGTCACGGTTGCGGTCTTCTTCGCGATCGCGTACCTGGCCGACCCGGCCGACCTGCGCGCGGCCACCGCCAGGGCGCTGAGGCGGCGGCCGGCATGAGCCACGGCCCCGGGCGGCACGCCGATACGGACACGACCGTGGCGTCGGTAGCATTCGTCCTCGCCGCGGCGGCCGGCGGGACTGGCGGGCATGTGCGGTCGCTTGCCGCCGGCCTGACCGAGCGCGGTACCGAGGTCACCGTTTTCGGTCCGGCCGCCACGCAGCGCCTATTCGGGTTCACCAGTGCCGGCGCGCGGTTCGCGGCGGTGGAGATCGCCGACCGGCCGAGGCCGGTCCGTGACACCGCCGCCACCGCGCGGTTGCGGCGTCTGCTGAACCACCCTGCCACTCGCGGTCCCACTGGCAGGACTAATGCGCTTCATGGGACCGACGGGTCCGGTGGCGCCGCTGGTGCCGCCGGTTCGGGACCTGGGATTGTGCACGCGCACGGCCTGCGAGCGGGTGCGATCACCGCGCTCGCGCTCGGCGGTGTCATCCGCCCAGACCGGCGTCGGCGGCGGACGGCATTCATTGTCAGCCTGCACAACGCGCCTCCAGCCGGGGGCGGCCTGGCCGGTGCGATCTACGGCGTGCTGGAACGGATCGTCGCCCGCCGGGCCGACCGGGTGCTGTGCGTGTCGGGGGATCTCGCCGCGCGGATGCGCCGCCGCGGTGCGCGGTCGGAGGGACTGGCGGTGGTGCCGGCCCCCGCCCTGCCACGCGTCTCCACGGAAACGGCCCGGGCGGTGCGGGCGGGGCTCGCCGCGGACGGCCGCCCGGTGGTACTCGCCGTCGGCAGGCTCGCGGCGCAGAAGGGGTTCGGGACGCTGCTGGACGCCGCCGGACGGTTGCGTGGGTGCGATCCGCGGCCGCTGGTGGTCATCGCCGGGGCCGGCCCGCTCCACCCGGAACTGGCCCGCCGGATCGATACCGAACGGCTGCCGCTGCGGCTTCTCGGCCAGCGCGACGACGTCCCAGCCCTGCTCGCGGCCGCCGACGTGTTCGTGTTGCCGAGCCTGTGGGAGGGGCAACCGCTCATCCTCCAGGAGGCGTTGCGGGCGGGTGTGCCGATCGTGGCGACGCGGACAGGCGGCATCCCCGACCTGACGGGTGAGGACGCGGCGCTGCTCGTTCCTCCGGCGGACCCGGAGCGGCTCGCCGCCGCCCTGGTCCGGGTGCTCGCGGAGCCTGGCCTGGCGGAGCGGCTCTCGGCAGCCGCGGCCGAGCGGTCGCGATCACTTCCGGATGAGGAGACGGCCGTGGACGCGGTGCTCGCCGACTACGGGCGCGCGATCCGGGCGTCCGCCACCCGACCTCGCGGAAGAACTCTTTGATGTCGCCGGGCGTCAACGCCCGCGGTCATCTGCGCTGCGCTCCGTTACAGCACGGCCAACGCGGGTGCCGCGAGCGTACGGGGCCGATCGGCAAAGGACCTGCCCATGACGAGGCTGTCAGGGTAGTCTGCCCCGGTTCGGCACCGCCGGGATATCGTCGCGTCTGTGGCCCACGACCTCGTTAGCGAGGGGCGCCGGATCCTCGCGGAGGGTCTTCCCGAGCCGCCCGCGCAGCTGAGCCGGCGGCACCGCCTCGCCGTACTCGCAGCAGACGTGGACGACGACGCGGCGGCGGTGCTGTTCGCCCGCCGGGGGACGAGCGGCCAGCCCTGGTTCGAGGTCGTGGTCTTCGAAAAGCATCGTGGCGGCGCCTGGGAGAGCCCTGGGGGCAGCGGCGGGGCAGCTGAAGACGACATCCTTGATGACCGGCCACCGTCCGTGGCGCTCGGCGCGCCGCTGCGATGGGAGGGCGGCGGGGCGTGCCGGGGAAGGCTGGCGCCGCGCTTGCCGCCCGGCGCCTGGCGGGCTCGCCGGCTGCTGAACCATACGCTGGTCCGGGCCGCGGCCGAGACCGCGCAGGTGCGCGTCCGCGGCGCACACGGCGAACGCACGCTTCCCGTTCCGCGCCACGGCCAGCTCATTGTGGTCTGGCGCGGGCGCGCCGCACCATCGCTCACGCCGTGGTCCGCGGCCGGAGTCCGCATCGGGCCGGAGGTCTCAGTCGCCTCCGGCGGATGGTGACGCTGGGATCGCGGATCACCGCTACCAGCCGCGGTCGCGCCACTCCTGCAGGTGGGGGCGTTCGTTGCCGAGTGTCGTGTCATTGCCGTGACCCGGATAGACCCATGTCCCGTCCGGCAAGGGCCCGAACACCCGGGCCTCCAGGTCGTCCATGAGCCGGCTGAAGCGTGTCGCGTCGCCCTGGGTGTTGCCGGGCCCTCCGGGGAACAGGCTGTCACCGGTGAACAGATGTGGGGTCTTCGCCAGTTCGCCTCCCGCGTCGTAAGAGAGCGCGACGCTACCCGGCGTGTGGCCACGCAGGTGGATGACGCCGAGCAACGCCGCACCGACACCGACCTTGTCACCGCCCGAGATCGGTTCCGTTACCTCGACGGGGAGCGAAGAGGCGTCCGCGGGATGCGCTGCAACTGGCGCCCCCGTTGCCTCCTGGACCTCGTGCAGCGCCTGCCAATGGTCGGGATGGCGGTGGGTCGTGACGATCCGCGAGAGTTTCGTGTCACCGATAAGCTCGAGCAACCTGCGTGCCTCGTTGGCCGCGTCGATGAGCAGCAATTCGCCCGTTGCCGTGCATCGTAGCAGGTAGGCGTTGTTGTCGAACGGGCCCACGGCGACCTTGGTCACGGTAAGGCCGGGAAGTTCCCTGACGTCGGGCGGGCCGCCCACGACGACGTTTCCTGTATAACTCACCTGGTCCTCCCTGATTGATGGGTTCCCTGCGTGCTCCGGCCGCACCGCGCCGCGGGCCCGTCCGCCCGACGGCGTCGCCGGATCGTGCCGCAAGACGGTTATGGCCGTCTGACCGTCGCGCGCTATCCTCCCGGCCCGGCTGTGCCGTTTACGTTCGCCAGCTGCCGGGGCCGGAGTTCGGCGACCATGCCGGAAGGCGTGGCACCTCGCCGTCTGGGTCGACGGCGAGTCCTTCACCTGCGCTCCTGCCGGTAAGCCAGGCGAGCAACAGGTGCGGAGCGCCGGTGACCGTGCGCGGCTGAGGCGCCGCGGTCACGGCCGCAGCGTCTGCTGAGCTGCTTGTGCCTGCTGCGCCGGGCGCGCCAGGCGTGCCTATCTCGAGTGTGCTCCCGGTCACCTGGATGCGACACGCGGGTACGTCTGGCCGCTGTGCGAAGTCCGCCGCGGCCAGCGGCAGTTCAACGGCCACGAATGAATCTGGCCAGTCGTCAGGGCCAAATCCGGCATCGAGGTCGACGTGGTGGACCTCAACTTCGACCAGGCGGCGTATCAGCGTAAACCAGGCGGGGTGCTCGGGTCCGCGCAGGCCGTGGACGGGAACCTGCCATGCCTGCCGGGTCAGCGTTGCCGCCTCGGCACTGAACGCGGCGGCAGAGTCTTGCAGGTCCGCGAGGAACTCAGCGGCATTGCGGCCGGCGCCCGCCTCAATCCCGGCGGCACGAGCCTCAGTACTTCGATACTGCGGGATCTCGACGCCCGTCCGTGCCCAGACGAGCAAGTTCCGCAGCCCGTCCGCGTTGCGCGCGATGTGCGTGAGGAGGTGGCCACGCGTCCAGCCAGCCAGCGCCGATGGCTGCCGGACGTCGCGGTCGGCGAGCCCGCTCACGGTGCCGGCCAGTCGCGTCGTCGCGCTGTCTACCTGCTGCCGCAGGCTCACTGTGTCTGTTTCCACGATGCTCCTCCCTGTCCCTGCGGACCATCCTGTCGCACGACCCTGTCCTGTGCATCGTGCCGCCCGCACCATCTTCGGCCCGCGCCGGGACTCCCGGACCGCACCGCCCGGGGGAGCGACCCGCCCGGAATCCCCCGGGTCCGTCACACCCCGCGGATAACATGACGAGGGACCGATACCTATGTGGCGCGAGGAAGATCGCCGTAACGAAGATCGGCAAAACGAAGATCAGGAGCGTCGTGGCTGATCGTCTCATCGTGCGCGGGGCACGCGAGCACAACTTGAAGGACGTCTCGCTCGACCTGCCCAGGGACGCGCTTATCGTCTTCACCGGCCTGTCCGGCTCCGGGAAGTCCAGCCTCGCGTTCGACACCATCTTCGCCGAGGGCCAGCGCCGTTACGTAGAGTCGCTCTCGGCGTATGCCCGTCAGTTCCTCGGTCAGATGGACAAGCCCGATGTGGATTTTATCGAGGGCCTGTCGCCCGCCGTGTCCATCGACCAGAAGAGCACCAGCAGGAACCCGCGATCCACGGTCGGCACGATCACCGAGGTTTACGACTACCTCCGGCTGCTCTATGCCCGCATTGGCAGGCCACACTGCCCGGTCTGCGGCCGTACCATCGCACGGCAAACGCCGCAGCAGATCGTGGACCGGATGCTCGACCTCGACGAGGGGACCCGGTTCCAGGTGCTCGCGCCTGTCGTGCGGGGCCGCAAGGGCGAGTACACGGAACTCTTCCGTGAGCTGCAAACCAAGGGCTACTCACGGGCCCGCGTGGATGGCGTCATCGCGCGGCTCGACGAAGCCACCGCCGGTGAGTTGCCTGCGCTTAAGAAATACGAGAAGCATGACATCGAGGTGGTGGTCGACCGGCTCGCGGTGAAGGACACCGCCCGCAGGCGGCTCACGGACTCGGTGGAGACCGCGCTGTCGCTGTCCGGTGGCCTCGTCATTCTCGACCTGGTCGACCTGCCTGCCGACGACCCACACCGGGAGCGGATGTTCTCGGAGCACCTCGCCTGCCTCTATGACGACCTGTCGTTCGAGGAACTGGAACCGCGGTCGTTCTCGTTCAACTCGCCGTGGGGTGCCTGCCCTGACTGCACGGGTCTTGGCACCCGGATGGAGGTGGATCCCGAGCTTGTCGTCCCGGATCCGGCCAAGACCCTGGCCGGAGGCGCGATCGCGCCGTGGGGCGGCGGGCACGTCTTCGACTACTTCGTCCGGCTTATCGAGGCGCTCGGCGCCGCACTCGGGTTCAGCATTGACACGCCATGGCACCGGCTGCCGGCGAAGGCCAAAGACGCGCTGCTGGGCGGTTACGACACCCAGGTGCATGTGCGATACCGCAACCGTTACGGCCGGGAACGCTCGTATTACACCTCGTTCGAGGGTGCCATTCCTTACCTCGAGCGCCGTCACTCCGCTGCGGAAAGTGACTCGAGCAGGGAGCGGTTCGCGAGCTTCATGCGCGAGGTGCCCTGCCCGTCCTGTCATGGCAGCCGGCTCAAGCCGGTCGCGCTTGCTGTCACTGTCGGCGGCAGGTCGATCGCTGACATCTGCGCCATGTCCATCGGTGAGCTTGCGAAGTTCCTGCTCACGCTGGACCTGTCCGAACGCGACAAGCACATTGCGGAACGCGTACTGAAGGAGGTCAACGCCCGCCTCGGCTTCCTGCTCGACGTCGGGCTCGACTACCTGACCCTGGATCGTGCGTCCGCGACGCTGGCCGGAGGTGAGGCACAGCGGATCCGGCTGGCCACGCAGATCGGGTCTGGGCTCGTGGGTGTGCTTTACGTGCTCGACGAGCCGTCCATCGGGCTGCACCAGCGGGACAACCACCGACTGCTCGAAACCCTGATCAGGCTACGGGACCTCGGGAATACGCTGATCGTCGTCGAGCATGACGAGGACACCATCCGGACAGCGGACTGGGTGGTGGACATCGGCCCGGGCGCCGGTGAGCACGGAGGCAGCATCGTGGTCTCCGGGCCGGTTGGTGAGCTGATCGCCAACGAGAAGTCGCTGACAGGTGCCTATCTGTCAGGCCGGAAAGGCATTCAGGTACCTGAACAGCGGCGCCGTGCTTCGAAGAGCCGCCAGCTGGTGGTCAAGGGCGCCCGCGAGCACAATCTACAGGGCATTGACGTGGCATTCCCGCTCGGCTGTTTCGTGGCTGTCACCGGTGTCTCGGGGTCCGGTAAGTCGACGCTGGTCAACGACATCGTGTATCTCGCGCTCGCCCGGGAGTTGCACGGCGCGCGCACGCAGCCGGGGAAGCATCTGCGGATCACCGGTATACAGCACCTGGACAAGGTGGTGCACGTTGACCAGAGCCCGATAGGCCGTACCCCACGGTCCAACCCCGCCACTTACACGGGGGTGTTCGACCACATCCGGCGGCTGTTCGCGCAGACCACCGAGGCGAAGATCCGGGGATACCAGCCCGGCAGGTTCTCTTTCAACGTCAAGGGCGGCCGGTGCGAGGCGTGCTCGGGCGACGGCACGATCAGGATCGAGATGCAGTTCCTCCCGGATGTGTACGTGCCCTGCGAGGTGTGCCACGGAGCCCGCTACAACCGGGAGACCGTGGAGGTCCACTACAAGGGAAAAACGATCTCCGAGGTACTCGAAATGCCGATCGAGGAGGCGGCTACCTTCTTCGAAGCTGTC
>Ga0335081_10002828_pt1 | contig 27319 bp, 22 predicted proteins | sample Lox_Sample_35_FD_206713 | JGI IMG/M metagenome (GOLD analysis project Ga0335081, IMG submission 206713) | Soil microbial communities from Loxahatchee National Wildlife Refuge, Florida, United States - Lox_Sample_3.5 | ecosystem: Environmental > Terrestrial > Soil > Wetlands | place: USA...
CCGCCGCCGCTGGCGCCTCAACCACTCCCCGCTCTTCCTCGATTTCCTCGAAGGCAAGACCGATTTCGCGTGCACCGCCTGGGGCATCCCGTCCTACTCGCTGCTCGGCTGGCAGCGCCCCTGCTACCTGATGGCCGACGGCTACGCCAAGACCTACGCCGAGCTCATCGAGACCACCGACTGGGACTCCTACGGCCGCGGCAAGGACCCCCGCTGCGCCAACTGCATGGCACACTGCGGCTACGAGCCCTCCGCCGTCCTAGCCACCATGGGCTCCCTCAGCGCCTCCCTCCGCGCCATCCGCAACAACTAGCCGCCCTCGCTCTCACCGTCCTCGCGGGATGGTGTGGGCCCGCCGGTTCTCCCCGGCAGTGCGGCCCCGGGTAATCGGCGTTTCCGCTGCCGATTACCCGGGGCCGTGATGCCGCTCCAGGCCCCACCCGGATCCCAGCCACCCCGCAGCCCTCCCTCAGCTTGCCCTCAGCCACGACCGAAAGCATTCGACCTGGCGCGGCAGTGCGCCCGGCCCTGGCCGTTCCCTGGTGGGCAGCCCTTGGAGGAATTTCATGTTTTTCACGTACCTCCGGCGTGAACTGCGCCGGCGGATGCGGCAGGTGATATTCATCGCGCTGGGCCTGGCCGTCGGGATCGGCCTGGTGATCACGGTGACGGCCGCCTCCGCCGGTGTCGCCCAGGCGCAGAGCACGGTGCTGCACTCGCTGTACGGGGTGGGCACCGACATCACCGTCACCAAGGCGCCCGCAGGAGGCACCGGCGGGCCGTTCGGCTTCCGCGTCAGGGGCCAGGCCGGCACCGGAACGCGGGGCACCAGGCCCGCGCCCGGCACCAAGTTCAGCCGGAGCGTGCTCCTCAACCGCGCGCTGGGCCCGATCAGCTCCTCGTCGGTCACCTCGATCTCCGCGCTGCACGGCGTCGCCGCCGCAGGCGGCGCGCTGGCCCTGACCGACCTGTCCATCTCCGGCACGGTCCCGAACGCCTCGGCCGGCGGTGGCGGCGGCTTCGGCGGTGGTGGTGGCGGCGGTGGCGGTGGCGGCGGCGGCGGGTTCGCGTCGTCGTTCAGCACCAACACCTTCACGGTGAACGGCACCCAGATATCCGCGGGCGAGGTCGGCCCGCTCAGCTCCAGCAAGATCAGCTCGGGCCGGACATTCACCACCGCGGACGCGAACGCGAACGTGGCCGTCATCGACGCCAGCTACGCCAAGCAGAGCAAGCTCACCACCGCCTCGAAGATCAACATCGGCGGGACCTCGTTCAAGGTGATCGGGATCGTCAAGCAGCCCCAGGGCGGCAGCCCGGCCAACGTCTACATCCCGCTCGCCCGCGCGCAGGCGCTGGCCAGCATGAAGAACCAGGTGAACACGGTCTACGTGGCCGCCAGCAGCGCCACCATGATCACGACGGTGTCCAAGGAGATCAAGCACATCTCGCCGTCGGCGACCGTGACCACCTCCAGCGACCTTGCCAACGAGGTGACCGGGTCGCTGGCGAGCGCCTCCAGCCTGGCCCGCAACCTCGGCAAGTGGCTGGCGATCGCGGTCCTGGCCGCGGCCTTCCTGCTGGCGAGCCTGCTGACCATGTCGGCCGTGTCCCGGCGGGTGCGGGAGTTCGGCACGCTCAAGGCGCTCGGCTGGCGGAGCAGGCGCATCGTCGGCCAGGTGCTCGGTGAATCGATCACCATCGGGATCATCGGCGGGCTGGGCGGCATCGCGCTCGGCTTCGCCGGGGCCGCGCTCGTGTCCCATGTTTCCAAGCCACTGACCGCCACCACCGGCCTGGTCACCGGCTCGGGCACCCCTGGCGGCGCCCGTGCCTTCGCGGGCGGCGGGCCGCCCGGCGGCGGCGGGTTCGGCGGTGGCGGTGGTGGCGGCGGCGGTGGCGGTGGCGGCGGTGGCGGCGGGTTCCGGCGACTGGCCGCGGACGCGGCCAGCACGGTCACCGTCCACCTCAACGCGCAGGTCACGATCGCGGCGGTGGTGCTCGCCGTGGTGCTGGCCATCGCGGGTGGGCTGATCGCCGGCGGGTTCGGCGGATGGCGGGCCGCGCGGCTGCGCCCCGCCGACGCACTGGCACGGGTGGAGTGAGGGAGCAGCCATGTACGAACTGTCCGGTGTCACCAAGAACTACAAGAAGGGGCGGGCCACGGTCGCCGCGCTGGCCGGCGTGGACCTGCGGATCGAGGACGGCGAGTGGCTCGCCATCCAGGGCCCGACCGGTCACGGGAAGACCACGCTGCTCCAGATCCTCGGCGGCCTGGACCGGCCCACCTCGGGCGTGGTGGACTTCGACGGCCAGGATCTGGCCGCCATGCGGGAGGGCCAGGTCACCCGGGTGCGGGCGCATTCGATCGGCTTCGTCTTCCAGACGTTCAACCTGATCCCCACCCTCACCGCGCAGGAGAACGTCGAGACCGCCCTGGTGCCGCTCGGCATGGGGGGCCACGAGCGGGAGACCAAGGCGGCGCAGGCGCTGGCGGACGTGGGCCTCGCCGACCGGGCCCGCCACCTGCCGTCGGAGCTGTCCGGCGGGCAGCAGCAGCGGGTGGCGATCGCCCGCGCGCTGGTGAAGAAGCCCACGGTGGTGCTGGCCGACGAGCCGACCGGGAACCTCGACGAGAGCACCAGGGACGAGATCATCGGCCTGCTCGAGAAGCTGTGGCGCGAATACGGGATCACCCTGATCCTGGTCACCCACGACAGCACGGTTGCGAACCGGGCGCAGCGGGTCGGATTGATGCAAAACGGGAAACTAGACATTAAGCAGGAAATCGCGCAGGACACCAAGCGCGGCGCCAGCTAACCGGGGCCGCCGTGGCCGGCCCGCCCCCCGCTCCGGGTCGGCCTCGGCTCACCTGTCGTGGTCAGCCCGATCCCCGCTCCGGGCTGGCCACGGCTCACCTGTCGTGGTCAGCCCGATCCCCGCTCCGGGCTGGCCACGGCCGGCCCGGCCGGTGCTCAGGTGCCCGGCGGGATCGGCGGGATCGGCGGGGTGTAGCCGCGCGGGAACTGCTGCTCACACCAGACAACCTTGCCGGCCGGTGTCCGCCGGGCGCCCCAGCGCAGCGACAGCTGGCTGACGATCTGCAGGCCGCGGCCGGACTCGTCGTCCCTCGCCGCATACCGCATCCTCGGCAGCGCCGGTGATGAGTCGGCGATCTCGCAGGTCAGCGTCCGCTCCAGCACCAGGCGCAGGGTGACCGGGCCGTGGGTGTACCGGATCGCGTTGGTCACCAGCTCGGACACGAGCAGCTGGGTGGTGGGCACCAGGCTGGCCAGATCCCACTTCTCCAGCGGCTCGCTCACCAGCCCGCGGGCCTCCCCGGCCGAGGTGAGCTCCCCGGGCAGCACCCAGGTCGCCAGCTGGCTGCCGTCGATCCGGCTCAGCCGCGCGATCAGCACCGCTATGTCGTCGCGCTGCTGGTCGGCGTAGGCGCCGGCCAGCGTGGCCTTGCACAGCTCCTCCACCGGCCTGTCGGCCGACCCGGCGCCGAACACCTCCTGCAGCCGTGTCAGGCCGTCGTCGATGTCCTTGCCCCGGCTCTCCACCAGCCCGTCGGTGTACAGAACGAACAGGCTGCCGTCCTCGATCTCGAAGGTCCGGCTGTGGATGATTCCCTCGCCGATCCCCAGCGGGGGGGCGGGCGCGACGTCGAGGAACTCGCTGTTGCCGCTGGGCCGCACCAGCAGCGGGGGCAGGTGGCCGGCCGACGCGACCTCGCAGGTGCCCTGCACCGCGTCGTAGACGGCGTAGCAACAGGTCGCGAAATGGGGCTCCTGCACGCCCAGCGTGCGCATGAGCTCGTTGAGCTGCTGAAGGGACTCCGCAGGCGGCAGTTCCAGCATGGCCAGCGTCTGGATCGCGGTGCGCAGCCGGCCCATGGTGACGGCCGCGCGGACCCCGTGCCCGGCCACGTCGCCGACCACCAGCGCCACCCGGGCGCCGGGCAGCGGGATCGACTCGTACCAGTCGCCGCCGACCTCGATCAGCTGGCTGCCGGGCAGGTACCGGTGCCGGACCTCGACCGAGCACGGCGCGGACAGGCCGGTCGGCAGCAGGCTCCGCTGCAGGGTGAGGGCGGTGGCACGCTCCCGGCTGTACCGCCGCGCATTGTCGAGGAAGATCGCCGCCCGGGAGGCGAACTCCATGCCGATCTCGGTGTCGTAGGCGTCGAAGGGGCGGAAACCCGGGCGGCGGGTGCACACGATGAAACCGAGCACGGTGTCGCGCGCGTCGAGCGGCAGCAGCAGCATGGACGTGCCCACCAGCAGCTTGGCGACCGGCCGCCGCAGCCAGGTCTCCGCAATCTGGAGCGCCTCGTCGTTGTCCACGTTGCTGGTCCGTACCGGCTTGCCGGTCTCCATGCACTCGGTGTACGGCGTCCCCGGCGGGTAGCGCAGGACCTCCCCGGTGGGGAACGCCGCGTCCAGGCTCGGGTCGCCGTCGTCGCTGGCGACGGCCAGCCGGCGCATCAGATGCGACCCGTCCACCGGGTATGCCGGGCTCTCGTCGGCCCCGACCAGGCTCTCCAGCATCACCAGCCCGGCCGAGTTGCAGAAATGCGGCACCACGATGTTGATCAGGCCGCGCGCCATCTGGTCGAGGTCGAGGGTGGCGCCGATCTGGCGGAAGGTGTCGTCGAGCAGCGCGTGCCGCATCAGCGCCGGATCGAGGAACTGCTCGTCGGCGGGCGGCGGCATCCGCATGATCACCAGCGCGCTGATGCTGTCGTCGGTCCCGCGCATGGGCTGGATGGAGACCACGGCGTCGATGGGATCGTCGCGCCGGGTGCTGAGCGCGAGCATGGCCGTGGCTTCCCGGCCGCTGCGGGCGGCGTCGAGCAGCCCCTTCAGCGGCGAGTCAGCCGCTGAAGGCCCGGCGACCAGGTCGCTGAGGTGGGCGCCGAGCAGGGGTTCGCCGGGGGAGGCGAGGAGTTCCAGCGAGCTGCGGTCATGCTGGATGATCCGTCCGGACTGATCGATCCCGAGTATCAGCGTCCGCACGGAGGAGTGCGACAGCAATGCAGTGATCTTTAAACGATACCTGACGCGGTGTCGTCGCTCAGGGTCACCGCAGCGGCACTAATGCCAGGGTAGGGTGCATTCTGCCTGCCGGTACGGCCGGTGCAGACCCTGGTTTCCCCGGGCTGACGGGCGGAGAGGCGGTTGGCGCATGCGGCAGCGTCCCGGGGCCAGCGGGAGCCCAGGGGTTCCCCGGGTGACCGTGGTGGGCAGCCTCAACACCGACATCTCACTGGCCGTGCCGCACCTGCCCGCACCGGGGGAGACGGTCCTGTCGGCGGCGGGCGCGGTCACCGGCCCCGGCGGCAAGGGGGCCAACCAGGCGGTGGCCGCCGCCCGGCTGGGCGCGGCGGTGCGGATGGTCGGCTGCTGCGGCGACGACCAGTTCGGGGCGCGGCTGCGGGCGGGGCTGGCGGCCGAGGGAGTGGACGCCCATGGCGTGCGGGTGGTGGCCGGCGCCTCCTCCGGGGTGGCCCTGATCACCGTGGACGCGGCGGGTGAGAACACGATCGCGGTGGCGGCGGGCGCGAACGCCCTGGCCGGGCCGGACGAGGTCGAAGCGGCGTTCGCGGCCCCGTGCGAGGCGCTGGTCGCCTCGGCCGAGATCCCGGCCCCGGTGATCGCGGGAGTGCTGGGCCGGGCGCGTGAGGCCGGCGCCACCTGCGTGCTGAACCTGGCCCCGGCGCCGGCCGGGGCGGCCGGGCTGCTGGCCGGCGGCGTCGACTGGCTGGTGGTCAACGAGCAGGAGGCGGCGGCGGTGCTGGGAGAGCCGGTGAACGGCCCGGGGGGCGCGGGGGAGGCCGCGGCGGGACTGGCCCGGATGGGCGCCCGGCACGTGGTCATCACCCTGGGCGCGGCGGGAGCGGTGCTCGCCCGCGCCCCGGATGCCGCTGGCGGCGCCGCCGCGGTGGCGGTGCCCGGGTTCAGCGTGGCGAGCGTGGACAGCGTCGGCGCCGGGGACGCGTTCGTGGCGGCGCTGGCCGTGGCACTGGCGGCCGGGGTGGGGCCGGCGGATGCGGTGCGGGCCGCGTGCGCGGCGGGGGCGGCGGCTACCACCCGCCGCGGCGCGCAGGCGGCGCTGCCGGGCCCCGGCGATGTGCTGGCCGCAACCGGGATGCGCTGGCCGGCCGGCTCCTGACGCGGCCGGCCCTGGTGCGCGGGCGGTTCAGAGCACGACCGGCGGCCACAGGTTGTGCTGGGCGGCGATCGGGTCGCCGGGCCACTCGTCCATGGTGTCCAGGTTGTCGTGGGCGGGATGGCCGGCCGCCGCCGGGCCGTCGGCGAAGCCGCGCAGCAGGTTGGCGGTCGTGGCCTTGGTGAAGGTGGCCGTTCGCCGGTTCAGGCCGAACTCGTGCGTCCCGCCGAAGGACACCACCCAGCGCATCGTGCCGCTGTTGAACACCCCGGCACCGCTGCGATGGGTGTAGTAGGCCGAGTCCGCGTAGCTGTTCACGCTGCGGCAGGTCAGCGGCGAGTGGGACAGGATCTGGATCGGCCGCTGTACCGGCGCGCCCGGGTTCACCCGGTCGTACTCGATGCCCACCAGGCCGGGGAAGCTGGTTCCCTTGCCCACCCCGGTCCCGGCGAACACCCAGGCGTCCGGCGAGGCCACCACGAAGTCGGCGTCGGTGGGGTTGGACTCGTACAGCGTGCCGGTCAGCGAGGATTCGGGATCTGGGCTGGGCGGCTCCCGCCAGTCGCTGGTGACCAGCGCGTTGTCCTTGCCGTACATCGGGTCCTGCAGGTAGCTCGTCTTGTAGCAGATGACCAGCCGCCGCGGGCCCAGCTTCGTGCTGGCCAGCCGGGTCCGGCGGAACATGGCGTTCGCCCCGAGGAAGGCCACGTTCATGCCCGCGTCACGGGCCGCCGTGACGTGCGCCCGTTCCGGCGGCGTCCAGTACTCGTCGTGCCCGAGCGAGAACATGGCGCTGGCCCCGTCCAGCAGGTGCGGGTCGGCGTCGATGTCCATGCTGGTGACGTAGGCGAGGGGCAGATGGAGGCGTTCTGCCAGTTCGACGAGCTTCCGCTCGTGGGTCAGGAACATGAAGGCGCCGTTGGCGGCAAAGGGCCGGTCCAGGCTCACCGCCAGCGATCGGTTGCCGTAGTCGGCGATGCCGCCGGGGCCGTGGTACAGGTCGTAACCGCCCCAGGTGTTGTAGGCCTGCCAGGTCTCGGTCCCGTTCTTGATCACGATCTTGCCGGCGGTGGTGGCCGACCGGACGGTGACCGGGACGTACCGCTGGGCGCCGGACTCGGCGTCCATCCGCAGCAGGTAGGAGCCCGGCGGCCAGTCGTGGGTCGGCACGGTGAGGGACGGCTCCCAGTCGGTCTGCACCGTGTTGGTCGGGCTGACCAGGGTCGGCTTGCGCTGCTGGTGGCCTGGCACGGACGACGACCGCCACACCAGCCGGGCCAGGTCCCCGTGGTACCAGCCCATCCGGAACGCGCTCACGGTGAACGAGCGCGCGGTGGTGGACGCGTAGAGCGTGATCGCCTCACCGGGCAGCACGCTGGCCTGCCCCGTGTACCCGAGCATCGCATTGGGCGGGCCGAGGTGCCTGATCTTCCAGTCCGGGTCGCCGGCGAGCGCGTTCTCGCTCACCGGCCTGCGGCCGGACGGGCTCGGGGACGGGACGGGCGCCGCGCCGCCCGTCAGCCTGGAGCACGCGGCGACCGCCGCCGATATCACCGCGGAGGCGAGGCCGAGAAAGGCCCGTCGCGAATGGGCAGGGCGCATGTTCACGGCATAAACCTTGCCACGGGGCAGGTGGAGCGCGATGGCCGGACGGGCCGGGTGACCAGAGCTTGACGGCCAGATGGGCGGAAGATTACGTGCGCACGCCCCCGTGAGCGGGGGTCTCGACGGGGGCGTACGCACGGGCGCTGGTGTGCGGTCGCCTCCTCGGCGAGTGGCACAACGCGGCTCCAGCCGAACGGTAGTCCGCGAAGGCGATGATGATGCGGCCCGGGGGACACGAGCACACCAGCAATCCCATCCAACGCCGCGGCCGGGCGCCCTATTCCGGCCCGGGCATGCGAATCCGGCCCGGGCATGCGAATCCGGCCCCAGCCCTTGGCTGCTCCTGGGCGGCCCTGCCTGGCGATCTTCCTCGCAGCGGCGTGAACCGCGCACGGCAGCCGGAGCGATAGTCTGTGAAATCACATTTCACCGGTGGTGAAAGGGTGACGCTGACGGTGGCTGGGGACCAATCCCTGATCGGCTCCATCGGCGTTGTCATTGTTGCCACCCGCGGCGAGGCAGGGCCCGGCGAGGTCCTGGTCAAGATCCGCGGGGGCACCGAGGCCTACCTGGCCTGGTCCACCAGCCCCATCCCCAGGGGCGCGACCGTGCTGGTCATCGAATCCCGCGGCACGCGCACCGTGGACGTGAGCGAGTGGGTGGACCCGCTCGACCCCTTTCCTGACAATCCTCACTGAGGAGCCTGACAATGCTTGGTTACCGTGTCCCTGCCCCCGACCAGGCCATGCTGATATCCGGTGGCAGGCGGTGGCGGGGTGGCACCGGCGCACCGTTCCGGGTCGTGGTCGGCCACGGCGCGTTCGTGATCCCATTCTTCCGCAAGGCCCGCTACCTCACCCTGGCGATGTGCGAGTCCGAGGTGGCCGAGACCTGCGTCACCCGGCAGGGCATCTCGCTGAATGTCCGGTCGGTCATCGCGTTCAAGGTCGGCAACGACGACGAGAGCATCGTCAACGCGGGCCAGCGGTTCCTGTCCGACCAGGACCAGATGTCCACCCTGACGGGCCGGATCTTCGCCGGCCACCTGCGCTCGATCATCGGATCGATGACCGTCGAGGAGATCGTCACCGAACGGCAGAAGCTGGCGACCGAGGTGCTGGACGGCTCCAAGGCGGAGATGGCCAAGATCGGCCTGACCGTGGACTCGCTGCAGATCCAGTCGATCGACGACCTGAACTCCGGCTACATCGACGCGATGGCCGCGCCGCACAGCGCCGCTATCCAGCGCCAGGCGCAGATCGCGCAGGCGCAGGCCACCCAGCAGGCCGCCGAGGCACAGCAGGAAGCCCAGCGCAAGCAGGCCGAGTACGCGCGGCAGACCGCGGTGGTGCAGGCACAGTACAAGGCCGAGATCGACCAGGCGCAGGCGAAGGCGGCGCAGGTGGGGCCGCTCACCGAGGCTCAGGCGCAGCTGGAGGTCATTTCGGCCCAGGCCGAGCTGGCCCGGCAGCAGGCCGAGCTGCGGGAACGCCAGCTTGTAGCCGAGGTGGTCAAGCCGGCCGAGGCGGAGGCGGAGAAGGTCCGCATCCTGGCCAAGGCGGACGCGGAGCGGATGCGCATCCAGGCCGAGGCGGCGGCGTCGCACGACCGGGTCGCGCTCGACCGAATGCTCATCGACCAGCTGCCGATGATCGTCAAGGAGGCGGCCACCGGCCTGGCGGGAGCCAACGTCAACGTGCTGAACGGGGCCGAGGGCCTCAGCGAGCTTGCCGCGGGCCTGGTCGGCCAGGGCCTGACCATCCTGGACTCGATCAAGAAGAACCTCGCCGCCTCACCGGAGTCCGCCGCGGGCAGCGCCCCCTCGGCCAACGGCTCCACGCCGGAAGACACCCAGGACCCGGCCGCCCGGCCCGCCATCGAGGGCACCCGCGGGACCCGGCCCACCACGTAGCGTGGTGTCGTTCGGCGACCATGATCCGGGAGACTTCTCCACCGCATGCGCGGAAAAGTCTCCGCGATCATGGAAGTGAGCATCAGGCTCGTGATCAGGGTCGCGGCCACCGGGCGGCGGGGGTGGTGATCCTGGTGGTTGCCTGCGTGGCGGCGGCGGCCGCCTGGGTGTACCTGCTGACCGGGCGCGGCGGGTACTGGCGCACGGACGTGCGCCTGCCCGGGCCGGCGGATGCGCCTGACCCGGCTCGCTGGCCCAGCGTGGTCGCGGTGGTGCCTGCACGGGACGAGGCGGCGATCCTGCCGGAGACGCTGCCCACCCTGCTGGCGCAGGACTACCCCGGCGCCTTCTCGGTGGTGCTGGTGGACGACGGCAGCGGCGACGGCACCGGCGCGGTGGCCGCCGCGCTGGGCACGGTGCGGGTGGTCAGCGGCAGCCCGCCGCCTGCGGGCTGGGCGGGCAAGGTCTGGGCGATGGCTCAGGGAGTGGCGGTGGCGGGGGAGTGCGGCTATCTGCTGTTCACCGACGCCGACATCGCCGTCGAGCCGGGGGTGCTGGCCGGCCTGGTCCGCGCCGCCGTCGCGGACAACCGCGCCCTGGTCTCGCAGATGGCCCTGCTGCGGGCGGACACCGGCTGGGAGCGGTGGATCGTCCCGGCGTTCGTGTACTTCTTCGCCCAGCTGTACCCGTTCCGGTGGGCCGGCCGTCCCCACGCCCGGACCGCCGCTGCGGCCGGTGGCTGCATGCTGGTCCGGCGGGAGGTGCTGGCGGCAGCGGGTGGCATGGAGCGCATCGCGGGCGCCCGGATCGACGACGTCGCGCTGGCGCGGCTGCTCAAGCGCGGGCCGGCCCGCGGGCGGTGCTGGCTCGGGTTCACCACCCGCGTGCACAGCCGCCGGCCCTACCCGGGGCTCGGCGCGCTGTGGGACATGATCGCCCGCAGCGCCTACACGCAGCTGCGCCACTCACCCGTCCTGCTGGCCGGGACCGTGGCCGGCCTGTGCTGGCTGTATCTCCTGCCGCCCGCGGCGGCGCTCGGCGGCCTGGCCGTGGCCGCGGCCGGGGGCCACCTGGCCGGCCCGGCCGGGTGGTGCGCCGCCGCTGGCCTGGCCGGCTGGGGCGTGATGACCGTCACCTACCTTCCCGTGCTCGGCCTGTACGGGCTCTCGCCGCTGCGCGCGCCGTGCCTGCCGCTCATCGCCCTGCTGTACACCGCGATGACGGTGGACTCGGCACGCCGGCACCGCGCGGGACGGGGCGGCGAGTGGAAGGGCCGCGCCATCGGCGCGTACGGCTCATCCCGGTCATGACGACGGCCATGGCATCACCACCCGCCGGAGCGTGGCTGGTTAGCGCCGCCCTAGCGGCCAGGGTCGGCGCCGCTCAGCGGGCCGGCCGGTAGCCGTAGTGGGCCAGCCGGTAGCCGTAGTGGGCCATCAGCGGGGAGCACATCGTGGTCACGGCCGCCCGGTCGATCCGGTGCAGCCGTGACCGCCATTCGGTGTCCTCACGCAGCTGGACCGGCCCGGTGCGGAACCGGTTGTTGTTCCCGCCGACGGTGTGCGTCGGGCCGATCGTCACGGTGCCGGGCTCTGTGGGCCCGGCCTGGGCGGCCAGCCGCGCGGGCCGGCCGGCCAGGTCCGCCAGCGCCGCCACCGAGTCCTGGGGCTGGCGGACGAAATCCTCGTACCGCAGCAGCGCCGAGCGCCCAGGGCCGGCGGCGCGCCGGACGGCGGCCCCGGCCAGGTTGCCGGCCGACCAGCTGAGGGCGGCGTAGGCGCTCTGCCGCCACCGGCTCCCGGCCACCGGCTCACCTCCGGCCTGGACCCGCAGCAGGGAGTAGACCAGCCCGCGCGGGTCGCGGACGATCTGCACGAAGGCCGGGCTGATCTCCGGCATGAGCAGCAGCATCGCCGCGTCGGTCGGCTCCTTGGACGAATCGACGATGACCTTCGCGCCCGTCTGGCTGGCGATGGCCCGGTACAGACGGGTCATCCCTTCGGCGTAGCGGGACAGGGCGCCGCCGGGCGGCAGCCCCTTCCGGCGGTGGCGGAGCACGCCGCCGACCCGGAGCCAGGTGTGGTATTCGTGCAGGGCCTCGCGCTGGTACCGCCACATGTCCCGTGCCAGTGCGACCCGTTCCTCCCCCTCCCCGCAGGCCGATGCCAGGATCGGGCTCCAGACCGGGCACTGCTGGAGGAGTTCCCCGCAGCCGCACCGGTAGTGGGTACGGGTCAGCTTGGGCCAGAGGGTCCGCAGCTCACCGACGGCGAAGTACCCGTCGAGCTGGCCGACCAGGTTGCTCAGCACCGTGGTGCCGCTGTGGTAGATACCCATCACGTAGAGAACCCGGAGGTTGCTGACGGACATTCTCACCACTTACGCCGAGTTCGGGGGCTGACGGTTAGGGCCTGCGCAGGCCCTACAGGATAGTTCCGCGCTGCCGGGTGTGCCTCGCAAGCAGCAAAACGGCGGCAAGGGCAGCGGCCGGCCCGGGTGAAGGCGGGCGAGGTGGTGGCCGCCAAGGCAAGACTGAACGGGAGCAGGGGAGCAGGGGCGGGCGGGAGCAGAGGAGCGCGGCGGGCGAGAACAGGGCCGCGAGCGGGCGTTCAGCGGCCGCGGAAGAGACCGAAGATCCCGTCCGCGGCGAGGGCCGCGCCGGCCACCAGCAGCCCTAGGACCAGCACCGCCCGCCCGTGTGCGAGCAGCCAGGCGTTGAAGGCGGTGAGCTTGCGCGAGGTCAGTTCCGGCGCGGCCAGGTAAGCAAGGAACGGCAGCCAGATGGCTGCCACGTAGATGACGATGATGATCGTCAGGCTGAGCGCGGACAGTGCCGGGCCGGCCTGGGCGCTCGCGACCACCTGGATCGCGGCGATGAAGGTCAGCGCCGGCGTGAACATCACCAGTCCCGCCGCTATCGCGGTCAGCGGCGCCGGGCTGGCCACCAGCCGTGCCACCACGCCACGGCTGGGCCGGGACGGGTCTCGCGGGCGGGGCCGGTGGCGCGCCACTACGGCGCCCACGGCCAGGATGAGGAGCCCCAGGCCGAGCCGCAGCTCATAGCGTGGCGTGCGGTGGCTCGGCACCTGCAGGTGCGTGCTGCGCAGCACCACCAGCACCACGATGGCCATGACCGTGCTCATGAGCACCGCGCCGGCCAGGTAGCACAGCGCGGTGAGCCGGGGCCGGGCGGACCCGAGGTAGGTAGCCGTGATCAAGAGCGCGGTCGGGGACAGCGCCGCCAGGAAAGCGAAACCCGCGGCCTGCGCGAGCATGCGATGTCAGCCGCCAGGCTGCGCGGCCACCTGCGGCTGGGCCGGAGGCCTCCCGATCAGCTCGATGAGCCCCAGCACGAGCAGCAGCACGATGGCGATGACCAGGGCCGTGACCCAGGTCGGCTGGCCCCAGAAGACGAACACCAGCGCCGCGATCGCGACCGCAGTTATCCGGAGCGCCTTGCGGTGGGTGTAGGTCCACTGGCCGACTGGCCCGGTGCTCACGCCGGCGTGCTCGCCGCGACCGCGTATCCAGGCGAAGGCGGATTCGAACGCGCCGCGGGTGCGGACCGCCGTGACCGAGGGCCCGGTGAAGAACGCGCCGATCGCGACGATCAGCCCGACCACCAGCAGCACCCGCAGCCCGTCCCTGATGAACCTGACCAGCGTGTCGTACAGGACCGCCGCCGCGTCGGCGGGCAGCACGCTGCTCGGGACACTGTTGAGGTAGATGCCGCGGAAGATCGTCAGCCCCAGGCCCAGGATCGCCATGGACGCGGCGAAGCCCAGCCCCGCGCCGATCAGTGCCCGCCGGTGGCCGCGCGCCACATACACCCCGAGGCCCAGCAGCACCAGCGTGAGGATCGGCAGCACGATCTTGAGGTCGTTCAGCAGCCGGTAGCCCTGCTGCGCCTTGACCAGGTATTTGGCGGAGAACAGAGCCAGCGTCGGGTTGATATTGGGGAGCCTGGTGATGATCGTGAACCCCCTGTTGGCCAGGTCGCGCTTGACCACGTTGATGAACGGGCCGAGGTTCAGCACGACCTGGTTGTTGCTGATCGTGATCGCCCCGTTGCCCTGTCCGGACAGGGCCTTCACCAGCTGGGCGTGCACCTGCCGGTTAACCTGCACCCACAAATTGGCCACCTGTGGGCTGGCGACGATCTTGGCCACCTGGGTGTGGATGAACCCGTACACGGCGCTGGCGAGCTGCCCGGAGAAGTTGTTCAGCAGCGCGCCGACCCGGGGCAGCCCGCGCTTCGTCAGTGCGCCCGCCGCCTGCGTGGCCAGCCCTTTCACATTGAGCCGGGCGTCGATCTCAGCACTGATCTTGTCTGTGAGGGCGCGCTGGACGGACGGCTCGTGGATGAGCGGCTCGACGTTGGCGACGTAGCGGTCGGTGCTGGACACCTGGTTGGCGGTCCACACCGCCACCACCGAGAGCGGCGCGAGCAGGCAGCCGATGACGATGAGCACCACCGAGACCGGGGCCCGCCAGCCATTGTGCTTGCGCCGGGCGGGCACCGCCTGATGGTCCACGGTGCTCTGAAGATGCGCGACCTCGTCGCGCAGGCGTGCCAGTTCGGCCCGCTCGTCGTCGGTCAGCTCACCGCCTCCCGCACCCTTGGTCTCGGCGGCAGCGAGCTTGGTCTCGGCAGCAGCCAGCTTGGGGTCGCTCGCGGCTGGCTTGGCCTCGCCGGCGGCTGGCTTGGGCTCGCCCGTGGCAGCGGCGGCTGGCTTGGCCTCGCCGGCTGGCTTAGGCTCGCCGGCGGCTGGCTTGGGCTCGCCCGTGGCAGCGGCGGCTGGCTTGGCCTCGCCGGCTGGCTTAGGCTCGCCGGCGGCTGGCTTGGGCTCGCCGGCGGCTGGCTTGGGCTCGCCCGTGGCAGCGGCGGCTGGCTTGGCCTCGCCGGCTGGCTTAGGCTCGCCGGCGGCTGGCTTGGGCTCGCCCGTGGCAGCGGCGGCTGGCTTGGCCTCGCCGGCTGCCTTAGGCTCGCCGGCGGCTGGCTTGGGCTCGCCGGCGGCTGGCTTGGGCTCGCCGGCGGCTGGCTTGGGCTCGCCGGCTGGCTTGGGCTCGCCCGTGGCTGGCTTGGGGTCGGCCGCACCCGGCTTGGCGCTGCCGCCCCCGGCAGGCTTGCCCGCCTCCGGCGCGGTGCCCTGCCCGCGCCCCCCGCCTGAGTCGGACACGGTCATCTCCTGCCACCTCCGTCGCCTGCGTGGATACCACCCGTTCACCGGCGTGGCAGCCGGGAACCGTCCCCTTCTCTCCCTGGGGTGGGCCGGGCCCCTCCAGCCTAGACAGGCCCTGCCCGGTGAACCAGGTACCGAACGGATCGGTCACCTGGCCCGGGTACTGGCTGCGGCAAGGCTACTGCGCGGCCTCGCCGCCGCCGTGCAGGGCTTCCTGGAGTTCCTTCTCGTCGTCCTTGGACAGCGAGGTCTTCAGCACCGTGCCGCCGTACTTGCTCATCGCCTCGACGGCCTTGTCCGGGGTGACCTTCTCCAGCATCAGGAACAGGCATGAGGTGCCCGGCTTGACCATGTCGCGGACCTGGTCCTGGAACTGCTTGTCGATGCTGGTCTTGGCCAGCTTGCCCATCAGCGCGCCCAGCCCGGCGCCGATGGCGAGCCCGAGGACCGGGACGAAGAACAGCAGCCCGAACAGGAACCCCCAGAACAGGCCCCACGTCGCCCCGGCGCCGACCGGGTGGTGATCGGTGTGGACGTGGTAGCCGCCTTCCTTGTCCCGGATGATCACCGCGATGGCGTCGGGCTGGATGATCAGGTCCTGGGCCAGCCGGCGTGCCTCGGCGGCAGCCGCGTCCGCGGTCGTCTCATCCGGGTATCCAATGGCGATCAGATCAGCCATATCGTTTCCTTCCTCGTCACATGCCTCGCCCACCACCACACCAGCCCGGGCGGCGGGCCGCCCCACCCACGGCGGGTTAAATTCTGCGCTGTCCCGTTTGCCGCCGAACTGTTACTATGCGCGCCTGGGCAATGTGGTTGAGCGGGACGAACCGTACGGGAGTGGACGGTCGCCTCAACATCGGTCGGGGTCCGTTCACTCTTCTGTGTACGCGGCCACCGCTGTCGATGTCCCGCTGGAGAGCAAGCTCCACGCACCTGAGCCGCGCGACGGCTGGGTGGAGCGGCCCGTGCTCACCGGGCGCCTGGGGCAGGCCGGCGCCAGGCTCATCCTCGTCGACGCCCCGGCGGGCTATGGCAAGACCACGCTGGTAGCGCAGTGGCGCATCGGCGCGGCTGGCAGCCGGCCCTTCGCGTGGGTCACCCTCGACCCGGACGACAACGACCCGGTCAGCCTGTGGTCGCATGTCGCGCACGCGCTGCACCGTGCCCGGCCGGAATTCGGGCTCCAGCCCGTGCTGGAGGCCCTGCGGGCTCAGCCGCCTGACGTCGGCGGTGCCGTGCTCCCGGCCCTGGTGAACGAGCTCAACACGCTGCCGGGCCCGGTCGTCCTGGTCCTTGACGACTATCACCGGGTCAGGGAGCGCAGCTGCCACACCCATGTCGAGTATCTGCTGTCCCACCTGCCACCGACCGCCCAGCTGGTGCTGACCACGCGGGCCGACCCGCCGCTGCCGCTCGCCCGGCTGCGGTCAACCGGGGACATGGTCGAGCTGCGGATGAGCGACCTGCGGTTCACCCCCACCGAGGCGGCGGCGCTGGTCAGCCGCACCGCCGGTATCGCCCTCGCCGGTCCGGATCTCGCGGACCTGGTGGGGCGGACCGAGGGCTGGCCCGCGGGGGTCTACCTCGCCGCGCTCTCCCTTCGCGGCCACCCGTCACCGGGCACCTTCGTCCGGCAGTTCAGCGGCGACAGCCGGTATATCGCCGACCTGCTGATCGAGCAGGTGCTGAGCCGTCAGCCGGCCCACATCCGCCGCTTCCTCGCCCGGACCGCCATCCTGGGTGAGTTCAGCGCCCCGCTGGCCGATGCCGTGCTCGGCTCCACGGACGCCGCGGAGATCATCGGGACGCTGGAACGGGAGAACCTGTTCGTCGTGCCCGTCGACGAGAATCGCGGCTGGTACCGCTACCACCGCCTGTTCGCACAGCTGCTGCGCAGCCAGCTCACCCGGGCCGAGCCGGGCATCATCCCGGCCCTGCACCAGCGGGCCAGCGCATGGCACCAGCAGGCAGGCTCGCCGCTCGAGGCGATCAGTCACGCGCTCGCCGGCGGTGACGTCGGCGGTGCGGTCGACTTGATCGCGGCTCGCTGGCCCGCCTACGCCAGCCTCGGCCGGGTGGGAACGGTCCGCGGCTGGCTGCAGGCCCTCGGCGACGACCAGGTCGCCGCCCATCCGCTGGCGGCGCACTGCGCGGCGTGGTCAGCGGCCCTCGCCGGTGACCGGTCATCGGTGGAGCGCTGGCTCCCGGTCCTCGAGGCAGCCGATCACCGCGGGCCGCTGCCCGATGGGATGGCCTCGCTGGAGTCCTCGGCGGCCCTGCTGCGGGGTGTCCACGGATTCGAGGGCCTCGGCGTCATGCGGAAATGGGCCCAGCTGGCCGTCGAGCTGGAGAACGATCCGGCGTCCCCGTGGTACGCCCTGGCCCGGACCGGGCTTGGCTTCAATCTCTACCTGTCCGGTGAGCTCGCCGCAGCGGCCGCGGTGCTGGATGAGGCGGTCGCCTGCGAATCCTCCATCCAGCTGATACACCTGATGGCCCTGTCCGCCCTCGGCCTGGTGGCGGCCGGGCAGGGAAGGCTGCTGCGGGCGGAGGAGCTGGTGCAGGCCGTCAGCGCGCTCACCGGCCGTGGCGATCTTGGTGAGGCACCGCAAGCCGCCGTTGCCATCATGGCCGCTGGCGCGCTCCATGCCGCACAGGGAGAGCTTGACCAGGCCAGGAGCGAGCTCACCCGCGCGCTGCGGCTCCGGCGCCGGGCGCCCGGCGCCAGCCCGTGGCCCACCCTGGAGGCGCTGCTGCTGCTGGCCGAGGTCCTGCTCGGCCTGGCGGACAGCACCGCCGCGGATCTGCTGGACGAAGCGCAGGAGCTGCTGGCCGCGCTGCCGGACGGCACCGACGTCCAGCTCGCCCGGGTGAGCAGGCTCAGGCAGGAACTCACCGGCCTGTCGCACGAGCCGCCGGAGCCGCTGACCGAGCGCGAGGTCACGGTGCTCCGGCTGCTGCGGGGCACGCTCTCGCTCCGCGAGATAGGCCAGGAGCTGCACCTTTCGCCCAACACGATCAAGACCCACACCCGGATGATCTACCGCAAGCTCGGCGTGAGCAGCCGGCGCCAGGCGATCGAGCAGGGCCACCGGATGGGCGTCTGCTGACCGGCTGGCGGCCGTTTCAGGTTCACCCCGGGGCAACCCGTGGCGGGTGATGACGTTTCACCCCCTCGCCTGTCATGAATAAGACGCCAGACTCCGGTAAGAGGAGCAGCGGCCGCTCCACGGACGAGTACCTGTCTGGAGGCGCACGATGACCACGCCCAGCTTCGGCCATCGCTACCGGATCGTGGTCAGGGATGACTGCGGGGATCTGCTGGCGAGCCTGGTCGAAGGGCTCGCCGTCGAGTCCGGCGGGGAACGGACCTCGGTCGTGGCCTCGGTGCGCGACGAGTCCGAGCTCTACGGGCTGCTCGACCGGTTCCACGAGCTCTCGCTGCACATCGTCAGCCTGCACGAACTCGGGCCAGCCATCGCCAGTTAGGCGCCCTGGCACCAGCGGTCACGGCAGGCCGGCGGTTACATGATCCGGAGCTGCTTCGCGCGGCGGACGGCCTCACCGCGGTGAGTCACCGCCAGCTTGCGGTAGATGCTCTTGAGATGGCTCTTGACGGTGTTGACCGAGATGAACAGCACCGCGGCGATCTCGGTGGTGTCGAGCATCTCGGACGCGTGCCGGAGCACCTCAATCTCGCGGCTGCTGAGCGGCTCCAGCATGACCGGCGGCTCCGGGTCCGTGCCGGGCCGGGTGGCCTGCTCCCGCGCGGGGCCCACCAGGTCGGGCTCCAGCAGGTCCCGGTAGACGTGCGCCAGGTCGGGATCGGCCCGCAGCACCCGGCGCAGCCACACCCGCTCCAGGGCGAACGGCAGCCGCAGCCGCTCCGGCTCCCCAAGCCGCAGTGCGCGCTGCAGCGACCGGCGGCCGTCGGCACGGTCACCGTCGGCGTAGCTGATCCGGGCCGTGACCAGCCATGATTCCAGCCGGAGGAGATCGGGCACGGTCTCGGCCCGTTCCCGGTGGCTGGCGAGCGCGTTCCTGGCCGCCTGCGAGTCTCCGGCGGCCAGCCAGGCGTGGGCCTGCGCGACCGCCGCCTCAAGGGAGCCCGGCTCGGCCCGCCCCGCCGCGTCGAGCGCGGACGCCGAGTCACCGGCCGCAGCGCACGCGCGTGATTCGAGCACGGCCAGGCGGCACTCGAGCCAGCGCGGGACCGGGCCGCCCTGCCGGGCCCGGCGGACGACTTCCATGGCACCGTCCGGATGGCCTTCGGCCAGGGCCTTGCGCGCCGCCACGATGCAGGCGGCCAGCCCGGTCATCCGGTCCGGGTGCAGCCGCAGCGCGGTCTCGGCCCGCTTCAGCTCGCTGTGCGCCTGGCGCAGCTCGCACCGCTCCACATGGACGGCCGCCAGCGCGACGTGGGCGCCGGGGCTGACGGCCGCCGGGAGCCGCTCACCGTCACCCCCGGGCGCGGCGCACACCTGCGCGGCCACGCCCGCGGCACGGTTCAGCCGCCCCCGCAGGGCGTCGGCAAGCGCGAGATACCCCAGGCAGCTGGCCCGCTCATGGGTGCCGTCCGGGTCCGGGACGGCGGCGACGGCCGCCTCGAACGTGGCGGCCGCCTCCGTCAGCCGCCCGGACCACAGTTCCGCGGCGCCGCGGCCCGACAGCACCTGGGTGGTTATCCAGGGGCACCGTGCCAGCACACCTGTGGGCACCGCATCCAGCATGGCCCCGGTTTCGGCCGCCGCGGCCGCCAGCGACTCCAGATCCCCGCTGCGCCAGGCCAGGGCGAGCCGGATCTGCGCGGCCGCCAGCCGCGCCGGGACGGCTTCCCCGGGCGGCAGCTCGCCGAGCATTCCTTCCCCGGCCCGGAGCCAGGTGCCGCCGGCGGGATCGTCGCCAGCCAGCGCGAGCGCCGCCGCGACCAGGAAAGGCTCCGGCCTTGCCCAGTTCAGCGCGGGGGGCATGCCGGTGAACTCGTCCGCCAGCGGATGGTCCCCCCGCGGCTCGGTGAGCTGGCCCACCGCCAGCTCACCGACCACGATCTGGGCGGCCAGCTGCCAGTCGGCCGCCGCTCCCGCGTGCCGCACCGCCTGGGTGAGCTGGCCGTTCCGCCGGTACCAGCCAGCCGCCCGCCGGTGCAGTTCGGGCACCAGGCCGGGCTGCTCGTGGCGCAGCTTCAGGCGCAGGACGTCGGCGAACAGCGAGTGGTAGCGGTACCAGCCGGATCCGGCCGGCAGCACGAAGGCGTTCGCCCGCATCAGGTCGGACAGGTCGTTGCCGACGGGGGCGTCGCTCAGATCGCTGGCGATGGCGGTGTCGAAGCTGTCCAGGATGGAGGTTCTCAGCAGCAGGTCCCGGATCGCGGGCGGCTGTGCGTTCAGCACTTCTTCCACCAGGTAGCCGACCACCGGGCTGTCCTCGGCCACGAACTCCTTGACGAACTGCTCGGGGTCGGGATGCCCGTGCATGGAGATCGCCGCCAGCCGCAGCCCGGCGGCCCAGCCCTCGGCCCGCGTGGTGAGCCATTCCAGCGAGTCCCGCGGCAAGGTGACGTCGTGCTGCGCCATGAGCAGCCTGGACTCCGGGACGCTGAACGCGAGCTGGCCGGCCCGGATCTCGGTCAGCTCCCCAGCCAGCCGGAACCGGTGCAGCGGCAGCAGCGGGTCGATGCGCGAGGCCACCATGACGCGCAGGCCCGGCTGTGCGTTCCGCATGAGATAGGTGAGGCCCTGCAGGGCGGTGCGCTCGGTCAGCAGATGGATGTCGTCCAGCACCAGGACGACCGGCTGATCCACCGTGGCCAGCGCCGAGGCGAGCCGGACCAGGAACTCATGGTCTAACGAGTCGACGTAGGAGGGTGCCCATGACGCGTGCGGCACCGGGACGCCGGCCCGCCGCAAGGCGGCCACGACGTAGCTCCACAGAACCCGTGGCCGGTTGTCGAACTCGTCGAGGGTGACCCATGCCACCGGGCCCGGAGACCGGTTCCCGGCCGCCCAGGAGGCCATGGCCGCAGTCTTGCCGATTCCCGGGGGCCCCAGCAGCGCGGTCAGCGGGCCGCGGACGCCTTCGGCGATGAGCTGGTCGAGCCGCGGCCGCGGGACGGCCCAGTCCGGCAGCCCCGGCACGGTGATCTTGGATCTCAGGATGGACGCGTCAGCTGTCGTCGGCGCCCGGGAACGTCCCGGCCCCTCTGCCGCCACGCTGGCCACCATCGGCATCCCCCTGTTCCGCGCACGGCGAACCGCCCGCGCCGCACGCGGGAGCCCCGGCAGCGGCCCGTGACCCTGCTCGAACTGAGATCCATGCCCAATTTGTCTGATGATCGGGTGAGCTGTCATCACCCCGGGCGGATTTCACCCGGGTGACGAATCACCCACCGTGGGTGGCGTCCGGCACGCCGATCGGCGGCATGGTGATCAGTGCACATAGCCTTCCGAATGAGCTGGGGGCCTGACGTTGACTTCCCCGCATCACTACGAGATCCGCGTGGCGGGGACACTTCCACCCGAAGCCTTGCTCGACTTCGACCAGCTCAACGCCAGCGTGGAGCCGGTCGGGACGATGCTGCACGGCGTCCTCCCCGACCAGGCCGCGCTGTACGGCCTGCTGACCAGGCTGGAGGCGCTCGGTGCCCAGGTGCTGGAGGTACGCCGCCTGCACGACAGCGATCCGGCCTCCGGCGACTGACCACCCCGCCCGGCCGGCGGCTCACGCCCCGGATCGCGCGGCCAGCGGGCGGCTTGCCCGCCATGCGGCCTCTGCCTGCCCCATCGGGGTGGACGGCGGGCCCTGGACGAACGGCCAGATCTCCTCGGCGATGGCCCGCCAGTCGGCGGTTGCGGACAGCTCGCCGAGCAGCGCGAACAGCCCCAGGTTGATGCGCTGCAAGATGACGTAGGAGCGCGGGATGCTCACGTATGCGGCCACCGGGCTGCGCAGGTCGAAGAACCGGCGGACGACGGCCGAGGCGTAGTCCGGGGTGATGGTCAGCCGGCCGGGCTTGCGGATGGTGGCGTAGAACACGCCCAGGTGGTCCACGATCGTCTCGGTGCTCAGCGGCGCGCCCGGGCGCAGGAAGCCGGCGTCCTCCAGGCCGCGGCGGAACTCCTCGGGCCGGTTCTCCACGCACAGGCTGCGGGCCATCTGCATGAGCGGCCGCAGTTCGGCCAGCGTGAAGTGCTTGACCAGGCCGAAGTCGAGGAAGGTGACCCGGCCGCCGCCGTGGAACAGGTAGTTGCCCGGGTGCGGGTCGCCGTTGAACGCGTGCACCTCGTACAGGCTGCGGAACACGAACCGGTAGATCGTTTCCGCGGCCAGGTCGCGCTCGGCCTGGGGCCAGCCGGTCAGCTCGGCGAAGCGGGCCCCGTCCGACAGCTCGCTCGTCACCACCCGCCGGGCCGACAGCTCGCCGACGATCCGCGGCACTCCGATGGTGGGATGGCCCTGGTAGTAGGCGCCCACCAGCCGCTGGTTGTCGGCCTCCCGGCGGTAGTCGAGCTCCTCACGCACGCGGTCTCTCAGCTCGGTGATGAGCGCGTCGACGTCCTGGCTGGGCGCGGTCACGCGCAGCAGCCTGCGCAGCAGCGCGACGTTGTCGAGGTCGGCCGCCATGGTCTCGGCGATGCCGGGATACTGCACCTTCACCGCCACCGCCCGGCCGTCCCGGGTGATCGCGCGGTGCACCTGCCCGATCGACGCGGCGGCGATCGGTTCGGGATCCCAGCGCGCGAACGCCCGCTCCGGCGGCGCGCCCAGTTCCTCGGCGACGACGCGCGCGGCGAGCTCGGCGCTCATCGGCGGGACGCTGTCCTGCAGCCGGGACAGGGTGCGGCGGACGGCGGGGGACAGGCCGTCGTCGACGTAGCTGGCCATCTGGCCGATCTTCATCAGGACGCCCTTCATGGCCCCCAGGGTGTCGGCGACGTCCTGCGCGGTCTGCAGCGCAAGGTCGTTACGCAGCTGTTCCCGGCTGTTCCCGGCGGACGCGAACAGGGCGGGCGCGCTGCGGGTATAGCGTGCCCCGCCGCGGGCGGCGAGCCGCAGGGCCGCCAGCCCGCGCCGCAGCCGCAGCCGTGCCGGCCGGTGCGGCCCCGTCAGGTCCTGCCCGGGCGGGTCGTGCCCGGGTGGGTGCCGCACCCGGCGGCGGCGCAGCACAGCCACAACGAGGGCCGTGAGCGCCGCGCCTGCCGCCGCGGCGGCGAGGGTTTTCCTCATCCGCGCTGCGCGGCGCGCATGCGCAGGGCGATCCGCTGCCGCGCTTCCAGCACGCCGGGCTCGCCGAGGAAGACGGCATCGAGCACACCCAGCGCCTGCCGGATCTCGGCCCGGCGGGCCGGGGCCAGGTCTCCCGGTGCGCCGTAGCCGTACATCTCGCGCGCCCAGCCCGGCATCGCGGCGACCGCGCCGTCGCGGATGTCCTGCCAGATCTCCGCGATGCCGGGATCCAGGCCGGGCGGATCGAGCAGGAATGCCGCCGCCTCGGCGGCCGCGGGCGTGCAGCGCAGCTCGGGCCGCACCGCTGACAGGTACTGCCGCAGGGCGGCGAGGCTGGCCGGGATCATCGCGGCGGGGACGCCGGCCAGCTCGGCGGCGACCGTCATCTCCGCGACGTAACGGTCGCCGTCGGCGGGCGCCAGCGGCGTCCCGAACAGCTCGCAGGCGGCCACCGTCGAGTCGACCAGCACCGCGTGCACCCACAGCAGCAGCGCCGGGTCGCTGGCCGCGTAGCGGCGGCCGGTCACCGGGTCGGTGCCGCGGACGTGCTCGTGGATCCGGCGGACCCTGGCCGCCGCCCGCTGCGCCGCCGCCCGGTCGCCGAAGCTGACCGTGGCGAGGTAGGACGACGTGGCGGCCAGCCTGCCGACCGGATCGCGGCGCCAGTCGCTGTGCTGGTCCACGCCCGCCATCGCCAGCGGGTGCAGCGCCTGCACGAGCAGCGCCCGCAGGCCCGCCACCACCGAGGACAGGTCGGTGCTCGCCCGCCAGGTGACGCTGCCGGGCCCGAAGAGGCCGTCATCGGCGGGATGCTCGGGCACGCTCGAGGCGTAGGCCGCCGCCGAGCGGGCGACCAGGCCAGCGGCGTCCGCGTAGAGGTCCGTCACTGCCCCGGCTCCGGGGTGACGAAGGAGCCCATGCCGACAAACTACCCACTCCGCCCAGGAAGAGACCGGGCCTTTCATCTGCCGTCCGCGGGCGGCGGCCTGGCCCGGGCCGGTCAGGACGCGGGCGGGCGGTCCTTCTCCAGCAGCTTGGCCACCACGGCGTCATAGGAGGCGTCGACGGCGGGGCCACCGGGGCTGGTCCGCCGCAGGCGCCCGTCCCAGCGGGGCAACGGTGGGATTAACCGCGTGAACGCCCGCCCCATGATCCGTACGCTGAGGCCGTGCGTGAGGAACCCGGGCATATCAGCCAGCCGGAGCTCGCGGGCATCCTGCACGAGCAGTGGGGCCTGGCACCCGCCCGGCTGCGCTACCTGCCGGTGGGTTTCGGTGACTACCACTGGGAGCTCACCGACGCCGCGGGCGGTCGCTGGTTCGTCACCGTCGCGGAGCTGGCCGGCGGCTGGCGCGGCACCAGCGCGGCGGACGGGTACGTGGACCTGCGGGCCGCGATGGAGATCGTCATCGGCCTGCACCAGGCCGGCCTGGAGTTCGCCGTCGCGCCGGTGCCCACCGCCGGGGGGCAGGCGCTCGCCCCGCTCGGCAGCGGGAACGCCGTCACCGTCTTCCCGTACCTGGACGCCGAGCCCGGAGAGTTCGGCGGCGAGCTGCCGGACGGCGACCGGCTGGCCGTGATCGGCATCCTGGCCAGGCTCCATGCCGCCACCCCGCTGGCCCGGCGGACGGCGCCGGCCCGCGGTCCCGTCCCTGCCAGCCGGCCCGTCCTGGAGGCCGCGCTCGGCGAGCTTGGCCAGCCGTGGGACGGCGGCCCCTACAGCGAGCCCGCGCGCCAGCTGCTCGCGCGCCACGCTGACCGCCTGGGCAGGGCGCTGGCGCACTTCGATGAGCTCGTGCGCGAGGCCGCCCGCGGCGGGACGGCCGTGCTCACCCACGGCGAGCCGCATCCGGGCAACATCCTGCGCGACGCGGGGGGCGGGCTGCACCTGATCGACTGGGACACCGCCGGGCTGGCGCTGCCCGAGCGCGACCTGTGGTCGGTGGCCGGTGACGATCCCCGCGCCGCCGGCCGCTACGCCGAGCTCACCGGGCGTCCGGTCAGCACCGCGGCCATGCGGATGTACCGGCTGCGCTGGAGCCTGGACGACATCGCGCTCTTCCTGCGCGATTTCCGCGGCCCGCACGAGCGGGATGAGGACACCGAGCTGGCCTGGGAGGGCCTCAGCGAGGAGATCGGGGAGATCGGATGAGCGACACCGGGCCCGGCGGCGGCCAGCGGTTCAGCATGCGTACCGTTCCGGACCGTCATCCGGAGGATCCGGCGCCGGGAGCGGCGCGCGGGACCGCCCCGCCCCCTGAGGCGAGATAGGGTGCCAGCGTGACTGACGACGATGCGGCTATCTCCTACCAGGCGGCGGCGCGCGGCACGCCGGTGCTGAGCAGCAGCGGCAGCCAGATCGGCACCCTGGAGCACGTGCTGGAAGTGCCCGAGGTCGACGTCTTCGACGGGATCGTGATCGCCACCGCGGCCGGGCTCCGCTTCATCGACGCCGACGACATACAGCGGATCACGCGCAGCCACATCCAGTGCGGCCTCGACGACGTGCAGGCCAGCCAGCTGGCGCCGCCGGACGGGGCACCGGTCTACCGGGTCGACGCCCTGGCCGACTCCGGGCACAGCCTGCACGACGTCCTGGGACGCCTGTTCCGCCGCCCGCGCTGGACGCGCGAGGACGACCGGCCCTGACCGGCGGCCGCGCCGCAGCTCCTGGTCATCACCCCAGCCCGGGTCATCACGCCCGTGGGCCCGGATCATCACCCCCGCCGAAGCCGTGAACTGACCGGCCCGGGCCGTGAGCGGTCACGGGCACCTATCCCGGCCGGGTGATGCGCCCGGCCGCCATCCGGTGAATGATGAGTCACATGCTCGGTTTGCGCGATACGCCCAGGTGGCGCGGGGGACCCCGATGACGGCCGGCACCGGCCAGCCGGCCCGGCAGGCACCGCCGGTGGGCCGCCGCAAGCGAGTGGCGCGCACGGTCCTGCTGGCGTGGGCCGCCCGGCTGCCGTGGGACAGCCGCTTCCAGCAGCGGGTGATCCTGCTCGCGATCGCGGTGGGCGCGGCGCGGGGCCTGGCCCGCGACGGCCAGGCCCGCGCGGTCGCGTGGGACCAGCGGCAGCGGCAGCGGGGCCTGAGCGCCGAGGCCAAGCGGGCCTTAAAACGCGGGGTCGGCAAGGTCACAGGCCAGGACGAGCCGGCTGCGGGGTAGCTGCCCTCAGGCGGCCGCCCAGGCGATCGCCTCGTCGCGTTGCGCGAGCGGGAAGCGCCCGACCGGGCGCGCCAGGTGACCCGGGCGCGAGCCGGCGGCGGTGGTGCTATCACGAGCCCGGAGTGGTAGCTGGCCACCTTGCCGATCGGGGGCGATGCGCCAGACTGCCTATACAGGAGCTGGCGGGGAGCGGCAGCAGCTGGCGGGGGAGGAATGGCCATGCGGGCGGTGGCGATGGTGCTCCGGGCCCGGCTGCGGCAGTACTGGAAGTCCTGGCTTGCGCTCAGTGTGCTGGTCGCTGTGGCCGGCGGGTTCGTGCTGGCGGCGGCGGTCACCGGGCGGCGGACCGCGGCCGCCTTCCCCGGCTTTGTCGCCAGGCACGGCTACGACGTGGTCGTGTACGCCGGGCACCCGCTGCCGCAGCTGGCGAAGCTGCCCCAGGTCACGCACGTGACACCGGCGCTGCTGCCCTTCACCGGCCCGTCCCACTGCGCGTCCTGCCGCAAGCAGATCGGCTACGGCGACTTCGCGATCTTCGAGGTGGCGCCGCCGGCCCTGGCCCGGATGGTGACGCTGCTCTTCGGGCGTATGCCCGACCAGTCCGACCCGCATGAGGTGCTTGCCTCGTACACGCTCGCCCGGGACAACGGCGTCCGGGCCGGCTCGGTGATCCAGGCGGAGACGCTCACCCCGGCGCAGTCGGCCGCGCTCAACCAGGGACATCAGCCGCGGGCCGGGGAGGGCCCCCGGCTGACGCTGCGGGTCGTGGGCATCGTGGCGACCGAGAACGAGTTCCCGGCCGGGAACGGGGTGCGGTACGACCTGTTCCCGACGGCGGCGTTCGCCGCCGCGGTGAACCACCAGGTGGCGCTGCTCCCGGTCTACTTCCTGCGGCTCCGGCACGGCACGGCCGACCTGCCCGCGGTGGACAGCTGGCTCCGCTCGCATCAGGTGCTCGGCACCGACCCCCTGGTCACCGACGCCGCGGCGGTGCAGCGGGATATCAAGCCGCAGGCCGTCGGCTGGTGGGTGCTGGCCGGTCTGGCC
>Ga0335081_10002830_pt1 | contig 27302 bp, 19 predicted proteins | sample Lox_Sample_35_FD_206713 | JGI IMG/M metagenome (GOLD analysis project Ga0335081, IMG submission 206713) | Soil microbial communities from Loxahatchee National Wildlife Refuge, Florida, United States - Lox_Sample_3.5 | ecosystem: Environmental > Terrestrial > Soil > Wetlands | place: USA...
TGATCGACGTCAACACCTGGCTGCCGGGCGACATCCTGGTCAAGGCCGACCGGATGGCCATGGCCCACGGCCTGGAGCTCCGCACGCCGTTCCTGGACCGCGAGGTGCTCGCGGTGGCCGCGCGGCTGGCCCGGGTGGAGAAGACCGCCGCCGGCACCACCAAGTTCGCGCTCCGCGAGGCGATCGGCGAACTGCTGCCCCAGGCCGCCGCGGAACGCGCCAAGCTGGGCTTCCCGGTGCCGATGGGCTACTGGCTCCGCGGCGGCATGTATGGTTTCGCGGAGCAGGTGGTCCGCACGGCGCAGACCGGCCAGTGGCTGGATAAGGGCGCCGCGCTGGACATCCTGCGCCGCTTCCGGTCCTCCGATCCCGAGGTGACCTGGAGGCAGGTGTGGCTGCTGGTCGTGTTCTCGCTCTGGCATCAGATCTACGTGGAGCGCGTTTACGACCCGGTGGCCCTCGGCTGGGAAACCTCAAGGGGCCCCGCCGCCGGATGATGACCTAAGGAACCGTAAGACGTGACCACCCCCCGGATCAGCGTCGTCGTGGCGTTCTTCAACAACGCCGACGATCTCGCCGACTGCCTGGACTCGATCGCCGCCCAGTCGTTCGCCGACCTGGAAGTGATCATGGTGGACGACGGCTCCACCGACCACAGTGCCGAGATCGCCCGGGCCAAGGCCGCCGGCGACCCGCGCTTCACGCTGATACAGCCGGGGCACGGGGGACCGGGCGGCGCGCGCAACCGCGGCGTCGAGCGGGCCCGCGGGGAGTTCCTGGCCTTCGTCGACGGCGACGACATGCTGCCGGCCAACGCGTACGAGCTGCTGCTGCACGCGCTCGAGCGGTCGGGCTCGGACTTCGTCAGCGGGGCCGTGGACCGCATCGGCCCGAAGGGGATCAACCCCTCGGCGCTGCACTCGCTGGCGCTCAAGGGCAGGCAGACGGGCACCCACGTCACCCGGACGCCGCGGCTGCTCTACGACGTGTCGGTCTGGAACAAGCTGTTCCGGCGCAGCTTCTGGGATCAGCACGCGCTGTCCTACCCCGAGGGCGTGGTCTGGGAGGACATCCGGCTCATGACCAAGGCCCACGTGCTGGCCAGGGCCGTGGACGTGATCCCCGACATCGTCTACTACTGGCGCGAGCGCGCGCAGGGGCGGCTGTCGATCACGCAGAGCCGGACCAGCATCGCCAACCTGCGCGACCGGATGGCCGCGCTGGCCGACATCGACGCGTTCATCGGCGCGCACTCCACCGGCCGGCTGCTCCGGGCGCACCAGCGCAAGGCGCTGAAGAACGACCTGTGGCTCTACGTCCAGGACCTGCACAAGGTGACCGACGCCTACCGGAGCGAGTTCGCCGACCTGGTCAACGGCTATCTGGACCACGTCGGCCGCCGGGTGCTGCGCAGCCTGCCCGCCCCCCACAAGCTGGCCTATCACCTGGTGCGGATCCGGGCCATGCCGCAGCTCGCCGAGCTGGCCGCCTGGCTGGTGGAGCAGCCGGTCCGCCAGGTGCCGATGGTCCGCCGCCTGGGCAGGCTCTACGCCGACCTGCCGTTCCGGGAGAACTCACCCGTGCCGGTGCCGGCCCGCGTGTTCCGGCCGCACTGGCGGGACCTGGACCCGTACATGCAGGTCGACGACATCGGCTGGGACGGTCGCGGTCGGCTCGTGGTGACCGGGCGGGCCAACGTGCCGTCCGTCGACATCCCCCGCCGCAGGAACACCGCCAAGGTCGTGATCCTGCGCCCGCCCGGACCCGGGGTCCGGCGCCTCCCGCTGGTGCGGCCCGCCCGCTCGTTCCTCCACCCGGACGCGACGGCGCTGTCCGAGCAGGACCGGTACAACTACGACTGGTCGGGGTTCCGGTTCACGGTCAGCCCCCGGCGGCTGCGCGGGACCGGGGAGTGGCAGTGCTACATGCTCGTCCGCGGCCACGGCGTGTGGCGCCCGGCCCGGGTGCACACCCCGGCCCCCGGCCCCGCCGAGCGGCCGCGGCCCCGCCAGGTGGCGCCCGGCCTGCGGTCCGGCGCCCGCTGGGCCGGCCTGGGCCTGAACGTGGCCGTCTGGCGGATCGGCGCGGTGGTCCGGTCTGTCGCCTGGCGAGATGGCGACCCCGAGGGCGCGGAGATCGAGGTGGAAGTGCCCTCGGCCCCGGGGGGCGCCGGCCAGGCCGAGCTGGTGCTGGTCCGCAACCGGGGAGCCGCCGTCCGTTCGGTACCCGCCAGCCAGGGGAGCCGGCCCGGCGTGTTCCGTGCGGTCGTCACCCTCACGGACCTGGCCGCCTCGGCCGGCGCGGTGGACCGGGTCGGGCGGGTGGCCGGTGACGACGGGATGACCTGGGACGTCTACCTCAAGCTGCCCGGCCGCGCCCGGGTCAGGGTGGCGTGGCCGGACGAGATGGCGGAGAGCAGGCATCTGTTCGGCGGCCGGGAGGCCGTGGCCGGCCAGAGCCGCTACGGTGACTGTGTGATGGCAGAACGCACCCCGCGGCCGGTGATCGACGGGCACGAGTGGCAGCCCGGCGGGCGCCTGGTGCTCCGCGGCAGCTTCCTGGGCGCCGGCTCCGGCCGCTACGAGACCGTGCTGCGCCGGGTCGGGTCCGGCGATGCCCACGTGATCGGGTTCGCGGTCGATGGCGAGCGGTTCAGCATCGAGGCCGACCCGGACCAGATGCCGTTCTTCGGCTCGGCCGTCCCGCTGCGGGACGGCGAGTGGAACCTGTACGTCCGGCCCGCGGGCGGCGGATCCGAGGCCCTGGCCGAGCTCAAGTACGCCCACGACCGGCTGGGCGACGTGGCCGGCCAGCGGGTGGCGGCCGGACGCAAGTGGTACCGGTTCATGGTCACCGGCCACGACGACCCGATGATCACCGCCGAGCCGCGGCTGCGCCGCGTGGAGCAGGGTAACTTCGGCCAGCGGGCGCTGCGGCGCGGGTTCTACCCCGCGATGCTCCGCACCGCCCCGGTGCGCGACTCGGTCTTCTTCGTCAGCTGGAAGGGCAAGCAGTGCGGGGACAATCCGCTCGGCATCGCGGAGGAACTGCGCCGCCGGGGCGATGACCGCGAGCACCTGTGGGCCATCACCGACTGGTCGGTGCCGGTGCCCGAGGGCGGCACCGGGGTGCTCCGCGGCACCCAGGAGTATTACGAGGCCCTGGCCCGGTCGAAGTACCTGATCTCCAACGACGACATGCAGGCGCCGTTCCGCAAGCGCGGCGGCCAGGTCTACCTGCAGACCTGGCACGGCACGCCGCTGAAGAAGATCGGGTTCGACATCTCCAGCCCGCAGTTCATCAGCGGCACGGCGTACTTCGACCACCTGGCCGCCGACATCGCGCAGTGGGACCTGCTGCTGTCGCCCAACCCGTTCAGCACGCCGATCATGCGCCGCGCGTTCCGGTACGACGGGGAGATCTGCGAGTACGGCTACCCGCGCAACGACCTGCTCCGCCGGGCCGACACGGCGGAGGTGGCCGCGCGGGTGCGGGACCGGCTCGGGCTGCCTCCCGGTAAGAAGGTCGTCCTGTACGCGCCCACCTGGCGGGACAACCAGGTGTACGCGAACGGCCGCAGGTACCGCTTCGACATGCGCCTGGACCTGGAGCGGGCCTGGGCCGAACTCGGCCAGGACCACGTGTTCCTGATCCGCGGCCACCATCACATGGCGGACGACGTGCCCGCGGGGATGCGGGCCGGCTTCGCGATCAACGTGACCGCCTATCCGGATATCACCGAGCTCTTCCTGGTGTCCGATGTCCTGCTCACCGACTATTCCTCGGCCATGTTCGACTACGCGGTCACCGGCCGGCCCATCTTGTTCTTCGTCTACGACCTGGCCGAATACCGCGATGACCTGCGCGGCTTCTACTTCGACTTCGAAGCCGAAGCCCCCGGCCCGCTGCTGGCCGGCTCGGCCGAGGTGGTCGAGGCCGTCCGGGACATCGATTCCGTCGCCGTCTCCTACCGCGACGCCTACCAGCGTTTCGCGGCCCGGTTCTCGTCCCTGGACGACGGCAAGGCCGCCGCCCGCATCTGCGATCGCCTCTTCGGTTCCTGACCCGGCCCCGCCCGCTGCTGAGCAGGGCTGGTAGGTCACAGGCCCGCCAGCTGTGACTGCCGATGTTCACGTGACTGATGATGTTATTGAGGTCAGTGCGACGCAGGTGATGCGCGCCCGCGGGCTCAGGTCATGACCGAAGCATTACGGGAGCATGAACAGGGACCGGGGCCGGTGCCCTGGCTTGGCTAACCTGATGACAGGGCACGCCGCCTGGCCTGGAGGCGGGTCCGGGAAGGACATCCGTGCCGGAGCCAGACAGCAAGCCCGAGGAGCCGACCGTGACGGTGACCGATCCGGTGACCGAGATGGTGGCGGCGACAACGGCGCGCGAGCCGGACCCCCTGGCGGTCCAGTCGCCGCGACGGTCGGCCGCCCGGCGGCAGCGCTGGAGCGACTGGCTGGTCATCGCCGTTCCCATGGTCACCGCGTTCGCGGTCGGCGGATACGAAATCGGCGGGCCCTCGCTCTGGCGGGACGAGGCGTACACCAAGGATGCCATCGGCCGGCCGGCCGGGCAGATCATCGCCCTGCTCGGGCACCAGGACGCCGTGCACGGCGCCTACTACCTGCTGATGCACGCCATCGCGGCGGCGGCCGGCACCTCGGCCACCGCGCTGCGGTTCCCCTCGCTGTGCGCCATGGTCATCGCGGCCGGGTTCGTGGCGGCGACCGGCCGCCGGGCCGCCGCCCTGGCGCACGCCCCGGCCGCCCCGGCGCCGACGTCGGCGCCGGCGCGCGCCGGGGGCGGCTGGCGGCTGGACATCCCGGCACTGACCGGGCTGCTGTCCGGCCTGCTGTTCGCGACCGCGCCCTACATGACCTACTACGCGCAGATGGCCAGGTCATACGCGATCGAGACGATGTTCGCCACGATCGCCTCCTACCTGCTGCTGCGGGCCTGCCCCGACGGGCGCTGGCGGTGGTGGGCGGCGTACGGGGCCGCGGTGGCGCTGACCGGCCTGTTCAACCTGTTCGGGCTGCTGATCCTGGCCGCGCACGGCGTGACGCTGCTGCTGACCGACGGCCGCGGCCAGGCCGCGGACGGGCGCCGGATCGGCCGGATCCCGCTGCGCTGGCTGGCCGTCTCGGCGGCCGCGGTGATCGTGCTCGGGCCGCTGCTCGACGTCGCGCGCCGCCAGCAAGGGCAGATCGCCTGGCTGTCCCGGCCGAACTACCAGGCCCTCGAGCGGCTCGTCAGCACCTTCGCGGGTTCCAGGGAACTGGTGGTCCCGTTCGCCCTGCTCGCCCTGGCCGGGCTGGCGGCGGCCTGCCTCGCCGACGGCTGGCGCCCGCTCAACCCCGCGGCGATCGCGCTGCCGTGGCTGGTCGTGCCGCCGTCCCTGCTGATCGCGGCGTCGTTCGTCAAGCCGGTCTACTACGTGCGGTACGTCGAGTTCTGCCTGCCCGCGCTGGCGATCCTGGCCGGCGCGGGGCTGGTCGGCCTGATCAGGTTCGCGGCGGGCACGCCGCTCGGCAGACTGCGCCTGGCCTGGCTGCCGGCCACCCTGGTCATCGTGCTGCTCGCCGTCCTGCTCGCCGGGCCGCAGCAGGCGATCAGGCGGAGCGCCGCCCGGCCGGACAACCTGCGGCTGGCCTCCGCCATCGTGGCGGCCAACGAGCAGCCCGGCGACGTGGTCTTCTACATCCCGCTCAACATGCGCGTGCTGGGCACCGGGTACCCGGCGCCGTTCCTGCGGCTCCGCGACCTGGCCGCGGCCAGGTCGCCGATCGCCTCGGCCACCCTGACCGGCACCGAGATCACCAGCCCAGCCGAGCTGAAGAGCCGGTTCACCGATGTCAGGCGGGTGTGGGTGGTCACGGGCGGCAGCAACTACAAGTTCCCCACGCCGTCCACTCCGGCGGACAAGGAGAAGATGGCGCTGCTGGCCGGGATGCACATCATCCACCGGTGGATGGCCGGCGAGGTCATGCTGACGCTGTACGGATCCTGACCGCGCCGCGCATCGCAGGCCGCGCCACAGCGCATCGCAGGCCGCGCCCGCGGCCGGCTGGGCTCAGGCGCCGGACGACTCTGCCTGCGGGGCGCCGAATCCGCTGGCCATCAGCTGCTCCCGGATCTTCCTGCGCCCGCGGTGCAGCCGGGACATCACGGTGCCGACCGGCGTCCCCATGATCTCGGCGATCTCGCGGTACGGATAGCCCTCGATGTCCGCCAGGTACACCGCCGTGCGGAACTCGCCGGGCAGGTCACGCAGGGCCCGGAGCAGATCGGAGTCGGTGGTCCGGTCCAGCGCCTCCGCCTCGGCCGAGGGCACCGGCGGCGTGAGCCGGTCGGCGGACATCTGCCATTCCTGCAGGTCGCCGCCGAGCGCTTGCTGGGGCTCCCGGCGCCGCTTGCGGTACACGTTGATGAAGGTGGTGGTCAGGATCCGGTTCAGCCACGCCCGCAGGTTGGTGCCCGGCGTGAACTGCTGGAACGCCGCGTAGGCCTTGACCGACGTCTCCTGGACGAGATCCTCCGCGTCGGTCGGGTTCCTCGTCATCCGGAGTGCTGCCGGGTACAACTGGCCAAGCTGCGGAATGACGTCACGCTCAAATCGCGCGCGATCCTCGCTAGTGTGTTCGGCTCGGCTCATGTTCGCTCCGGTAGTTTGTCATCTCACTGTATATAGACGCACAACAGGCCCGGAAACGTCCCCCCTGTTGCGGAAATCACGCCGCCGTCGGCGCCAACGCCTGCCCGTCCGCTAACGGCGTAAACAATTATGCCCACATGTGGCTGAGGAGAACCTGAAAGCGGGCTCAGGACACGGGGAAGAAGCAGCCCGCGCGGCGAGGGGGCCGGGCTGGCCGGGGCCCGGATCCGGCCGGGGAGCCCGGCCAGCCGGTCAGATCCAGCCGTGGCCTATCCGGTACCACATGTGGCTGTACCAGTCATGATAGGGGATGACCTGGCCGGCCAGGATCGCGTAGAAGTACCAGAACATCAGCAGCACGCAGAGCAGGTAGGTACCGACGATCAGAGCCCCGGTCGCCCGGCGCAGCTGGGTGGCCGAGGCGGGCCCGAGGATCAGCCCCAGGCAGAGCACGATGGCCAAGATGAGGAAGGGCTCGAATTCCAGCGCGTAGTAGTAGAACTTGGTCCGGCTGACGAGCGGGAACCAGGGGCCCCAGCCCGCGAGGACGCCGAGCAGCACCGCGCCGGCCCGCCAGTCCCGGTGCAGCAGCCACCAGCCCAGGCAGAACGCCAGCGCCGCCATCGACCCCCACCAGATTGCCGGGGTCCCGACCGCGAGGACTTCCTGCGACCATTCCGCGCCGCTGTAATGCGCCGGGCAGTAGTGCGCCGGGCCGGCCACCGGCCCGGTGTAGCACTCGTAGAAGAAGGCGACCGGCCGGGTCATCAGCAGCCAGTCCCACGGCTGCGACTGGTACGGGTGCGGGGTGCGCAGGCCCATGCCGAAGGTGATCGCCTGCAGGTGGTATTCGTACAGCGAGTACAGGGCGGAGATGACCGGGGTATGCACGCCGTGCAGCTGGGCGTAGTCCCGGTCGTAGCCGGTGCTGGTGGCGAACCAGTTGCTCCAGCTGGCCAGGTAGACCGCCAGCGGGATGGCCAGGAACGTCACCGGCAGCCAGCGGGTCTCCCGCAGCGCGCCGCGGACGAAGTACTTCAGGCCGGCCGCCCGGCGGGCACCGATGTCCCAGGCGGTGCCCAGCGCGGCGAACCCGAGGATGTACCAGGCCGCGTTCCACTTGGTGGCCACCGCGAGGCCGAGGAAGATCCCGGCCGCCACCCGCCAGCGGCGGATGCCGAGCCGGGGACCGGCTTGGCCGCCTTCGGAGCGGACGACCCCTTCGGCCAGCCTGGCGCGGGAGACGTCCCGGTCGATGAGGACGCAGCCGAACGCGGCCAGCACGAAGAACATCAGGAAGATGTCCAGGATCCCGGTCCGGGACAGCACGAACTCCAGGCCGTCCAGCGCCATCAGCAGCCCGGCGATGCAGCCCAGCAGCGTGGACCGGGTCAGCCGCCGGGCGATCCGGCACATCAGCAGGATGGCCAGCGACCCGAACAGCGCGCTGGCGAACCGCCAGCCGAACGAGTTCAGCCCGAACATCCACTCGCCCGCGGCGATCAGCAGCTTGCCCATCTCGGGCTGGACCACGTATTCCCCGCACGCCGAGGTGCCGTTGCAGGGCGCGAAGATGTTCGTGTGCCCGGCCTGGATGAGCGAGTTGGCGTTGCTGACCAGGTTCCACTCGACGCCGTGGTTCAGGATGCTCCAGGCGTCCTTGACGTAGTAGGTCTCGTCGAAGACCAGCGCCCGCGGCACCTGCAGCCGGTTGAACCGCAAGAACGCGCCGAACGCGGTGACCAGCAACGGGCCGAGCCACCCCCAGGGCCGGTCATCGGGCATCGGTGAAGCCAGCCGGGCCCGGAGCACCGCGAGCCGGCTGGCCTCGTCGGTGGCAGGCATGGCGGGTGTGTCTGCCTCGGTTGCCGTCATCGGCCACATGCTACTGGCGGGCGGTAAAGTCCGGCTACCGGATGATCCGGATGACGATGTGCGGATCCTGGCGCAGAGCGCGGGATCCCCGGCCGAGAGCGGAGCGCGATACGGACATGTCGGGATCGGTGGCAGGCCCGGCCTCCGGGCCGGCCGGGGAGGACGGCGCGGCGGGCGAGGGCGGCGCGGCGGGCCAGGGCGGCGTGCTGACGCTGGCCGCGGTCCCCATCGGCCGGGCCGAGGACGCGTCATCGCGGCTGGCGGCCGAACTGGCTCAGGCCACCCTGATCGCGGCCGAGGACACCCGCCGCGTGCGCTGGCTCGCGTCGAGCCTGAATATCGAGCTCAAGGCCCGCGTCGTCTCCTACTACGACGCGGTCGAGGCGCGCCGCACGGCCGACCTGCTCGGCGAGCTCGAGGCGGGCCGGGATGTCCTGCTCGTCACCGACGCGGGCACGCCGGGGATCAGCGATCCCGGCTACCGGCTCGTCGCGGCGGCGGCCGCGGCCGGCCTGCGGGTGACGGCCCTGCCGGGCCCGTCGGCGGTGACGACCGCGCTGGCCGTCTCCGGGCTGCCCACCGACAGGTTCAGCTTCGAGGGGTTCCCGCCGCGCGGCCAGGGCGAACGGGCCAGGCGCTTCGCCGAGCTGGCCGGCGACCGCCGCACCCAGGTCTACTTCGAGTCCGGCCGCAGGCTGGCGGCGACGCTGGCCGAGCTCGCCGCCTCCCACGGTGCGGACCGCCCGGCCGTGGTGTGCCGCGAGCTCACCAAGACCCACGAGGAGATCAGGCGCGGCACGCTGGCCGAACTGGCCGACTGGGCCGCCCTGGTCAGCGACGCGGATCCGCGCCAGCCCAGGAAGAAGAAGGGCTCAGGTGCCGTCCGCGGTGAGATCACGCTTGTCGTCGCCGGCACTGGCCGCGGCGGCCGGAGCCGGGTCCAGGACAGCAGGGGCCGGGTCCGTGGCCGCGGGGGCGACGGTGACCCCGACGGTCCGCTGCCGCCGGCCCGCTAGCCGTGCCGCCAGGCGGCGGGCCAGCTCTCCGCCCGCCGTGCCGGGGCTGAACGCGATGGCCGCCGCGAGGAAGGCGAACGGCACGGCCACCAGCACGTACCGGTAGTCGAACTCGGCGGTCGCGGCGGGGATCACGATCAGTGCCAGCGAGATGGTCCACGGCAGCAGCGCCTCCCCGCCGAGCCGCCGCCAGGCCAGCACCAGGCCGCCGAGCCCGAGCAGCAGGACCAGCCCGTAGACGGTGCCCGGCACCCAGACGTACCGCTGGTAGCCCCGGATGATGTTCGCGAAGGGACCGACGACCTGGGTCAGCGGGTTGCCGTGCACGTACGCGGCCGCGTAGCTGGGGTAGGACCCGAGCTGCCCGGGCTTGGCATTGTCCCAGTCGGGGATGGGCTGGGAGTGGTAACCGAAGATGTACTCGTCGTAGGTCTGCGCGTTGGGGAAGATGTGCCGTTTCCAGGCGAACACCCGCCAGGTGTCGTCGAACACCGCCCTGGCGTAGTCCAGCGGCTGGGCCTCGATGGCCCGGATGGCGAAGTCCTCCGCCAGCTGGTCGGGCACCGGCGAGAACTTCGACGGCGGGAACCGGTCCAGCGGGGTCGACGGATCCCAGACGTAGAACTGATCGATCGGCCGCTGGGACGGCGGCACGGTGGTGCACAGCGAGAGCTCGTTGACCGGCACGTGCATCTTGGCGCAGTCGGCGAACGTCATCACCCGGGCGTAGATGAACACCCCGGTACTGTCGGTCATCGCGAACTCGTTGTGCTCCAGGTAGAACATCCCGCAATAAGCCACGACCGGCACGAAGCACACCGCGATGGCGGCGGCGACCTTCCGCCAGCTGATCCGCCTGATGATCATGTACACGGCGAACACGGCCAGCAGCGGCACCCCGACCGACCGCACGGTCTGCGCCACGCCGAGCACCAGGCCGATCAGCGCGCACCTGGGCAGCGACGGCACGGGATCCCACAGCAGCAGGGTCACCGCCAGGGTGATCAGGAACAGGAACGGCACGTCGGCCATGATCAGGTGCTCGAGCTCGATCTCGAAGCCGTCGTAGAGCACCGGCACGGCCGCCAGGGTGGCCAGCCAGGCGGGGGCCCGGAAGCGGTGCCTGGCCAGCGCGTAGATCATGACCGCGACCGCCAGGCCCATGAGATGTTGCAGAATCGTTACGGCGGCGTAGCTGTGAAACACCTGAAGGAACTTCAGCCCGATCGAGTACCCGGACACCCGGGTGGGGTCGAGAGTGAAGTGAACCGTGTTCTGCACGTACTCGAACGAGTCGTTGAACCAGTTCTGCCACCGGTAGCCGAGCTCGGCGTCGGCACGGAGCAGGACGGCGGGAGTGAGCACGATGATGAACAGGCGGTGCCCGGACCAGGTACGGGCGGCCAGCCCGCGGGCGCGGTCCCAGCGGGACCTGGCAGACCGGATTGACCAGGCTCCCCGCGTCGATGGCTCACGCGACGGAGCCGCAGGCATTACCCTCAAGCCGTACCCTCCCTGTGCTGGGTTGATGGCCCTGACAATGAATATGCGGCCGGTTCGGTGCGTTCGTCCCTCGCCTACGGTAATACGATGCGCGACCGGAACTGAGCCATCGAGGCGGATCCGCTGGCGGTGAAGGAGACGAAAACGTGGAGCTGACCGTGGTCATGCCTTGCCTCAACGAGGCAGAGACCGTGGCGACGTGCGTCCGCAAGGCTATTGGATTCCTGGCCGAGAGCGGTATCAGCGGTGAGGTGCTGGTCGCCGACAACGGCAGCACGGACGGCAGCCAGCGGCTGGCCGAAGACGCGGGCGCCCGGGTGGTGCCGATCAGCGAGAAGGGCTACGGCAACGCCCTGATGGGCGGCATCGTCGCGGCCCGCGGCAAGTACATCATCATGGGCGACGCCGACGACAGCTACGACTTCACTCACCTGATGCCGTTCGTCGAAGAGCTCCGCAAGGGCGCGGACCTGGTGATGGGCAACCGGTTCAAGGGCGGCATCGCGCCGGGCGCGATGCCGCCGCTGCACAAGTACCTCGGCAACCCGGTGCTCAGCTTCATCGGCCGCCTGTTCTTCCGCAGCAACATCGGGGACTTCCACTGCGGCCTGCGCGGGTTCAGCCGGGACAGCGTGATGGCGCTCAACCTGCAGGCGACCGGGATGGAATTCGCCAGCGAGATGGTGGTCAAGGCCACCCTGGCCGGCCAGCACGTGACCGAGGTGCCGACCACGCTGGCCAAGGATGGCCGGAGCAGGCCGCCGCACCTGCACACCTGGCGGGACGGCTGGCGTCACCTGCGGTTCCTGCTGCTGTACAGCCCGCGCTGGCTGTTCTTCCTGCCCGGCCTGGTGCTGCTCGTCGCGGGCGTGGTCATCGGCGCGATCGTGGCGCCGCACCCGTTCAGCATCGGCGCGGTGACGTTCGACGTCGACACGCTGGTCGCGGCCTCGGCGATGGTCGTGATCGGGTTCCAGTCCGTGCTGTTCTGGCTGTTCACCCAGGTGTACGCCGGCTCGGAGGGCTTCCTGCCCTCCGAGCCGAAGGTCCAGCGGGTGCTCGGGAAGCTCAGCCTGGAGCGCGGGCTGCTGGCGGGCGGGCTGATCGGCCTCGCGGGCCTGGCCGGGCTGATCTTCTCGCTGCTGTACTGGAACGGCATGAAGTTCCACCAGCTCAACTACGAGCACTCGCTGCGGCTGATGATCCCCTCGGTCACCGCGCTGATCGTGAGCTGCCAGGTGGTGCTGGGCACGTTCTTCCTGTCCATCCTGGGCATCAAGCACACCCGCCATCCGGTGATCGTGGCGCCGCATAACGTGCCGGACGGTGCCGTCAACCACCGGGAGCAGTCGGCGGCTGCCCCTAGGCTTTAGCCATGCGCACCATCTTGTCTGCTCCGGCCTGGCCTTATGCGAACGGCCCTCGTCATATCGGGCATGTCTCCGGCTTCGGGCTGCCCTGCGACATGTTCAGCCGGTACCAGCGGATGGCGGGCAACAAGGTGCTGATGGTGAGCGGCACCGACGAGCACGGCACGCCGATCCAGGTGCAGGCCGACGCCGAGGGCGTGCCGGCCCGGGCGCTGGCCGACCGCTACAACCGGGTCATCGTCGACGACCTGGCCAGCCTGGGCATGACCTACGACCTGTTCACCCGGACGACCACGCTGAACCACTACGCGGTCACCCAGGAGATGTTCGCCCGGCTGCTGGAGAACGGCTACATCTTCCCGAAGATCACGCTCGGCGCGATCTCGCCGTCCACCGGGCGGACACTGCCGGACCGCTACATCGAGGGCACCTGCCCCATCTGCGGTTATCCCAGCGCCCGCGGCGACCAGTGCGACAACTGCGGCAACCAGCTCGACCCGGCCGACCTCATCAACCCCCGGTCCAAGATCAACGGCGAGACGCCGGTGTTCGCGGAGACCGAGCACTACTTCCTCGACCTGCCCGCCTTCGCCGAGGTGCTCGGCAGCTGGCTGCAGGCCAAGGCGGGCCACTGGCGGCCTAACGTGCTCAAGTTCTCCCTCAACCTGCTGGACGACCTGCAGCCGCGGGCCATCACCAGGGACCTGGACTGGGGCGTGCCCGTCCCGCTGGACGGCTGGCGGGACCGGCCGGACAAGCGGATCTACGTCTGGTTCGACGCGGTCATCGGGTACCTGTCCGCGTCGATCGAGTGGGCGCGGCGCAACGGCGACCCGGACGCCTGGCGGGCCTGGTGGAACGCCCCGGACGCCGAGGCGTACTACTTCATGGGCAAGGACAACATCGTCTTCCACTCCGAGATCTGGCCGGCCATGCTGCTCGGCTACAGCGGGCTCGGCGCCCGTGGCGGCACGCCAGGCCCGCTCGGCACGCTGAACCTGCCGACCGAGGTGGTCTCGAGCGAGTACCTGACGATGGAGGGCCGCAAGTTCTCCTCCTCCCGCGCGGTGGTGATCTACGTCCGCGACTTCCTGGCCCGCTACGACGTGGACGCGCTGCGCTACTACGTGGCCATCGCCGGCCCGGAGAACCAGGACACCGACTTCACCTGGAGCGAGTTCGTCCGCCGGAACAACGACGAGCTGGTCGCGACCTGGGGGAACCTGGTCAACCGGGCGGTCTCGTTCGCGGCCAGGAACATCGGGTCGATCCCCGAGGCGGGCTCGCTGACCGACCTCGACCACCAGCTGCTCACCCGGTCCCGGCAGGCCTTCGGTACCGTCGGGGATCACCTGTCCGCCTCGCGGTTCAAGTTCGCGATCACCGAGGCGATGCGGACGGTGGCCGAGGCCAACAAGTACTTCTCCGAGCAGGCGCCGTGGAAGCTGCGCGAATCGGACCCCGACCGGATGCGGACCGTGCTGCACGTGGCCCTGCAGCTCGTCGATGACGCCAAGACGCTGCTCACCCCGTTCCTGCCCCGCTCGTCGCAGCAGGTGCACGAGATGCTGGGCGGTTCGGGCACCTGGTCAGACATGCCGCGCGTCGAGGAGGTCGACGAGGCGGGCGGGCCCTCCTACCCGGTGATCACCGGGCACTACGGCGGCGCCGCCCGGTGGGCGTCGCGGCCGCTGCATCCCGGCACCCCGCTCGCCGTGCCCAAGCCGCTGTTCACCAAGCTCGGTCCCGAGGTGGTGGACGAGGAACTTGCCCGGCTCGGGGCGTCATGAGGCATTTTTTCAAGCCGAACGGGCTGCGGTGACCGCCCCGGTTCCGCCTTCCCCGCTACCCAGGCCGGCGCTGGACAGCCACACCCATCTGGACATGGTGGATCTGCCGGTTTCCCAGGTGGTCGCCGCGGCCTACGCGGCGGGGATCGTGCGGATCATCACGGTGGGCACCGACCTGGAGTCCTCCCGCTGGTCCGTGCGGTGCGCCGAGGATCACGACGGGGTCTACGCGGCCGTCGCGATCCACCCCAACGACACGGAGGCCGCTACCGGGCCATCCCGGCTCCCGCGGGATCCCCGTGCCCCGCACGCCTCGGCCGTCCCGCCACCTGCCCCGCCACGCACCGCAGAGGAGGTACTCGCGGAGATCGAGGCGCTGGCCGGGTCGCCGCGGGTCGCCGCGGTCGGCGAGACCGGGCTGGATTACTACCGCGACCACGCCGCTCCGGAGGTCCAGCGGTGGTGGTTCCGCGAGCACATCAAGATCGCGAAGCGGGCCGGCCGGGCGCTGATGATCCACGACCGGGAGGCGCACGCCGACATATTGCGCATCCTGGAGGAAGAGGGACCGCCGGACCGGGTGGTGTTCCACTGCTTCTCCGGGGACGTGCCGATGGTCAAGCAGTGCGCCGAGGCCGGCTACGTGATGTCGTTCGCCGGCAACGTGACGTTCGGAAACGCGCAGCCGCTCCGCGACGCCGCCGCGGCGGCCCCGGCCGATCTCATCCTGGCCGAGACCGACGCGCCCTTCCTCACCCCGGTGCCGAACCGCGGCAAGCCCAACGAGCCCGCGCTGACCGCGGACACCCTGCGCTGCCTGGCCGAGGTGAAGGGGATGGACCTGGCGGACCTGTGCGACGCCGTCACCGCCACCGCCGCCCGGATCTTCGGCCCCTGGTGAGGCCGGCCGGCCAGGGCGTGCGGCTGCTCACTCCCGGGGATGTCAGGGAGCTCGCCGGGCGGCTGGGGGTGCGGCCGTCGAAGCGGCTGGGGCAGAACTTCGTCATCGAGCCGGGGACGGTGCGCCGGATCGCCGTGCTGGCCGCGCTGACCCCCGGTGACGTGGTGCTCGAGGTGGGCCCGGGGCTCGGTTCGCTCACGCTCGCCCTGCTGGAAGCCGGGGCCGGCCAGGTGGTGGCCGTCGAGATCGACCGGGCGCTGGCCGCCGAACTGCCCAGCACGATCGCCTCCCGCGCGCCGCTTCTCGCGGACCGGGTGGCCGTGGTCGCCGGGGACGCGCTGCGCATCGCCGGGCGTGACCTGCCGGCGGTTTCCGGGTCGCCGTCGGTGCTGGTCGCGAACTTGCCCTACAACGTGGCGGTGCCGGTCCTGCTGCACCTGCTGGCCGCCTTGCCCGGGCTGGCGCGGGGCCTGGTGATGGTGCAGGCCGAGGTGGCGGACCGGATGTGCGCGAGCCCCGGGTCGCGGGTGTACGGCGCGCCGTCGGTGAAGCTGGCCTGGTTCGCGGCGGCCCGCCCGGCCGGCCCCGTGCCGCGCAGCGTGTTCTGGCCGGTGCCGAACGTGGACTCCCGGCTGGTCGCGTTCACCCGGCGAGACCCGCCGGCCACCACGGCAAGCCGTGCGGAGGTGTTCGCGGTCATCGACGCGGCGTTCAGCCAGCGGCGCAAGACGCTGCGGGCCGCGCTGTCCGGCTGGGCCGGTTCGGCGGCCCGGGCCGAGCGGCTGCTCCGGGCGGCGGATATCGATCCGGGCGCGCGGGGGGAGTCCCTCGGTGTCGTGGAGTTCGCCCGCCTGGCGGCGGCACGCCGGTCGAGCGGGCAGCAGAGCGAACCGCGTACGATTTGACCATCTTGACTACTCCCGCCCCGAAGGGCGGGGATTCCGGCTGTCACCGCCGGGGTTCCTGTTCCGCCGCCGGCCGCACCCGGGAGGACCCGGAATGTCTGACGCCAGCTCCGCAGGCATGAGGTCCTGGTGACCGGTGTGACGGTGCGGGTACCCGCCAAACTCAACCTCCAGCTCGCCGTGGGGCCGCCGGGCGCTGACGGTTATCACGACCTGGTGACCGTCTTCCACGCTGTCTCGCTGTTCGACGAGGTGACGGCGGAGCCATCGGGCCGGGACGGGGTGACGGTCACCGGCGAGGGCGCGGACCGGGTCCCTGATGACCAGGACAACCTGGCCCTGCGGGCGGTGGCCGCGCTGCGCGATGCGGTGCCGCGATCGGCGCGGGCGGCCCCGCGGGTGCACATCACGATCGCCAAGCGGATCCCGGTGGCGGCCGGGCTGGCCGGCGGCAGCGCCGACGCGGCCGCGGCCCTCGTCGCCTGCAACGCACTGTGGCATGCCGGCCTCAGCCAGCTGCAGCTTCTCGAGGTCGCGGCCCGGGTGGGCAGCGATGTGGCCTTCGCGCTGCTCGGCGGGACCGCGGTGGGCCGCGGCCGTGGCGAACGGCTGACGCCGGCGCTGGCCCCGGCCACCCAGTACCACTGGGTGCTGGCCTTCGCCGACGGTCAGCTGGCCACCCCGGAGGTGTACGCGACGCTGGACCGGCTGCGGGCCGCGGGCGGTCGTCCGGGAGGCGCGGGGACCCGGGCGCAGGACGTCCCGGCCGGGCCGGCCCTCGATGCCGCGCTCATGTCGGCGCTGCGCTCCGGCGACGCCAGGATGGTCGGCCGGGCGCTGAGCAACGATCTGCAGCCGGCCGCGCTCACGCTGTTCCCCGCGCTGCGCAAGACCCTGGCGGCGGGACTCGAGCTGGGCGCGCTCGGTGCGCTGGTGTCGGGTTCGGGACCGACCTGCGTGTTCCTCGCGCCCAGCGCGGACCGCGCCCTCGACCTGGCCGCGTCCCTGTCCGGCGCGGGTGTGTGCCGGTCGGTGGCCCGGGTCGCCGGGCCGGTACCCGGCGCGGCCGTCGTCCCCGCGGCCCAGTGAACCTGATCAGCCTGGAGAAGGCGGCCAAGGCGTACGCGCACTGCACGCTCCTGGACGCCGTCTCGCTCGGGGTGTCGGCGGGGGACCGGGTCGGGGTGGTCGGCCGCAACGGCGCGGGGAAGTCCACGCTGCTCGGGCTGCTGGCCGGGCGGGTCGCGCCGGACAGCGGCCGGGTGGCCAGGGCGGCCGGGCTGCGGCTCGGCTACCTGCCGCAGGGCGACCAGCTCACCGGGACGGTCGGCGAGATCGTGTTCGGTCCGGCCGGCGCCGCGGCGGGCCCGGACGGGCTGACCTCGCCGTGGGAGGCGGATCCGCGGGCCCGCGCGATCATGGCCGAGCTGCTGCCCGGGATGGACCTGGGCGCCCGGGCCGGGCGGCTGTCCGGCGGCGAGCGGCGCCGGGTCGCGCTGGCCGCCCTGCTGGTGGCCGAGCGCGACGTGCTGCTGCTGGACGAGCCCACCAACCACCTGGACATCGAGGCGATCGACTGGCTCGGCAGGCACCTGCGGGACCGCGCCGAGAATGGGCACTGTGCCGTCGTCGTGGTCAGCCACGACCGCTGGCTGCTCGACACGGTATGCGAGCGGACCTGGGAGGTCGACCGCGGCCAGGTGCACTCCGCCGAGGGCGGCTACTCGGCCTACGTGCTCGCCGAGGCCGAACGCGAGCGCGGCGAGGAAGCCGCCGAGCGGCGCCGCCGCAACCTGGCCCGCAAGGAGCTCGCCTGGCTGCAGCGCGGAGCCAGGGCCAGGACCACCAAGGCGAAGTTCCGGGTCGAGGCGGCCGCCGCGCTCATCGCGGCGGAGCCGCCGCCGCGCGACACCGTGGAGCTGACCCGGCTGGCCACCGCCCGGCTCGGCAAGACCGTGATCGAGCTCGAGGACGTGTCCGTCTCGGCCGGCGGCGCCCCGGCCGGGCGCGTGCTGCTGGACCACGTCACCTGGCAGCTCGGCCCGGGAGACCGGATCGGGGTCGCCGGAGTCAACGGCAGCGGCAAGACCTCGCTGCTGAAGGTGCTGGCCGGGGAGGTCCCGGCCGGGCCGGCCGGCCCCGGGCCGCACGCGGACGGAACGATCACCAGGGGCAAGACCGTGCGGCTGGCTCACCTGTCCCAGGAGCTCGCCGAGCTCGACCCGGACCAGCGGGTGCGCGAAGCGGTCGAGGAGATAAGGCTGCGGGTCCAGGTGGGCGGCCGCGAGCTCTCCGCGGGGCAGCTGCTCGAGCGGCTCGGGTTCACCGCGGAACGGCAGTGGACCCGGATCGGTGACCTGTCCGGCGGCGAGCGGCGCCGGGTCCAGATGCTCAGGCTGCTCATGGACGAGCCCAACGTCCTGCTGCTCGACGAGCCGACCAACGACCTGGACATCGAGACGCTGACCGAGCTCGAGGACCTGCTCGACGGCTGGCCCGGAACGCTGGTGGTGGTCAGTCACGACAGGTACTTCCTGGAGCGCGTGACCGAGCACGTGGTGGCGCTGCTCGGCGACGGCAAGCTCTCCTTCCTCGGCGGCGGAGTCGACGAGTACCTGGACCGCGTGCGGGCGAGCCGCGACGCGCCCGGGCCGGCCGTCCGCACCGCCCCGGCCAGGCCGGGACCCTCGGCGGCCGAGGAGCGTACGGCCCGCAAGGAACTGCAGCGCCTGGAGCGCCAGCTGGACCGCCTCTCTGCCCGCGAGACCGAGCTCACCGCCGAGCTGGCCGCCAACGCCACCGACTACGAGAAGCTCACCTCACTGGGCGCCGATCTGAAAGCCGCCCAGGCAGAGAAATCCGACCTGGAGGAACGCTGGCTCACTGTCGCCGCCGAGCTCGAATAACCGAGGCCCCGCGCCCCCCGCGAGCCAAAGGGCGCCGGCGCTGTCTGGACAGTGTTTGTTCCCTCGGGCCCACCCCAGGAGCGAGAAGCGAGGAACGAGCGCCGAGCGACGAGGGAAGACGGCGCCTCAAAAGGCGCCCGGCGGCGAGCGGGAAAGCAGGGCGAGCGGGATAACAGAGCGTCGAAGGGGGCGAGCAGGATCCGCATCAGATCGGCCAGATGCTGGCGCTCGCCGGTATCCAGGCCCGCCAGCAGCACCCGCTCGCGGCGGAGCAGGCCGTCAAGCGCCGCGTCCACCCGGGCCCGGCCCTGGTCGGTGAGGGTGACCAGCACGCCCCGCTTGTCCCTGGGGTCGGGTTCCCGGCGGACGAGCTCTTTGCGCATCAGCCGGTCGATGCGATTGGTCATGGTGCCCGAGGTGACCAGGGTGGCGCGGAGCAGCGCGCCCGGGGTGAGCTGGAACGGCGGCCCCTGCCGGCGCAGCGCGGAGAGCACGTCGAATTCCCACGACTCGAGCCCGTGCTCGGCGAACGCGCCGCGCCGCGCGATGTCCAGGTGCCGGGCCAGCCTGGAGATCCGGCTGAGCACCTGCATCGGCTCGACATCCAGGTCAGGCCGCTGGGCTCGCCACGCGGCGACCAGGTCATCGACCTCGTCGCGCAACAACGGCTCGCCGGGGATCTCGCCGTCGGAGTCCGCGGTGCTGCCTGGGGGGAGCCCATCCCCCCGGACCCTCCCGGCAGAGCCCCCCGGAAGAGTTTCGGAGCCGGGACCGGCGCGCTGGCCCATTACTAGAGCGTATCTCTTGACGTCAAGAAGACCGTCATGTACAAGAAGATCAGGTCAGCCGCGGGAGGAGCCGGGGTGGTCGTCCCCCGTGGCATGTACTGTGTTTCTCGGTATCAGAGAAGGATTGACCACCATGTGGGACGCGGCCCTTTATCTGTGGTTTGGAGGCGAGCGCTCCAGGCCGTTCTTCGACCTGCTCGCCAGGGTCGGAGCCGAACTTCCCGGATACGTGGTCGATATGGGCTGCGGCCCAGGAAACCTGACCGCCCTGCTCGCGGAGCGCTGGCCCTCAGCCGCGGTGTGCGGCGTGGACAGCTCGCCCGAGATGATCGAGGCAGCCCGCAAGCTCGCCACGGCAGGTGTTCCGCGGCCCCCGGCGCCCTCCGGTTCCGGGCCGGTCGCGACGAACCACGCGCCTGGGTTGTCGTTCATGCTCGACGACATAAGGCACTGGGAACCGCAGAGCCTGCCTGATGTGATCATCTCCAACGCGGTGCTGCAGTGGGTGCCCGGCCATCGCGAGCTGCTGGTCCGCTGGGCGGACCAGCTGGCTGCCGACGGCTGGCTGGCCTTCCAGGTCCCGGGTAACTTCGATCAGCCGTCGTACGCGATCATGCGCGAGATGGCGGCCTCGGCCCGGTGGCGCCCGCTGCTGCGGGACGTGGAGCTGAACCGGCAATCGGCCGACCCGGCGGACTACGCCGCGCTGCTGGCCGGAACCGGCTGCGAGGTCGACGCCTGGGAGACGACGTACGTGCACATCCTGCAGGGTCCTGATCCGGTGCTCGAGTGGTATAAGGGCACCGGTCTCCGCCCTGTGCTGGATGCGCTGGGCGCGGACCAGGCCGAGGACTTCCTCGCCGAGTACGGCACGCGGGTTCGCCAGGCGTATCCACCCCGCCCGTTCGGCACCATCTTCCCCTTCCGCCGCGTGTTCGCCGTCGCCCATCGGGCCACCTGAAAATCACCTTTTCCAATTGCTTTAATAGGGAAAATCTGGCAGGATCACGGCATGCGCCGTGCTCTGCCTCTCCCGTCAACGCCTGCCCGTCAGCGCGTTCTGGCCGGCGCCCTCCCGTTGGCGCCGTGCGTCAGGCGATGTCTGACCGGCTCGCCCTGACCGGCTCGCCCCGGTCCGGAGACCAGCCCGTCTGGTCTGTTTAGTCCGCCGGTTCCGCTGGCGCGCTGCCAGCCATGTCAACGTGAGGAGAGACGAATATGAGTACGATGATCCGGCCGGCGTCGGCAGCCGGCCTGCAGCCTGGCCGGCTGCTCGGCGCCCGGCAGCTGGCCGGCGTGGTGCGGCGGCTGGCGGCGAGCCCCGCGGACTGGCTGCGCCGGGTCCGGCTGAACCCGGAGGGCCGCTGGTACGAGCGGATACACGTGGACGACAGCCACGAGGTCTGGGTGATCAGCTGGCTGCCTGGCCAGGCGACCGGGTTTCACGATCATGGCGGGTCGGCCGGCGCGTTCGCGGTGGTCTGGGGGACGCTGGTGGAGCGCCGGGTGGTCGGGGCCACGGTGACGGGGCAGGTGCTGGCCAAGCCGGTCGGGGCGGGCGGGTCACGCGCGTTCGGTCCCCGCTACATCCACGATGTGCGCAACGCCGCCGCCTCGGCGGTGGCAGTGAGCGTGCACGCCTACTCGCCGCCGCTGCCGGAGATGACGCGCTACGATCTCACGCCGGCCGGGCTGGTCAAGCGGTACACCGAAGGCGCCGCCGCGTGGTGACGGTCAGGCCGCCCGGCGCCCGCAGCATTGACGAGATCCTGGCGGGTGCGCGCGCCCGCCTGCTGCGGCTGACTCCGCAGCAGGCCTTGCGCGAGGTATCCGGCGGCGGCGTGCTCATCGACATCCGGCCCGCGGCCCAGCGGGCCGAGCAGGGCGAGATACCCGGGTCCACCGTCGTGGAGCGCAACCACCTGGAGTGGCGCCTCGATCCCTGCTCGGACACCCGGCTGGCCTGGGTCACCGGGTATGACCACCGGATCATCGTCTTCTGCGTGGACGGATACACCTCCAGCCTGGCGGCGGCGGCCCTGCTGGACCTGGGCCTGCACCGGGCCACGGACGTGATCGGCGGGTACCGGGCCTGGACGGCCGAGGGCCTGCCGTCCGCGGCGGCCGGCGCGGGCACCGTCACGCTGGCCCCCGGCGCGGCCCCCGCTCTGCTTTCCCGCTCGCCGCCGGGCCGCTTTTGAGGCGCCGCCCTGCTTGCCTGGCCGCCTGTGGCGGCGGGCCCTCGTCGCTCGTCGCTCGTTCCTCGCTTCTCGCGCCTGGGGTGGGCCCGAGGGAACAAACACTGTCCAGACGGCGCCGCGGCCCTTTGGCTCGCGGGGGTGCCGCGGCGCCTCCGGATCGTTTACCTTCTCGCTGACTCGCGGCCGTTCGCGTCCAGCTGGGAGAGGCCGTTCCAGGCCAGGTCGATCAGGTTGGCGGCGACCTCCTCCAGCTCCGGCTTGCGGGCGTCGAGCCACCACTGCCCGGTGAACGCGACCATGCCCACGAGCATCTGGGCGTACAGCGGCGCGAGCTTGGGATCGTGCCCGCGCGAGGCGAGGAAGTCGGCCAGGATGTACTCGACCTGGCCGGCGATGTCGCTCAGCAGGGTGCCGTAGGTGCCCGTGCCCGAGCCGGGGTTGGAGTCCCTGACCAGGATGCGGAAACCGTCGGAGTTCTCGTCGATGTACCGGAGCAGGCCCACCGCGGCGGCCTCGAACTTCTCCCTGGTGTGGCCGCCGCCCAGCAGCGTGGTCGCCATCGCCAGCAGGCGCTCCACCTCCCGGTCGACGACCACCGCGTAGAGGCCTTCCTTGCCGCCGAAGTGCTCGTACACCACCGGCTTGGAGACGCCCGCCTGGGCCGCGATCTCCTCGATGGAGGTTCCCTCGAACCCTCGCTCGGCGAACAGGTGGCGCCCGATTCCCAGCAGCTGCTCCCGCCGTTCCTTCCCGGTCATCCTCTTGCGGCCGACTGCCTGGGGCCCGGTGGTATGGGGCCCGGCGGTATGGGGCTGAGCGCTCACTTGCTCATCATCGCGGCTCCGCGGGCACCGCGCCACGGGCCTGGCGGTTTTGGCCCGGGGCACCGGCCCGCCGGGTCATCGAGCCGAGCTTCCTGGTCGCCGTGGCGGGGCGCTTGGCCACGAGCCGCTCCTCGTCGGGCCAGCGCACGTCGTAGGCCCAGCCCAGCTTCTCCAGCGCCCAGATCACCCGCGCGCTCGGGTCCAGCTGGCCCTTCAGCGCCCCGTGCCGGGCGCAGGTGGGGTCCGCGTGGTGCAGGTTGTGCCAGGATTCGCCGAACGACGCGATCGCCAGCCAGGCCACGTTCCTCGACTTGTCGCGGACCTCGAAGTCCTCGCTGCCGAAGGTGTGGCAGATGGAGTTGATCGACCAGGTGACGTGGTGCAGCAGCGCGATCCGGACCAGGCTGGCCCAGAAGAAGGCGGTCACCGCGCCCTGCCAGGACATCCCCCACAGGCCGCCGATCAGCGCGGGCAGCAGCAGCGACACCGCCACCAGCGCCGGGAACAGCTTGTCGACCATCTTGATCCGCCGGTCGGCGAGCAGGTCGGGGGAGAACTTCTGCTGCGAGGTCTTGTTCGGGTCGAAGAGCCACCCGACGTGCGCGTAGAGCAGCCCCTTGGACAGGGCCTTCCAGTCGTCCCCGTACCGCCAGGGGGAGTGCGGGTCGCCTTCCTTGTCGCTGTATTTGTGGTGCCTGCGGTGGTCCGACACCCAGGTGATGACCGGTCCCTCGATGGCCAGGCTGCCCGCGACGGCCAGCCCGACCCGGAGGCCGGTCTTGGCCTTGAAGGAGCCGTGGGTGAAGTACCGGTGAAAGCCGACCGTGATGCCGAGCCCGGACACGCAGTAGAAGACCAGCGCGATCACCACGTCGTGCCAGCCCAGCCCCCAGCCCCACAGCAGCGGGATGGCGGCGACCAGCGCCGCGAGCGGGACGGCCACGAACAGCCCCACCATGAAGCGCTGCAGCGGCGAGGTCGGCTCGTCCTCCAGGTCCGGCCGGGCCCCCTGGGCCGGGCGCGGCTGGGCTCTGGTGGTTCTCCCGACCGGTCCGGCGGGCGCGGTCGCGGCCGGCGACGTGGCGCGGGCCGCCGTGGTGGCGGTCAGCCGGGCCGACGAGGCGATGGCTTCGGTCGCGTTGACGGTGTCGGGAGATGTGGTCATCGTGCTCCTCTGAAGTCGGCGAAACGGGCACGAGCGCTTATACGCTTACGTAACCGTAGCCTACGAAACCGTAGGTTAGGCAAGGCTGACGAGTGAATTTCTGCATATAGGCCTGTGAATTTCGTATGTGCGCATCGATTGCTGTCTCACAATGCGAGACGGGTCAGCGCTCCGTGCCCCGCCCATCACGGCCCGCCGACGATCGCCTCGCCTCCTGGATCCGCAGGCGTGCCTACCCGCGAGCGCTGTCCCCATGCGCGCACAGCCGCCTGAAAAGGGGTCAGCGTGACCTCATCCGAGCGTGGGCAGAATCCAGAGAATTGACCCGTGTGGCTTCGGGATCATCGGAACCGGCATCGATAAATCGAAAACAGTTCCGGCGCCTGGACTCGAACCAGGACGATCCCAGCTTCAAAGGCTGGTGGGCTGCCAATTACCCTACGCCGGAGTGCAGACGCATGGTGTTATGGAACATCGCAAGCGTCGCAACTGTGAATCCACGATACCGGTCGGCTCGCGGCGGCGGTATCAGCGACTCCACGGTACCGGGCGCTTGAGTGCTGGTACCTCGTGCGTGCCACGGTCATTCGCCATGCTGGCAGCGGCCCAGCCTTCGATCTTGCGGTAGAGATCCGCGCTGCGATGGACGTCGATGCGCAGACACCCGTGATAGGTCTCGCCCACGTTCTTCCTCACGGTCTTCGGGTTGTGGCGCTTCAGTGTCGGGGTGGCGAACTGATCGATCGTTACCCCGGTAACCTCGGGGCAGGTCGCGCACCCAGAGGGAAACCGAGCTCTTAGCCACGCCGAGAGCGGCGGCGATCTCCTCGTAGTCCAGGCCCTGCGTCCGTAGTTCTCGAGCTTTGTCGCGCAGGTCGTCCTTGGCGTTGGGACGACGGGTCCACTCGGGAGGCGGTTCACCTTTCAGGGCATCGTCAAGCGTGGAATTGCTCATGGGGCCGAGGATCTCCTTGATCTGGCGGCGGGACTTGCCCTGGCGGCGCAACGCGACCGCCCGTTCCCGTAGGTGGTCAAGTTCCTGTGAAGTGCGCATATTCGAACACTAGCGCGAGATAGTGACATTTCTATGCCCTGCGAATGTCGCCGCGGATCCCCGTCTCGGGGGTAACGGCCGGGCGGCGGCTGGGCGAGCGGGTGCTGGCTAGCGATGCGTTATAGTTAGTTGACGTCAAGCAAGTTTCTGATGGTGCCAAAGTTACCTGTGGGGCTTAGGCCAATGAAATCGAATTCTGGTCAGGCAGGGCCTGAGATGCCCGGCAACGAACCACCGGTCCCGCGCGATGCGCTGGGCTCGCGCGGCGGCGGGGCCGCCGCGGCGGGGCCAGGCGCCAGTTCGAACGGTGGCGGGACCGCCGGGCCGAGGCGGGGCGCAGGCTCGCGCCGGGGCGGGACATACGTGCCGGGGCCGCACTACAAGTGGATCGCGCTGTCGAACACCACGCTGGGCGTGCTGATGGCGACCATCAACCAGTCCATCGTGCTGATCGCGCTGCCGGACATCTTCCGCGGGATCAAGCTCAACCCGCTGAGCCCGGACAACACCAGCTACCTGCTGTGGATGTTCATGGGATTCCTGGTGGTGTCCGCGGTGCTGGTGGTGTCGTTCGGGCGGCTGGGCGACATGTTCGGCCGGGTCCGGATGTACAACATGGGCTTCGCGATCTTCACGATCGGCTCGATCTTCTTGACCGTCACCTGGATGCAGGGCAGCTCGGCCGCGCTGTGGCTGATCCTCTGGCGGATCGTGCAGGGCATCGGCGGCGCGTTCCTGTTCGCCAACTCCACCGCGATCCTCACCGACGCCTTCCCGGCCACCCAGCGCGGCACCGCGCTGGGCATCAACTCGATCGCGGCCATCGCGGGCTCGTTCATGGGCCTGCTGCTCGGCGGCGTCCTCGCCCCGGTGAACTGGCACCTGGTGTTCCTCGTCTCGGCGCCGTTCGGCGCTTTCGGCACCGTGTGGGCGTACTTCATGCTCCACGACACCGGGATCCGCAAGAAGGCGCGGATGGACTGGTGGGGCAACATCTTGTTCGGCGTCGGGCTGGTCGCGATCCTGGTCGGCATCACCTACGGCCTGCTGCCGTACGGCGGGCATCCCATGGGATGGACGAACCCGTGGGTGCTCACCGCGATCTTCGGCGGGGTGGCGGCGCTGGTGCTGTTCGGCGTCGTGGAGACGAAGGTCGCCGAGCCGCTGTTCCGGCTGTCGCTGTTCCGCATCCGCGCGTTCGTCATGGGCAACATCGCGAGCATGATGCTGGCGCTGGGCCGGGGCGGCATGCAGTTCATGCTGATCATCTGGCTGCAGGGCATCTGGCTGCCGCTGCACGGCTACAGCTTCGCCCAGACCCCGCTGTGGGCGGGCATCTACCTGCTCCCGCTGACGTTCGGCTTCCTGGTCTCCGCGCCGACCTCCGGCGTGCTGTCCGACCGGTTCGGCGCCAAGGCGTTCACCGTGGGCGGGGCGCTGCTGACCGCGCTCAGCTTCGTCCTGCTGCTGTTCCTGCCGGTGAACTTCCCGTACTGGGTGTTCGCGCTGATCGTCGCGCTCAACGGCTTCGGCTCGGGCCTGTTCACCGCGCCGAACCGCGCCGAGATGATGAACTCGGTGCCCGCGGACCAGCGCGGCGCGGCGGGCGGCATGATCGCCACCGTGATGAACACCGCGTTCGTGCTGTCCATCGGGGTCTTCTTCTCGCTGATGGTGGCCGGGCTATCCGGCAAGCTGCCGACCGCGCTGTCCAGCGGGCTGACCGCCCAGGGCATCCCGGCCGCGGCCGCGCACACCCTCTCCCACCTGCCGCCGATCGGCGTGCTGTTCGCCGCCTTCCTCGGCTACAACCCGATGAAGCAGCTGCTCGGCCCGCTGCTGGCGCACCTGCCCCCGGGGCACGCCGCGTACGTCACCGGGCGGCAGTTCTTCCCCAACCTGATCACCGCCCCGTTCCATGCGGGCCTGGGGGTGGCGTTCGCGTTCGCCATCGCGGCCAACGTGATCGCCGCCATCGCCTCCCTGCTCACCGGCCCGCCCGTCCGGGTCGGCGCCCCGGTCGAGCCGCTCGGCGCGGAACTGGCCGCGGTGGCCGGGGAAGGCGTCTTCGAACCCAGTGAGCTCGTCGGGCCCGGCGCGGAGGGAACCCAGGGAGCCGGGCCCGGTGTGCCCGCCGGACCCGGGGCGCGAGATACGCCAGAGTCGCGAGGGAATGGGCAGTCACCTGCGATTACTAAGTCCGCCGGGAAGGAGCCAGGCTGACCCTCGGGACCGGCGACCATAGGCCAGGTGGCCTTAGGCTAAGGAACGGGGCCCGGGACAAGGGACCTGTCCCGGCCGTCACGGAAACATGGCATCCGATCATGGCAACCGGACGGT
>Ga0335081_10002831_pt1 | contig 27299 bp, 31 predicted proteins | sample Lox_Sample_35_FD_206713 | JGI IMG/M metagenome (GOLD analysis project Ga0335081, IMG submission 206713) | Soil microbial communities from Loxahatchee National Wildlife Refuge, Florida, United States - Lox_Sample_3.5 | ecosystem: Environmental > Terrestrial > Soil > Wetlands | place: USA...
CGTCCATGCCGCGTCGTCTTGATCACGTTCACCAGGAACACCGTCATCCCAACCGCCATCGTGAAGGCGCCGATTGTCGAGATCAAGTTGTAGACCTCCCAGATGCCCCCCTCAGGGTACGTGTAGATGCGCCGCCGCATGCCGAGCAACCCGAGGAAGTGCTGGGGCATGAAGGTGAGGTTGAAGCCGATGAAGACGAGCCAGAAATGGAGTTTCCCGAGCCGATCGTCGAGTAGCCGGCCGAAGATCTTCGGCCACCAGTAGTAGAGCCCGCCGAAGATCGCGAACATCGACCCTCCGAAGAGGACGTAGTGGATGTGCGCGACGACGTAGTAGGTCTGTGTCAGCTGCCAGTCGACCGGAAACGCTGCCAGGAAGATCCCCGAGAGCCCGCCGATCGTGAACAGCCCGATGAACCCGAGCGCCCACAGCATCGGCGTGTCGAACGAGATGTTCCCCCGCCAGAGCGTCGCGAGCCAGTTGAAGATCTTGACGCCGGTCGGCACGGCGATCACCATCGACGAGATCATGAAGAACGAGTCGACCCGGGTGGGGAGCCCGACCGCGAACATGTGGTGGCCCCAGACGAGGAAGCCGAGGAAGGCGATGCAAACCGTCGAGAGCGCGACTGCCTTGTAGCCGAAGATCGGCTTACGGGCGAACACTGGGATGATCTCCGAGATGATCCCCATCGCCGGTAGCACCATGATGTAGACCTCGGGATGCCCGAAGAACCAGAAGACGTGCTGGTAGAGGATGGGGCTGCCGCCGTGCTCCGGGTTGAAGAAGTTCGTGCCGGCGTGCCGGTCGAGGAGCATCATCGTCAGACCGGCCGAGAGCGCCGGCAGTGCCAGCAGGAGCAGCCAGGCGTACGTCAGCACCGTCCAGACGAACAGCGGCATCCGCGTCCACGTCATCCCGCGGGCCCGCATGTTCGTGATCGTCACGATGAAATTGACCGCCCCGGCTAGCGACGAGAGCGTCAGCACGTGCAGCGACAGGATCCACAGATCCTGCCCGCGTCCGGGCGAGTGGAGCGTTGATAGCGTCGCGTAGGAGGTCCATCCGGCCTGCGCTGCGCCGCCCTTGGCCTCGAAGCTGAGTAGGAGGATCAGCCCGCCGAGCAGGTAGAGCCAGTAGGAGAGGGCGTTCAGCCGCGGGAATGCCATGTCGCGGGCGCCGATCATCAGCGGCACGAGGTAGTTCCCGAAGCCGGCGAGGATCGGGACGATGACGAGGAAGATCATCGTCGTGCCGTGGATCGTGACCGCCTGGTTGTAAGCGCTCCCGGTCATGAACGTCTCGTCGGGCGTCGCCAGCTGGTAGCGGATCAGGAGTGCGAGCAGGCCGCCGAAGGCGAAGAACCCGAGCGCGGTCATGATGTACAGGATCCCGATCCGCTTGTGGTCGACCGTGGTCAGCCACGAGGTCAGGCGCCCTTCCTTCCAGTCGGAGCGGTAAGCGGTGACGGGCGTCTCGGCGTTAGCCGCCATTCGACCCCTTCACGAGCGCCGTGGTGTACTTCACGAGCGCGGTGATCTGATCGTCGGTCCAGTCGCTGCCGACGGCTGGCATCTTCCCGACGCCCTCCCTGAGGATCGTGCTCAGGTCCTTCGCATTGGTCAGGACCGGGTTGTCGCCGAGCGCCGGGCCGATGTAGGCGCTGTCGAGCCGGTGGCAGACCGCGCAGACGTTCTGCCACTCCTCCTGGCCGAGCTCGATGCTCGCCGGATTCGACGCCCGCTCGTCGATGAACTGCAGGTAGTGAGCACGCGGCACGACTTTGACGGTCCCCAGCATCATCGTGTGCTGGATCCCGCAGAGGTCGGAGCAGCGGGCGGCGTACTCACCGGCCGGCGCCTCGAACCAGGTGTGGTTCGTGCGCCCCGGGATCGCGTCGATCTTCCCGCCGAGCGCAGGTACCCACCAGCTGTGCAGCACGTCGGTGTCGGGTGCGAAGACGTCCTCGTTGACGACGTCGTCGGCGGGGGCGATCATCGTGCCAACCGAGATCGCGCCGTTCGGGTAGTGGAACATCCAGTAGAACTGGCGTCCCTCGACCTTGATCGTCGTCTGGTCGGCCGCCGTTGCTGCCGGGGCATCGGCGATCGACGGCAGCTTGACGAAGATGAACCCGGCGATGAGAGCAAGAACCACCACCGGAACGACCGTCCAGAGCACCTCGAGCCTGGTCGAGCCGTGCAGCTGCAGGCCGTCGTCGTAGCGTCCCCGCTTGCCGCGCCTGTACTTGATGATGAAGGCGATCAGCACGCCCTCGACCCCGAAGAAGATGAAGGCTGCGAACAGGAGCACGAACTCGTAGGCCTCGCGCGTGTGGTTCGCGTTCGGCGAGCTGGGCGCCACCGGAAGGGTTCCCCCGTTTCCGGCGATGGCCGTTCCGACGAGCCAGAGCATGCCCGCGCACGCGATTCCAAGTACGAGGGCTTTCCGACGCACGCGGTGGCATCGTATAGAGGGTGGAGAGCCGAACGCGGATCGATCTGCCCGCCCACGTCACGCGGCCGTTCGAGGTGTACGTGAACGGCGTCGCCCAGGTCGAGGGCACCGACTTCGAAACGGTCGGCTCGAGCCTCGTCTTCTCGCGGTCGCTCGAGCGGGAAGCGCCGCTCGGCTTCTGGCGCTGGATGCGGATGGCCCTCGGTGTCGCCGGCACCTACCGGCGCAACGACACGATCGACGTCGTGTACAGCCGCGACGGCCGCCGGTTGGTTGCGTCGTTGGCGGCGCCTGCGGCCGCGCCGCCCGGCGATTCAGCGAGCTAAGCTCGTTCCATGACACATCGCGGCTCGTGGCCGGGCGGAGCGTGGAGCACGCTCGCGGGCCGCGGATTCGTCCTCTTCCCGGCCGCCGCCTACGCGGTGCACCAGCTCCGCTACGAGCTCGGCTACGGCTCGGGCTCGGCGAACGCCCTCACCGCGCAGGGTCACGGCTACCTTGACTCGCTGGCGCCGTGGATCGCGGTTCTGCTCGCGCTCGGCATGGGATCCTTCCTCACGAGACTTGCCCGGGCGGCCGCGGGGCGCCCCACCCGGGAGCAGCGCCGGTCCTTCGCTGCGCTCGCGGCAGTCGCCTGGGCGCTCCTCTTCGCCGCCTACGCGGTGCAGGAGTGGCTCGAGGGGATCTTCGCCGTCGGTCACCCGGCTGGTCTCGCGGGGATCTTCGGCCACGGCGGCTGGTGGGCGATCCCGCTCGCGGGAGCCGCCGCGATCGTCGTCGCTGCGGTGCTCTGGCTCGCCTCGGTGGCGATCGAGGTCGTCTCGAAGCCGACGATCAGGATCGCGATCGCAGCCAAGCTGGCGTCCGTACGCCCCGAGGCCGTGAGTCTCGCCAGGCTCTCCCCGCTCGCCCGCTGCCTCGCGGGCCGGGCGCCTCCGGGAACGCTTCTCGCGGCACGCGGCTAGCGACGCCGCCTCACGTTCCCGTTCGGCAACGAAAGGAGAGTCCATGCGCGGGCCGTTACGGCTCCGCACCGTCGTGCCCGTTGCGCTGGCAGCGCTGGTGTTGCCTGCGCAGGCCGTCGCCCACGGGCGGGGAGCAACGATCGCGCTCGACTACCGGCTCGCGCTCGATCCCGCAACGCGTGCGCTTCCGGGCGTCCACGTGCGGGTGCTCGACGGCGACCGGGATTTCGGGATCGGCGTCGATCCCGGCGTCCGGCTCGTCGTCCTCGGCGCGCTCGGCGAGCCGATGCTGCGGCTAGACGGTCACGGCGTCTGGGTCAACGCCAGCTCTCCGACGGCGACGGCCGACCGTCTGATCGGCACGGGCAAGCACGGCTGGATCCGGGTGAGTGGAGGGCGCACCGTCGCCTGGCACGACCACCGCCTCGCGCCCCCGCCGGTGAGCACCGTCGGGGCGGTGGGACGGTTCACCGTTCCGGTGGACATCGACGGGCACAAGGCCGCGATCTCGGGCACGTTCTTCCGCGTTGCCCGGCCGGCCGTCTGGCCCTGGGTCATCGCGGCCGCGGGCCTCGTCGTCGCGATCGTCGTCGCGGTGCGTCGCCGCTCGCTGAGGGCGTCCTTGACGATCGGGCTCGGGACGGCCTCCGGGCTGGCTGCGCTCCTGCTCGTCACCACGTTCGCAGCCCGGGACGCCCCGACCGGTGGAGTCGCGTGGCTCCAGCTCGGCGGTGCGATCGCCGTCGCCCTCGTGCTCGCCGCGTTGCTCGTTCGTCTGCGCGGACGAGCGCGGGTGCACGCGGCCGGGGTGGTAGGCGCGGTTGCGGCCGCCGTCAGCATCAGCTCGCTGCCCGTCTTCTGGCACGGCGTCGTCATCTCCACCCTGCCGGCGGTCGCGGCCCGGGGGCTGTGCGTCCTTTCCGTCGCCGGGGGAGCTGCCGCGGCCGGCCTGAGCTTCCTGCCGGACTTCGATGAGCCCGTGCGGGTGCGGAGGCCGCTCCCGCGATGAGATCGCTGCTTGCAGCCGCCGTCCTGGTGGTGCCGCCATCGGTCCATCCGTGGCCGGTCGGGCCAGGCCCGCGCTTCACGCCTCCGCCGCGGACCGTCGCAGCGCCGGCTTCCGGGCTCGGCTGCACCGCTGCGGGACCGACGTTCCGCGTCCACCTGGAGCTGTTCGTCGATCGGAAGGTCGTGATCGTCCCGGCGGGCATCGGCGTTGCCGACCCGTCCACGCGCGCGGGTGCCACCGTGATGCCCCAGGGCTGCACCTACCCCGTGTACACCGTTGCGCCCGACGGGGTCGTCCGGGTCGCGTGGGGTTCGAACCTGCACCTCGCCGACTTCTTCCATGTGTGGGGACAGACCCTCGGCCCGCACCGGCTTGCCTCGTTCTCCTCGCCCCGTCCGCTCCGCGCCTACGTGGGCGGCAAGCTCGTTCGCGGCCCGGCCGGTGCGATCCGGCTCACTCCGCACGCTCAGATCGTGCTCGAGCTCGGCGCCTATGTTCCGCCGCATCCCTTCTTCCTCTTCGCTGGAGGTGACTCGTGAAGCCGTTCGCTGCCCTGGGAGCCCTCGCGGGGCTCCCATTGCTCACCGCCGCGTGCGGCGGAGGCTCAGCGACCGTGCAGGCGCCGACCGTGCCGCCGGCTGCGGTCTACCGGCTCGTCCATTTCCAGCCGTCCGGCCCCGTCGAGCCGGGCAAGCCGGTCAAGGTGTCGTTCGAGATCGAGCAGCCGAACGGGAAGCCGCTTACCCGCTTCAAGACCGGGCCCGGTCCCCATACCGGCGTCCACCTGATCCTCGTGCGGAACGACCTCGCCTACATCATCCATCAGCATCCGCCGGTCGGGGGACAGACCACGATCTCGAAGACGGTCGTGTTCCCGGCTCCGGGGCCCTACCGGATGGTCGTCGACGTCTACCCGGCGGCGGCACAGCAACAGATCAATGCCAACTTCCAGCTGTTCGGCTCGGTGCGCGTCAAGGGCGCCTACAGGCCGAAGCCCCTTCCTCCGCCTGCGAGCACTGCGACGGTGGGCGGCTACCGCTTCGCACTGCACGGGGCCGACCACCTGAAGGCGATCGAGCCGGCGCTCGTCACGGTGAACGTGACAGGGTCCGGCGGCGCTCGGCCCACCTTCACACCGTGGTTCGGAGCTCTCGCACACGCAATCTTCTTCCGCAACGGAAGCCTCGACTACTTCCACACCCACGTGTGCGCGCCCGGTGTCAGCGGGTGCACGAGCGTGCTCGGCCCGGCCAAGGTGACGGGCACCTCGACCACCCCCGGAAAGCTCAAGGTCGGCGTCCTCGTCCCTGCAGCGGGCACCTGGCGCCTCTTCCTGCAGTGCCAGATCGACGGGAAGGTGCTGACCGTTCCCTTCACGCTCGAGGTTCACTGAACGTGCGGCTCGGGCGGCCGTCGGCGTGGGTCCTCACGACCGTGCTCGTGGTGCTTGCCACGAGGACGATCGTGTACGCGCTGGCGCCCCAGTCGGTCCTGCTCGCCGCGCTAGCCCACGACGAGGTTGGCCCCGACGTCACGGTCCCGCTCGTGGTAGGGACGCTGTCGGCCGCCGTCGCCTCCGCGGCCGTTCTGTGGCTCGCGGCGACCGCTGTCCGCGAACGGCTGCTGATCGAGGGCCGCAGGCTCGTTGCGGTTCCGCGGCTCAGGCCGCTGCGCCTGGCCGGCCGTGCGGTCGCGCTCTTTCTCGTCGCCTCGTTCGCCTTCGCGATGCTCGAGTCGTACATCCACTGGCGCGAGGGCCTCGGCTGGCACGGTCTTCGCTGCCTCGTCGGGCCTGTGCACCGTGACGCGATCCCGGTGCTCGCGGGTCTGTCCCTCCTCGCCGTTGGCGTCCACGGGGCGATCGAGCACCTGCTCGCCTGGGCGCGGCGGCTGTTCGCGCAGCTGACAGCCCGCCTCGCGTCGGTGCAGGGCCACCGTCCGTCTCCGCTCCGGCCGGGACTCCTTCGCCCACGGCTCGTCGTGTCCGGGAACGGCGCGCGCGGCCCACCGCTCGTTCACCGTCCCTGTCCTGGCATGTCGCTCTGAAGGGAGACGACGAACGGTGAACCTTCAATTCCGAGGCAGGCACCGCCTGGCGGTCGGCCTCGCATCAATGGGCGCTGCGCTGGTCCTCGCGGCGGCGGCGTCGGCGCACGCGCGGCTCAGCCCCCCGGTTTCGCTCTCGAACACGCTCCAGCTCTACAGCCTCGCGATTCCGACCGAGAAGGAGAACGCATTCACGACCAAGATCGTCCTGACCGTGCCCAAGGGATTCTCGATCGACTCGTTCGTCCCCAGCCCGGGCTGGAGCCGCGTTCTCCAGCAGACCGGCTCTGGTGACAGCGCAGTGATCCAGAAGGTGACCTGGGCCGGAGGGCACGTCCCGACCGAGGAGGACTCGCTCTTCCAGTTCCTCGGCGAGCCGGCCTCGAACGGCACCTACACGTTCCAGGTGGAGCAGACGTACTCCGACGGGTCGATCGTCAACTGGGCGGGCTCGGAGTCGTCCGCCAATCCAGCGCCGACGATCTCCGCCAAGAGCTCGCTCGGCGGAGGCGGAACTCCAACCCTGACGATCGTCGCGCTCGTCGTCGGCGCGATCGGCGTGATCCTCGGCGCGGTCGCCTTGTTCACGGGCGGCGGCAGCGGGAAGAGACAGCTCGCATGACCCGCCGGGGGCGGGGTGGCCTGATCGTTCTCCTTGCGGTGGTGGCGCTGGCGGCGCCCGCCGCCGCGTCGGCGCACGCCTACCTGATCAAGACGTTCCCGTCGGCGAGCACGATCCTCGACACCCCGCCCCCGGATGTGGCCCTGACCTTCGACGAGGCGGTCGAGCCGCGCTTCGCGATCATCTCCGTCACCGACAAGGAGGGTCACCAGCAGGCGACCGCCTCGCCCAGCAGGTCGCCCTCGAACCCGGACACGCTCGTCGTGCCGTTGAAGCCCCACCTTCCGGAAGGGTGGTACCTCGTCTACTGGCGGGCGATCTCGGTCGACGGCCACCCGGTGCAGGGCGCGTTCACCTTCGCGGTCGGGCCGAATCCCGGGCCCTCACCGCAGTTCGTGATCCCGCACATCGCCTCCTCGGCGACGACGCCTCAGCTCGTCGTCGCCAAGTGGTTCGTCTTCATCACGGTGATGCTGTCGGTCGGCTTGCTCTGCATGCGCCTCGCGATCGCGAGGCCGGTGCTGCGCCGCGTCGAGGGCACCCGGCTCAGGGCGGTCACGCTCGCCTTTGCGCTGACCTCCACGCTCGCCCTGCTTGCAGTACCGATCTATCTCGAGGAGGCGACGGCGATCGACTCGTTGCGTTCGTTCTCCGACGTCGGTGCACTCGTCCCGCTCTGGCGGACGACCGCCTTCGGGCGGAGCTACGTCGATCTCGAGTGGTGCCTCCTGCTCGTCTGCCTCGCGGCCTGGATCGCGATCTGGGTCGACCGGCCTGACCGCGAGCACCGCTCGATCGCCGAGATCCTGGCCGGGCTCGGAGTCGTGGGAGCCGCCGCGGCCGTACTGGTCGTGCCCGCTGCGGCCGGTCACGCCGCCCAGACCTCCCCTCGCGGCCTCGCGGTGGCTCTCGACTGGCTGCACGTCTCGAGCGGCTCGATCTGGATCGGCGGCCTCGCCGGCCTGCTCCTGATCTGGGGAACCCAGCCGTCGGGAACCCGTGTATCGGCGCTGTCCGTCGTCGTGCCGCGCTTCTCGAACGTCGCGTTCGTGTCGGTGATGCTGCTGCTCGGCTCGGGCGTCTGGGCCGCAGTGCTGCACCTCCCGATCCTGTCGGCGCTCTGGACCACCTCCTACGGCCAGGCGATCATGGTCAAGGCGACCCTGCTCGCGTGCGCGATGCTCCTGGCCGCGGTCAATCTCGTGCGCACGAAGCCACGCCTTGCGGCGGTCCGCACCCGTCCCGAGCTCGGCCCGTCCGCTGCCTCGCTTCTTCGCTACCTCGTGTCGGGAGAGGTGCTCCTCGTCACCGGTGCGATCTTCGCCGCCGCGGTGCTCACGAGTCTCGCCCCGCCCTCGAAGTTCCTTGCCAACGAGGGATCGGCCCTCGCCAAGGTTGGGCCGGGCAAGGTCGCGGCAATCGTCCACCAGGACGGGTATACGCTGAAGGTGCTCGTCGACCCGAACAAGGCGGCCGCCCCGAACACCTTCGCGCTTCAGATCACGAAGGACGGCCGGCCGGTCACCGGGGCCGACGTCACCGCAACCTTCGAGATGCTCGACATGGAGATGGGAAGCCAGGAGTACCAGCTCTCCGAGACCTCGCCGGGCGTCTACTCGCGTCTGACGCCGGCGCTCGTGATGGTGGGCCACTGGGGTCTCTCGTTCTCCGTCACTCCGAAGGGTGGCGAGCCCTTCACCGTGCTCGTCGTCGACCACGCCACCGGATGACGGCCTCTCCTGGACTCCGCCTGTTCTGCTCGGTTGTGGCCCTCGCAGCCGGCTCGGGCGCGGTTCTGATCGCGATGCTTCTGCTCAGGAGCGCCCTCGGATGAGGATCGCCTTCATGCCGGCGGCCGTCGTGCTCGCGCTTGCCTGCGCCGTCCCGGCGCTTGCCGACGGCGATCCGGCGAGCGACTACCTGCTCGCGCAGTCGACCTTCCTCTCACCCTACGACGGGCACATCCCCGCCGCCGAGGCGAACCGTCTCGTCGCGATGCTGAAGAGCGCCAAGGAGCAGGGCTTTCCCCTCAAGCTGGCGGTGATCGTGACCCGCTACGACCTCGGGGCGGTGCCGATCCTCTTCCGTCGGCCGCAGACCTACGCGAAGTTCCTCGCCGAGGAGGACTACTACTACTGGCGCGATGAGCTGCTGGTCGTGATGCCGAACGGCTACGGGCTCTACAAGACCAAGAACCTCCCCGTGGCCGACAAGGCGGTGATCGCCAAGCTTCCGGCGGTGAGCTCGACAAGCGGCGCCGAGCTCGCGACTGCAGCCGAGCGCGCCCTGACGGCCCTCGCCGCCCGGCGGGGCCTCACGCTCGCGACCTCGAGCTCGAAGCCGCAAGGCAGCTCGGTCTGGGTCGAGCGCGGCGAGATCATCGGGGGAGCCGTGCTCGTCTGTTTCGCCGTGATCGGGGGCAGGATCCTCTGGCGGCACCGGGCAGGAGTGCGGCGATGACCGTCGAGAACGGGTCCACGCAGCCTCAGCGGCCCCGGATCCAGCTCGGCCCGGGCCGGCCGGCGTTCACTGCCCGCACCCGGCTCGCGATCATGCTCGTGCTCGGCGCCGCGCTCGCCGTCGCCGTCGTCGCGGGGGTGGTCCTCGCCTCGAGCACCAGGCACGCGACGCCTCACGCGGTCACCATCCCGGTCGCCGACCGGAGCGCCTCGCCGGCTCTGATCCGCGCCGCGGAGGCCGTCGGGTTCCATCCCAACTCGGTCGCGGGGGCCGGCGCGGTCGAGGGGCAGCCGTTGCAGACGCCCATCCCGCACGCTGCGCGCGGCCTCCTCCCGGTCGGCTCGGTCGCCCCGCCCTTCACGCTCCGGACGCCGGTCGGCAGGCAGGTGAGTCTCGCGTCGCTTCGCGGGAAGGCGGTGCTGCTCGAGTTCTTCGCCACCTGGTGTCCTCACTGCGCCGCCGAGGCCCCCCACGTGAAGGCGATGTTCGACCGCCTTCCCCACGACCAGTTCGCGTTCCTCGCCGTGAACGGTGACAGCGAGGACGCGGCAAGCGTGCTTGCCTTCCACATCTGGTTCGGGCTGCCGTTTCCGGCGCTGCTCGATCCGGGGACAGACCCGGGGACGTTCCATACGCCCGGCGCGCCCGGACCGGTGTCGAGCGCCTACAAGCTGAACGTCTTCCCCACGTTCTATGTGATCGACCCGCACGGCAGGATCGCGTGGTCCGCGGTCGGCGAGCAGCCGGACGCGCTGCTGCTGCACCAGCTCCGGCACGCCGCTCTCTCGGGCTGATCCGCCCCGCCGACCCGGGCGGTTTGCCCGCTACCGTTGAAGGATGCCCGGAGGACGCTCAGGCGGCTTCACACCGCGCGAGAAGGTCGTTCGCACCGCAGACAAGAAGCTGCGGCGGGCCAACCTGCGCCGGATCGGGCGTCTCTTTCGCGGCTACTGGGCCAAGCTGTCGATCGTCACGGCGCTGATCGTCCTCGCGTCGGCTCTCGGAGTCATCCCGGCGTTCCTGCTGCGGGCCGTGATCTCGCAGGCGTTCACGCCGACCGACGGCGGCAAGCACGTAACGGTCGACCTCCACCTCCTGACGCTGCTCGTGCTCGGGATGATCGCGATCTCGCTCATCACCGGGGCCTTCGGCGTCGTCCAGTCGTACCTCTCGACGCAGGTCGGCCAGAGCGTCATGCACGACCTCCGCACCGGCGTCTACAGGCACCTTCAACAGCTCTCGCTCGCATTCTTCACGAAGACCCGGACCGGCGAGGTTCAGAGCCGGATCGCCAACGACATCGGCGGCGTCGACAACGTCCTCACGTCGACTGCGACCTCGGTGATGTCGACCGTCACCACCGTTGCGGCGACCGTCGTCGCGATGTTCCTGCTCGACTGGCAGCTCGCTGTGATTGCACTTGCGCTGATGCCGATCTTCGTGCTGATCACCCGCCGTGTCGGCTCGGCGCGTCAGAAGATTGCCACCACCCGGCAGGAGTCGATGGCCGACATCTCCTCGCTCGTCCAGGAGTCGCTGTCGGTCTCGGGGATCCTGCTCGGCAAGACGATGGGGCGCTCTTCGGAGCTAGCGGAGCGGTTCGAGGGCGAGTCGAACCGCCTCGCCGACCTCGAGGTCAGAAGCCGCATGACGGGCCGCTGGCTGATGCAGTCGATCCAGATGACCTTCGCGATCATGCCCGCCCTCATCTACTGGTTCGGCGGGCTCGAGGTCCAGCGCGCCGGCGGCACCGCGTCCTACGCCACCGTCGCGACGCTGGTGTCGTTCACCACCCTGCAGGTGCGCCTGTTCGCCCCGATCGGGAGCCTGCTCAGCATCTCGGTCGACGTCCAGAGCTCGCTCGCGCTGTTCGACCGGATCTTCGAGTACCTGGACCTGCCGATCGACATCGCGCCTGGGACCCGGACGCTCGAGAGTGTTCGCGGCGAGGTCAGGCTCGACGACGTCTGGTTCCGTTACGGCGACGGCCCCTACGCGCTGGAGGCGGTCGACGTAACCGTCCTGCCCGGGACGACGACGGCGATCGTCGGCGAGACCGGAGCGGGGAAGACGACCGTCGGCTACCTCGTCTCGCGCCTCTACGACCCGAGCAGGGGGAGGGTGACGATCGACGGGATCGACATCAGGGACCTCTCGTTCGAGTCGCTCGCAGCCACGGTGGGCGTCGTCTCGCAGGAGACCTACCTCTTCCACGCGACCGTGCGCGAGAACCTTCGCTTCGCGAAGCCCGACGCGACCGACGAGGAGGTCGAGCAGGCCGCCCGTGCGGCGCAGATACACAACCTGATCTCGTCGCTCTCGGAGGGATACGAGACGGTCGTCGGCGAGCGCGGCTACCGGTTCTCGGGCGGCGAGAAGCAGCGGATCGCGATCGCGCGCGCGATCCTGCGCAATCCACCGATCCTCGTGCTCGACGAGGCAACCTCCGCGCTCGACACGCAGACGGAGCGCGCAGTTCAGGAGGCGCTCACCCGCCTGGTCGAAGGCCGCACTACGATTGCGATCGCTCACAGGCTCTCGACCGTGCGGGACGCCGATCAGATCGTCGTCCTCGATGGGGGCCGCGTGGTCGAGACCGGCGCCTACGATGAGCTTCTGGCTCTCGGCGGCCGGTTCGCAGCGCTAGCCGCGCGTGATGCCGACAGCTTCGACTCCGTCGACGCCGAGGTCGAGATCGCCGAGCTCGCCTAGCAAGGGCGCTTCTTGCCGGTCCGCGTGTCCTTGCAGCTAACACCGACCGTCTTCGTGCTCACGCTGCCGATGGTCGGGTCGATCGTCTCCTGAAGCTGGAAGACGCCCTCGGCGTGCTGGGAGGCGACCGTGAAGTGGGCGACGCAGTGGCCGCTCTTGCCGCTCTTCGCGATCGTGCATTTGACCGTTGTGATCTTCAGGCCGGGGTTGCTCTTCGTGTAGTACGCCTGCATAGATTTCTTCAGCTGCTTGGCGAGCGCCTGCGCGGGCGTCATCGCACTCGCGGCGGCCGACAGCGCGAGCGCAGCCGTCAGGGCGAGCGCCGCTGCCCTCAGCACTGGAGCTTCTTGCCCGTCTTTGCGTCGGAGGTGAGCACCAGTGGCCCGGCGCGGAGCAGGACGAGGGGCGTTTCGAGGCCCATCGAGCTGATGGTAGCCCGGTCGCTCGACCGGGGGATTTTGCGCTCGGCACCTTCAATTCATCCCACGCGGGGCCTACGCTTCCAACGTGGCTGCGGTTCCCAGTGCGGAGTACAGGAGGCGGTTCGGAGCCGATCAAGCCGAGCGGCTCCTCCGGCGCGCCGGTTTCGGCGCCAGGCCGGGCGCTACCTCAGGTCGGAGTTCGGCCGACGCGTGCAGGAGAATGCTTCGAATGACACCGACCACGGCTTCGGCGGACTCGGCTTTCTCATCGGGACGAAGGCGAGCAGACAGATGATCGGTTCGTTCCGGGGCATCACCGGCAGCCTCCAGCCGGCGGCCGACTCTAGGGCCGTCTGCTCGAAGATCCTGGCCGCCGTCGTCGCCGGCGCGGTGCTGGCGGTCATGCCCACCGCCTCCGCCGGCGCGAAGCCGTTCCCGACCCGTGTCCAGGTGACCGCGAAAGAGTTCTGGTACGCCTTGTCGAGTCGGTCCGTGAAGTCCGGGCCGGCGGTGATCGAGTTCGTCAACTTCGGTGAGGACCCTCACGACATGCGTGTCCAGAAGGTCGGCGGCGGCAAGGTCTACGGGACGCCGATCGTCCAGCCAGGCGACCACTACGACCTCAACGTCACGCTCGCCCCCGGCCGCTATCAGCTCTGGTGCAGCATCTCCAACCACCGCCAGCTCGGCATGGAGGCGACGCTGATCGTCAAGCCGCGGAAGTAGGGCCGACGCCGGGGGTGGCCCGGCGCCGGCCGACCCCTATTGGAGTCACCGTTACCTCAGAAACGGCTGGACCGCGGCGGTCGCCTGGGCCGCCGTCAGGACTTTCGGCAGGTTCGGCGCGGGGACGACCGAGCCGGCGGCGATGTTGGTGAGGACGCTCAGGTGGCGCGACTCGCAGGCGCCGATCTCGGCAGCGACGCCCTTCAACTCGTTGCTGGAGAGCGCGGTGACGGCACCCATGTAGGCGCCGACGAAAGCGGTCTCGAGCGCCTGACCGAGGGTGCCGACCGACTTGCGCGAGGCGAAGGAGCCGCTCGGGTACGTGAACTTGAGGCCGTCCGGGGTGGCCTTCCCGAGCACGCCCTTCAGCGCTGCGTAGTGGGCCTGCTCGTTGGTCCTCGCGCCGGCGAGGTAGGCGAGCTCGTCACCCTTGAGCTGGTTCGAGGCGATCGCGTGGCCGTAGAAGTCGATCGCCAGCAGCTCGGCGATGGCAGCGAGCTTCGCGATGTCGGTGTCGCTGGCGGCTGCGCCGTAGGCTGTGCCCTCTGCGACGCTGAGGACGAGGCCGCCTGCGACCAGGGCGAGGCCGCCCTTGGAACCGCGGGCGAGGAACTGTGCACGAGTGGTGCCGCTCATATCGGAACCCTCCTTGGCGGTCGTGCCCGCGGACGCGAGCGCCGCTGATTCGCTGCGGACCCCGTTCCGGTTCGGACCGCAACAAACCGGGGTCTGGCACCGATTTGTTGCGGTCCGGCGGGACAGACTCGGTGCAACAAACCCGGTGCCAGGCCCCGGTTTGTTGCACGGCGGCGTGAGTCGGGTCGAAGTGGTGAACCGGCTGCGGGCCGGGGGCGAATCAGTCGGTCATGGGTGCGGCCACCTCCCTGGTAGGGTCACGCGGAAGCTCCGACCCGAGTCGACGATCAATGCCCCGGCGCGACCTGGCACATCTCTCGGACGAAGCGGTGGTCGCGCTCACGGCGAGGTCGGACGAGGTTGCGCTCGCCGAGCTGTACGACCGCTACGGCCGTGCTGCCTTCGCGCTCGCGCTGCGCGTCCTCCGGGACGAGGCGCTCGCCGAGGACGCGGTGCAGGAGGCGTTCCTCGCCGTCTGGCGGGGCGCACCGCGCTTCATCCCGGAGCGTGCCAAGGCGAGCACGTGGATCATGACCCTCGTGCATCGCCGCGCCGTCGACCTCGTCCGCCGCGAGGAGCGGCGCCGAGCCGATCAGCTACCCGAGACCGAGCCCGTCTCGGGAGGGCCGTCGGCGGCCGACAGCGCGTGGCTGCACCTCGAGCGCGAGCGGGTGCGGTCGGCGCTCCGCCTCCTCCCCGACGCGCAGCGGGAGGCGATCGAGCTCGCCTACTACGGAGGCTTCACGCAATCAGAGCTGGCTGAGCGGCTGGGTGAGCCACTCGGCACCATCAAGAGCAGGATGTTCGCCGGCCTCGCGCGCCTGCGCGAGCTGCTCGAGATGCCGATGGACGGAGAGACATGGACGACGAGGCCATCCACGAGCTGACCGCCGCCTACGTGCTCGACGCGCTCGACACCGACGAGCGCGACGCCTACGAGGCGCACCTCGCCGGCTGCGCGCGGTGCCGGGCCGAGGTGGGCGAGCTCTCGTCGGTCTCAGAGGCGCTCGCCTACGCGGCCGACCCGGTGGATCCACCCGAGCAGCTTCGGGGACGGATCCTCGAGGCGGCGCGTGCCGAGCGGCCGAACGTCGAGCCGTTGCGGCCGCGCTGGGCACGGCCCGCCGCAGCGGCCGCAGCGGCCGCTGCGGTCGCCGCCTGTGTAGCCGTAGGCCTCGGCATCTGGAATGTCTCCTTGCACGACCAGCTGTCGAAGCCTCAGACGCTGCAGCGCGTTCCGGTCACCGGCGCACCGGGGTCGCTCGTCGTCTCGACGAACGGCTCCGCCGCGCTCGTGCTCTACCGGATCGACGCAGCTCCTGCCGGCAAGACCTACGAGGCCTGGGTGATCCGCGGCAAGCAGGCGCCCGTGCCGGCGGGGCTCTTCAGCGGCGGCGGGGCGACGTTCGTTCCGATCAGGGGCAAGGTCAAGAGCGGATCGGCGGTCGCGGTCACCGTCGAGCCGGCCGGCGGCTCCCCGCAGCCCACCTCCAGGCCCATCGTGGTCTCGGCGACCGCCTGAACCGGGCCCCGGCTCCCAGCCGTTTCTTAGGGTTCCATTCAGGAAGCTGGGCTAGAACGGACGGCATGAAAAAACTCAGGATCCCAATCATCATTCTCGCCGCGTCGGCAATCGTCGCGGTCGGGGCCGGCTTCGCGAACAGCGAGACGAACTCGGCCACGCCCGTGTCGTTCGGCGCCGCGCTCCAGAACGCCTATGCAGGCGTCTACCAGAAGGTCTCGCCGTCGGTCGTGCAGATCGAGACGAGCGAGGGCCTCGGCTCGGGCATCGTCTTCGATACCAGTGGCGACATCGTCACGAACGCGCACGTCGTCGGCAGCTCCAAGAGCTTCCAGGTCACGACCTCGGCCGGCAAGCAGCTGACCGGGAAGCTCGTCGGCGTGTTCGCCCCCGACGACCTCGCTGTGATCAAGGTCCCGGCCGCCGGGCTCCATCCCGCAACGTTCGCCAACTCCGACAAGCTCAGGATCGGCGACATCGCGATGGCGATCGGCAACCCGCTCGGGCTCCAGTCGAGCTTCACCGAGGGCATCGTCAGCGCGCTCAACCGCTCCGAGCCGGAGGGCAACGGGGTGGTGCTCCCGAGCGCGATCCAGACCAGCGCCGCGATCAACCCCGGTAACTCCGGCGGGGCCCTCGCAGACATCTCCGGCAGCGTGATCGGCATCCCGACGCTCGCAGCCGCGGACCCGCAGCTCGGCGGCGCGGCCGCCGGCATCGGCTTCGCGATTCCGAGCAACGTGGTGACGAAGATCGCGAAGCAGCTCGTCGCCGGCAAGGTGACCGACTCCGGCCGGGCCTACCTCGGCATCAAGATCGCCGACACGGGCGAGGGCGGGGGCGTGTACGTCACCCAGGTTCTCGCCGGCACGCCTGCGGCCAAGGCGGGTCTCGCAACCGGGGATCTGATCACTTCGCTGAACGGGGTTGCAACGCCCACGTCCACCGAGCTCGGCTCGGTGCTCGCCTCGCTGAATCCCGGCCAGACGGTGAAGATCGCCTTCACCACGCAGAGTGGCGTTAAGAGCAGCACCGAGATCACGCTGGGCGAGTACCCCGGCGCGACCGGCTAGGGCTGGAAGGCGCATCGGGGCGCGGGGCTCTGCCTCGCGCCCCGCCGGCCCTTACGAGGTGCTCGGCCCCATCCCCGGCTCATCCGCCGAGAGCGGGATGCCCTCGGGGCCCTTGCCCCGGAAGGCGGAGCGGAAGGCCGCGAAAGCCTTCTGGTTGAAGGACGAGCAGATCGCGATGTGCCCCGTCCCGTAGCTCGTGTGGTAGTAGGTCTGCGGATCGCCCGTCCACGCGGTGAGCGCGATCTTGTTCCCGAGGCTGGCATAGGGCGTACCGAAGACTCCGTCAGGCTGCTGGTTGTAGAACCCCTGCAGCTGCTGCACGGTCGAGCTCGGAACCTTCGGCCCCCACCAGATGATCACGCCACCGTGCTCCTCGTTGTGAACGACCTGGCGCGGGTTGACGGGTGTCTTGTAGAAGCCCCAGACCGCCCAGGCCCCGTAGTGTGCGCCGCCCGAGGGTGGGTTCGTGCTCCAGAGACCCTTCGTGGAAGTGGTCAGCGTCGGCACGTCGGCGTGGTAGCCGGTGGTGGTGTCGTGCGGATCGTTCTTGGGCGGGAGCGGCGGGACGTCCTTGTAGGTGCAGCCCGCGGCGATCATCGCCGCTTTCGCGTCGACACTCTGACCGCCGGTCGAGAGCAGGACGGCGATCAGCACCACTCCGACAATGACGCCGCTGCTCACCAGCCAGACCCACCTCGGCACCTCGGAGAGCGGTGATCCCGGCGACCTCGTGTCGCGGCGGCGGGGCGCCTGTACGGTGCGCGGGGGCGTCGGCGTCCGCGCCTTTTTCTTTGCCACGCAAGACAGGATACGGAGTCAGGCGGCCCTCTCGTCCGGATACCAGGCGTGGGCGGGCGGCCCGTACGGTGCGCGGGCGTCCTCGATCGCCTGCTCGATCGTCGCAGTCAGCGCGCGGGCCGCAGCCACCGTCGGACGGGCACGCTCGACCTCGACCGGCTCGCCGACGAGCACCCTGATCCGTGGCAGTCCCAGCTTGACCTTCCCCGGCCGTAGCGCCTTCTCGCTGCCGACGATGCAGACGGGGACGATCGCCGTCCCGGTCGAGAGGGCGAGCCGCGCCGCGCCGCGCAGCCACGGGCGGTCACGGTACGGAAGGCACGTCCCCTGCGGGAAGATCCCCAGCACCTCGCCGTCCTCGAGCAGGTCCGCCGCTCGCCCGACTGCGCTGCGGTCGCCGGCCCCGCGCTCGATCGGGAACGTGCCGAAGAGGCGCATGAGCTGCCGCAGGAGCGGAGTGCGCCAGAGCTCGGCTTTCGCCATGTATCGCACCGGGCGCAGGGTCGCGAGGCCGAGGAGCCACGGGTCGATCAGGGACTCGTGGTTCGCGACCAGGATAACCGGGCCCGTCTCGGGGATCCGCTCGGGGTTGCGGATCTCGACGCGGTAGAGCCAGGCGAACCAGTGGCGGAAGCCGATCAACTCGAACAGCGTGTACAGCGGCGGCCGCTTCATCGGGCGCAGGACCGCCTGAGCGTCAGCTGGACGTCGCGGAGCCAGCGGGTGCGGAAGGCTGCCTCGCAGAAGGACAGGTAGAAGTGCCAGGTGCGCTCGAAGCGGCGGTCGTACCCGAGCGCGCGCACGTCCTCGATGTGCTCGTCGAAGCTCGCCCGCCAACGGCGCAGCGTCTCGGCATAGCCGGGGCCGATCTCCTCCACCTCGTGGATCATCAGGCGAGAGGAACGCGTCGAGGCCGACGCGATCGCCCCGAGCGATGGGATCAGGCAGCCGGGAAAGATGTAGCGCTCGATCCAGTCCGGGCTCCGGCGGTAGCGGCCCCAGCGGTCGTCGGGGACGAGGATGGTCTGGACGCATGCGCTGCCGCCCGGCTCGAGCATCCGGTCGATCGCGGCGAAGTAGGGTGCGAATTGCTTCTCGCCGATCGCCTCGAGCATCTCGATCGAGGCGACGTGCGTGTAGCTGCCACGGTGGCTGCGGTAGTCCTGTTCCGCGATCTCGACTCGATCCTCGAGGTGGGCGGCCCGAACCCGCTCGCGTGCGAGCGCGGCCTGGGCCGGGGAGATGGTCAGTCCGGTAACCCGGCAGCCGTACTCGGCCGCAGCAAGGATCGCGAAGCTGCCCCAGCCGCAGCCGATCTCGAGCACCCGGTCCTCCGGGCCGAGCTCCAGCTTGTCGGCGATGCGGCGCAGCTTGCGCCGCTGGGCGTCCTCGAGCGACTCGGTCTCGTCCTCGAAGACCGCGCACGAGTAGGTCATCGTCGGGTCGAGCATCAGCTCGAACAGGTCGTTGCCGAGGTCGTAGTGGTAGGCGATGTTGTGGCGGGCGCGGAGCAAGCCGTTGCGCCGGTTCGGGCGTGGAGGAGCATCGAGGATGCGCCTCAGGGTTGCGTGGCGCCGCGCTGCTGCGGTCGCGTTCCGGAGCAGGAGCTCGAAGAGCGCCACCAGGTCGGGCGCGTCCCACTCGCCGGCCATGTAGGACTCGCCGAACCCGATCGCTCCGCGGGTCGCGATCCGGCGGAAGAGGTGCAGATCGCGGACGGCGATGCTCGCAGCTGCCTCTCCCGTGCCGAAGCGCCGGGTCGAGCCGTCGGGCAGCCGCACCTCGAGCTGCCCGCCCTCCAGGTGGGCGAGGCCGCGCTCGAGCACACCGACCGCGACTCGCTCGAGCAGCGGCACCCCGGCCCGACCGGGCTCGGCCCTCAGCGCTCCTTCGGTCACGGGCGAAGAGAGCCCTTCCCGGGCTCGAACGGAGGCTTGTGATGGAAGGGGACGCGCTTGCGCCAGAGTCGGAGCGCCTGCCAGTGGGTCAGCGCCGTCACCTGGAGCGGCTGCAGCGGGTAGCGCAGGAGCGTGCGGGCGAGCGTCGCGTCGGTCAGCTCGCGACGCCGCCCGTGCAGTACCGCGGTCATCGGGGTGCCGCCGCTCCTGTCATGGACGTGGATCCGCGCCCAGACCTCGTCGCCCGGCTGCGAGAACGCGTACTCGTAGGACTGGTCGAGGCCGAAGAACGGCGATACGTGCAGATGCTTGTCGTGCGAGTAGCGCAGCGCCGGACCGTGCAGCAGCTCCGGAAGGCGCTCGCCGAAGGTGTTGCTCAGCTCGGCCACCATGCAGGCGAGCTCCAGGTCGCCTTCGGCGCGCCGGTAGCACCAGAAGAACGACACCGGGTTGAAGACGTAGCCGAGGACGCGGAGCTGGGTGAGCATCAGTCCGCGCTCGATCGACGGGTCGCCCGTGAACTCGATCACCGCCTCCTTCACGGGGCGGCCGTCGAAGTGGTCGGAGTCGCGGAGGGTCACGAGCCCTCGCCTGTTGATCGCGACCGGGCGGAGACGGCGCTCGAGCTCGGGCAGCTCGTCGAGGTCGAGCAGCCAGTACGTGGAAGCCGTTGCCGAGATGCGCTCCCGCCCAGTGGGTGCGGCGGGCGCCGGACTTGAAGCCTGTTCAGGTAGTAGGTCAGCGTCGGCCGTCCGTCGTCCCCGGTCCGGTAGTTCCGCGACGCGCGGGCCGCTGGCGCGCGGGGCAGGAACGACGAGTCGGTGTGGAGCACCGTCTCGTTGATCGTGTAGGCGAAGCCGCCGAGCGCGCGGCGCTCCTCGTCGCTCGGATCCTCGAGCAGGGTGAGCGCCTCGTCGGCGTGCGTCGCGACGACGACCTCGTCGAAGCGCCGCACCTCGTCTCCGATGCGGAGCTCGACCCCTTCGGCATCCCGGCGGATCCCGCGCACCGAGCTTCCGAGCCGCACCGCCCCTCCCAGGCGCTTTCCGATCGCCTCGACGTACTCGCGGCTGCCGCCGGCCGCCGGCCGCCAGCGAAAGCGACCGAAACCGAGCATCCCGTGGTGGTCGAAGAGCCGGATCGCGTACGGTAGTTCGCCGAGCTGCGAATATTGGTTGGCCGTGATCGATGCCCCTGTCCCCGCGCCGCCCCTTCGGGTTGACTCCGCCCGTACCGGCACGGTGCGCCCTCGCACCAGCCGGATCAGCCAGCTGGTGACGCTGGTCGCCGTCGTCGTCCCGCCGCTCGGGATCGCCGCCGCCGCAGGCCTGCTCTGGAACGTCGCCTTCCATCCGGAAGACCTGGTGATCATGGGCGGAATGTACGTCGTGTGCGCGTTCGGCACCACGATCGGCTTCCACCGCTACTTCACCCACCGCTCGTTCGAGGCCCGCCTGCCGGTGAAGGCCACCCTGGCGATCCTCGGCTGCATGACCATGCAGGGGCCGCTGACGCAGTGGGTCACGGACCACCGCAAGCACCATGCGCTCTCCGACAGGGACGGCGACCCGCACTCACCCCATGCCGGCCACGGCGACGGTCCGCTCGCGACGCTGAAGGGCTTCGTCCACGCTCATGTCGGCTGGATGTTCACGAACCTCGGCATGGAGCAGGGGCGCCTCTACGGACGCGACCTCTACGAGGATCGGCTCGTCCGGACGATCGACAGGCTCTACCTGCTCTGGGTGGTCGCCACGCTCGGCATTCCGTTCGCGATCGGCTACGCGCTCGGCGGCTGGGGGTACGCGGTCGAAGGGCTGATCTGGGGCGGGCTCGTGCGGATCTTCCTCTACCAACATGCGACCTTCAGCGTGAACTCCATCTGCCACATGTACGGGCGGCGCGACTATCGCTCCCGCGACGAGTCCCGTAACAACTGGCTCGTTGCCCTGCTCGTCTTCGGCGAGGGCTGGCACAACAACCACCACGCCTTCCCGGCCTCCGCCCGGCACGGGCTGCAGCGGTTCCAGCTCGACGTCTCCTGGTGGGTGATCCGCGGGCTCGAGCAGCTCCGGCTGGTCTCGAACGTGCGACTGCCGACCGAGGCGCAGATGCGGAGACGCCGGATTCAGCCGGTGAACGCCTCGAGCTGAGCTGCGACGAGGCGCGTCCAGGCCTTGGCGCGCGGGAGCGGTGCAAGCAGTCCTCCCGGCAGCCGGAGGCTCGTACCGTGCACCGCGCCGCGGATCAGCGTGTAGCTGCCCGGGACGCCGAGCGCCCGGGCGCGTTCGAACCCCCGCCGCGAGAGAGAGGCGGACACTCCCGGAACGCCGGGAAGCCGGCGGTCGAGCGATCCGTGCAGCACGTCGAGCCGCTTCCCCTCGAGCGGTGCGAGGTCGAGCCGGTCGGGGATCCACGGCGCCAGGCCGAGTACGCGGGTTACCCGGGGATCGTCTGCGGCCGAGATCGCGACGGCGCCCCCCATCGAGAACCCGAGCAGCAGGGTGCGGGAGCCGCCGGCCGCCGCGATCGCCGCGCGGGCATCGTCGATACAGTCGTCGAGGGCCCGCCACGACTTGATCCGGTAGCGGACCTCGGCGAATCCGAGTGTGGGGAAGCGCGGCACGAGGTGCCCGACGAGCCACTCGAGCGTGGAGCTCCACGTGCCCGGCACCTCGGAGCCCTGCCCGCCGTCGACGCACACGACCATCCGCTCGGCCGGGTGGTTCGTCAGCCGCAGCCCGCCCCCGGTGTCGAGCCGGATCGGATCCGTCATCGCGTCGCTTCGACGGCGCCGCGAGCCTCTGCCTCGTACGGGTTGCGGCCGTAGCCGGTGCGCAGGTAGGAGACCGGCATCGCGAGCGGATGGTGCTGCATCTGCCAGACGTGGCAGAGCTCGTGGCAGACCAGGTCCTCGTGCCCCTCGGCGGGAGGCTCGCGCAGGAGGATCGTCTCCCAGGCGGCGTAGCCGTCGAAGCGGCGGAACCAGGGCAGCCGGAAGAGTGACGGAAAGACGATCACTCGGACGCGCTCGATCCGGACGGGCGCGGGGTAGAGGCGGAGCCGATCGAGCCGGGCCTTCGCGCGCTCGAGGAGCTCCAGCGGCTCCGTTCTCGGGGACCCCGTGCCTACGGCCACCGGCCGGGGCCCGGCTCCGCGGCCGGGATCGCAGCCCAGTCGTGCCTCGGGGGCGAGAACGCCTCGACGGCCACGGCGCCCTCCGGTCCGGCGACCACCGAATGAGGCACGCCCGACAGGATCCGCCAGGAGCCGCCCGGGCGGACCTCGGCGGTCTCGCCGCCGATCGTGAACCGCATCGCGCCCTCGATCAGGAATCCGACCTGCTCGTTCTCGTGGCTGTGCTCGGGAACGTCGGCATTCGGCTCGAGCTCGATCAGGGCGAGGGTCAGCTGCTCGCCGCTCACCGAGCGGCTCACGAGGCCGTTCCAGATCGGCTGCGGCGGGATCGAGCCCGCGTTGTCGAAGGTGCTCATGGACGGTGGGCCGCGCTCGCCGAGGCCCAAGGAATGTAACGGCTCCGGGGGCTTTCGTCCACCGGATGCGTGGTTCTCCGGCAGAGTGCGAATCTCCCACGCCGGTCTACGAGCGGGCGATCCCGCCCAGCACTGTGCTTGCGCTCGTAAGGTCCGGTACCACCTCCGCAGCTGTCCGGGTGGCCGCGAGCAAGGCTTCCGGTCGGTTGTGCGTCATCGCCTCCTGGAAGAGCGCCGACGCGCGCTCGAGCTTCACGCAGGCCGAGGCGATCAGACGCGAGGCCCGCTCCATCGTGCGGCTCGGAGTGCCGGCCGCGGCCAGCTCGCGGGTGCAGCCGCCGAACAGCGAGTAGGCGATCAGCAGCGAGTAGATGTCGCTGTCGTTGTTGATCGCGCGGCGGGCCGTGGCGAGGTTGGCGCCGCCTGCGGCGGTCAGCAGGATGTCCTGCTGGAGCACGTAGACGAACCGCCTGGCGTTGTCGGCCCACACGCGGTCGGCGGTCGCGCTCGGTGCAGTTGCCGGCGGCTTCACCGTGCCGCCGCCACAGCCCGTCGCCGAGGCTCCGGCGAGCGCAAGGGCGGCGATCAGCGCGGCATGAGAGGCGGCGCGGGAGGGGAAGCTCCCCACGCGCCGACGGTAGCGCACCGGGGGCGAAGCCGCACGGGCGCCCGGCGCCCGACGGACCGGCGATCAGTCCTCGAAGCAACCGTCGAAGGCATACAGGGGGTTGAGCTTCCCCGCGCCGCGCCCGCGCAGGGTCGAGCCGCCGACCGAGGTCGGGCCGTGCGCCGTGTAGCAACCGTTCGGCCGCACGTCGACGTCGTAGTTCAGCGGCAGCTGGCGCAGGTCGGGCGCGACGGCCGTGATCGCGCACGTCCAGTCGTCTCCGGGCCCCCGGTAGGGGGTGCTCGCTCCTCTGCGCGAGCAGGTGGTGAGCACTTTCATGCTCGTGCGCCCGCCGAGTTCGTGTCCGAGCTCGCGCTGCTGGAGCGCCGCCAGGCTGGTGAATGCCGGGGTGATCGCGGCGTCGAGACGGCCCGCAGTCACGGTCGGAGGCCCGAGCGGCGCGGCGACGGCCAGGAGGGCCGCTGCCGCCGCCGCCGCGGCTCCCCAGCAGCCGGGTGCCAGCCAGCGCCGGCGCGGCTCGGGCGAGGCGCCCGCGAAGTCGCGGCGCCGCACCACGACCCAGGCTCCTCCGAGCAGGAGCAGGATGTACGCGAGCGAGACGAGCGCCGCCTGGCCGGCAGGTCGATCGAAGGCCGGCGAGGCGAAGAGTCCGTGCCAGGCGTCGAAGCCGGTTCCGAGCAGGAGCGTGCGGACGACCTCGCCGCTTCCGACCAGCGAGAGCAGCTGCATCACGAGGCCGGCGATCGCGGGGCCGAGCACTCCGACGATCCCGCTGCGGCTGGCCGCCGAGAGCAGCAGCGCCAGGCTCGTGAACCCGAGCGTGGGAACGAGCGCGAGGCCGAAGCTCTCGAGCACGAGGCCTGCGGCGTGGCCCGCGGGGATGACGTTGCCGGACAGTCCGAGCAGGGGTCTGTCCCCGGCTTCGAGCAGCCCGGCGGCGAGGCTCGTGACGGCGAGGAGCGCGACGAGCCCGACCGTGCAGAGCATCGCGGCGGCAGTCTTGCCGGCGAAGAGCTCGAACCGGCTGCACGAGCGGGTAAGCGCCGTCTTCCAGGTCCCGTAGCGGTCCTCGGACGAGAACAGGTCTCCCGCCACCAGCCCCGCCAGGACCGGGAAGCCCCACGAACCCGCGAAGCCCAGGACCACGAGCGGCACGGCGAATCCCGACGCGTGAACCCAGCGTCCGAACAGCGTGTCCGCGGGAACCGCCTGCTGGACTCGCAGCATCGCGGCGAAGGCGAACGGAGCCACCAGGCAGACCGCGGCGGCGAACCGCAGCGGCACCTGGGCCGCCAGCTTGCGAAGCTCGACCCGGCACACCGCGACGACACCGACCCGCCGCCTCGCGAGCTCCCGCCAGGCCGCGGCGGCGGCAACCGACTCGGTCATCGAGGGCCTTCGGTGAGAGTGAAGAACATCGATTCGAGCGGTGTCTGCTCGACCTCGAGCCTGCGCACCGCGATTCCCGCCACGGCGAGGTGGAGCACGAGCCGGTCGAGATCCGCACCGCCCGCAGAGACCGTGAGGCCGCGGTCCGGGGCAGGCTCGATCCTCACCCTCGGCAGCTTCCGCGCCAGCGAGAGCGCGCGGGCATCGTCGCTCGTCTCGAGCCGCCTGACCGCCGCCGGCGCCTCGGCGCGGAGCCGCTCCAGCGGCCCGTCCCAGACGACGCGCCCGCGCCGGAGGATCGTGACCGCGTCGCACAGGTCCTCGACCTCGGCCATGTCGTGACTCGAGAGCAGCACTGCGACGCCGTCGCGGGCGAGCTCACGGACGAGGGCACGAAGCTCGCGCGCTCCGGCCGGATCGAGACCGCTTGCAGGCTCGTCGAGGACGATCAGGAGCGGCTCGCGGATGAGCGCAGCCGCGATGCCCAGGCGCTGCCGGGTGCCGGTCGAGAGCCCGCCCGCCTTCTGCCGGGCGATGCGGGCGAGGCCGGCTCGCTCGAGAGCGCCGTCGATCGGCCTCGCGCCGCCGCCGTCGAGCCGGACGAGCAGCTCCAGATTCGCCCGGACGCTCAGATACGGGTAGAAGCGCGGCTCCTCGACGAAGCCCGCCACGCCGTCGGGGAGGCGGGGATCGTTGGTGTCGAGCCGCCGGCCCAGGAGGGCAATCGTGCCGGCGTCGGGCCTCGCGAGACCGAGCAGCATGCGCAGCAGCGTCGTCTTGCCGGCGCCGTTCGGCCCGACGAGCCCGAGAACCTGTCCGCGCTCGACGTCGACGTCGACGCCGTCGACGGCCCGGGTCTCGCCGAACTGCTTGACGAGCGCGCGGCACTCGACGGCGGCCGTTCGCTGGAGTGTCGCGGAGCTGGGCACGGTCGGTCGGCTCACCGTAACCACGACCGGCGCGACCGCATGTTGAGAGAGCGTGAAGGCTGATGCTCAGGAGGCGGCGGCCGGCAGCGTGAACGAGACCCGGGCGCCGCCCTGCTCCCGGTTCTCGGCCCAGATGCGTCCGCCGTGGGCCTCGACGAGCCCGCGGGCGATCGCGAGACCGAGGCCCATGCCCGACTCCGAGCGGGCCCGGTCGGCGCGCCAGAAGCGCTCGAACATGCGCCCGAGCGCCTCGGGCTCGAGCCCGCTCCCGGTGTCCTCGACCGAGACGAGCACCTCGCCGTCCTGGCGCGCGACGTTGACGGCGACCGAGCCGTCGGCCGGGGTGTGCCGGAGCGCGTTCGTCACCAGGTTGAAGAGCACCCGCTCGATCTTCTCGGGCGCGACGGCAGCGGTCGTCTCGCCTTCGGAGTGGGCGACCAGGTCGACGTGCCGGGCGGCGGCTTCCGGCTCGAGCAGGCGGAGTGCGGAGTCGACCAGCCCCGAGACCGGCAGCTGCTGCAGCTCGAGCGTGAGCGCGCCTGCGTCGATGCGGGCGAGCTCGAACAGGTCGTCGACGAGCAGCGTGAGCGTCCGCACCTGCTCGCGCAGCGTCGGCAGATAGTCGCCGGGCTCCGCGAGGCCGTCCTCGATCGCCTCGATCATCGCCTGCATCGACGCGAGCGGGGTTCGCAGGTCGTGGCTCGCCCAGGCGACGAGCTCCCGGCGCGCGTCGAAGAGCTGCTCGATGCTCGCGGCCATCATGTTGAACGAGGTGGCGAGTGAGGCGATCTCGCGGGAGCCCCCCGTCGGCGCTCTCGCAGACAGGTCCCCGGCGGCGAGCCGCGCCGACGCCTCGCTCACGCGTCCGATCGACCGCGAGATCCAGCGGGCAAGCATGAGGCCGGCGCCGACGGCGGCCGTGGCGGAGCACGCCGCGACCGCGAGGATCTTCAGATCGGCTCCCATATGGAACATCACCCAGCCGGACGCGAAGACGGCGGCGAGCGGGACGCAGACCGACACGAGCGCCAGCCCGGCGAGCTGGAGGCGCACCGTCGGGGCGGCCCTAAGGGCGTAGGCGACGGCCAGGCCGATCGCCAGGCTCGCCGCGGCGACTGCGACCGCGAGCAGGATCATGGGTCGAGCCTGTAGCCGACACCCCAGACTGTCTGGAGGTGGTCCGGGTGGGCAGGGTCGGCCTCGAGCTTCTCCCGCAGGCGGCGGATGTGGACCGTGACGGTTCCCGTGTCGAGCGCGGGCGAGTGGCCCCAGACACGATCCATCAGGTGGCTGCGCGAGAAGACCCGCCGCGGATTGGAGGCCAGGAACCAGAGCAGGTCGAACTCGCGGGCCGTGAGGGTGACGGGCACGCCCGCCTTCGTCACCTCCCGACTTGCGCCGTCGATCGCGATCTCTCCGAAGCCGAGCTGCTCGGTGCGCGCCGGGGCGCCGCCCGACCGGCGCAGCACCGTCCGCACACGGGCGGCGAGCTCGCGCGGCGAGAACGGCTTGG